>LQAI01000045.1_pt1 | contig 83764 bp, 78 predicted proteins | sample 1535821 | NCBI WGS metagenome assembly LQAI01 (sample SAMN04331586, study PRJNA305678) | bioreactor metagenome | isolation source: bioreactor_5 inoculated with Wadden Sea sediment 1st replicate of a... | place: Germany:Bremen
GTCGCCCTGAGGACGGCTGCCATTGTATGCAGGTCTGTCACCCTGAGGTCGGCTTCCCTGATATGCAGGTCTGTCGCCACCCTGAGGTCGGCCCTGATTTGATTGATTATAGTTCGGGCGAGTTCTGTTATCGGCAGATGAGGGACCACCATCTCTTCTGGGAACCCGAGTCTCACCTCTTGATTCTGATGAAGGTCTGTTCTGTGCCGGACCTGCATCCCTTCCAGGCTGCTGAGGTCGAGATGTCTGAGGTGCAGAAGCGGTACGGGGTTCTTTCTCTTCTGTCTGTTTCTTCTCAGCCTGAGCTGGCTGATGGGCGACAGGACGCTTTACCACCACCTTTTTCTTCTTCACTACCACGACTTTCTTCTTCTCAGTCGGTACAGAGGTATCTGCACCTTTCGATTCATGAGTCGTTTTGTGATCAGGTGTTTCGCTGGTGCGTTTGTGCTTGATCAAAGTTGTCTTCGGTCTCTTGTTCGTATTCTCTTCTGCCATATTCTCGTCCAATTATTATTCCTCTATAACCTCTTCTTCAAAACTAAGTCCCACTCCGCAATTTGGACAGGTTTCCATATCAGCGGTGATCTCAAAACCACATTCAGGGCATTCAAAAGTTTCGACATACTCTTCAGCAGTCTCTTCTTCTACAATATCCACATACTCCGAAAGTATGGCATTGATCGATTGGACATCTTCTTTAGTGATTCCAGGTATACTCAATACCTGTTCCTCACTCATATTGATATAGTCCTCGATCAGAACGATGTTATTCTGTTCAAGGAATGCAATAATACGCTCTTCGATTCCCGGCAGGTCAGAGATGGTAGTGATCTCACCCTCTTCTCCATCATCGATGAAGAGTGCTTCGAGTTCACGTTTGGACTCGACTGAGACGTCCATCTCCCGGAACTGCTCTTCTGTCTTCACATCGATGTTCCAGTCTACCAGGCGATTCGCCAGTCGTACGTTCAATCCCTGCTTGCCGATCGCCAGCGATAACTGACTCTCATCGACCACAGCCAATGCTGACTTCTTCCCATAATCGAGAATATAGACATTCTTCACATCAGCAGGTGAAAGTGCATTCTTGATATATTCAACAGGATCAAGATCATATCTCAGGACATCGATCTTCTCACCTTCAAGCTCTCTTACTATAGTCTGTATCCGCACACCTTTCAATCCAACACAGGCACCGACAGGATCGATATCTTCCCTATTGGTGTATACCGCAAGTTTTGTTCGATATCCAGGTTCTCGTACCATCTTATGGATCTCGATCGTCCTGTCATACACTTCAGGCACTTCGATCTCGAACAGTTTGGCGACAAAGTCCGTATGTGTCCGTGAAAGCAGGATACGCAGTCCGGTATGAGCTTTCTCCACACTGTAGATCAGACATTTGATACGATCGTTCTGTCGGTAGACTTCTCTTGGAGACTGGAATCGCTTGGGCATGATCCCTTCGGTCTTACCCAGATCGATGAAGATGTCGCCACCCTTCTCTCTCTGATAGTAACCGATGACCATCTCACCCTCTTTTCCTTTGAATTCGGAATAGAGTGTATCTTTCTGAATATCACGGAGTGTCTGCTTTGCTTTCTGTTTGGCACTCTGGACAGCTATTCGATCGAATTCTTTTGGATCGATCGAAATAAGCAGTTCGTCGCCGATCTCACAATCCTCGTTCAACGCAAGTGAGTCTTCCAGAGAGATCTCAAGCACTTCATCATCGACTTCATCGACAATAGTCTTGCGGGCGTAGAGTGCAACATCTTCGCCATCTTCACTGAAGGTCACTACAGCATTCTCTACTGTTCCGAATTTTCTCTTATATGCTGCAAAAAGAAATTCTTCTATTGTTTTCTGGATAAGCTCTTCTGATATACCACGGTCATTGACCAGGCTTCGAATTGCATCCCTCAACCCTGTGGCCATTATTTCTTATCCTCCCAGTTATATACAAGCTTCGCTCTGTTTATGGTGTTATATGCTATATACAGCGGTTCAAGTTCTTCTGTCTGTAGTAGTATACCGTTTTCTCCAGCTTCCAGCAATCGGCCATCGATCCAGTCTGATGCTTCGAGCGGCATGATCTTCAGATCCTTACCGATGAATGCAGGAAACTCCTGGACGTCTTTTATGGTACGCTGTATACCGGGGGTCGAGACTTCAAGATAGACATCTCGTGATTCTCGGAGCATCTCAAGACGCGGAAATACCAGACGATGCACCTGTGCGCAGTCGTCTATGCTCGTATTGCGCCCTGATGCCTGTATGACTATCCGTATAGAGCATCTGCCATGTTCATCATGTTCGGAGATCTCAACGATACGGTATGCCTGCTCATCAAGTACCTGTCGCAGTTGATGAAATATATCTTTAGAAACTAACTCGTTTTTTATCATACACCCACAAAAAAGGAGTCGAAGCATCGACTCCAGAAAAAAAATCTTTTAATCTGATACCTATATATATCAATATGCGACATATTAGTCAATCCATAGTGATTGTAAGACCGATTATTTGTGTTCTTCCGCTTTCCCGCAGGAGAGCACTACAAACACGCAGGGTAGAACCTGTGGTATATACGTCATCGATGAGTATGTACAGCTGCTGAGATTCAGGTGTTGTCGGTGTTAAAACCCTACGATAGAACGATCCTGCAGGCAACGAGTGCCGTTCGGCTTTCCCAAGATGTTTCTGCTGAGCACTTCTCACGGTCCTACCGATACTGTATTCGACCTCTGCTCCCCTGCGCTCGAGCTGCTGTGCGATGAGTGCCATCTGATCCCACCCTCTTCTGGTCCTGGACTCATGACTGCAGGGTACAGGGATATAGATGACCGATCTATCGGTGAAGGAGCTGACGAACTGATCGAGCAGAAATGCGAAGAGCTTTGAGAGTTCTCTGACATCGTGGAACTTATACATCAGCAGTGCTTCACGGATCACTCCGGCATATCTGAAGAGTGATCTGCTGTACAACTGAGCAGCAGCGGGATCGGCCCTGCAGCGCGGACACCCGGACTGCGCCGTCTCCAGAGGCATGCCGCAGTCGGTACAGAAGTGGGAATATGAGTGTGAGAGCTGAGCATCCGTACAACCTGACCAGCAGTCAGGACACAGGATCTTCCCGGTCGTACGAACCAGTGAGCCGCACAGGGGACAGCGATTGAGGGAATCGAACATACACGAGATGAACAGCTGGAGCTGAAGGATGATTCAATCAGGTCCTCTCGTGCAACCGATCCTGAAGTTCCTTGAGCAGCAGCAGTGCTTCAAGCGGTGTCATATGATCGATCTGTTTCCTGCGCAGCATGGTAATGATCTCATCTTCCTCTGCGGCAGGCTTCTCGGCCTCAGATACGTAGAACAGCTGCGGTTGTGAGCTGTCGTCGGCATGCTGCTGCTGATATGCACGGGCGGCGTTGAGCACATCGGTCGGGATACCGGCGAGTTCTGCAGCATGCAGTCCGTAGGACGAACTGACCACTCCCTCTCTGACGCGATTGAGGAAGATGATGCTGCCCTGCTCATCTGCGATATCCAGATAGAGTTTCTGCAGCTGCTCATGTTCGATCTTCGTCAGCTCATGGTAGTGGGTCGCAAAGAGCGTCTTGGGTCTCATGACAAGGAGTTTACTCAGCACGGCGAAGGCGATCGACAGTCCGTCTCTGGTGCTCGTACCCCGTCCCACCTCATCCATGATCACCAGAGACCTGGAGGTCGCACTGCGGAGGATGTAGGCAGTCTCATTCATCTCTACCAGGAATGTCGATTCTCCCCTGACAAGATTGTCCGAGGCTCCCACCCTGCAGAAGATCTTATCTGTACGACCGATGGATGCGGCATCGGCAGGAACGAACGATCCCATATGGGCTAGCAGGACGATCAGTGCAGTCTGCCTGAGATAGGTTGACTTTCCTGACATGTTTGGTCCTGTGATCAGAGCAGAACGGTCTTTCTCAGAGTGCATATGCAGACTGTTTGGGACGAAGACCCCGTGATCCATGATCGATTCGACCACCGGATGCCTTCCCTGCTCGATGATAAGGACATCCTCTTCTACGAGATCCGGACGGATATAGCCCCGTTTGATCGCACAATAAGCAAACGACTGGTAGCAATCCATCACAGCGACGGTATCAGAGAGTCTGAGCAGCAGAGCTCGGGCCTGACGGACCTGTTCGATGACCTGCTCGTAAAGAGCCCGCTCGAGTTCTTCGCTTCTTCCCCGTGCTTCGAAGATACTTCTCTCCATCTCGATCAGCCGTTCGGTGGTATACCGTTCTCCCTGAACGAGAGTCTGCTTTCTCAAAAAAGTATCGGGGACCAGATGTGCCTGTGATTTGGTCACTTCGAAGAAGTGGCCGATGATCTTGTTGGACTTCAGCCGTATCGAAGTGATCCCGGTCTCTTTCTTGATCTCATCAAGATAGTCCTGAAGCATATGCTGACCGTCATGCTTGATCATGCGCAGACGGTCGAGCTCGCTGTCAAATCCGTCCCTGATCACGCGTCCCTCTTCAAAAGCTCCCTTGCATTCAGGTTCGATCGCATCGATGATCGATGAGGACAATCTGAGTGCCTCCTGGAGCAATCTCTGGTCGACTTGAAAGAAGTGCGTATCATAGAGCTCAGGATGTTTGTTCAGCAGTCCCTGCACACTCTCTATCGTCTGAGAGATAGCCAGCAAGTCCCAGGGAATGGAACGATGCATGATCACTCTGGTAGTCAGTCGCTGTAGATCGAGGACACGTGAGAGGTGATCTCTGGTATCATCAAGAAGCCGCTGATCCTGATAGAACCGCTGGACCTCATGCTGTCTGGTGATGATCTGCTGAAGATCAGCAAGAGGATGAACGATCCAGTCTCTCAGAAGACGCGTACCTGCGGCACATCGGGTGTGTCTGAGGACAGAGAACAGCGTATGCTTCTCAGACCCGTCGTGCAAGTTGCGAAGCAGTTCCAGATTCTTCTGTGCGGACTCATCGATCTGCACATACTGTGAAGCTTCATACCTGCTGATCTGCTGGATCTGCCCCAGCTGTGCTCTAGAATTCTGCGTGAAGTAGGAGAACAGAACTCCGGCTGAGAGCAGTGCAGGATCGGTTGATGAGATACCGAACTGTTTGAGGGAACTGGTCTTGAAATGAGCAGTGAGCACCGTATGGGAGTCATCAATGGAGAAGAACCAGTCAGGATACTTGGTGATCATCGCATCGCACTGATCCATGACCATGCGAAATCGTCTATCCTCATAGTAGAGTGACTCCTGGATCAGCAGTTCAGCAGGTTGGATCTTCTGTATCAGAGACCTGAGCCCATCATAGTCAGGATCAGGGGATATGTCGGTGATGGTGAAATCTCCAGTGGACAGATCGGCGAACGAACAGGAGCTGCTCCCGTCATGGGAGGCGATAGAGAAGATATAGTTATGTCTGGCGGCATCGAGGAAATCATCATCTATGACCGTACCGGCTGTGACGATCTGCGTGACCTCCCGGTTGACGAGCCCCTTCCCCTTCTGCGGAGCTTCTGTCTGTTCGCAGATCGCCACTTTCCTGCCGGCATCGATGAGTCGTTTGATATAGACCTTGGACGCATGGTACGGTATACCGCACATGGGTGTGCCGTTGCGGGCTGTGAGCACGAGATTCAGGATCTGCGATGCTTCTTTTGCATCGTCGAAGAACATCTCATAGAAATCCCCAAGTCGAAAAAACAGGATCGCATCCTGCTGATCCTGTTTTATGGACTTGTACTGCTGCATCATAGGTGTCTGATCAGACATAGATCCCCTTTTGCATAGAATATGTCAGTAGAGACTGTAGGTGATCGCAAGAACCAGATTCAGTCCCGAAGTATCATCCCCTTCTCGTCTGAACACATCACCACCCTGGTATACGATCTGTCCCGCATCACTGTCATAGGAGAAGACCTTCGTCAGATAGAGCCCCAGCGGGAACCCCGGTACGGTCAGTTTGATACCGGCACCGGTACTGAAGTAGAAATCATCGATACTCAGATCCGCGATATTCTCATACTGGTTCTTGTAGCCGGTCGCACTGGCGAACACCTCTCCTGCAAGAACGTTCTTTGCGATGGGGATCGAGATGTCCACCGTCGTATCCCAGAGGAACTCGAGATTATAGATCGGCTGGCTGATACCACGTACGATGTTCATGCCGTCTATGTAGAGTTTCTCCGACTGAGTCGCCACCGGCTGCTCAAGCAGTCCGAAGCCAGAATCATAACTGAAGAACTGCGGGAAGATGTTCGAGACCGATGTACGTGCTGAGAGTACCACGTTGGTGGGATTGAGTTCATTGTCATTCAGTCGCAGCAGGGTGAGGAACCCTGATGCACCGAATCGGTTCTTGATGTACTCTGAGGTACCGCCAAGAAGCCCTCCGGCATAGGTGATCGTGTCCTCGAAGAGGAAACCGCTGGTGGTGTTCTCCACCAGGTCTCTCCCGTCCCAGGAGAAGTTGAGATTCATCTTGTTGGAGAATTTCCAGTTGTCAAGATTGTTCCTGATGATCGGATTGTACGGTCTGTAGAGATCAGGATCGTAGACCGCCCGGGTCAGCCCGACAAAGAGCCCACCGCCGACACCGATACGTCCGGCATCAGTATGGAAGGTATACCCGGTGTTCAGACCGAGTGAGAGTTTGTACTGTTCATAATCCATGAGATATTCAGAGCCGATCGACTCCCCGTTCTCTACGGCCGTAAGATATTCGGCATAGGAGTTATAGGGATCAGGTGCTGCGGTACCTTCATAGTACTGTTCATCGTCGAAGAAGGTCCCTGATCTGTCCTGAAGAATATTGGTATAGTTGCTGTGACTCATGGAGAAACTCAGTCCTCCGCTCCAGCGCTGCTGGGCGAGCCACGCATCCTGATATGAGAAATCAAGGCTCTGGGTCGAAGATGCGATATTGGTGGAAATGGAGAAGTCCTGCCCGCGTCCGGTGAAGTTCTTGTCGGTCCAGGAGAGAAATCCCGAGACCGGGAAATCATCGGTACCGCCGAAGGTGGCACCGAACTGGAGATCGACCTTGTTTGACTCCTCGACGATGAACTCAAGGACGATCAGACCGTCAGAGCTACCGAAGAGCACATCATAATCGACACTTGCGATGATACCGGTATTATAGAGGTTCTGTACACTCTTGATGAACTTCTCCTTACTGAAGATATCACCGATCTCGATCGTCAACTCACGATACAGTACGTAGTCTTTGGTACGTGCAGCGCCCTTGATGACGATATCTTCGATATAGGCCTGCTGCTTCTCTGTGATCGACAATGCATAGGAGATCGTACGATCACGTTCGTTCCTCTGTTCGTTCGGGATGATATCATTATAGATGTACCCCTCATTCCAGTAGAGGTCTGCGATCTTGGAGATATCCTGCTGCATTCGGGTGATATTGATAGGATCCCCGACCTGCAGCGTGATGGCTGCCTGCAGGGTCTCATCGTCGAATATGGTATTGCCCTCGACGGTAAGACCACCGAACTTCCACTGCAGTCCCTCATCGATGACGAAGGTCATGGTGACCAGGTCCTTTGAGGCATCGGTAGAATCCACATCGATGGTCACATCGGTGATCACCGCATCCACATATCCTCTCTCACGATAGTAGGTGAGGATCGCGTTCCTGTCGAGTTGGATATTGGCCTCTGAGTACTCCCCCTTATTGAACAGTGACTGCTCTTTTGAGGTGAGTACACGTTTGAGAGAGCTGGAAGAATAGGTATCGTTCCCCGCGAAATCGATCACATCTATCTTGGACTGTTTCCCTTCGGTGATCATGAAGGTCACATCCACGGTACTCTCTTCGGTATTCTGGTCTATGACCGTCTCTACCGTGCTGTTGATGAAGCCCTTACTGACATACGCCTCTTTCAGGATCTTCACATCACCTGATACCAGCGCATTGTTGAAGAACCCCCTCTCAGCCGTATTGATCTTCTCGTTCAGTTCCTGTCTGTCAAAGAAGGAGTTCCCCTTGAAGGTGACGCTCGTCACAAAGGGGAGTTCTTTGACACTGAAGGTCAGGGTGAGCTGTTCATTGTCCTGCCCGGTCCTGCCTGCATAGGCATAGAAATAGGAGAAATACTGCAGTGCATAGAGTTCTGCCTGCAGGCTGTTGAACACCTCATCGGTATACAGCTTGCCGATATACCGACTGGTGACAGCATCGAGCACCTTGGCATCGGCATGTATGAGATTCTCGAACTCGATGAGTTCGATATGTTTCCCGTATACATCTTCATCATCTGCCTGCTGGGCATATATCATAGACAGCGAAAGGATACTTATCATTATCACGGTCAAACATTTCTTCATGAACAAAACTCCAATAGCACATTATAGTGTAAAATTCCAGGATACACCGATCTTCAGGCTGTTCAGCAGATCGGTGAAGGCAAAGGATTCAGGCTGCATGGAAAGTGTAAGATAATACAGGGGGTTATCCCACTCGTAACTCACTTCCACATCGAGTCCTATATCATCGGTGATGAACAGCCCCCGGTGCTGACCTCATCGGTTATCGACAACTGGATGATCGCCTGGATGAACATATCATCAGTGATATACTTTCCCAGAAAAATCGTCGTATTGTCAAGATATCGGGCGATCGGATTCCTGGTAAAACTACTGCTGAAATCCCCGGGTATGGTATCAAGCAGTATATTCTGAATCACCTGAGTACGAATAGAGAACAAATCAAGTTTCAAAGCGTTACGTATGGATATCTCAAGATTGTCGATCGGGTCGATCTGAATCAACCCAACCTGCTGGATCACATCCGTAGCGATGGTCGCGACAGCCAGGGCGGTGGAGAAATCACTGTTCCCGGATATGTTCGATGGGATGATATTCCCTCCGAGAATCTGTGAGATCTCTGCCAGCGTCTTGTTCGGGATCGAGCTGAAGGTCGGAGAGAGATCGAACAGGGAGTTGTTGTCGACAGTGAGGAAGATGTCCACCTTCTGTCCCTTGCTGTCGAAATCCTTGATCTTCGCCGTCACCGATATGTTCGGGTCGATCAGATTCTCTGAGATGTTCAGGTCTACTCCCCCGTCGATGATATAGAAGTTTCTCTGGAAGTAGACGATCTCACCACCTCTCAAGCCGATATTCCCTGTCGCATTATAGGAATTCTTGACCAGATCCGCCTTGATGCTGATCTTCTCTCCCTCTTTTGCGATCGCGGAGATGATCGGCAGGTCAGGATTGGGGAACACCAGTCTGAGGTTCTTACCGGTAGTGAGACCGATGGAGATCTGGGAGAACGAACTGGGAGTCCTGACGAATTCACCGGGGTCGAACATGGAGATGAGACCATCGTTGAGATAGATATCCCCATCGAGGCTGATCTCCTTGAAGAACCCGTACAGCTGCAGATCCCCTGATACCTTACCGGTATACTGCATCTTGAAACCATTGAACCCATGAGAGAACGTGACCGGCCTGGAGTTCGGGATATCGATACTGAAATCCAGACTCGTCGGGATGATGTCATCGATGTACAGTGTCAGCTGTGATTGTGCGAGGGTCTCTTTGTTTCGTACAGAGAACGGTGCCAGAATGATCTCTTTACCGATCAGGGAGAGGTACAGGTCATCGATCAGCAGGTCGTTGGGAGTGAAGGCTATTCCGGCAGTGATAGAATGGGCGAACAATTCTCCATAATACTCCAGATCGGTAAGGGTCCCGGTGATGAAGACACTGCCGGAGGCAGTCCCTCCGGTAAAATCGATGAATCCCAGATTGAGTTCGTTCAGCAGCTGTATATCGAAGGTCAGATCATCACTGGAAGCGTTGATCCTTCCCTTCTTGAACGTGCCGGCAAAGGTGAAGGAGGCTGCAAGATCTGGCTCAAGCACTGCAGAGAACGAGCCGTCTGCAATCGCATAGTCTAGGGAAAGACCTGAATAGGTCTCACTGGTCACACGGAAGACCCCGTTCTCATAGAGGATCTGGGCTGTGATATCCGATAACGGCTCATCATTGATGAGGATCTGGTGGAACAGGGCATCCACAGAGAACCGATGTTCGACGATCTGCTCGAAGGAGAGATCTTTCGTGAAGTAGAGTCCTGGAGATGTGGAGGAGAGATTGACAGAAAGATCGACAGTCCGCTGATCGAGTTCCAGAGCGAATGAACCGTCTGCAGAAAGTTCCCCGCTCTCACCCTGATACCTCAATGTGAGCTGATCATAGATCAGGTCCCCATAGGCTCCTGATGGGCTGGTGAACTGCAGTGACGCCGGGGTGAGCTCGAGCGTGAACTCCCCGGCGATCGAGGTGTCATACAGATTCCCGTTCTCTATGGAAAGGTCGGCTGTCAATCGATAGTCATCGATCGTACCGTCTGCGGTGATGCTGCCTGAGACCTGCCCGCGGGCAGAGAGACTCGGTATCCGATCGAGCTCTCCGTTGAGCAGGCTGAGTTCGGCCTGAACGGCAGACTGATCATAGAAAGCTCTCAGAGAATAGACTTCAGCACTGCTGGTCAACTCCAGGAAGAGACTGGCAGAGATCTGGTCGAGATCAGACAGGTCGTAGGACAGACTCCCTCTTCCCTGCAGGTCTCCTGCCTCCTGATCGATGGTGATCGTGTTCAGATAGGCACGTTCCTGATCAGCACTTCCGGTCAGTTCGATGGCTGCTGTACCATCGCCGTAGCGAAGCTGCTCGAGAGCAAGCCGATCGACCAGGAGTTCCCACTGTGTGCGGTCGCTGTACGATCCGCTGATCTGTGCAGACAGATTCGGCACGAGCGGCATATCCAGGTTGGGTAACGCAAACGAATCAGCGGTGAGATCGAACACCAGAGGTCTCTGGCTGAAATCGATGGAAGCCCGGATCACTTCATCTCCGATCGTCAGCACTGCCTGACGCTGCTCGAACAGAATGGATGTATCAAGTGGATACTCGATACCTGTGTATTCGATCATACCGGTCAATCGCACCTGATCGGGTTCGAACTTCGGCATCACATCGATGAAGAGATTCGGGAGCAGAGGACTCTGCATGCGTGCCGAGTAGTGATCCTGTACTCCGGTCGTACGGAGCGAGAACAGCTGCCGGTCAGCCTGCAGATCGAACAGTCCCAGAGTGCCCACCGGATGCAGCGGGTCATCGATTCGTACGATCATATCGGCAGTGAACCGCGTATCCGCGTAGTCGAATCGCAGCTCTTCCAGATGCACAGTATCAGCATCCCCGCTGAACACGACAGAGGGACTGATCGGCTCGATCCCCTGCACCCCCTCCAGATCAGAGAGCTCAAGTGAGCCTGCGTAGGAGATCGTCCGATCTGTAAGATCCAGGGCTGCAGAGACGGACCCGCTGATACGAAAGCCTTCGGTGATGAACCCGGGGTCCAGATCGAATGACGAGATCAGGGAACGGTAGGTATAGGGGTGCAGGTCCTTCAGTCGGCTCTCTGCCTGCACTTCAGCGGTCTCCCAGTCATAGGAGATCACTGCATCGAACGTCTCAGAGAGTCTCAGTGAAACGGCAGCCGACGACTGTTCGATGGAAGCAGAAGCTGTCAGAGGAGCGAACACCTGTCCGTTGTAGCTGACCGAGCCCATCGGCAGATCGAGCATTCCTGTTCCTGAGGAGAGGTCGTATACGAGCTCCAGCGTCCCTTCTGCTGAGATATCCTGTGCAGCCTGTGCATCACGATATCTGAAGGTCGCAGGTTCTGAGGCAGCAGCTTCTACCATGAGATTACCGGAGACGATGGATAATTCGGGTACGAAGGTCTCGGTCCTGCCGCCAGATGCATCGCTGGTAAGGATTGAGACCTGAGAGAGTCCGAGATGGATGAGCATCCCCTCCTGCATCGGATAGGTCTCGGTGATGAACGTGAGACCCTGCTGAAGGGCTTCCAGCATGGGCGGGTTCACGGTGATCAGGATCTTCTGAAGATCGATGTACAGATGTCTGTCATGTTCTTTCTCGAACAGCAGACTCATAAGACTGTAGGTGAGTTTCAGCTCTTCGATGAACATGAATGACGTATCACTTGCCCTGTGATAGATCCTGATATCATTGATGCGCACACGGTTGAACAACGATACGAACACCGATCCATACTCGATAGAGAATCCGGTACCATCCTCAAGCTGTGTGATGCTGTCGAGTACCTGTGAAGTGATCAGCTGGTCGATGTTCTGGGAGAAAACCACGACCATGATGCTCACTACGGTAAGCAGCAGCAGCGCTATGGAGATGATCAGTATGTAATTTCTTACCGGATGCGCATTCATATCCACAATCATAATACATATCTACCCTATAGAGAACAGGTGAACGGGCGAAATACCACAGCTCATCAGATGGAGTGCCTACCGATTAAACAGCTGCATCATCATAAGATTACATAGGTCTTCCCGTACCCACCGTCTTCGGGGCGGGCAAGTGGAACTCCTTCACTGCCGGATTCCCTGCAAGTTCATCATGGATGCCCCGTTGCAGGATACCCTCTCCTTTCCCATGGATGATCGAGATCTCATGCATATCGGAGATGACAGCCTTGTCAATATGTATGAGGATCCTCTCGATAGCCTCCTGCAGCGAGCAGCCCCGTACATCCACCGTTGGAGAACTCATACTCTCACTCTGTTCGACATAGACGTGGACCTTCGCAGTTTTCGAATCGTCCTGTCTCTTCGTACGGGAAGGCAGCGGAGCGATCCGCTGCTCTGCCAGAGAGAGACGCATCCCGTTATCCAATTCTACCAGCCACTGGTCTTTCTTCACCCACTGCAGGATGGTCCCTTCTCTCCCTGTCTGTTTCACTGAGACTCTCATGCCGGCTGACAGCGGCCCGCTCGTTCCTGCTGGAGCTGAGGTGTCGGGAGGAGTGAGCTCTCTCTGCTCCTGCTCCAGTTCTCCTTTGCTGTGTTCTGCTGTCTGTTCTATAGCCTTCAGCTGTGCCTGGACCTGCTTGATGCGTTCTTTTGTCAGTTCCTGCTCCCGAAGTTCCCTGATCAGGTTCTCCACGGTGCTTCTGCTCTCACGAATGAACTTCTGCAGCTGTGTGGTATCATCTCGCTTCTGCAGCAGTTCCTTCTGACGCAGTTTGAGTCTGTACAGATCGGTCTCTCTGATGCTCTGCCGCAACTGCTGTTCCCGATTAGCAATGGACTGCTCATGTCTCTTCATGTCCTGTTCCCGTTTCTTGAGTTCTTTCATAAAGGCCGTGAGTTCCATCCTGTCACTGCCGAGCAGTTCGATCGAACGATCGATGATATGCCGGGGCATCTGCATGCGCATGGCCGTATCCAGGGCATGGCTCTCTCCCGGTTCTCCGAGGATCACTCGATAGGTGGGAGCCTTATCCTGTTCATTGAACTCCATGGAGGCATTGATGATACCCGCCCGGGCATAGGCGAACTGTTTGAGCACGGCATGGTGGCTGGTGACCAGCGTCATCCCGGCATTGGTGCTGCAGTACTCCAGGATCGATTGAGCCAGTGCGGCTCCCTCGACAGGATCGGTACCGGACCCGAGTTCATCGAGGATGATCAGACTGCTGTCATCCCCCTGCTGCAGGATACTGCTGATACGCTTGATATGGCCTGAGAAGGTTGAGAGTTCCCGTTCGATCGACTGCTCATCCCCGATATCCGTATAGATCGAAGAGAACACCGGCAGTTCACACCCATCTGATGCCGGCAGGTACATGCCGATCTGGTTCATGAGTGCAGCAAACCCGATGGTCTTGAGCGTGACGGTCTTGCCCCCTGCATTCGGTCCGGACATGACCAGGACTGAGGTCTGGGGATCTATGGTGATATCTATCGGGATGGCCTTGTCCTGCAGGATCGGATGACGGACCGCTTTCAGGGTCAAGCCCCGATCACAGGTCATCGGTCTGGTATAGGCATGCTGACGTGAATAGACGGCCATCGTGAAATAGCGGTCGAACTCACCGGTGATCTGCTGGATCTGCGCGATAGACTCCAGCTCTTCTGCTATCAGGGCACTGAGTTCCCGGTAGATCCTCTCGATCTCGATCAGGAGTTCCTGTTCCGCAGATGCTACGTCGTTGTTCTTCTCCATCAGCCGGAACGGTTCGATGAAGAGGGTGTTCCCTGATTGGGAACTTGCATGGAGTATCCCCGGATACCGCTGTTTGTCTTTTGATTTCACCGGCAGAACCAGTCTGCTCTCACGAAAGACCGGATTGCTGGACTGCAGCGTGTCCGAGGCGTTCTGTACGAACTCAGAGACCACTGAAGAGCGGGCGTGCTTCGCTGCGGAGACCTTCTGCATCTTCGCTCGGATACGGGGATGGTCCTCGCGAACCACTCCCGGTTCGATCAGATAGGAAGAGATCTCTTTGATCAGCGTCGAAGTATCGGGCATCAGCTCAGTCAGCTGTGCAGACAGCGGGGTCGGGTGCTGGTCATCCCGGCAGAATGCTCGTATGGCCATCCCGCATTCGCAGTAGTCCCTGATATGCCAGATCTCCTCACCACTGATCCCCGAACCCTTCTTCTGCAGTACGGCAAGGGACGAGGAGATCTCCGGCAGGACCGGCATATGAGCCGGAGCACCGTGTGCAAATTGATCGAGCAGTTCAGAGAGCAGATCCCTGGTATATTCGATCCGTTTCGCGTCAGTCATGAATTCAGGATCAGAAAGGATCTTCTTCCCCTCCGGTGAGAAGGCAAGGGATGAGAGCCTGTCAGTGAGAAATGAGAACTGCAGATTGCACAGGGTTTCGCTGTCTATCGTGTTCATGGGGTTATACACCGTAGTAGAGTTTTTTTCTTCGTTCGATCATGGAGAGGGCTATCTTCAGATAGCTCTCATACCGCTCATAGGTGATACGACCATCTTCTACCGCCTCGAGCACTGCACATCCGGGTTCTTCGATATGCATGCACGGGGAGAATCTGCACTGGTGGGAGGCCTGCTCGATCTCGGGGAAGTGAGAAGCTATCTCATACGGATCCATGATCGGCACTTCGATCTCTCTGACCCCCGGGGTATCGATGATGGAGAACGTATCACTCTCTATCCATTTCGCAAAATTGGTCGTATGCCTGCCTCTGTCGTATTTGTCTGATATCTCACCGGTCTTCTGGTTCGCCTCCGGGATCAATGCATTGATCAGTGTCGATTTCCCGACACCGGATTGTCCGAAGAAGACACTCCGGGTCCCCTTCAGTCGATCCCCGAGGTCTCTGATCTGTGCCTGATCGAAGGATGAGAGATGCAGGACATCGTATCCGATACTCCTGTAGAGCTCGATATACTCCCGGGTCTCTTCATCACAGCCGAGATCCCACTTGTTCACGATGATCGTCACTGGAACATGCTGTGCACAGACACAGACGCGGTCGATGAACTTCGCCCTGAACTTCGGGAGCTGTGTGGAGGTGACGCACCAGAGCATGTCGATGTTCGCTGCGATCGTCTGAGGCAGGTCCTTTTTCATGTTCCAGCGAACGAACGAGTTCGTTCGTTCGTTTCTCGATACCACCATACCTTCGGTCCGTGAGTGCTGCTGGATCATGACAGCATCACCGGGAGCCAGCGGGTTGTAGGCTCGTTCGGTCTCAGTGAGCGTCTTACCTTTGATCCTGCACTGAAGCACTTCTCCATCATCAGTACGTACACGATAGATATTATTGATGCCCTGGAGCACGATCGCTGTTAACAACTTCATACTCGTAATGTATACCGTTACTGGGGTATTGACAACTACTTGGATTCTGATACCCTCTATTCATGTTTGATTTTATTTTTTGTAAAGAGCCGGACTGTCATGAGTTTGTGGTCACCGGTCAGAAGACCTGCCTCTTTCACGCTCCCGACCGGGAGAAACTCTCACAGCAGATGCTCGACCGGCTGCTGAACAAGGGACCTATAGGATCTCTGTCTTTCAGCGGTATGGAATATAACGGGGTTGATCTCACCAGGAGCAGGCTGTATGCCTGTAATCTGGCGAACAGCATCTTCGTGGATACCGATTTCAGTAACTCGTATCTGCAACTCTGCTTCTTCGAGTATTCCACCTTCATTCGCTGTAAGTTCTCTCATATCGTAAGCAAGTACTCGGTATTTTCAGGATCGAAGTTCATAGATTGTGATTTCTCTGAATCGGATCTGCTGCATTCCAACTTCGTCGGAGTAGATGCCAGACACTGTTCGTTCGATGATTCTGATCTCTACTATTCTGACTTCGTCAATGCAGTGCTTGATGATGTGACCTTCAGGGACTGCAATCTGAAAAAGACTGATTTCTACAGCAGCACCAGGACGCAGGTCATCTTCAAGTTCTCGAACTTCGAAGAGGCGATCTTCTCAAGGGAGTACTGACCGTGAAGATATTCTTTCATTTCTCAGTCATCGGCTTTTCGAACACCTATCTCATCGGCAACGATCATGGTGATGCGATCCTCATAGATCCGGGTCATATGGATATCCAGCTGCTTGATCTGATAGAGAGCAATCACTACTACATCCGACATATCCTGATCACTCACCGCCATGAGTCGCATACCAAGGCATCGGTACGCTGCTCAAGATCTATGATGCGGATATCTATGCCTATTCTGCGTTCGGATTCTCTGATTTCTCGATCCATCCCATCCCGCTCAATCAACCGCTGCTGCTTTCGGGGATCCCGTGGAGTGTAGGTTGGTCCCCGGTCATTCGAACGACTCGATCGTCTTCATCATCGATAAGGCCATGTTCACCGGTGATGTGCTGCTTTCAGGGAGAATAGGCAAGACTGATTCAAAGCTGTCACACTCTCTGCTGCTGCGTTCGATCAAGGAACAGCTGCTGCCCCTTGATGATCGGATGCTGATCTTCCCTGGACATGGGGCACCTTCCACCCTGAAGATCGAGAAGATGTTCAATGAGGATATCATCGAGGATATGAAGCATATCAGGACTTGAGAGGCTTCAGATATTCGCGAAATCGCTTCGGCAGCGGGGCGATGAACTTTCTTTTCACCCTGCCCTCACCTTCGGGGATATCGATCTGCAGCGAGAGGGCATGCAGCATGAGGGTCGCATCAGGAGTACCCTGCTGCTTTCTGGCATAGATCGGATCTCCGACGATGGGGTTGCCTATATACCGCATGTGTACCCGCAGCTGGTGAGTCCTTCCGGTCTTGAGTGTCAGACGTACAAGAGAACAGTGTTCGAAGGTCCTCAGCACCGTATAGCTGGTCTGAGCATATTTACCGACAGACTGCACATCAGTGGCAACGAACCGTTTCCGGTCATGGCGGTCTCGAACGATCTGTGTCTCGATCGTGTCACGCTTCTTCTTCGGGATCCCTGAACGATAGCGATATAGACTTTCTGTGCACTGCGGGTCGAGAACTGTTTCGAGAGCACGGCGATCGTCGGAGCATCCTTTGCGACGATCATCACTCCTGAAGTGTCCTTATCGAGTCTGTGCACGATACCGGGACGCTGGGTATCCAAGGTCTTCATCTGCTGATACCGGTAGAGCAGTCCGTGGACCAGGGTCCCGTGCCAGTTACCCGCAGCCGGATGTACCACGAGCCCCTGAGGTTTGTTGACCACGACCACGTGCTCATTCTCATAGAGCACCGGGAAGTCGACATCTTCAGGCTCCGCAGGCATCTCCTGTCTCTGGACAGCTATCTCTATATGCATGCCCCCGCAGATCTTCCGGCTCTTCTTGACAGGTTTCCCATCGATCAGGATCACCGTCGAATCAAGCGCGATACGGCTTCGTGAGAGTTCAGAGACTGCTGATGCGATATAGGAATCTACCCGCATAGTGACCGGAGCATCTTCGGGTACGGTGATGCTGTAGTGTTCGATGGTCTGATCCGTAGACATGTCAATCTTCCTCGATGATACCAAGAATATAGTCAGCGACTGTGATGGAGAGGGACAGCCCGGCAGTGATCCCGAGGGTGAGTGGTACTGAATCCAACTCCTGACCCGTGAACTGTCTGATCACCAGCAGTGACAGTGATGCTGCGGCAAAGGTGATCGGCAGAGAGCCGAAGAACAGGGTCTCTGCACGTCTCAGGTCATGGAGCGCAGCAGAGAACTCTGCATCTGCATACGGCTTGTACAGCAGGGATTCTCCCTGCTCGGTACCGGACAGCGGTGCTGCAGCAGTGAAGAGCAGGAATAGGATCAGCAGTGATCCAAGGCCCCTAGTCATAGGTACGCGTACCGAAGATCGCAGTACCTACTCTCACCAGGGTGGATCCCTCTTCGATGGCTATCTCGAAATCAGAGCTCATCCCCATCGACAGGGTATCGAACGGTATCTCAGGGAACTGTTTGATGCTGGCAAGATAGAGTTCCTTCAGCTGTCTGAAGGCAGCACGTACGACATCTGTATCATCGGTCAATGGCCCGATGGTCATCAAGCCCTTCAACACGAGATGCTTGCAGCCGATTCCTGCTTCTATGGCTTGGAACAGCTCTTCAGGGGTATTGAACCCTGTCTTGGCTGTTTCTCCGCTCGTGTTGTATTCCAGAAGGATGTTCACGGTCTTATCGTATCCCGCTGCTGCCTGTTCGATCTTCTCCAGCAGTTTCAGAGAATCCACGGAGTCGATATGATCTGAGATCTCAACGGCTTTCTTCACTTTGTTGGTCTGCAGGTGACCTATGATATGCAGTTCATCAGGGATCTGCAGTCCTGAGAACTTCTGCTGGGCCTCCTGCACACGGTTCTCTCCAAAACAGTGCACATCGCAGATGTCTCTGGCATAGACGACCTTATCGACCGAATGGTTCTTCGAGACCGCCATGAGCGTTATCTCAGACGGCTCACGCCCGAGTCGCTCGGCACAGCTTCTGATGGTATGTCTGATCGTTTCGATCTGTTCTCTGATATAATCCATGACTGCTCCTGTTCGTATCATACATGATACATGCAGGCAGGAAGTGTTACAAGCATCTGTATACAAAAACTGCCATAGTATATGATCATATATACTATGGCAGTGATGGGCAATGACGGGCTCGAACCGCCGACATCCTGCTTGTAAGGCAGGCGCTCTCCCAACTGAGCTAATCACCCTTGCAACGAGGTCAAAATTATCATAGTGGTTTTCTTTTGTCAACCGGGTTTTTAGCCTTTTTATGAATTTAATCTTTATGGTATTATCCGCCCCGTAACATGATACAGAGAGGTAACAGATGGCGTCGATACAGCGAACAAGGAACATAGGCATCATGCTCATATAGATGCCGGCAAGACCACGACCACAGAACGTATCCTGTTCTACTCGGGAGAGAATCACCGCATCGGAGAAGTCGATAACGGTGAGGCTACCATGGACTGGATGGAACAGGAGCAGGATAGAGGGATCACCATCACCTCAGCTGCTACGACCTGTTACTGGAAGGATACCAAGATCAATATCATCGATACTCCCGGTCATGTCGACTTCACCGCTGAGGTCGAGAGAGCTCTGCGTATCCTCGATAGCGCTGTCGCTGTCTTCTGTGCCGTCGGCGGGTCGAACCGCAGTCTGAGACAGTCTGGAGACAGGCAGACAAATATCATATTCCCCGGATCGCATTCATCAACAAGATGGACCGACTCGGTGCTGATTTCTTCTCGGCGGTACATGAGATCAGAGATAAACTCGGTGCGAACCCGATCCCGCTGTTCATCCCCCACGGGGCTGAATCTGCCTTCTCTGGTATCATAGACCTGATCGGTATGCGAAAGATCTCCTTCGAACCTACGAGCTACGGTTCTCAGATGTCCTTCGAGGAGATCCCTCAGGAGATGCAGGGACTAGCCGAGACCTGGAGAGAGCATCTGATCGATGCGATCTCCATCCATTCGGATCAGATCATGGAACTGTATCTTGAGGGCGATGATATCCCTGAGGAACTGATCATCACGACGCTGAGAAAGATCACCATAGAACGAAAAGGCATCCCGGTGTTCGTCGGTTCATCGCTGAAGAACATCGGTGTCCAGCCGCTGCTCGATGGGATCCTGCAGTACCTGCCCTCTCCGGATGACGTCCCGCCGATCACAGCACATCATGAGAAACATGATACGGATGTGCAGATCCACAATGATCCTGATGCCCAGCCTCTGGCTCTGGTCTTCAAGGTCCAGCATGATCGGGAAGCCGGTCCGCTCTGTTTCTTCCGGGTCTATTCAGGAAAGATCAAGAAGGGCTCCACGATCTACAACATCACCAAGAAGAAGCGGGAACGGGTCAATCGGCTCTTCAGGATGCATGCGAACAAACCCGAACCGATCGAAGTGGTGGAAGCAGGTGATATCGCAGTCGCAGTAGGGTTCAAGTTCTCACAGACCGGCGATACGATCGGATCAGAAGGGCATCAGGTACTGCTGGAGAACGTGGATTTCCCAGAACCGGTGATCTCCGTGGCCATAGAACCCAGGACCGTCTCCGATCAGGAGAAACTGAAGAAGGTCCTCGATATGCTGATGAAAGAGGATCCCACGTTCACCTCCAAAGAGAATACCGATACCGGTCAGCTGATCATCTCAGGGATGGGAGAACTGCATATAGATGTACTGGTCACCCGGATCATCAAAGAGTTCAAGGTCGATGCACGGATCGGTAAACCGCAGGTCACCTACCGGGAATCGATCTCCGCTGAAGCTGCCTGTACCGAATCGTTTGATAAGATCATTGCCGGTAAGGAGAATCAGGCTGAGGTCACGATCAAGGTGATCCCGCAGCGTATCGGAGCGGGGAACAGCTTCGAATCCCTCGTGAGCAAGAAGGATCTTCCCAAAGAACTCCTGGAAGCGGTGGAACGCGGTGTCACCAATGCCTTCCAGTCCGGTATCAGATACGGCTATCCCATCACCGATATCAAGGTAGTCCTGACGAAGGTCGGCTATAATGAACTGACTGCATCAGAGCTCGCTTTTGAGGCTGCCGCCTCCCTCTGCTTTGACAGTGCCTGCCGTGATGCCGAGCCTATCCTGCTCGAACCGATCATGAAGATCGATGTGATGTGTCCCAAGGATAATGTCGGAGAAGTCATCAGTCACATATCATCCATCGGGGGATCATTGAGACCCTGGAGAGCAAGATATCGATCGAGCATATAACAGCACGGGCTTCACTGGTGAATATGTTCGGTTATTCGACAAAACTTCGCAGCCTCACACAGGGACGTGGTACCTTTGCCATGGAATTTCACCATTTTGCACCAAAATCCAGTTGATACGAGTATAACATACCCTGTCACATAGCTTTATGCAGCCAGACACGGCAGCTCTCACCCCTGTACAGGATCGAGAGCTGCCGTTTTTCTTGTTGACATATGGTCCCCAGCGCCGTAAAGTTACATTTGATCATAACTTTATTTAGGAGGACTTATGAGTTTAACCAGCGCTGATATTAGAAACATCGCCATAGTTGGTCATAACGGAACTGGAAAAACCACATTGTTAGAGCATATGCTGTTCTATTGTGGAAAGATTTCCAAGCCTGAAACCATCGCTTCAGGCAAGACCGTCAGTGATCATACCGATGAGGAGATCAACCGCCAGATGTCCATTCACTCCTCCCTTTCCTGTATCACATGGAAAGAGAAATCTCTAAATCTGTTAGATACTCCGGGAACCTCAGATTTTATCGGGGAGGTCGTCTCATCATTCAGAGCAGCAGAATCTGCTCTTATCCTGCTCGACGGCAGAGCAGGTGTTCAGATCGAGACTATCAAGCTGTGGCGACGTCTGAACAACCGGGACATGCCCAGGATCGTCTTCATCAATAAGATGGATCAGGAACGGGCAGATTTTGAGACTTCTTTTTCTGATCTGACTCATAAGTTCAAGAAGACCTGTGTACCGGTCACCATTCCCATCGGATCAGGAGCTGAGTTCAACGGTGTGGTCAACCTCATCGAGAACAAAGCCTATATCGTCGCTGAACCCGGCGGGCTCGATACCTCCTCTGAGATCCCTGAGGAGCTCTCAGAGATGGTCAGCGAGTATCGTCTGAAACTGATAGAGACCGCTGCTGAAGGTGATGATGATCTGTTGGAGAAGTATTTCGAAGAGGGGACACTCTCTCCAGATGAGATCAGAAAAGGGCTGTTCGAGGGGTTGCGAGATAATAAGATCGTTCCGGTCCTCTGCGGGAGTGCTGAGAAGAACAACGGCATCATCTCTCTGCTGAACTTCCTCTCGTTCGCAGCTCCTTCCCCTGACGGGGTCACAGAGCATATCATACAGGATGGGCAGATCGTAGATACGAAGATCTCAGCTGACGGCTCTCCATCCCTGATCTCGTTCAAGACCACCATCGACCAGTTCTCCGGGAAACTCTCATTCATCAAAGTGATGAACGGACTGATCACCGGTGATCTGGAACTGGTGAACCCGAAGATCGGCAAGAAAGAGAAAGTCGGGAAGCTCTACAAAGCCGTCGGTAAGAAACTCAACGAGGTCTCTGAATTGATAGCAGGTGATATCGGGCTGCTGGTCAAGTCGAACACACTTTCGACCAACTGTACCTTCTGTGCTCCTGATGCAAAAGTCGAGTATGCGCCTCTGGCCCTGCCCCATCCTATCTATGCGTTGACGGTCTCTGCAGGTGACAAGAAGGCAGAGGACAAGATGAACACCGCCCTGCACAAGGTGACCGAAGAGGATCTTACCTTCTCGCTGCAGTTCAACAAGGAGACCAAAGAGAACGTCGTCTCCGGTATGGGAGAGCTGCATATCAATATGATCTTGAACAAGGTCTCTGAGAAGAACAAGATCCAGATCCATACCCAGATCCCCAGAGTCGCCTATCGTGAGACGATCACCAAGACCTCCAGTGCTGAATATGCCCATAAGAAGCAGTCAGGAGGACATGGTCAGTACGGTAAGGTCCTGTTCAATATCAAACCGCTGCCCAGAGGGACCTATTATTCGTTTGAGAATCTCATCAAGGGCGGATCGGTCTCCAAGGGGTATATGCCGGGAATCGAGAAAGGGATCCATGAAGCCATGGAAGAGGGGTTCCTTGCCGGTTTCCCGCTGGTCGATATCGGTGTCGAGATCATCGATGGGAAGGAACATCCTGTTGACAGTTCTGAGATGGCATTCAAGCTTGCTGCAAAGGGCGCTTTGAAAGCCTGTGTGGAAAAAGCGAACCCCGTCCTGCTCGAACCCATCATGCAGCTGCATGTCTTCATAGAGGATAAGTATCTCGGTGACATCATGTCTGATCTGAGCAGCAAGCGAGGACGCGTGCATGGTCAGGAAGATGCAGGCGGCGGGATCACGGTTGTTGAGGCTGAGGTCCCCCAATCGGAGATGCTCAAATATGCTATCGATCTGAAATCACTCACCTCGGGGACCGGGTCCTTCGAACTTGCCTTCGACCATTACCAGATTCTATCGGGTAAAGGGGCTGATGATGTGATCAGTGCCTCAAAAGCTTTGAAAGATGCCGAATAGGGATCAGTGTATATAACCGGGGACAGGGGGCGTGTCACGCCCCCTGTTCTCTACCTTCCCTTCTTCACCACCCACAGTTCACGGATGACATGCTCTTTGTTCAGACCCTTCTGTTCGAACTTGGTCTGCGGACGCCAGGAGACCGGATCAGCATACCCCTCGTACGGGTTGTCGAGTTCAGCTGCTCTGCCCAGGACTTCCAGCATCTGCTGCGCATAGGATTCCCAGTCAGTGACCGCATACAGATAGCCGCCCGGTTTGAGTTTTCTCGTGAGCAGCTGCACGAACGGGTCCTGGATCAACCGTCTCTTGTGATGCTTCGCCTTCTGCCAGGGGTCCGGGAAGAAGATATGGAACCCGTCGATAGACTCATCGCTTATCAACTGCTCCAGGGCGAGTACCGCATCAAGCTCGAGGATCTTCAGATTCTTCAATCCAAGGCGTTCGATCTCACTGAGCAGTTTTCCGATACCCGGTCTATGCACTTCGATCCCGAGGAAGTTCGTATCAGGAAACTGCTGTGCGATCTGTGCTGTGGTAATGCCCATGCCGAAACCGATCTCGATGATCACCGGATGGTCGTTACCGAAGAGGCGTTCAAGATCGATCACGGAGTGATGATCGGTGATGCAATGTTTCTGATAGTGTTCATCGATGGCATGCTGCTGCAGATTGCTCAATCTGCCTCCACGCATCATGAAGCTGCGTATCTTTCTTCTTCCGGTATCCTTATCGTCTGTCATAGGGTATTCCTCTCATGTCACAGGAGCCGCTGCAGCTTTTCAAGCATGAACAGGGATTTGTCACGCAGAGATACGGCATCGGTACTGAGTTTCATGATATTGGGATGTTTCTGATCGATGGTGATCTGCCCGCTGCTCTCCCTGATGAGCTGGATGGCTTTCTCGATGGAGATATCGGCGACCTTGGAGAATTCTGCATAGACCACCCCCTGCTTCTCTTTCAGATGGTAGATCGACAGTCTCTTGCAGAGGATCTTCAGTTCTGCGATATAGAGCAGGTTGGTCATGTCTTCGGGCATTCTGCCGAACCGGTCATCAAGTTCTGCTTCCAGGAGCTGCAGGTCCTCCTGTGTGGAGATCGAAGCGATCTTCTTGTAGATATCGAACTTGATGCTCGGGTCACTGATATAGGAATCGGGAATGTAGCCTGAGTAGTCCAGATCAAGAAAGACCTCTTTCTCCTGCAGCGGCTGCGTATGCTGGAGGTCCGCTATGGCCTCATCGAGGATCCGTAGATACATATCGAGTCCGACCGCTGACATCTGTCCTGACTGCTCACGTCCGAGCAGATTGCCGGCCCCTCGTATCTCCATATCCTTCATGGCGATCTTGAACCCTGAACCCAGATCGGTATGCTCTGAGAGGATCTTCAGCCGTTTCATGGCGATCTCGGTAAGCACCTGCTCGTTGGGATAGAGCAGCAGCGCATAGGCTTCTCGGTTGGACCTGCCTACCCTTCCTCTGAGCTGATAGAGCTGACTGATACCATAGATATCGGCACGATCGATGATGATCGTGTTCACATTGGGAATATCGATGCCGTTCTCTATGATGGTGGTCGCGACGAGCACCTGGAAGGCTCCATGGATGAACCGGTGCATCTTATCCTCGATCTCTTCGGATCTCATCTGGCCGTGGGCAAAGTCGATATGGACTTCAGGTACGATCCTCGAAAGCATCAGCTGGATCTCTCTGAGGGTGTTCACCCGGTTGTGCAGGAAGAAGACCTGCCCTCCCCGGGCGACTTCATGCCGTATGGCTTCAGCGATCAGCTGTTCATCGAACTCCTCTATGGTGGTCTTGATAGGCCTTCTCTGAAACGGCGGGGTGGTGAGCAGGGACATATCACGGATCTTCAGCAGAGACATGTACAGGGTCCTCGGGATGGGGGTAGCCGATAGTGCCAGTGAATCGACAGCGGTCCGCAGCTGTTTGATCCGTTCCTTGTCCTTCACACCGAATCGCTGTTCCTCATCGACGATCATCAGCCCCAGATGTGAGAAATCCAGGTCCTTCTGGATGATCCGATGGGTCCCGATGAGAATATCTACCTTCTGTGCATTGAAATCCTTCACGATCTGTTTCTGATCCTTCCGGTCCACAAAGCGCGAGAGCATCTCGATGGTCATGGGATAGGTCCCCATGCGTTCCTTGAGGGTCTCGAAATGCTGTTCTGCAAGAATGGTCGTAGGAGCCAGGAACGCGACCTGTCTTCCCGACATCACAGCCTTGAAGGCCGCCCGGATGGCAACTTCGGTCTTGCCGAAGCCAACATCACCGCAGATGAGACGATCCATGACCTGAGGGCTCTCCATATCCTGTTTCACGTCAGAGATACAGCTAAGCTGATCCTCTGTCTCCTCATAGGGGAAGGCTGCCTCGAACTGCATCTGCCAGTCGGTGTCTTTGGCGAAGGGGAATCCCATGCTGTTCTTTCGTTTGGCATAGAGTTCGATGAGCATCTTCGCCAGGTCCTCTGCCGATTTGCGGGCTTTGGCCTTTCTGCCCTCCCAGGACCTGCCGCCGATGGTATCGAGCTTGGGAGCTTTCCCTTCACTGCCGATATACCGCTGGACGAGGTTCGCCTGTTCGATAGGGATGAATATATGATCCTCGTTGGCATAGACGATATCGATATAGTCACGTTCCTTCCCTGCGGCCTGGATCCGATCGATCTTCGCGAACCTGCCGATCCCGTAGTTGATGTGTACGACATAGTCCCCCGGCTGCAGATCTACAAAGGAATCGAGAGGGGAACTCTTATAGTGGAAGTGGGCTTTTCGAACCCGTTTCCTTCTGCCGAAGATCTCATGCTCACAGATGACCACCAGGCGTGCTCTGGGGATGGTGAACCCGGATGAGAAGGTCTTCTCTATCACCGTCACCGATTCATCCTGGACCATATGGGTCAGGCGTTCCTGCTGCAGCTTTGAGCCTGCACAGATGATGATCTGCTGGTGTGCCGTCTTCAGTGATGCGAGTTCCTCTCTGAAGTAGTTGAAGTTCCCGAAATACGATCGGGGTCCCCCCATATCATAGCAGATCGCCTGTTCATGCTGACCGCGGATATCGAGCAGATGGATGTTCTTTCTGCGGGAGGAGATGAACGCTCCGAGATCAAGGAGCATCTCAGTGGGCCTTCTGATCGTCTTATGGTCGTTATAGAGTGATGCGAACTGTGTATTGCCCTCTTTGATGAGTGAATCGTAGGAGGTGAGCATATTGGTATGTTCCACGTAGACCACATAATCAGACTCTTTGACATAGTCCTCGATCGTAGCTGTGGCAGAGAGCCGAATGTCGGCGTCGATCAGGCACAACGAGAGGAGATCGCATCGCTGCAGGGTATCCTGTGTCAGTGGGTCGAAGGTGGAGATCTTCTCGATCGTATCCCATGAGAGGAAGAGCCTGAAGGGCTGTGCTTCTTCATAGGGGAAGATATCGATCACTTCCCCGCGTATGGAGAACTCACCCGGGACGGTCGTCCGGGGTACCCGGTCATACGATGCTTTCGAGAGCGTCACAGCCAGATTCTCCGTATCGATCTGCTGCTGTGCCTTCAGGGTGAAGCGGTGATCATTGATTACGTCCTTCGGGGTCACCGGAGAGATGAAGGCACGGACGGTAGTGATGATGATCTTGGGCAGTGCATCCTGTGATACGGCTTCGAGCACGCGCAGCTGTTCTGCGGTACTGATTGTCCCGTCGATGATCGCAGCATACATCTCCTTGCCGGTGGAGTGGAGATGATGATACACCTCTCCTATGGTTCTCAGATCATTTCTGATATGCTGAGCACCTTCTGGTGTGGGAAAGACGACCCAGACCGTTGACGCTGCGGCTCTTTTGAGCATTGAGATAAAAACAGATAGTACAGGAGATTCGATCCCCTCGATGAACATATCATCTGTGCAGGAGAGGCAGGAATCGACGATATGCTGTTTTTTGATATCTTTCTCAATACACGAGGTTATTTCCTGTATATTCATAGCTGAAAGAAACCTAACACAACAAGCTGTTTGATTCAATACAATATCAGCTAAAGAGCGCATATGTGGTGGACTATTGTCTGGATATTCAGGATACTTGTATATGAGACGGTACAAACCATATCCAAGAGGTGTTCAGCTATGATGTCTTCTTTCCATGCACTGCTTCCCGCTGTCGATTTCTGTTCTGATTATGCCCGAAAAGCACAGGCGAACATCGTACGGACCTACAAACAGGATGGCTCGGTACTGACCTCGACAGACCTATTCATCAGCAGCTATCTCATCGATACGATCAGAAGCAGCTTCCCCCATGCGAACATCATCTGTGAAGAAGAGCTCACCCCATTCTGTGAGGATGCCCCGTATACCTTCGTCATCGACCCTATCGATGGTACGGATGTCTACAGTCAGGGGTTCCCCTCCTGGTGCATAGCCATCGGGATCCTCGATCAGCAGCTGCAGCCTGTCGGAGGGATCATATCGGCGCCGAGATGGGGCATCGGTACGACCGATGGACTGTTGATCTATCGGTTCCCGGAACAGCCGCTGATGCTGCAGGGAGCACCGTTCACGCTGGAGAAGGACTTCTCACAGCTCAATCAGCTCGTCGTCTGTTCCAACTCCTACAAGCATCTCGACTTCTCCGGGACCGGGGGCAAACTCAGGAGTTTCGGCAGTAACATCCTGCATATCCTCTCTCCTGCGATACATAATCATATCCTCGCAGCGGTGTTCTCCCCCTGCTACATCTGGGATATCGCAGCTGCACATGCGATCGTCGCAGCTGCAGGTCTAGAAGTCCGTTATGCATCGGGAGCACCGGTCGATTACCGTACGATGATCGACAGGGGGCTCGCAGCAGAATATGCCTATGTCAGTACTCCTGAGGTGGTCAGGTTCCTGCAGAAGACCATCACCATCGCTTAATCGGTGATTCTCTGCTGCTCCTTCCACTTCCTGGCGATATAGATGAACGGGGTATCTGCGATAGCTACGATCCATTTGAGCAGATAGGTGGTCAACACGATCTCGATCAGGACGGGAGTCGGGAACACCTTGTAGAATGCGATCAGGGTGAAGACAAGTGAATCGATCAACTGGCTCACCATGGTACTGAGATTGTTCCTGACCCAGATCTTGCCGGTCGAGGGGAATCTCCGTTTCCAGAAATCATATGCCCAGATATCATGCATCTGACTGACCCCGTAGGCACAGAGACTGGCTATGGCGATCCTCGGCATGAGTGAGAAGATGGTGGTCATGCTCTCCTGCACGAAATCAGAGGCAGCAGGTACGAAGAACAGTGCAAGGTTCATCACGATGGTCATCAGGATCAGTGAGAAGAACCCGATGCCTACAGCCCTTTTGGCCTCCTGCTTCCCATAGTTCTCACTGAGGATATCAGTGACCAGAAAGCTGGTAGCATAGACGATATTGCCAAGGGTTGCTTCAAACCCGAACAACTGTACGGTCTTGGTGACCTGGATGTTGGCAACGATCACGGCGATGGGAACCCAGATATAGAGTCCGAGTTTCCCCCAGATGCGGTAGCTGACCATGATAGCGATAAAATTGACCAAGAGCATAACGAGCCACAATGATTCATTCATGAGATCTTTCCCCTTCATATCCTGATAATGGTACACTTATACCGGTCAATCTCTAAAATTTCAAGCATGTCATCAATGATCGTATCTCTGATCACCAGATAGAGTCTGCCCTGGTAGTGTTCCAGCAGATCCCTGACGGTCAGATAGTACCCCTGCCTCTTCAGTTCCAGCGGTCCGAGCTCATCGACTGCTATCGTGGGCGCAGCCCGGGCGCAGCTGATCTGCTCTTGTGCCCACTGCAGTACTTCAGGATACATGAAGAACCTGCCTGTCGGTATGCTCCCCGGCTGAGGCCGGGATCCCAGCAGCGTCCGCTGTTCTCCGGTTCTCAGAGACTCTATGCGATACCCGCTCTTTCTCCGGGTCCCCTCTTCCATGACACCATGAGAGATGACTCCCTCAGCCTTTCCGGCCCGTGAGTCTGATGAGAGCAGGTCAATCAGTGCTGTGGTCTTACCACAGTTGATATCTCCCGTTATGATATAGATCTCTAATGACATCTTCACCCCTTGCACGTTCGTATCGGCAGCAGGTATACTCTGATCGATGATATCCACAAAAGACCCGCAGGAGTGTAAGAGGATGCAGGAGAAGGAAACCTACCGGACCGAACTGCTCATCGATGGCATACCGCTTGAGATCAATGAGTTCGTCTCACAGATCATCTCACAGGTCAACGTATCACTGATCGGGACGCTCAGGACCGATCAGTCCTGGGATCAATTCACCATCACCGTCAGTCGACTCTGATATCAGAGGGACATCTGATTTCAGAGGAAACTCTGCAGGACCTCATAGGCATTGATGGAGTCCGTTCGTTCTATGACGAAGGTCAGTTCGTTGATCGTCGAGACGATCTCATATACATTGATGTTGTTCCATGAGAGTTTTCTGACCGCCTCGTAGATGACTCCGGGAGTATGGAGGAAATCCCCTGAGAAGATGACCGTAAGGGCTACCATGTCATCGAGTCGATGCAGGATCTGCTCGTCTGCGATCAGTTCATGGAGTTGGTCCTTGTACTTTGAACTGATCGCGATACTGACTTCATTGTTCCCCACGGTGATATTGAGAAAATCTCCGCGTTCCAGTGATACGAAGTGATAGATCCTCTTGATCTTTTCGAGCAGCGTAGTGGTCTTCACCAGATTCAGATCATAGATGTTCGTCTTCATCAGCAGTTCATACTGGATCTGCAGTACCTGATTCGCAGCTGAGCGTTCTCTGAGTTCCTCACCGTACCGACGAAGGGCCATGACCACTGCAGAGTGCTTGATCGGTTTCCCCAGAGATGCTTCGATCTCAGCACCTATCATGTCCGATAGATTGCCATAACTGACGATCCCTCGTGTCATGGATTCGATCAGAAAGGGTTTTTTATCAATGATCCGCTTTACACAGCTGCTTATTGTTTCCATCAGTACCGCCTGTTGCTATAATAACTGATTGTTATATTAACAACAAATCAATGCAGTAGCAAGATGGATTTTTACAATTATATCTGGTTTACCGTAAATAAACTATGATAGAATACCCACACAGGCTACTACTTGGAGATACATGATGAGATGCCCCCATTGCGGATCTATGGAAGATAAAGTACTTGAATCACGACAGAATTCCAGCGGATCGAAGATCCGTCGTCGAAGAGAATGTCTTGCCTGCGGTTATCGATTCACCTCCTACGAGCGGATCGAGGAAAAACCGCTCATGGTCATCAAGAGAGATGGGCGAAGAGAGCCCTTCGATATCAAGAAACTTGAGCATGGTCTGCAGACATCGCTGCAGAAGAGGACGATCGGTCAGGAGGTCATCGAGAATCTGATCCATGATATCGAAGATGAATCGATGATCCTCGGCGGCAGCAGAAGAGAGATCTCCTCTCAGCATATCGGGGATCTGGTGCTCAAGAAGCTCTACACGATAGACCCTGTGGCGTATGTACGGTTCGCATCGGTCTACAGGATGTTCGATAACGTCTCACAGTTCATCCATGAGATCGAGAAGCTCTCCGAACCCGGTACCCGGGATACCGGTGCTACTCCATCAGGAACCGATTGAACTGCTCGTACATATAGGTGGGAGTGATGATCTCATTGATACAGTCAAGGGCATAGTTGTCACTCATCCCTGCGATGTAATCGGTGATCAGTGAGTCATATCCATGATCGACCTGTTCATAGAACTGCTGCATCTTCCGGATATAGTCACCGAATCTGATAGAGAGCAGGTTCTTCTCCTCCTTATAGGCTTCGAAGCTGAAGCCGTATCTGGTGAACAGGTAGTTCAGGTAGTCGTGGATGATCTTCAGGATCCGTTCAAAATAGGTGTGATAATCCGACAGGAGCGGAGACTGGTAGATGTGTCTGTAGTTGAACTCCTTGAGTATGCATACCGCTTCATAGATACGGTCAGAGAAGCAGATCGCTTCGTGCTCTGCTGAGCAGTCGACCACATCGGTCACCAGAGAGTCTATGATATCGCTGTTGGAGGCACCGAGCACCTTTGACACCGTTTCGGGTAGTTCTTCCCTGCTGATGATCTTCAGTTTGACCGCATCTTCGAAGTCCCTGCCCAGATAGGCGATCTTATCCGATATCCTCACCACGGCACCTTCCCAGGTAGCCGGAGATACGGTCCGATCGGTGATCAGAGACAGGTCCTTTACCGTGAAATCGGGGATGATGGACTGTTCGAAAAGTTCTCCGCAGTGGCTGATGATCCCGTCACGGACGGCATAGGTCAGATTCAGCCCCTTTCCATAATAGGCGAGATGGTCCACTACCCGCAGAGAGTACATCTCATGACGGAACCCGCCGGTATCAGCTGTCAGTTCATTGACGACTGCCTCTCCAACATGCCCGAAGGGGGCATGTCCAAGATCGTGCCCGAGTCCGATCGCCCATGCAAGCTCGTCATCGAGTTCAAGGCCTTTGCAGATCGTCGCTGCGATGGTCGCAACGTGCTGCACATGTTCGATCCGGGTACAGATATGGTCGTTGCTCGGAGCGAAGAAGACCTGTGTCTTATGTTTGAGCCTGCGGAACGGGTACGAATGGATGATGGCAGTGGTATCTCTGAAATAGGCACCTCTGAGGTCCTCTGCTTTTGCCTCTCTTCTGCTCATCAGCTCATATGCTGGAATCTCATTCTGTAACATAGTCTATCCCCCGCTCTTGCCCTCATACCTAGTATAATGATAAGGTGTGAGTGTATCAATTACAGGTAGAACAATGAATACATTCTATATTGACTTATTGAGCATCTTTTTCCTGTTTCTTACATCCCTGACCTGCTTCTTTGCACTTTTTGGCAAGAAGGGGCTCTACTGGGTACTCCCCTGGATCGCAGCATCGATCCTCACGTTCCTACGTGTGCTGGAGTTCCGTGCGCCTGAAGCCTCTTTCGTACAGCTCTCCGGCAGTGATCTGTATATCGAGATGCTCACTCCTGTGGCTCTGCTTACCCTGTTTCTCAGCAGCCTGCTGCTGAGATTCGGTATCAGAAGAGCCCATCTGTTCTATGCCTCACAGATCGAGAGGCAGCAGAGTGTTCCGAAGGTACCTGCAGTCCCAGCAGTGCCCCTGCAGCTGAACGAGCTCCTGCGGTTCCTGCGGCTGAGAGTGCTCTTCAGCTCTGGCATGCCCCTTCAGCAGGAGCGATCAACAGCTTCTTCACCAGCGTGATGGCTCAGACACCGGTGGTCAAGGTCCCCTTGAGTTCACCCTTCTTTTACATACTCGGGATCAAACACTGTGGAAAGAGCACCATCGGCAGACGAGCAGCAGAACTGTGCGGTTTTCGGTTCTATGACCTTGATGCCCTCATGCTCAGTTTCTGCAAACACTCGCCGTTCTCAGGGATGTCCATACGTGAGATCTATCGGAGTATCGGGAAGAAACGGTTCATGCTCCTCGAACTGATCACCTTCAGGCAGTTTCTCGATCGATATGAATCGATCACCCGGGGAAGAGTCATGCCGGTGGTCCTTGCGCTGGGAGGCGGGGTCTGTGAGAACACCTCTCTCATATCTCTGCTGCAGCACACCGGATCTCTCATCTATCTCAGAGCACCGGAGTATACGCTGTATACCCGTATACGAAAAGGCGGTATCCCACCTTTTCTCGATCCTCAGCAACCGAAGGAGAGTTTTCACGAACTCTATGAGTATCGTGATGCCTGCTATCGTGCCTGCTGTGATACCATCCTGCCCCTTGGGGATCTGATCGGTATCGAAGAGGCTTCAGTACTCCTACAGCAGACGATGGATTCCATCCATGGAGATTCACATGAGCAGTAACAGTTTCGGCTCTCACATCACGATCACCACCTATGGGGAATCACACGGCAGAAGTATCGGGGTCATCCTCGACGGAGTCGAGGCAGGTATCCCCATCGATCTTGATCGTGTCCAGCACGAGCTCGATCGCAGACGTCCCGGACAGAGCAGTATGACCACAGCACGGAATGAATCCGATACCGTCTCGGTCGAATCGGGGATCTTTGAAGGCAGGACGCTCGGGACCCCCATCGCCATGATCATTCAGAACAGCGATCAGCACAGCAGTGACTACCGTGCGATCGCAGACGTTCAGCGGCCCGGTCATGCTGACCGCGGATATGATGAGAAATATGGATTCCGTGATCACCGTGGAGGCGGGAGGTCATCAGGACGTGAGACCGCAGCGAGAGTCGCAGCAGGTGCGATCGCCAGACAACTGCTTGAACGTACAGGCATCACCATCACCGCCTATACGATCGAAGCGGCAGGTATACCCTGTACACGGATCGCTATCGATGAGATCGAGCAGAACAGCCTGCGTGCCCCTGATAACGAAGCTGCTTCCCGTATGGAACAGCAGGTCCTGGCAGCGGTAGCTCAGGGTGACAGCTGTGGTGGTATCGTCGAATGCGTGTGTGAACAGGTCCCTGCAGGGCTCGGTGACCCGGTGTTCAAGAAACTCGATGCCCTGCTCTCACAGGCCGTGATGTCGATCGGTGCCGTGAAGGGGATCGAGTTCGGTGAAGGATTCCGTGCAGCCCGTCTGCTCGGTTCCCAGAACAACGATACCTACTCGGAACAGGGATGGACCAATCATGCAGGAGGTGTTCTCGGCGGCATCAGTACCGGTCAGCCGATCATCTTCAGATGTGCGGTAAAACCGACTCCCTCGATCAGCAGGACACAGCGGACACGTACCGCATCCGGAGAGGTGCGAGACATCGAGATCCATGGCCGGCATGATCCCTGTATCTGTCCTCGGATCGTCCCGGTGATCGAAGCGATGGCTGCCCTTACCATCTGGATGCCTGGTATCTGCAGTTCGGGAGGATAGAGCCATGAAGGTCGGATGCTATCAGTTCTCTCCGATCAGACACGATCTTCGATCAAACCGGGCCCTCATAGCTGAGACCGCCCGGAATTCCAACCTGGATCTTATCGTCTTCCCTGAACTGGCTTGCTCCGGATATACCTTCGCATCACGGGAGGAACTGCTGGCCTGCAGTGAGACGCGAGACGGAGAGAGTACACAGCTGTTTCAGAGTATCTCAGATGCATCAGGGACGACCATCATCACCGGGTTCGCCGAACTTGATGAACAGACCGGACTCATCTATAACAGCGCCGTATGCACCCGTGCAGGGATGAAGCCACTGGTCTATCGCAAGGCACATCTGTTCAATACAGAGAAAGAATTCTTCACCTGCGGGGATACCCGTTTCTTCACGTGTACCACGCATGAGACCACCATAGGCATGTTGATCTGTTTTGACCACATGTTCCCGGAAGCTGCACGTACACTGGCTCTTCAGGGAGCCAGTCTTATCTGTCATCCATCGAACCTGGTACTCGAGGGATATGCACAGCTCACCACCCGTGTCAGGGCGATGGAGAACCATGTTTTCTGGATCCTTGCCAACCGAGTCGGTACTGAAGGCCCCCTCACCTTCACCGGCTCAAGCCAGATCATCGATCCCACAGGGAAGCTGCTTTCCCAGGCAGGGAGGGACTCCTGTGGTCTCTACACTGCTGAGTTCGATCCTGATCGTGCAGCCAATAAGTATATAACCCGTTCGAATGACCTCTTTGCAGACCGAAGGACCGATCTCTATCGGATATGACCACTTTTTGTTGTCCAAACCCGCATGACCTGATACCATAGGTGCATGAGATCGACTGTCACGGTTCGTCAGTTATGTCAGGACATCCCCCTCACGTGTCTATCAGGTTCTCCTGATGTGCAGTTCGATTCTATCTGCATCGATTCCAGAGAGGTGAGAGAACAGGCCCTCTTCTGCGCCGTTTCCGGTGAACATGCTGACGGTCATACCTATATCACAGATGCCCTCGCACGGGGAGCCACGGTGATCGTCTCCGAACACCCCCTTGATCACTATGATGAGCATATCACCTATCTGATGAGCTCTGACATACGTGCAACACTGTCACAGATCAGTGCCTGGTTCTATCGTACTCCTGAGAATCCTGTCTCAGTCATCGGTGTCACCGGAACAGATGGGAAGAGTTCGACCTGTTATATGCTCTATCAACTGCTGCAGGCTGCAGGGGTCAGGGCCAGTCTGCTCTCGACGGTGTTCTATGATGATCTTGGTGGTCTCAGGGAGAATCATTCCCGCATGACCACCCTGAAGCTCCTCTGGTACATCGTTTTCTCTATGATTCCTGGCAGAATGGGGCTCAGGTCGCTATCCTCGAAGCTTCTTCCCATGCACTCTCCCTACGGACCGGCAGACTCAGGGATGTCTCCTTCACCGCTGCGGTCTGTACGACCATCACGGTCGATCATCTTGATTTCCACAAGACCTCATCAGTCTATGTAGCCGATAAGATGCAGCTGTTCGCACAGCTTGCTGGTGATCACTCCTTCGGGATCCTTGCACAGGACTGTTCCGCGGTCGAACAGATACGTGCACATACCGATAAGCCGTTATGCACCTACAGCATCTCAGATGCTCAGGCAGATCTGTGTGCCGTCTATACCCCGCAGCTCTCTCATCGGCTGCGAGTATGCAGGCTCGTTCCATGAGCTTCTCATACCCTTCGGGCAGCCGTTTTTCATCCATGATCTGTGTGCAGCGCTGCTGACGGCACTGCGGTTCACCGGATCTGATGTATCGGTCTTTACCGAGGCGATCGAACACATCCAGCTACCTACGGGGCGATGTACCGTCTTTCCTGTGGGCACTACCTCCTTCATCGTCGATTATGCCCATACCGAGGATGCATTCTTCAAGCTGCTCTCCTACTACGCATCGACCTATCCTCTCAAACGCATGATCACCCTCTTCGGTGCCGCAGGAGGCAGGGACCATGGTAAACGATCACGGATGGGCAAGATCGCAGCAGCGTTCAGCCGCCTGATCATCATCACTGCAGAGGATCCACGAGATGAGCGACCCGAGCGTATCTTCGATGATATCTGCATGACCATGACCGCTGCAGAGCGGGAACGGACCGTCTGGATAGAGGATCGATCGGCCGCCATCGCCTATGCGTCCCAGCAGGCAGAGCCGGAGGAGCTGGTCTTCTTCCTCGGCAAGGGGCATGAGCAGAGTATGATCAGTGATGGGAAAGCGCATCCCTGGGATGAGCTAGAGACGGTACGCAAGGCTGTGGAGGCCTACCGTATCCGTTCACAGCAGAGCGTGCTATCATGATGATACTGCTGATGTATGGAGGGCGTTCGGTCGAACATGAGGTCTCCTGCTCCTCGGCCGCCACGGTGTATGAGCAACTGCTGCACTGCGGCTATGAACTCACGTGCATCGCTGTCGCACACGATGGCCGCTGGTATCATCAGAAGCATCCTGTCATACAGGATTCGGCACTCCTGATCGATACCGACCCAGAAGCCATCGTATCGGTGCATCCCCAGGAAGGCCTGTCGTGCGGACGTAAGAGTCTCACCTGTGATGTGATCCTTCCCCTGCTCCACGGGAGCTACGGAGAAGATGGCACACTGCAGGGTCTGCTCGAACTCATCGATCTTCCCTATATCGGGTCTGATCAGACCGCAAGCAGTGTGGCAATGAAGAAGTCCTTCGCCAAGGCGATCCTTGCCTATCATCATATACCCCTTACGCCGTTTCATCTGGTAGACCTACACGACAGGTCTCCCGGTACTGACAGGGAGCTTGCGCAGTTCATCGCCGCCTGCGGATACCCGCTGTTCATCAAACCCGATAGCGGAGGGTCTTCGGTCGGGGTCTCCCGTGTCGATGATGCACGGACTCTGGAGGCGGCGTTCTCCCTGGTAGCGAACTACCACCATCATGCACTGGTCGAACCCTGTATAGAGGGTATCGAGATAGAGTGCGGGGTCTTCGCAGCCGGGGGGACCATCCATACCTCCCTGCCCGGCTCTCTTACCCCTTCCTGCGAATTCTACAGCTATGAAGCCAAGTATGGTCACACGCAACTTGAGGTGAGCATCCCTGCAGATATCCCGGATGAGGATCTGCAGCAGATCCGACGACTTTCGAAACGGATCTACCGGCTCCTGGGGTGTGACGGTTTCGCACGGGTGGACTTCTTCTATGACCGGCGGCGGCGAACGATCCTGTTCAACGAGATCAACACCATCCCCGGGATGACCGATAAGAGCCTGTTCATGAGACTGTTCCTCAGCTCTTCGATCTCCTGGGCACGATTGTTCGAACTGCTCATCGAGCAGGCTCTCGAACGGCACAGGCTGAAAGGTGCCCAGGTGTACCGGATCGGCACTGCTGAAGAGGTGTATTGATGCCGTGGTACTTTCATATCGATCTTGATGCCTTCTATGCCTCTGTAGAGCAGCTCGATCATCCGCAGCTCAGGGGCAGAGCAGTGATCGTCGGCGGGGCCAACTCCTCCCGGGGCGTAGTATCGGCCTGTTCCTATGAAGCCCGTGCCTTCGGGGTCCATTCTGCCATGCCGATCTTCAAAGCACGCAGTCTGTGCCCTGAGGGACACTACATGCCGGTACGCATGCAGCGGTACCAGCAGGTCAGTGAGCATATCATGTCCATCTTCGACCGGTACTCCCCCCATGTACAGCAGATCTCCATCGATGAGGCCTTCCTCGATATGAGCGGGACGCAGTCACTGATGGGGCCGGTAGAGGAAGTTGCCGCGAGGATCCAGCAGCACATCATAGATGAGGTCGGACTGACCGCATCAATCGGGATCGCCACCAACAAATATATCGCAAAGATGGCTTCTGACCGTAACAAACCCTGCGGCATCTGTTACGTACCTCTGGTGGGGAGTATGATTTCATCACAGAGACGCCCCTGCCAAAACTGTGGGGGATCGGGAAACAAGGCATCATGGCTCTGCACAGCAAGCATATTCATACGGTGCAGCAGCTGCGTGCCTATTCACTGTCGTGGCTGCAGAGGAACTTCGGGCAGGCCTCGGGTGCGTTCTACCATACGGCAGTCAGGGGAGAAGATCCCGGGATCTTCTCGGCGGTGACCAAGAGCAGATCGGTGAGCAATGAGACGACACTGGAGGAGAACACCACTGATGAGCAGCTGCTCAAAGGACTGTTCCATCAGCTTGCCCACCACGTCATGTTCAGGCTGATGAAGAACGGTCTGATCGCACAGACGATCGGTATCAAGTACAAGTTGTCGACGTTCGTGACACGGACGGCTCAGTGTACCCCTGCTAAGACTATCTATTCAGCTGAAGAGGTCTTCTCCTATGCCTGGGAGCTGTTCACGCAGCGTTGGGATCACCAGAGTCCCATCCGCCTCATCGGGATCTCTCTCAGTTCCATCGAAGAGCGGTCTGAACCCCTGCAGGATGAGTTGTTCTTCGATACCTATCAGCGAAAACATGAGGTTGAGAAGACCGTATTGCAATTACGCTCAAAGGGTAATAAGATCATGAAAGCCTCTGATCTGCTCTATGATCGGCATCATATACAGAGACATAAGGATTCATAGATGGGATTACATATCGTATTGGTAGAACCTGAGATACCACAGAACACGGGAAACATCGCACGGACCTGTGCGGCTATCGGAGCACAGCTCCATCTGATCCATCCTCTTGGCTTCAGTACCGACAGCAAGCAGGTCAGGAGAGCAGGTCTTGATTACTGGGATCTGGTCACCGTGACCGAGTATCCCTCCCTCGATCATTTCCTCACCGAACATGCAGGCGACCAGATGTTCCTCTTTACCACGAAGGCACCTGCGATCTACTGTGATGTGCGGTATCCTGAGGACTGTTATCTGCTGTTCGGCAAGGAGAGCCGAGGCCTTCCTGAGGATCTTATCATCGCGCATCGGGACCATTCGGTACGGATCCCCATGATCGATGATGCCCGATCGCTCAATCTCTCTAACACTGTAGCGATCGCTGCCTATGAGTATGAACGGCAGCAGGGGTTCGGTGGATTGCAAAGGACCGGAGAGCTGCATGGATCCACTTGGGCAGAGGTGTAAAATGGTATCCAGACCATGAGCATATGTTGCAATTATCGGCTTGAATCTCTACAATCAGGAATCGGAATGAAGGGAGTGGTGTATGAGACGGTTCGGAATACTTGGTTGCGGGAATATGGGGAGTGCGATCATCAGGGCTCTAGCGCTGTGTGAAGAACAGACCTATGAGCTGATCGTGTTCGATACGGATCATGAGAGAGCTGCCATGATCGCAGCTGAGGTCTCTGGGACTGTGGCAGGATCCATAGGGGAACTGGTGCAGCACTCCGATATCACGCTGCTGGCAGTCAAGCCGCAGATACTCCCGCAGATCTACCCTCTTCTCAGATCTGATGAACAGCATCGCTATATCTCCATAGCAGCAGGTGTCTCGCTTGCCACGTTGAGCGAGCAGCTCCATTCTTCACAGATCATACGATTCATGCCGAATATCGCAGCGTCAGTGGCTCAGGCAGTGACCGCTGTTGCAGCACACCAGCTTGCAGATCCTGCCTTCACCCGGGAGGCTGTGCAGGCAGCACGGAGTTTCGGTACGGTCTCTGAGCTGCCGGAACACCTGTTCCCGGCATTCACCGGGATTTCAGGTTCCGCTATCGCGTTCTTCTATCAGTTCCTCCATGCCGTCGCGCTGGGAGGGACCAGAGAGGGTATCGCGTATCAGGAATCTGTCCGAATTGCAGCCCAGACCTTTTCAGGAGCCGTCGAGCTGCTCAACCACAGCGGTGCTGACCCGATCGCCCTCCTGACCTCGGTGATCTCCGCCGGAGGGACTACCATAGCAGGGATACAGGAACTGGAGCGCGGTGCACTCAACAGTACCGTCATCTCAGCAGTCCAGGCCACCGCAGGACGGGCGGTCGAACTCTCCCGACCTGCTGAACAGCAGAACACGTGAACACATAAGAAGGATACCAACATGATCGATCTACGGATACTCCAGCAGCAGAAATCACAGATACAGCAGAATATTGACAACAGGTTCATGAACGTCTCAGTCGATACGGTCATAGCACTGCAGGAACAGCGGTCTACCCTCATTCAGGAGGTTGATGCGCTGCGAAAACAGCGAAATGACAATGCCAAAAAGATGAAGAGCAGACTCAGCACAGAAGAACGAACTGCTCTGATCGAAGAGGGAAACAGCTCAAGAGGGATATTGCCGACAAAGAGGAGCTGCTCAGACGAGTGGAGAGCTCCTATCTCACTGAAGCGAAACGCATCCCGAACTTCGCCCATCCGGATGCCCCTGTCGGGAAAGAGGATAAGGATAATCTGGAGATTCGCACCTGGGGGACGGTCCCGTCCTTCAGCTTCACTGCGAAAGATCATGTCGAGATCGGACAGGATCTCGATCTGATCGATTTCGATACTGCAGCGAAGGTCAGCGGCGCGAAGTTCTACTACCTGAAGAATGCTGCGGTACTGCTGGAACTCGCTCTCGAGCGCTATGCTCTCGATATCCTGCGAACACACGGGTTCACCCTGACCATCACTCCCGATATCGCCAAAGAGGAAGTCCTTGAGGGGATCGGTTTCAATCCCAGAGGTACAGAGAGTAATATCTATGCCCTTGAAGGTACCGGCACCTGTCTGGTGGGGACCGCCGAGATCACACTCGGCGGCTACCATGCGGATACCATCTTCTCGACCGATCAGCTGCCGATACGGATGGCAGGGCTATCGCACTGTTTCCGGAAGGAAGCCGGGGCAGCCGGACAATACTCAAAGGGTCTGTACCGGGTCCATCAGTTCTCGAAAGTGGAGATGTTCGTCTATGCACTGCCTGAGGATTCAGACCGGATCCATGAGGAGCTGCTGGGAATCGAAGAGGAGATCTTCCAGGGCTTCAGATCCCCTATCGCATCGTAGATACCTGTACCGGGGATCTTGGTGCTCCGGCCTACCGTAAGTTCGATATCGAGGCATGGATGCCCGGTCGAGGTGACGGCGGTGCCTGGGGAGAGGTCACCAGTACTTCGAACTGTACTGATTACCAGGCACGACGGCTCCAGGTGCGTTTCAAGGATGATCAGGGTGCCATCCACTATGTGCATCTGCTCAACGGGACGGCCATAGCGGTCTCCCGTGCGATCGTCGCCATCCTGGAGAATTTTCAGCAGGAGGATGGTTCGATCACCATCCTGCAGCTCTGCAGCCGTACATGGGGATGGATCGAATCACCAGGGAGAGCAGATAGCATGTCCGTATCCGGGCTTCTGACAGATTTTTATGAACTGACGATGATGCAGGGCTATTTCACTACCGGTAATGACCCTGTGGTCTCTTTTGATATGTTCTACAGGACCCAGCCGTTCACGAATGGCTACACCATCTTCGCCGGTCTTGAAGATGCCCTTGAGGGTATCCAGTCGATGAGCTTCTCAGCTGATGATCTGGCATTCCTCAGATCCACCGGCAGGTTCACCGAAGGGTTCCTCTCCTATCTGCAGGACTATTCCTTCTCCGGATCTGTCTATGCCATGGATGAGGGCACTATCGTCTTTCCCGGCGAACCGCTCATCCGCATCGAGGCACCACTGATAGAAGCTCAGCTGATAGAGAGTTTCCTGCTCAATACCATAAACTTCCAGTCGCTCATAGCGACGAAGACCTCACGGGTCTATCATGCATCAGGAGAAGGGACCATCCTCGAGTTCGGTCTACGCCGTGCTCAGGGAAGGGATGGAGCCCAATCCGCATCCCGTGCAGCCTTCATAGGAGGGGCTTCTTCCACATCGAACACCCTGGCAGCGAAAGAGCTCTCGATCCCGGTCAGCGGGACGATGGCTCATTCCTGGGTCATGGCCTTCCCTTCTGAACTGGAATCGTTCAGGAAGTTCGCGGAGATCTATCCAGACCACTGCATCCTGCTCATCGATACCTACAACACGCTCGGTTCCGGGATCACCAATGCGATCACGGTCGGGCTTGAACTGAAGGAGAGCGGAAGATCCATAGGAGTCCGTATCGACAGCGGGGATCTGAGTTATCTCAGTCGTGAAGTACGTCAGCGACTTGATGCTGCAGGACTCGAGGATGCCATCATAGCGGTGTCGAACGATCTGAACGAGGAGATCATCATGGCTCTGGTAGCAGACGGGGTTCCTATCGATTCCTGGGGAGTCGGTACCCATCTGGTCACCGGCGGTGCTCAGTCATCGATGAACGGCGTCTATAAACTCGCGGCAGCCATGGGCAGTACCGGGGTGATGGAACCGACGATGAAAGTATCGAACAACTATGAGAAGACTACCAATCCCGGTGTGAAGCAGGTCTACCGGTTCTTTGACAAGGACCACAATGCTCTGGGTGATCTGATCGCTCTCTCAGACGAGCAGATCATCACAGGAAAGGACTATACCCTCTACCACCCGATGATCGATAACGATTTCTATAGCATCAAGGCTCTTCCTACCACGAGATCAGACCTCTGCTCTCCTGCAAGCTGCTCAACGGAAGAAGGACTGAAGTCAGACAGCCTCTCGTAGCTATTCAATCACGTGTGAAAGATCAGCTACAGTACTTTCACCGATCCTACAGGCGACTGGTGAATCCTCACATCTATAAAGTCTCTCTGAGTCGGGATCTCAAGGATCTCAAGCAGGCACTGCTCGCCGAATACCGGGAACAGCAGGAATCGCTGTTACCGTAGAGCCTCTATGTGGGCGGCTATCCCCGATGCCAGAGCGTAGCCAAGCTGCTCCTGATACAGAGGTGTGACGAGTTGTGCCAACTCCTGTTCATGTGACATGAAACCGGTCTCCACGAGGACCGCAGGCATATGGGCATAGGTGAGCACATAGAACTGACTCTCCTTTATGCCCCTGTTGCGGACCGTCTCTGGCAGAGAGATCTCCAGTGCCGAGACCATGTGCTCAGCAAGGATCCCATTCATATGATCGAGTTCCTCATTCAGTTCGGTATTGAGTCGTTCAGTGATGTGAACCAGACCTGATTCTCTCAGCAATGCCGTATAGAAATCCTTGACATGATCGGATTCCAGTTTCCAGATCTCAAAACCGCTTGCCGATTTCACACTCGAGGCGTTCACATGCACCGAGATGAACACTTTGCTGTGACCCTCCCGGTAGGGTATGCTGTTTGCCAGTGATGTCCTGGTACCCAAAGAGAGGTAGGTATCATCATCTCGTGTAAGCACCACATCGATATCAGGATAGCAGACCCGTACCGCCTCTGCAGCCACTTCAGCGATGGCCAGGGTCACATCCTTCTCATACACTTCATGGATCTGTCCCTGCTCATCGGTATAGGTCCCCACAGCTCCGGGATCCCTCCCCCCGTGACCGGGGTCTATGATGACAGTCCCGACCGGATAGGAGAAGAGAATCGGCTGTGCCGGAAGTATCCCCCGGCGAGCAGCAGAGCCATGCTGATCATCCATACACACCTGAGTCTGCTGCTCATACGCTGATTCCCTCTGATTCCCAGTTTGAGATCAGTGCCTGCCGGTGGTGCTGATCGATATGGGATGATATCGGTACTCCTCGTACACGCTGTGGGGTAGATGCTTCTTCTGTCCCCTGCCGACTACCGGGAGCCCTGATGAGTCGATCGTATAGCCGAAGTGTTTCGCATGGAACCGTCGACTGTGTGAGCTGGGGCTCTGGTCCTCGATCGCAGTACTGCCTGAATACCTGCAGGTCGCTCCGTTACAGCTTCTGATGGTCCGGCCTCTGAGCCATGTGGTGAACCCGAGATCACACAGCTGCCAGTACCCCTCTTCGAACGTGGTATCGAAGCCATTGATCCCGTTGAGCTGCTGCATATCGTAGATACCGGCATAATCAGTAGGATAGAGCGTCTTCGCACCGTCCTGACCGGGAAGGAATGCTGCGGTACGCAGCTGTCGATCAGTGTACGATACTGGGGCTGAGAGCGAGGGAAGTATGTGAGCACTGCTGTCAGTCAGGATCGGAACGGCACACAGCGGCGTATGAGAAAGGAGCCAACCGGTCAGCTGACTGTCAAGATGGATCTCAGGGATCATATCACTCCACAGCACGCACCCGTACGGGCTCTGTACCATCTTCATCACACTGTTGAGATAGTGTCCTGCACTCAGGTACTCTTCGAAGACCACGGGGTGGGTCTCGCAGGGCAGCAGGGAGACATGGGAAAGAGGGATGTTATTCCGCTTACACATGAGGAGATACACAGGTACTCGATGAATCTCTGCACTGTGTTTGAGCAGACGTTCAAGGCGCTGGCGTTCTTCCGGGCGATTTCTGTAGTGCTCTCTCACCAGGATGATGAATGAGAACGCAGGGACTCCTCTGTCTTCATACATGATAGATCCTCTATGACGTGCAGCTAACCGATGAACACGATATCTTCAGGACGTGCGATCACATCACGTCGGTGGGTACCGATCTTCTCTCTGATGTCACTGCTGTGCATACCGATCAATGCTTCGATCTCACTGCTGTTGAATGATGGCACGGCCTTTGCCACATCATTGATCATCACCACGGTCCCCCGTTCGAACACACCCTCTACCCGGATGATTCCCGATGGCAGCAGGCTCTTATGTGCTCTGAGTGCCGATACCGCTCCCTGGTCAATGATGATCCTGCCCTCTGCAGAGGACTGGAGTATCCATCGGTCCCGCTGTGCCATTCTCTCAGCAGGCTGTATATAGGTACCCATGACCTCTCCGCTGAGAATCCTTTCGAGCACCTGCGGTTCTGTACCTTTTGCGATGATACTTCCGCAGCCCGCTTTCGATGCGATCTGAGCTGCCGTGAGTTTTGTCCTCATCCCACCGGTAGAGAAGAGAGACCCGGCACCCGAAGCCCAGGAGCGTACCGTATCATCTACCTGATCTACCTCATGGATGAGTACAGCTTCAGGGTCGGTCTTGGGGTTCCCATTGTACAGTCCGTCGATGTCGGTGAGAATGATCAGCAGATCCGCATCGATCTTGCTGGCGATCAGGGCACTGAGCGTGTCATTGTCCCCGAATGCCGTACCGATCTCATCGGTCGATACCGAGTCGTTCTCATTGAAGATGGGAATGACTCCGAGATCGAGCAGTTGTTCGACGGAGTTCTTGAGATTCAGAAAACTCTTTCGGTTATCGAGGATATACCGGGTCAGAAGCAGCTGTGCCACCACATGTCCGTAAGCTGAGAACATCTGCCGATAGTTATGCATCAGCAGGGGCTGCCCGATCGAAGCGAAGGCCTGTCGTTTCACGATCGTCCGTACCCGTTTCCTGTAGCCGAGCTCCTTGGCTCCCATACCGATAGCTCCGGAACTGACCAGCAGCGGCTGGTACCCATTCTCGATGAGGGCATGCATCTGTTGGACGATCGTCTCCATGAAGGCCAGATTGATCCCGTCATCGGTACTGAGCAGGTTGGTCCCTACTTTGATGACGACCCGTCGTACGTGGGAGAACTCTCTACTCACCAGAATGCTCCTTATGCAGTGTCAGCTCCCTATGGGTGAAGTGACGGGCATGTTCACCGGTAAACTCAGCGACGATATGACCTGCTCCCCTCAATTTCCATTTATAGCTGATCAGCCCTCAAGTCCTACCGGGCCCGTGCATGGATCTTATGAGTGCTGATCCCCACCTCTGCGCCAAGGCCGAATCTGAATCCATCGGCGAATCGGGTACTGCAGTTCCAGAAGACATCAGCAGCATCGACTGCATCCATGAAATACTCTGCGTTCTCTGGAAGTTCGCAGATGATCGTGTCGGTGTGCCCAGATCCATAGGTATTGATATGGCGCACAGCCTCTTCGATGGAATCGACGATTCTGATGGAGACGATAAGATCCAGATACTCGGTACTCCAGTCATCCTCATTCGCCGGGAGGCAGGAGATGATCGAGCTGACCTGTTCATCACCACGGATCTCGACCCCTTCACGCTGGAGTGCCTGAGAGAGCTCAGGCAGGATCTCAGCAGCGCGATCGCTGTGGATCAGGATGGTCTCGATAGCATTACAGGCAGCTGGATACTGGCACTTCGCATCCACAGAGACTCTGATCGCTTTCTGCATGTCGGCAGACTGATCGATATAGCAGTGGCAGATGCCATCTGCGTGACCGAGGACCGCTATGGAGGTATTGTCCATGATATACTGTACGAACTGTTTCGATCCTCTGGGGATGATCAGATCGATATACTCTCCCATCTTCAGCAGCTGCGCAACGGACTCTCTGGTCTCGATCAGGGTGATCCAGGCAGCACCGACCGCCTCAGGGAGCATGGCTCGACTCACATCCTTATAGATCGCAGTGAGGGCTCTGTTGGTCTGAAGGGCTTCTGATCCACCTTTGAGTACGATCCCGTTCCCGCTCTTCATGCACAGTGATGCGATCTGTATGAGAGCATCAGGACGTGATTCGAAGATCATCCCGATCACTCCGATCGGACAGCTCTCCCTGGTGAGGATCAGCCCTTCATCAAGTTCTCTCTGCTCGAGGACCCTATGGATGGGATCAGGCAGTCCACTGATCTGCAGGATCCCCTCACAGGCGCTCTTGAGTTTCGCGATGTCGAACTTCAACCGCTTGAGCAGCGGAGTCGCAAGTCCGGCCTGCTGCGCTTCGAGCAGGTCTGCAGCATTTGCCAGGAAGATCTCCTCGCTCCTGCGTTCGAGTTCTTCCGCAAGTCTCTTGAGAAATGCATTACGCACTTCCAGTGGGACCATAGCCAGAGACTTCTGTGCCTGATACAGCACCTGTATGTCATGTTCTAACTGCATAGTGTTCATTGGAGGTTCCTTCTGCCGTACTGATGTCTAACTGTATCACAAAGGATACTGTTAATCGACTGAATTTTCAACTGAGGACTTCCCATTTTTCCGTAACCAATATATATTCTAATGCATAATGGATAGTAACCTGTTACCTATGATTGTCCATCATACGCATCCCACCCCGCCGGTCATTTCTCTGGCAGGCGGCGGGGGTAAGACCACACTGGTGTATCGATTGATCCAGGAGAGCTGCAGCCGGTATGTTCAAGGGATCAGGATAGCGACCACGACGACTATGATGTATGATCCCGATGTCATCAACTCTCAGAACGCACATCTCTTCGATCAGCTGCTCAGCTATGAGCAGTGGCTTTCATCCCTGCCCGATCCCGGAGCGCTGTTCCTCTATGACCGAAAGGATCGTGTACACTCGAAAGTATTCGGCATCAGTCAGGCACAGGTAGACAGCCTGGCATCAGACCCTCGGGTCTCCTGCATCGTCTGTGAATCAGATGGTGCACATCGACTGCCTGTGAAGGCACCGAACGCACAGGAGCCTCTGCACCCATCACGTGCCACGGCCATCGTCGGTATGATCGGACTCTCATCCTACGGCAAACCGCTTGATGAGCAGACCGTACACCGGATGGCCCAGTTCAGACTCATCGTCGGCGAAGAAGCTTCGGTCATCGATGCAGGTACCTACCGTGAACTGATCTGTCATCCCCTGGGGCTGTTCAAGCATGCACCCGAAGGTGCTGAACGTATCATATTCCTCAATCAGGCTGACCTGCTCGATGAGCAGGCACGGCTTGACCTCTTCTCACAGCTGTGTGAATCGGCTCTTCCTGCTGATCGTCTGATCATAGGGTCCCTGAGACCCATCACATGTATCTATCACAACACAACCCTGCCCACTGGAGATCACCTATGACAAGTATCTTTGCCCTTGCAGCAGAACTCGAAGAACATAACCATTCCTTTGCTCTGATCACGATCGTCTCAGCTGTCGGCTCCACCCCGAGAAGTAAAGCTCATATGATCGTGACCGAGTCCGGAGATATTCACGGAACCATCGGTGGAGGTCTGGCCGAGAGCTTCATCATCGCAGAGGCCAGGGAACGTATGAAGAACGATTCCTCCGGGATGGTCAGTTACCGGCTCGATCAGGATGGATCGGCTCATAGTATCGATATGCTCTGCGGGGGAGACCTCGATGTCTATATAGAGATATTCGCAGCTGCCACGCATCTGATCCTCATCGGCGGCGGTCATGTCAATCTTGAGATCGCACGAGTCGCCCATCAGGTCGGTTTCAGCATCACGGTGGTAGAGACACGTGCAGAGTTCGCCACATCTGAACGATTTCCCATGGCGCGGGATCTGATCGTTCACGATTCGGTCGAGCAGGCACTCGCTCAACTGACGATCACTGCGAACTGTGCTCTACTCATAGCGACCCATTCACATGATCAGAAGCCGCTGGAACTGCTGCTCTCCTCTGATTTCGGCTATCTGGGCATGCTCGGGAGCAGACGTAAGGTAGCGTTCATCAAGGATGAACTGAAGGCTCTCGGACATTCCCCTGCCCTTCTCAAACGTATCCATGCCCCTGCCGGGTTGGATCTCGGGGCTGAGACTCCGCAGCAGATCGCAGTGAGTATCGTCTCTGAGATCATGTCGGTGATGAACACCACCTCTGGTATCCCCCTCTCTCAGAGAGCCGGCAATCTGCTCATCGTCCGGGGGGCCGGGGATATCGCGACGGGCACGATCCTGCGGCTGCACCAGTGCGGGTACCGGATCCTCGCTCTGGAGACCTCACGTCCTTCGGTGATCAGGCGTACGGTCTCCTTCGCGCAGGCTGTCTATGACGGTACGATGATCGTAGAAGGGGTCACTGCAGAGTACACCGATTCCTACAGCAAGGCAAAGACACTCATGGATCATGGGATCGTTGCCGTGATGGCAGATCCCACTGGTGAGTCGATCAGGCATTTCAGTCCGTTCGCCGTGATCGATGCGATCCTTGCCAAGAAGAATCTCGGTACGGAGATCGATATGGCTCCCTGTGTGATCGGACTCGGTCCGGGATTCACAGCGGGTGTGGATGTCGATGCTGTCATCGAGACGAACAGAGGTCATGATCTCGGTCGGGTGATCTGGTCAGGGAGACCTGCTGATGATACCGGGGTGCCTGGGATCATCTCGGGTATGGGGAAAGAACGGGTACTCAGATCTCCCTGTGCGGGAGTCTTCACCACCGATCATGAGATCGGCGATCTGGTCAAGCAGGGAGAACCTGTGGCGTATATCGATGAGACTCCGGTCCCGGCTACCATCGATGGGGTGATCAGAGGATTGCTGGTATCAGGGATGGAGGTCACGCAGGGGTTCAAAGTCGGCGATATCGATCCGAGAGGTGACATATCCTACTGTATGAGGGTCTCTGATAAGGCACGTGCGGTAGCAGGGGGTGTGCTTGAAGCATTGATCTCTTCGAGCATGGGCGTTCGCAGACCGGGAGAGAATTCGTGAGTATCTATCTCGATCAGGCGGCGACCTCCTATCCCAAGGCTCCGGGTGTCGCGCAGGCGGTGTATGATTCACTGACCTCTGAGAGTGCCAATGCGAACCGTTCCTCCTATGCCTCAGCAGTACGATCGAGCAGACTGCTCTATCGGGTACGAAAGCAGCTCTCAACGTACTTCGACTTCCCCACCCAGATCGTATCCTGTTCTCGAGCGGTGCTACCGAATCGCTGAATCTGGTCATACGGGGCACGGTCCCTCATGGAGGGTCTGTGCTCGTCTCACCCATGGAACACAATGCAGTCAGCAGAGTGCTGACAGATCTGTACGAGCAGTATCACTGTACGATCACCTCCATGGAAGCTGACACGTTCGGCTTTCCTGATCTCGATGCCTTCGCCCGGCAGCTCGATCTTCTATCACCGGATCTTACCGTCTTCACCGGGGAGTCCAATGTCACCGGTACGATCTTTCCCATCGCAGAGATGATCGAACTTCTGGAGGCCCGTGGGCTCTCCTACTGCATCGATGGGGCCCAGCTTACCGGGGATATACCAGTGGGACTCCAGGCTATGCACCATGGGGCCTTCTGCTGTTCAGCCCATAAGGGCTTACTCGCGCCCACCGGTGTCGGTATCCTGCTGCTCGGCAGTGAACTGGACCCGAAACCTCTGATACACGGGGGGACAGGCAGTCAGTCTGATTCTGATCGCCAGCCTGATATCCTTCCGGACCGGTATGAGAGCGGTACTCCGAATATTCATGGGATCACCGGGCTGCAGGCAGCCCTCACCTATCTGATCGCACACAGCCGGAGGCTCTATGCCCAGAAACGAGAGATCTCTGATCATCTCTATGCGCAGCTCCAGCAGTTCCCTGACATCAGGATACACTCACCCGAACATGGCAGAGGTTCTGTCATATCCTGGACACATGCACGGCTGTCGGTCTCCGATATCGCAGCTATCTTCGATCGTGAGCAGGTCGCACAACGGATGGGTATGCACTGTGCCCCATGGGCTCATCACCACATCGGCACCTATGAAGGAGGCGGTACCATCCGCTTCTCCACGGGTTCAGAGACTACCAGAGAAGAGATCGATCACCTGATCGATCTCATGAGGAGACATGGGCTATGAAACCTGTACGACTTACTACCTACACCAGATTCTCAGGCTGCGGTGCCAAACTGGGACCGGGGCTTCTTGATAAGGCCCTGTGCGGATTGACACAGCCGGCCTATCCCCAACTGCTCGGTGACTATACCACCAGTGAAGACTGCGGGATCTATGCCATCAATGATACCGAAGCTCTGATCCAGACGATAGATTTCTTCCCACCCATCGTTGATGATCCCTTCATCTTCGGCAGGATCGCTGCAGCCAATGCCCTCTCTGACATCTATGCCATGGGGGAAGACCGCTTACTGCTGTCAGTGTGGTCTGCTTCCCGAAGGATGATCTGGATCTTTCGTACCTCAGAGAGATCACCGCAGGAGGTCTGGATGCGCTGATCGAAGCAGAGACAGCTCTTGTCGGTGGACATAGTGTAGATGATCCAGAACCGAAGTTCGGCTACTCGGTGACCGGGATCCTGAAGATCGCCGGCATGCTCCGCAACAACACCCCCAGAAGGTGATGCGCTCTTCCTGACCAAGGCCCTTGGCACCGGTCTGATCAATACGGCTCTGCGGGCAGAGCTGGTCTCAGACCGGGCACTGCAGGCTTCGATCCGATCGATGAGAGAACTCAATCGGCAGAGCGCCGAGGTCATCAGCGGCTTCGATATCTCAGCCTGCACCGATGTCACGGGATTCGGTCTGATCGGACATGCCTGTGAGATGATCTTGGGAAGCGGCACCGGATTTACCATATCAGCTACTGCTCTACCGGTACTGCCTGATGTGTTTGAATACATATCCCTTGGCCTGATCCCTGAGGGGACCTATCGCAACAAGGAGTTCAGATCATCGTTCATCCGTGATTACGATTCACTTGATGCGGATCTCGTCGATCTGCTGTTCGATCCTCAGACTTCAGGGGGACTGCTGTTCACCGCAGGAGAACAGGATGAGCAGCAGATCATCTCACAGATGCATGATCGGGGTATCGATGCGGTACGTATCGGGACGGTCACCGGGGAGATCGAGGAGATCGTCATTGCCTGAGAGTACACAGGAGTTCAGGTACCTGATCACCTTCCTGTCGACCTTCTACACCATGGAGGCCGAGGAGGTGTTCCTCAGCCGGGATGAGGCGAGCTTCCTTCTCATACCGACACCCAGAGAGATCAGTTCTGAATGCGGGTTTTCGATTCAGTGCAGTGCCGTCCCGACCGGTATTCAGGGCATCGAAGCGATATACCATATACGAAAGAACGAGAGAAAAGGAGTCAGATATGAACAGATCGATTGATGCACGCGCCCTGCCCTGTCCCAAGCCCGTGATCCTGACGAAGCAGGCGGTAGATGAGGGAGGGTTCACGACCCTTCAGATCATCGTAGACAACGAACCTGCAAAAGAGAATGTCAAACGGTTTCTCACCCGCTCTGGATACACCAACCTTTCAGTGTTCGAAGAACATGGTGAGTTCACCATCACCACAGATTCCAAAAGGAAGCAGGTCTCAGATACGGCATCTCTTGCCCCGAAGACGCTGTTCTTCTCCTCTGAATACCTGGGAAGCGGTGATGCTGCTCTTGGGACGCTGCTGATGCGCGGGTTCCTCTATGCACTCACCGAACTCGATCAGAAACCCTCCCGACTGGTATTCATGAACTCATCGGTATCCCTTGCCACCGAGGGGGCCCGGACACTCTCGGACCTGCAGAAGCTCGAACACTCCGGTGTAGAGATCCTGGTATGCGGGACCTGTCTTGATTACTACCATCTTACCGACAAGCTCGCTGTGGGGATCATATCGAATATGTATACGATCACTGAAGCACTTCTTGAGGGAAATGGTGCTGTCAATATATCATAATCCATTGTATTTTCTTATATATAATGGTAGCATCGTCGCAGAACACGATGAAAGAGGTACGATATGAACAACAGACACCGCCTTGATCACATAAGGCTCTCAGCATCGATCGCTCTGATCCTGCTGATATTCACCACAGGCTGCGCACGACAGGAAGAACCGCCTGCGGTCCAGCCCATCGTGGAAGCATCCACGATCTCGATCACTGCAGTCGATGCACTCGGTCGCGCTGTGACGCTGGAACGACCCGCAGAACGCATCATGGCAGCGGGAAAAGCTACCATGATCGTTGCAGATGCGCTCTATCTCTTCCCTGATGCCCGAAGCAAGGTCGTAGGTCTGGGCATCACCAATCAGGGACTGGGTGATTTCTTCGAACTCATAGCCCCTGAACTCGGCCCTTCCGAACGTCTTGACCATTCGGTGGGTGCAGAGGAGATCGCTGCGGCACAGCCTGATCTGGTACTCATCAAGAGCAGGAACTATGAATCGCTCGGAGTACAGCTCGAGAAACTGGGCATCCAGGTATTCACCCTCGATCTGGAATCTCCTGAATCCTATATTGCGGAGATCACCCAGTTGGGAATCCTGCTGCAGGAAGAGGACCGCGCTGCACAGATCACCACCTACTACCAGGGGATGATCGATCAGGTGGAAACAGCAGTAAAGGAAGTGAACAGCGAAGAGAAAGAGCGGGTCCTGCTGCTCTACGGATCATTGCGGGACGGGGTCACTGCCTTTCAGACCTCACCGGAGACCTGGATCCAGACCATCATGACTGAGACTGCAGGGGCTGATGCACTGTGGAAGGAGGCGAACGGCACAGCTGGTTGGCAGAAGGTGAATTTCGAGCAGATCGCTGCATGGGATCCACAGAGGATATACCTCATCAGCTACAAGATACCGGTACAGGTGTTCCTGGATCAGATCGAAGCATCTGAACTCTGGCAGGATCTGAGTGCAGTCACAGAAGGCGATGTGAAGGCCTTCCCTGCTGATTATCATAACTGGGCTCAACCGGATACACGATGGATCCTTGGTCTCAGATGGCTCTCCATGGATCTGCATCCCGAACTCTATGGACAGGAACCCTTTACCGATACGCTTCTGGAGTTCTATCGTACCATGTACGGCATAACGGATCAGGATGTACTTCAGGAGATAATCGAGCGGTATGAAGCATCAATCAACTGACAGGTCTCTTGCAGCGGTGCAGTCGCGTCATAGACGCATCATGTACCTGCTTGCAGGGGGCCTGATCCTCACAGCCCTGATATCGTTAGGGATCGGACGATACCCTGCAGCCGGGTTCACCCCTTTGAGAATACTCCTGCAGGACCGCACCGGGCAGACTATCGTCATGCAGCTTCGTCTGCCGAGGATCATCACAGCGATGCTCGCCGGGGCCGTCCTTGCCGGGTCCGGATTCGTCTTTCAGATGCTCTTCTCGAACCCGCTGGTCGAACCTGGGTTCCTGGGTGTCTCTCAGGGAGCTGCGTTCGGTGCCGCCCTTGCGATCGTCCTCGTGGGGTATCAGACGCTGCTGATCCAGCTCTCTTCTGCGGCTTTTGCTGTACTGGGTCTCTCTCTGTCCTTCATGCTTGCCCGAAGGTTCCATTTCGGCGGGTGGATCCTGAGACTCATCCTTGCAGGGATCGCCGTCTCCGCCTTCTTCTCCTCAGGGATCGGGCTGATCAAATACGGTGCTGATCCTTTGAGTGAACTGCAGGAGATCACTTTCTGGCTGCTTGGAGGGTTATGGAACATCGATACGAACCAGCTGCTTTCGATCCTGCCTGTGACCCTCGGATCCCTGATCCTGATGTTCTTCTTCAGATGGCGGATCAATCTGCTGTCGATGGATGACCGCACAGCCCATACACTGGGATTGTCACCGGTCATGGAAAAGCGGCTGATCCTCTTCACCGCGACTCTTGGCACTGCGGCTGTGATCTCCGTATCGGGTCTCATCGGCTGGATCGGGTTGATCGTCCCGCATCTTGCGCGCAGGATCTTCGGTTCGACGCCAGTGTCGCGCTGCCGGCTCCATGCTCATCGGTGCGATCTATCTGCTGGTGTGCGATACGCTCGGACGGTCGCTGTTCACCGGTGACTGCCGCTGGGTATCGTTTCCAGTCTGTTCGGTACGATGCTGTTCGTGCTGATGCTCAGCTCGAAACGTGGTCTGGGGGAATCGATATGAGCCATATGTATGAACTCGATCATGTCTCGTATACCTATCCTGCTTCCCATGCGCATGCATTGAACCAGGTTTCCATGGATATCACAGAACATAGGGCTACAGCGATCCTGGGTCCCAACGGCGCGGGTAAATCCACCCTGCTCGATCTGCTTCTGGGATGGAAAGCTCCTGATACCGGAACGATCCAGCTCAAGGGTGCACCCATTCACTGCTACTCACGCAGAGACCGGGGCAAGATCGTCAGCCTCGTCCCTCAGAACGAACCGCTTCAGTTCTCATTCACGCTGCTGGATTATGTCCTGTTCGGCAGGGCTCCCTATCTTCCACAACTGGCAAAACCCTCATCAGAAGATATCGATATCGCACTGTGGGCTATTGAGCGGGTACAGCTCGATCTTTCTCCGCAGCGTTCGGTCACCTCCCTCTCGGGAGGCCAGCGGCAGTTGCTCATGCTTGCCCGTGCTATCGCACAGCAGCCTGAGATGATCATTCTCGATGAGCCGACGAGCAGTCTCGATCCGGGGAATATCTCCATCGTGATCGATATCATGCACCGATTGCTCGAAAGCGGTATGACACTGCTGTATACCACCCATGATCCCAACTTCGCCGCTGAGACCGCTCATCACACTGCTATGCTCAAACAGGGAAAACTGCTGCGCAACCTGCCTACGGGGCAGGCATTGACAGGAGCGTTCATTTCAGAACTGTACGATACGTCCATCGAGGTCCTGCATCATGAAGACAGGGACATCGTGTTCCGTTCGACGGTCAATCGACAGATATATCGAGGAACGAGAAGGTCCTGACATCGAAGAGCCCCATATCGGTGAGTTTGATCTCCGGTATGACCGGCAGTGCCATGAAGCTCAAGGTCATGAAGGGGTCGATATCCCGGTTGATCCCGAATCGTTCAAAGGCGACTTCGTGCATGGCCTGTAATTTTCTGTCCACATATTCAGCTGACTGATCTGACATCAGACCTGCGATGGGCAGGGGCAGTGCATCAATCACCTTCCCTCCGGCTACCATGGTGATCCCGCCTGAGATCGAGATGAGATGCTCGATCGCCAGGAATATGTCCTCATCAGTATCCCCGATCGCGATGATGTTATGGGAGTCGTGAGCGATCGTGGTGGCGATGGCCCCGCCCGTGAGGTGGTAGTTCTCAACGATACCGATTCCCACGTTCCGGTGTGCTTGTGGCGTTCGACCACCACCATCTTCAGCAGATCGAGGCGGTCATCATGCCGGAAATCTCCCCGTTCATCACGGAACACCTTCCGAATGGCCTGTTCGGTCACCAGTGAGCGGGCGTTGATACGAATGACTCTCGCAAGAGCACTGCGAAGAGGCAGTCTCAGCGACTCACGGGTGAACCCTGAGACATGTACGGTGTCGGTGACAGCCTGTATGTTTGAGTTACTCATCTCATGCACCATCAGGCCTTCTGCAGCTTCCAGCTTTCCGTTTATGAAGACCTGCTCGATTACGAACTGTTCAAGGTCACTGGCGATGACGAAGTCAGCCGCGTACCCGGGAGCTATGGCGCCGGTGCGTTTGAGTCCATAGCATTCGGCTGCATTGATCGTTGCCATCTGCACAGCAGTCACAGGATCGATGCCATGGGAGACCGCAAGACGAAGATGATTGTCGATATGTCCACTCTTGAGTATATCCTCAGGCTGCCGGTCATCGGTGCAGAAGAGGCATCTTCTGGAATTCGATTCGGTGACACCTCGAAGTAGATCCGAGAGGTTGTGAGCTGCCGACCCTTCGCGAATGAGCACATACATGCCCCGTGAGATCCGGTCCTGCATCTCATCGACCGTCGAACATTCATGGTCGGTCGAGATCCCGGCTGCGGCATAGGCCGATAGGTCCCTCCCCTCGAGCATCGGGCTGTGCCCGTCGATCTGCTTACCAGCTTCGAGGGCTAGCAGCAGCTTGTCGATCACAGGATCCGAGCCGTTGACCACTGCAGGATAATCCATCATCTCACCGAGTCCCAGGACTCTGGGATGTCCCATGAACTGTCTGAGTTCCTCTGTTCCCAATACGGCTCCTGCATGCTCGAAATCTGTGGCCGGAACACAGGAGGGCAGCATCATGAAGACCCTCAGCGGAACCTGTTCAGTCGCATCAAGCATGTACTGTATCCCGTCGAGCCCACAGACATTGCTGATCTCATGGGGGTCAGCGATGACGGTCGTGGTGCCTCTGGGCACCACGGCTGATGCGAAACTCTCAGGAGAGGTCATGGCCGATTCTATATGTACATGACTGTCGATCAGACCCGGCAGCAGGTATTTATGGTGTGCATCGATCTCCGTATGTCCTTCATAGGCTCCGATCCCGGCTATGCGTCCACCGGTTATCGCAAGCGACCCCTCTATGATTTTATGGTTCAACACATCTACGATCCTGGCATGTTTTATGACTAGATCGGCTTTCCTGCGGCCTGATGCGACTTCGATGAGTTCAGTTATATGTGTTCGTTCGGTCATGTCATACCTCCGGATTGATCCTCTGTTCAGCCTATCATGAGTTTCTCAATCGCGCAACATATCGCAACAATATATATTTTTTTCTGTACAAGAAAATACAAACATAGTACACTGAGTGAAGCATTATTTAATTCCTAAGGAGAGGAAAGATGGAAAAATTTTTTAAGCTGAAAGAGCACGGGACTGATGTGAAAACAGAGGTCGTCGCTGGTCTTACGACATTCCTCACTATGGCGTATATTCTCATAGTGAACCCGCTCTTTTTGAGTGAGACTGGAATGGATTTTGGTGCGATCTTCACTGCTACCGCTCTTTCGTCTGCGATCGCCACCCTTGTGATGGCTTTTACTGCAAACCTGCCGTTCGCTCTTGCTCCCGGTATGGGACTGAATGCGTTCTTCGCATTCACTGTCGTACTCGGTATGGGATACTCATGGCAGTTCGCGTTGACCGCTGTATTCCTTGAAGGTATCATCTTTATCATCCTCACGATCTTCAATATTCGTGAAGCGATCATAAATTCCATACCTACCAATGTTAAGAAGGCTATTTCTGTCGGTATCGGTCTATTCATCGCTTTATCGGTTTCCAGAATGCCGGTATCATCGTCGATGACGGAGCTACCCTTGTTCACCTTGGAACCTGACCTCTGGCACTGCACTGCTTGCCATGATCGGTCTGCTGATCACCGGTGTACTGCTTGCCTTCAACTTGAAAGGTGCTCTGCTCATCGGTATCATCGCAACTACCCTGGTCGGATTTCTCTTCGGAATCACTCAGGCTCCTAGCGGAAACTGGGCTCCCCCATCACTTGCTCCGATCTTCTTCCAGTTCGAATTCGCCAGTGTGTTCACCTTCGATATGCTGATCGTCCTGTTCACCTTCCTCTTTGTTGATATGTTCGATACCGTCGGTACCCTCATCGGTGTATCTACCAAAGCCGGACTGCTCGATGAAAAAGGGAACATCCCGAAAGTAAAACAGGCTCTCATGGCTGATGCTGTCGGTACTACCATCGGTGCATGTCTCGGTACCAGTACCGTGACCACCTATGTAGAGAGTTCTGCCGGTGTCGCTCAGGGTGGAAAGACCGGACTGACAGCTGCGACCGTAGCTGTGCTGTTCCTGCTCTCCCTGTTCCTCTCACCACTGTTCCTCGCTATTCCCGGTGCTGCTACAGCACCTGCTCTGATCCTGGTCGGTCTGTTCATGATCACTCCTGTAAAAGAGATCGATTTTTCAGATTATACAGAATCAGTCCCAGCATTCCTGACACTTATCGTCATGCCTCTCGCATACAGCATCGCTGATGGTATCATGATCGGTATGCTCTCATGGATCCTGCTGAAACTGTTCAGTGGCAAGGTGAAAGATATCAACCTGATGACCATCATCGTAGGTATCCTGTTCATCCTGAAACTCATTCTCTCATAGTACACAGGTACGTCACGAAAAAAGGAGCTGCATTGAGCAGCTCCTTTTTTAGCCCTGATCCGGTGTCTCGTACCTCTTCTACTGATGTGGATATCTGCACCGATCGTTATCGATCTGTCATTCCTCTTACGACAGTGCAGCTGCAGGACTCTGTGTGACTGCATCACAGATCCTTCGATCATGACGGATCCTACGGTTTTACAGAAAGATCCGTTGCCCTGATATATGCTCAGGATGCATCGTCTATGAGTATGCAACGAAAGGATACGACCACCTGCGGCTGCTTCGTAGAAAAACAACACAGCAGGTTCTCATCGGCTGTATACAACGGTATCCATCACATGCGTCTCCCGAAGTGCTTATTACGGTATTCAGCTGAGAATCATCCTGATCATTCCCGATGTACGATGTATTTCCTTCATGAGATTCTGCAGTAATCACCTGGTGAACACATGCCCCCTCCAGAAGGTCCTCTACCTCTACTGAGGATGTCAATCCTATCGCATCATGGCTTTAGCAGGTCGTGAGTGTTCATCCTTCATCTGGTGTATGGCTGAGGACTCATCTGGCGGGCTTCATAGAGATCGTTCTTGCTCTTCATGATGTGAGAGATAGCGCGAACAGTATCTCCTCCTGATCGCAATGCCATGATCCCACGATATATCGTAGTACCATTCAGGAGGTTTTATCCTCATCCTGCTTATGTCGTTCATACTCTCTGTGAAGAATGAGACTGCCGAATACTCTGTATATTCTTGCATCTTCAGCAATCACAACGTATCTGACCACAGGTTTTGTGCAGGACCAGAACAGGAACCAGAGGGACATCGTACCCTCTACCTCTCTGATGATCTGCTAGTCGTTCTCTGCCACCGGTATGATCCGATTCATCTCATCAAGGATCCCCTGTGTGGTCTGGCCGAAATCAAAAAGTGGTATGAGACGTCTGAAGAGCGGTCGTACGAAGTGCGTCAGCTGCTTGTCATCCTTTTCCATGGTGGTCTTGCTCTGCAGCACCAGGACGGTCACAGCAGCAGGAGAATAGTAGGTGCCGACTTCAACGAAGCCGAACTTCTTATAGAGTTTGATAGTCCTCGTATCTTCCTCGAAGACATCGATGATCACATCCTCGACGCCCTTGCAGCGTGCGAGCAGGAAGACCAGGATGATCAGTCCGATCGAGACGGTGGTGTTCCGCATCTCCGGCAGTACTGCCAGTCGAATGATCTCCGAACACTTCCGTGTCTGCAGTATCTTCTCGATGTCGAAGTTCTTCGAAATCGGCATGGGCCAGATATCATCAGAGGTGATCAGAGAGACTGTCCCTACCGGTTGTATCCCCTTATAGGCAAGGATATGCAGGGCCTTCTCATCTATCTCTCGATGGATTGACTCCTCCATATAGCCCTTCTCACCCACAAGCACCTTTCTCTGGATGAAGAACACATCATTCAAACCTGAATGATCCTCTACCATGGCAAAACTGATATTGTTCTTACCATCTTCATTCACCGGAATGATCACCGTGAACTCTGATCCGACACCCACTTCACTTCTCACACGTATTCTCCCTGCCATGTTCTCAACGATACTGTAGCTGTTGGACAGGCCCAGACCTGTTCCTTTACCCGGTGCTTTCGTTGTGAAGAATGGGGTAAATATTTGATTCATACTCTCTTCCGGTATTCCGCATCCGGTATCTTTTACCGAGACATGAACCAGACCGCTTTTCACCTTACAGGCAAGCGTCAAGGTACCGTTCCCCTTCATTGCCTGAATGGCGTTCACGATAAGATTGAGAAACAGCTGCTGCAGTTCACTCTCGTTCGCTTCGATCGTAGGGAGCGCATGATAGTTTCGCTTTATCAGGATGTTCTTCGAATCGATGCCGCGGGTGGCTAATCGCAAAGAGAACTCGATGATACGGACAAGATCCACCGACTGTTTCTCTTTCACCTCTTTTCGGGTATAGATCGCCAGTTCTTTTATGACATCAGATGCCGTCTTGGAATAGGAGATGATGTCTTCAGTGTATTCCCGCAGGAGAGTCCTCATCGATCTCAGAGAGCATGATCTCACCGGTACCGAGGATCCCGGCAAGGGGATTGTTCAGCTCATGTGCGATGCCGGCTGCAAGGGTACCGATCCCGGCCATCTTCTCAGTCCTGACGAGGTCTTCCTGCAGATTCTTCTGTTTGTCACATCATTGATGATCTCTATGAACTGCCCCTTGGACGCATGGGTGACTTTCACGTTATGGAATTGGAACGAGAAGGTCTTATCGATGACATCAGCTTCGTTTTCCTGCATCACCCCAGAATGGATACAGTCGAGACCCTTACAGAAGCTGCAGGGTAGATTGCGACCGAAGAAGGTCCTGTAGCACTTCCTGCCTATCATGGCCTCGCGCTGTTTACCGAAGATACTCACCGCAGCACTGTTCACCTCTTTGATGGTATAGTCGATATCTATCATGCAGACCGGGGATGCGATCCCGTTGAAGATCGCTTCGAGTTTGTTGTTGCTCATCGTCAGTTCAGTCCCCTGCTTCCGAAGCTGTTCGAAGGTCAGGGCATTCTTGAGAGAGAGGGCACACTGCGCTGCAAGGATCTCAAGGGCTTCCAGTTCGATATTGGTGATCAGGACTTTGTTCAGATCGAATCCGATGAGAATATACCCGGCGGTCTTGTTCCGAAACACCAGGGGAATGATCACATCGGCATCAGGGATCTGCGGACTCACTGAGATCTTCTGTTCATCAGGTTTTGCATAGAGTATGGATGCGGTGTTCTCTTTTTGTGAGACCAGCAGTTTCTTCTCGATATCACGGGTGAAGGTGAACTGGAACTCCGCTCCGGTCTGTATGTTCGTCTCACATTTATTATTGGCTATGAGTCTGAAGTGTTCTGTATCATCTGCGGTATCAGTCACAGCGAACAGGACCCAGTTGGTCTTCATACCGACACTGAGACTCTTCACGACCTCTTCTCCCAGTTCGTTCAGATCGACGATCGTGGTCAGTCGATGACTGAGGTTCTTGATGGTAGCCTGATACGGGTGTCTTTTGGGGATGATCACCGAATCGATGAAATAGGAGAGCAGGTTCTTCATCGGATGGATGATGATGACGGTAGCGATACCCAGGATCATCGAGAGGGCTGCGATATCGAAGGTGATGATGTTCTCGCTGAACAGCGAGATGACATAGATGATCAGGAAATAGGAGAATGACGCAACGACAGCCAGGATGGTTGAGAACATGATGCTCAACCCTATTCTCGAATAGCTGATGAGTTTGTACTTGTAGATCGTGTAGAACAGCAGGAGCGCATTGATGGTCGCAGCGAACACATCGATCGGGTATTTACCAAGATTCGGCATCAGGTTCGTCAGAATGCCGATGAGCATGATCAGGACACCGATCAATGGTAGATAGATGTTCTTCCCGTACTCGCGCGCCTTGATCTTCTTCCTGCCGACGAAGATGATCATCAGGGTGAGCAGAAGATAGATGTAACTGATCGAATAGGCTAGGACCGCACCGCTTCCGAGGGTATAGGAGAACTCACTCACATTGGTGAACCAGACATCTGTGACGATCCGTTCCTGCAGGTTCAGTACGAGCAGCAGGAGAATGAAGACATAGCTGTAGCGGCTGAACTTCCTGATCATGCGGTTGTTGATATTCATGATATCGAGGATGAAGTGAACCAGCGGGAAGGGAGCAGAGAGCAATCCTACCAGCATGACCTTATTCCAGAACAACGGCGTGAACAGTCCACTGTTCAGGTGCATCATCATGGACCCGAAGCTCCAGATGGCAAAGAAGATCATATATAACTGAAAGGACCAGTAAAACCGGTCCTTATTGTATTGCATGAAACCAAAGACAGCAAAGAATACATACAAGATGAATGCTATGGCAGGGATCACCGAAGAAACATCAATTATCATCTAATTTCCTTTTTGTGCTTTTCATTCGAGCAGGTTCGTAATATTATATAGATAAATTATGGAATTAAGCAATTTATTTTTGTATGGAATGACAGGTTATTTACTGTTATTCATATATGATTTGGCACAATACAGACAAAAACCTGTTCTACGGAACATAACCACTCTAGGATTCCCGCTTACCGGAGTCCCCTATGTCATCATCCTCTTAGAGGAGATCCCGCTTTCATGGAACGTCCCGACCCTGCTGTTCAGTATATCACTGACTGTGCTGCTTATTCTGCTGGTGTACTCGGTGCTCATAGAGATCCCCCTCCATCTCCACAGACATCCACAGGAAGCTACAACTGCTGCCCCTGTGACCTATGCACAGGGAACCTATGCTTTCTCTCGACATCCGGGGTTTATCTGGTATACTCTAATCAATGTTCTGTTCGCAATCTATTTTTTCAGTATTCCGATGGTGCTTCTGATGCTTTCATTCACCGGATGCAATCTGATACTGGTAATCATCGAGGACCGTTTCATATTCCCCGGGACGTTCTCTGATTATCCTGAGTATAAGAAGACTACAGCGTTTCTGATTCAGGGAAGAAGAAATACTACCTCACAGGAGCCATAATGGTGAACACCATGCACATAATCACGACGGATGATGACCCGGCAATACGTAAGATCCTCAGGATCATTCTCAGCAAAGCCGGTTATCAGGTCACCCTCTGTACTCATGGACAGGAACTGCTTGATACGCTCAGCGTGCATGCTGAACACGTTGATGCTCTTCTCCTTGACATCAGGATGCCGGGTCTCTCCGGTTTCGAAGTCCTCTCCATCATCAAGAAGACCTACCCCTCGATCCCGGTGATCATGCTCACTGCTTTCAGTGATCTTGAAACAGGGATGAAAGCTATCAGACTCGGGGCTGCTGATTATCTGCCCAAGCCGGTCCATCAATCAGAGCTGATCGAATGTGTCCAGCGTGTGATCACCACTGCCCGTCAGGAGCAGCGAAAAGCAGAGGCCTTCTCCATTAACAACGAATACCAGAAGAAGCTCGAACATCAGCTCAATACTGCCTATACGACGATCATGCAGACCACCATGGCGACCATTGAGGCGTTCTCAGAGACCATCGAACAGAAGGACCCCTATACCAAAGGCCATTGTCACCGGGTGCGACACCTCTCACGTCGTATAGGTGAATGTCTGCATCTGAGCGCTCAGCAGTGCAGCACGCTGGAAGCCGGAGCTCTGCTCCACGACATCGGCAAGATCAGTGTCCCTGAATCTATTCTGAACAAGCAGGGCAAACTCACCGCCGAGGAGTTCTCCGTCATACAGATGCATCCCGAAGCAGGTACACGCATCATCGGGCACATCGATCTGTTCAAACCGTATCTTGAGATCGTCCGCAGCCATCATGAGCGGTTCGATGGCAGCGGATACCCAGACGGACTCAAGGGAGAAGAGATCCCCATGCTTGCACGCATCGTATCTGTAGCGGATGCTTTCGATGCCATGACCAGTTCAAGATCATATCGATCAGCACTGCCGAAGGAGTTCGCCGTCGAAGAACTGAAGCTCTACTCCGGCAGTCAGTTCGATCCTGCCATCGTAGATATCTTCATCGATAACGAGCTCAACGAACTGTGAACAGGTCCCTGATCTGATATCATGATGCTTCTCCCTGCACAGGCACAATCCCCCCCCTCCACAGGTCATATCATGAGCTGCACACTCTCTTCAGTGGCACCCTGTGAACCTGAACCTGTGTGGTGCAACGTACAGAGATCGGATCGGGAGTAGTCATACGAAGTAACAAAGAGATGCCGGCTGCGGGGACAGCCGGCGGGTTTGGGTTATGGAGGTTTACGAATAAACCTGGTTCATTACAGAATCCGATTCGTATCGGCTTCCAGTAATTCCTGTAGTTTGGCAGCAGGATCTTTGAACTTACTCAGGAAGATCATCGCTGCGATGATATAGGGCTTGTAGCTGGCTTCTTTGTAGAGCGGTATCCTGTAGCGATCGAAGACCGAGGCAGCCACCTCACCCTTCTCACAGCTCACATCGGTGATATCTGCAGGCAGGCAGTGCATATAGAGTGCCTTTCCGTCTTTGGTCTTTGCCATCATCTCTTCAGTACATTCCCAATCTTTGAAATTGGCATTCTGATCAAGGCATCGTTTTTCCAGATCCTTCAGTTCATCGAACTTCCCTGCACCTACGAGTTCGGTCCTCTCTTCCATCACGGAGAACGGTGCCCAGCTCTTTGGATACACGATGTCTGCATCCTGGAAGGCTTCTGCCATCGACTCTACACGGGTGAAACTTCCCCCGCTCTTCTGGGCATTCGCCTGTGCGATCTCTTCCATCTCAGGCATCACATTGTATCCTTCAGGATGTGCCAGCACGACGTCCATGCCGAATCGTGTGAACAGTCCGATGATACCCTGCGGTACGGAGAGGGGCTTTCCATACGAAGGAGAATACGCCCAGGTCATAGCGACCTTCTTGCCTTTGAGGTTCTCGATCCCTCCGAGTTCATGGATCACATGCAGCAGGTCAGCCATTGACTGAGTCGGGTGATCGATATCGCACTGCAGGTTGACCAGAGTGGGTCTCTGTTCAAGGACACCATCTTCGTACCCTTCCTGTACCGCATCAGCCACCTCTTTCATGTAGGTATGACCCTTTCCGATATACATATCATCACGGATCCCGATCACGTCTGCCATGAACTGATCATGTTGGCAGTCTCTCTGACTGTCTCCCCATGTGCGACCTGACTCTTTCCCTCATCAAGGTCCTGGACTTCGAGTCCGAGCAGATTACAGGCACTTGCATAGCTGAACCGTGTTCGTGTCGAATTGTCTCTGAACAGTGATATGCCCAGTCCGCTGTCAAACACTTTTGAAGAGATGTTCTCTTCTCGCATCTTTCTCAGGATATCGGCAACCTTGAACGTCGCTGCCAGTTCGTCGTCACTCTCTTTCCATGTGTGGAAAAAGTCATTGAGATACATCTTCTCAGTATCCAGCTGCTGCAGATTCTCGATCATCGTCTTGATTTCAGATTTACCCATTCTTATCTACCATTCCTTCTACGGTTTTTTTGTTCATACCATCCGGTACGTGTTCTATATGTTACCTAACGCTCTAAGCACTTTCTCAGGGGTCATCGGCCAGGTCCTGATCCAGATCCCGACCGCATCATGGATAGCGTTCGCTATCGCAGGAGCAGCTCCGTTGCAGCTGATCTCAGAGACGGATTTCCCTCCGAACGGTCCATAGGGGTCATCGGTCGGGACCAGTACCGCTTTGAAGTCCGTCGGGAGTTCACTGATCATGGGCACGCCGTAATCACGCAGTCCGGTGACCTGACATACTCCCTGATCATCGAGCATCATATCCTCATACAGCGTGTGTCCGATCGATTTGAAGGACCCGCCGTAGATCTGACCGAGGGCCAGCTCAGGATTGATCGGAGTACCGCAATCCTGCAGTGCATAGTATTTATCCACATGGATCTCACCGGTACGTCTGTTCACCGATACCTGAGCGAAGTGTGCTCCATAGGGGAAGGCAGAGTCTTCAGTGGTAAAGGATGCATATCCTACCAGCTGTCCCCTGCCGAGTCCAGCCTGAGTCTCCTGAGCTATCTCCCAGTAGGTAAGTTCAGCACCGGAGGTGCTTACCACTTTTCCAGGGACTGCAAGAGCCAGGTCCTCTACCGGTTCTTTGAGAATCGCTGCCGCACTGGAGAGGATCTCCTTCTTCAGGTCCTCAGCTGCAAGCATCGAGGCACTTCCTGAGAAGAACGTACCGCTTGATGCATAGGCACCGGTATCAAAGGGGGTGTTGTCGGTATCACCGGAGAGGATCGATACCTGTCCCATATCGACACAGAGCACCTCAGCGGCGAACTTCACTGAGACCGTATCGAGTCCGGTACCCAGGTCAGCACCTCCTGAGTGCAGCATGAACGATCCATCAGCAAGCATCTTTATATCCGCACAGGAGTGATCGAGTCCGGGAAGACCCGATCCCTGCTGTATGATCGCGACACCTTTACCGATCATCACATCAGGATCATCAGCTTGTTCCTTCACTCCCCAGTCGATCATGTTGGCGCCTTCTGTCAGAGCCGGTTCGAGTCCGCAGCTCTTCACATAGGCAGGGGTGCCTTCGCGGCCTTCCCCGAGGCACTTGAGGATCTCAAGCAGTGATCCATCCCGTACCCTGTTCTTCTCGATCACATCAAGAAGGTCGAGCCCGAGTTCAGAAGCGAGTTCACCGAGGGCTGTCATCAGAGCGAAACTCCCCTTGGGTGCCCCGTATCCCTGATAGGCTCCGGTCGGGGGTATATTGGTATAATAGGTCGTAACATCGAACTTCATGTTCGGACAGAGGATGAGCGGTAATGACTTAGAGCAGGCATTCATCGGTACCGTCAGGCAGTGATTCCCATAGGGACCGGTATTGGCTCTGACATCCATGTAGACTGCTGTGATCGAGCCGTCTTTCTTCGACCCCAGTCTTACCGTGATCTTCATGGGATGACGGGTGCTGTTCCCGATGAACTCCTCTTTACGGGAGTAATGGTACAGCACAGGTCTTCCGGTCAGAAACGAGGCATACGCGGTCACATCTTCAAGCAGGATATCCTGTTTCGAACCGTATCCGCCGCCCACACGTTCTTTGATGACTCGGACTTTGTTCTCGCTGATCCCCAGGCTGTGGCCACGATCCTGCGCAGATGCCAGGGCACTTGCGTAGATGCATGGAGGATGACTCGGTCGCCATCCATCTTCGCATAGGAGATATGGGTCTCAAGGGGGGTGCACTGGATCTGTGAGGTCTCATAGGTCCGTTCGATCACCGTGTCAGCCTCTGAGAATCCCTGATCGACATCACCGATTGAGCCATGAGCTCCTGCTGCGATGTTCCTATGAGGATCTGCATGTATGGGGAACTGGATGACGACCTTCCCGTCCTTCGGCTCGGCAGAGGCATTGTACTGCTCAAGATCATCAGGGCGCCTGCCATATACTCTACCACGCCGTTCTGGACGATCGGAGCATCATCAGCCATTGCCTCATCGACGGTGAATATCGCAGGGAGCACCTCATAGGTCACCTTGATTGCAGACAGCGCCTGTTCTGCGATCTCCGGAGTCTCTGCCACGACAGCAGCGACCCTGTCTCCGACATGACGCACTTTCTGATTGAACATCCTGCTGTCATAGGGGGAGGGTTCAGGGAATCCCTGACCAGCCTTCCCATAGTAGCGGTCGGGGCAGTTCAGATGGGTTATCACAGCCAGGACACCGGGGATCGCCTGTGCAGCGGTCGTATCGATATCGGTGATATAGGCATGGGCATGGGGACTTCTGAGCATCTTCAGCGTACAGGAGCCAGGTTCTACCATATCCTCCACGAACGCCTTCCAGCCTGCTACGAGTTTGGTCCCGTCGATCTTCGGTCTTACCTTTCCCACGACTCTCAGATCGTCTCTGAACTCGGGAGCGATCTCCGTGGCATAATCGGGATCTTTCATGCGTTCTTTGGCGATCTCCACAGCCTGAAAGAACTGCTGATACCCGGTCGCACGATTGAACAGCCCTGAAGGGCATCTTTGACAGCTGCTTCAGACGGGTCTGGATCGCGTTCCAGCAGCTCACTGAGCAGCAGTGCGGCTGCAGGCGCATTGTATCCTGACTGTACGACACCGGCATCGACCATAGCCTGCTGGATGACACTCAGCTTCCGTCCGCTGAGTAAGGATTCGGGAGTACTGATCGTACGGCCCTGGATCTGCCCGACCGAAAGAAGCTTCGCATAGACAGGATCCCGTCTAAGAGAATGGTATCACTCCCGGCGAACCCTTCAGCATCATCACTGTCGCGTACTGATATATATCCCTCTCTCTTCAGCAGATGCTGAACATCTTCATGAGGTTCTGCATGGAACAGCCTGGGTGTCCCATTGACTGTACAGGAAATTTTCATGTGCACGTACCTCCTTCTGCTATCTGCTTGCAGCGAGCAAGCATATCTGCGATCGTGACACTCACCAGGTACTGCCTGTATGCGGCACTTCCGGTTATGTCATCTGTGACAGAGGTTGTCTTCTTCACCACCTGAAGGATCTCCTCCTGGGTAGTCAAGCTGCCGGTCAAGATCCCTTCCTCTACCTCTTTGAGTCTCGCGACTCCGGTCCCGAGAGCGCCGACTGCGATCCGAATGTCTGCAAGGGCGGAGCCATCACATGCTGCACCAAAGGAGATGATCGCATCAGGACGTCTCTGGACGGTCCGTGCATATCGTTTTGTCAATACGATGCGATCAAGGCGCTTGATCACGATCTGCGTGATACAGGAACCGTTGAATGCAGATGCATGTTCTGTGTATTCTCTGATAGGTACATCCTCTTCGATCAGAGCTCCCTGCTCATCAACATCAGCAGTGAGTATGCGTGACTTGGCTGCGATGAGTGACGGCAGCAGATAGGAGTCGTCTCTGAACGATCCGATGTTCCCACCGATGGTAGCCATGTTCCTCAACGTTCGGGAACCGGCACCCTTCACTGCCTCTTTCAGCCAGAGAGGGACCTCTTCGGCATCAAGCAACTGCTGCAGGGTCACCATTGATCCTATATACAATCCATCATCCTTGAACTGGATCTGATCCAGCCCAAGTCCTGACAGGCTCACGTATGCAAGTTCTTTTTCTGCGACGGGAGAACCGAGTCTGTTAAGCTCGGTACCTCCTGCGATCAGTACACAGGAGTTTGCGAGTCTGTTTCGTGTGACCAGCAGTTCAGGTAACGAACCACAGGTTATGAACTCTGTTATCATAAAAACCTCCCAGTCCTTATTTCGATTTCTCCAGCATGGCGAACGCAAGCGCGTTTGCCTTTGCTGCCAGTTCATGCTCATCGATCCCGACGAGCGAGCCATGATCGACGACCACCTTGCCATTGACTATCGTATAATCGGTAGCATGGTTGTAACCGGTGAAGATCAGAGCGGCAAGAGGGTCTGACAGAGACCCGGCATATTCAAAGGTGCTCACATCGAAGATGGCAGCATCAGCTGCATACCCTACTTCGAGTTTTCCCACACGATCGAAATGCAGGAGCTTTGCCCCGTTCTCACTCGCCATGGTAAAGACCTCTTTGGCGGTGATCGCACCGCTTCCGTATCGCACCCGCTGCAAAAGCAGGGTATTGCGCATCTCTCCGAGGAAGTCAGATGAATCATTGGAAGCTGATCCATCAACACCGATCGCGACGTTTATCCCCATCGGCAGCATCTCATGCACCCGGCAGATACCAGAGCCGAGTCTCATATTCGATGAGGGACAATGGGCGATATGGGTGCCGTCTGTGCAAGCAGTGCCAGTTCATCATCATCAAAGTGGATCCCATGGGCATAGAAGACATCGTCACCGATGAAATCACACTCTTCCATCAAGGCCAGAGGCCGTTTCCCGTAGATCTCGACACAGAAATCATTCTCATCGAACGTCTCTGCCAGATGCGTATGCAGAGTCACACCGTACTGACGGGCAAGTTTCACTGATTCCTTCATCAGGTCCTTCGTGACGCTGAACGGGCTGCAGGGAGCAAGTACGATCTTGTTCATGGCCAGCGGGGATGGGTCATGGTACTGTTCTATGACCCTGAGGCTGTCTTTCATGATGACATCTTCGCTCTGGACCACTGAATCCGGAGGCAGTCCTCCATCCTTCTTGCTTCGTGACATCGATCCCCGGGTGGGGCTGAATCGCATACCGAGCGTCTGTGCGGCTTTGAACTGTAGGCCCATCAGATCAGTCGTGAAGGTGTCGGGATAGAGGTAGTGATGATCGGTCGACGTGGTACAGCCGGTCTTGAGCAGTTCACCCATGGCAAGGAGCGAAGAGTAATAGACTCCCTCTTCATCGATGTGTTTCCATACTTCGTACAGGTGCAGCAGCCAATCAAAGAGTTTGGCATCCTGCACTGCAGGGATATTCCTCGTCAGGGTCTGATAGAAGTGATGGTGGGTATTCACGAAGCCGGGGACCACCACATGACGTGAACAGTCGATCACACGAGCCCCTTCCGGGGCCTGCAGTTCCGGTCCTATGTGGCTGACCACACCATCGGTCATCAACAGGTCATGATCCCTCAGGGGTTCTGTATCAGAAGAGAGATGCAGGAAATAGATGTTCTTCAGTAACACGCTGCTCATATCACAACTCCTTTACGAGGTTCTGCAGAAACTGATCAAGCAGATTCAGAGAGACCTGTTTTCTGTAGACGGCAGTGGACCTCTGATCGTCGATCGGATGGATCATGGCATCATAATCATCGTGTATGGCAGACAGATGATCTTTCAGGTCATCTGCATCCATCCCGAGTAGTTTCTTCTCTGTCTCCCAGGAGCGAACGACCGTGGGGCCTACAGCTCCGAAGGCAATACGTACATCGTCGATCCGGCCCAGTTTGGTCTTGGCAAGGGCACAGAAGGACATCTTCGAGAGGGCATTGGCTTTTCTCGTCCCTACTTTACGGTAGGAGACATGAGAGAAATTGGCATGGGGGATGATGATATCTGTCATCAGTTCATCATCATTGAGATCCTTTCTTCCCGGTCCAGTGATGAAGTCCATCACAGACACGGTCCTGACACCTGAAAGCGAGGTAAGGACGACCTGGGCATCGAGTGCATAGAGCACACATACCGCATCTCCTGCCGGGGATGCGTTACAGATGTTCCCGGCCAGAGTCCCGAGATTCCTCAACGCAGGGGCTGCCATCTCGCTCACCGCCGCTCGAAGAGCCTGAGGGGCTTCCATCTCCCGTTCGATCTCAGACAGGGTGACGCCCGCACCGATGTGCAGGCCGTCCTCTCTGAGTCCCATCGTCTTGAGTTCAGTCAGGTGGTTGATGAACAGGACCGGCCAGGGGAACTTCGGCAGGGTCCCTGCCCAGCTTCGATAGCGGACCATCAGATCAGTCCCTCCGGCAAGAGGGACTGCATGGGTCTCTCTGCGGATGCGTAACGCCTCCTGCAGGTTCTCCGGTCTGTATGTCTTTACCATATGCCATCTCCCCGTTCAGCCGCAAGCTGAACACCTTTGATGATCATGTCGTAGCCGGTACATCTGCATAGATTACCCGAAAGAGCGACTTTGATCTCTTCCAGGGTCGGTCTGGCATTCGATCGCAGCAGGGCAATACTTGCCATGACCATGCCCGGTGTGCAGAAACCGCACTGTACAGCTCCGGTATCAGCGAAGGCCTCGATGATGCATCGCCCTTCATCAGTCTCTCGCAACCCTTCGAGGGTCTCGATCGAACAGTGTTCTATGGTACCGACAGGTACCATGCAGGAGTTGACCAGCACGCCGTCCTTCAGGACAGAGCATGCACCGCACTCACCTTCACCGCAGCCTTCTTTCACTGCCGAAAGACCGAGGTCTTCACGAAGCAGGTCAAGAAGACGTGATGCGGGATCTGCTTCCAGCGATATATTCTTCTCATTCAGTCTGAATGTGATGGTACTCATGAGTTCATTACCTCCATGATGTATTCCGGAGTGACTGGGATACGGTTGATGTTCTTTCCTATCGCCTGCTGTACCGCATCGGCAAATGCCGCTGATGCACCGTCAAAGACCAGTTCCCCCAGACCTTTGGCACCGAAGGGACCATTCTCATAGGGGTTGTCGACCAGTTGGCTGCTCATCATGGGAAAGTCCATCGAAGTAGGTATCATGTAATCGGCAAGTGTGTTCTGGTAGAATCTGCCGTCTTTGTATTCGAGTTTCTCTAGACTCCCGTATCCGAGTGATTGGATGACTCCTCCGTTGACCTGTCCGTGAACGATCATCTCATCGATAGCGATACCGACATCATGGACCGTCCAGATCCCTTTGGTCTCTACCTCTGCAGTCGCAGGGTCGACCTCGACTTCCACGACGCATACACCCCACCCGTAGGTCGGATAGGCATCGCCCTGCAGGGTCTCCTGATCCCATTGACACCCCTCGGGGTGTATGTACTTCACTTCCACTTCGACCTCTGGCGACTCATCCCAGCGTTCTTTCAGCTGCTGTGAGGCACGCTCTACCAGCTTCCCGACGACCATCAGCGATCTGGAGGCAACCGTCGGTCCTGAATCTGGGACGATGGAGGTATCAGGATTGTCGCAGGAGATATCTTCCATGGGGATTTCAAGGATCGCTGCGGCGATCTTGGGGAATGTGGTCTGAAGTCCCTGTCCCATCTCGACGTTGGAGAGCAGGATATCCACATGACCATTTCGGTGCTTCTTCATACGAAGCCTGGCCTTGATGATCTCTTTCTCACCATTACCGGTGAACCCTGCACCATGGTTATAGAATGAGACTCCCATCCCTTTTCCAGAACCAGTTGCATACAGGCGCTGTTTTTCATAGAGATCTGAAGCTTCTGCAGCTTTCTCCAGCATCAGAGGCAGTTTCACCTCATCATGCATCAGTCCGTTGGTGATGGTGGTATCACCCTTGGAGATGAAATAGCGCTGCTTGTAGGAGGCCGGGTCTATCCCAAGATGAGAAGCGATGTGAGACAGGTGCATCTCAGCCAGGAAGATCCCCTGGGGTGCTCCGAACCCCCTGAACGCATCAGAGGGAAAGGCATTGGTTGCGACCGAACGTCCCCGTACATGCACATTGGGTATATCATAGACGCTGTTGATCGAGAAGATAGCTCGCTGCAGCACGATATTCGAGCAGCTCATATAGGCTCCGGCATTGATCGTCACATCAACATCCATCGCTACGATATTGCCCTCTTTGTCCAGTCCGGTCCTGAATATCCCACGACTCGGGTGGCGCTTTGCCGTGAAACTGATATCATCCTTGCGGTCGAACACCACCTGGATGGGTTTTCCCACCACACGGGCAGCGACTACCAGAGGAGCGGCGATAATATCCGGGAAATGCTCCTTGCCTCCGAAGGCCCCGCCGGTCACAGCCTGTCTGACGATGATGTGCTCTTTGTCGGTGTTCAGGACATTGGCTACTGCCTTGCGGAGATAGAACGGGCATTGACAGGAAGCTGTGATGATATAGTCTCCGTCCTCATACTGTGCGACTATTCCCTGTGGTTCCATATACAGATGTTCCTGGAATCCTGTGGTGATCTCATCCTCGATGATCTGATCAGCACGGGCAAAGCCTGCATCGACATCACCTTTGTTGAGATGGTAATCAGCATAGGTGTTATTCGTACCGTTGATCAGACCGGTCTTCATCTCAAGCCCGTCATCGATGGTGAACACCGCTTCAAGTTCTTCATATTCAATAGAGATCGATCGTTCGATCTCCAGTACTTTCTCTCTATCAGGGCCTACGAGGATCCCGATGGTCTCTCCGTAGAAGGTGACTTCGTCGTCTGCGAAGACCGGCCAGTCTGTTCCGATCTGCTGGATCTCATTCTTCCCGCCTTCGGGGATATGATCCTTGGTGATGAAATAGTAGCCGTCAGGAAGTGCGGGGAGATCGATATGTGTGATTCTTGCATGAGAGCGTAGACCACGGACAAGCCGGCCGTAGTGCAGTTCATCAAAAGACATGTCTGAGATGTACTGCGTATAACCGCCGGCTTTGTCCACGGCATCGACTCTGCGGATAGAATCACTAATTTTTTTGTCATCATGTAGCTTCCTCCGCTGTCAATATACTAATTATGTGCTTCAAGCGAATAGGGGAGCATAGCATAAAAAGCAGCACAGATCTCCAGATCGTCGACTCTGTTGATCTCATTGGGTGCATGTGCCTGGTTCTCATCTCCCGGACCGAACCCGATCGCAGGGATGTGGTGTCTTCCTGTGGTCGCTACACAGTTGGTGGAGAATGTCCATTTGTCGACCGTCGGTGCCGTATTGAAGAGTTTCTCATAGGCATCCACACCGGAAGTCACCAGATAGTGGTCAGCTGGGATCTTCCATGTCGGGAAGTAGAGTTCCTGACCATAGTCAAGATCCTTCCAGCCTCGTTTTGTATACTCTGGCATCTCGACAGCGATGGCATCGACACTCTCGCCGATCGCTTTTGCCATATATTCCTTGACCTGACCGATCGCCAGTTCAGCATCTTCACCCCAGGTCAGTCGTCTGTCCAGATAGATCATAGCCTGATCGGGAACGGCGCACTGTGAGGGCCCCTTCACATCGATCTGTGATACTACGATGGTGCCTTTTCCCAGGAAGTTGTCTTCATCGGGCTGCAGATCATTGTTGAGCTGCTCGATGGCAAGAGTGGCTTTTGCAGCTTTGTAAGCAGCGCTGACGCCGCGTTCAGGTGCAGACCCGTGAGATGAGACACCCTTGATCCGTGCAACGATCTCCATCCTCCCACGATGTCCCCGGTAGATCCTGCAGCTTGTAGGTTCGGTGGAGACGACCAGATCGGGTTTGAAGTTCTCCTCTTCGATCAGATACTTCCAGCACATGCCGTCACAATCCTCTTCCATGACGGTAAAGGTGAAGTAGACACTGTAGTCTCCACCGTAGCCGAGTTCTTTGAGGATCCTTCCGGCAGTGATCATGGAAGCGGCTCCGCCCTTCTGGTCAGAAGTCCCTCTTCCGAGTACCAGGCCATCTTTGATGGTACCGCAGAAGGGATCAAAATCCCACTGAGAGGGATCCCCTACTTCGACCGTATCAATATGAGCATCGAAGGCGATAGCCTTCGGGCCATACCCCACTCTACCGATGACACTTCCAAGTCCGTCGATCCTGACTTCATCGAACCCTGCTTCTTCGCAGAGGGTAACGAGCAGACGACATACATCCTCTTCCTTGCTGCTGTAAGACTTCGTCTGTACGAGTTTTGAAAGATTGATCGCGGTGTAATCCCGATACTCTTTCGCCATTTCAAGAATCCTGTTCTGCATATCCATGATAATTTCTCCTAGGTTGTTGTTACGTAGTATATGGTGACTGCTGAGGGCTTCATGCCCTCAGCAGTACTGTTCCCTGTCTCTAAAGGCTTTCGACCCGTTCCCAGACACGTTGTGCCTCTTGAGCCGCATCTGCATAGATCTTCTGCACATCATAGGAGAAGCTCCTGTTCTCCATCACCAGCTTCCCATTGATCATGACACTCTTCACGCTCGATGAACCCAGGCCGAATGCGATATGCCCAGCAATATTATCAGGTTCGATCGGTGTGGGAGCCAGATAATCTGATATGACCAGATCGGCTTTGTATCCAGGGGCGATACGCCCGAACTCTGATCCGAAGTATCTCTTCAGCAGTTCATTCCCATGGGACATCGCCCCGAGGAAATCTCCCGGCCACCAGGGTCCGCCGGCATCACGGTGCTTGAAGAAGGCGAATTTCAGCTCTTCGAACATATCGGGCCCAAGGCCATCGGTCCCGATCACCAGGTTCCTGACCTCAGGCAGTTTCGTATTGTACCCCACATGGTTGTTCATGTTGGATCTGGCATTATGCGCAAGGAACGCATCCTTCTCATTGAGCAGAGCGATCTCATCATCAGAGAGAAAGATGCCGTGAACCAAAAGTGCCTTATCATCGATCAGTCCGAACTGATCAAGCCGTACCAGCAGATCCTTACCGTACATATGGTGGGATCTGGACACATCGTAGGCACCTTCTGCGACATGGAGGTGTATGCCCCGTCCGCTCTGGCTGACAGCCTCTGCCATCATCAGCAGGCCTCATCAGAGATCGTGAAGGGGCATGTCCTCCGATAGCTGATTCGACCAGATATCCATCAGGGTCGGCTTTCTTATCTGCATCGACCTCTTTGGCAAAAGCGACATTCTCAGCAGCTCCAGCTGCCAGTTCATCCCTTCCTCCGTTCCTGTCGGTCATCTCATAGCAGGTCATCCCCCGCAAGCCCGTCTCCACGAAGCCGCGCTTGATCTGATGGAGCGACCCTTCGATGAAGGAGGGGCTTGCATGATGATCGATCACCGAAGTGGTTCCGGCTCTGATCGCATCGATCGAACAGATGAGGCTCGAGTAATAGGTGGATCGTTCATCGAGGGCCCGGTCCATCCTCCACCAGAGATTCTTCAGGATCGAGATGAAATCCGGTGAAGGCGGGATCGTAGCAGTGATCCCGCGCGAGAGTCCGGAATAGTAGTGGTGGTGTGAGCAGACCATGCCGGGATGGACATACTGCCCTCTCCCATCGATGATGGTATCTGCATCGAGCCCATCACCTGCGTTCGGGCCGACGTGGGTGATACGATCGTCAGTTATGACGATGTCTGTATGGGCGTGCACCTCAGCCGGGGCGAACCCCAGCACGGTGGTGTCTTTGATGACTGTCAGTGCCATGTTATGCTCCTTATGCCTCTACCGGTCCGAGCAGATAGGCGTACTGCTCTATGATCAGTTCGATGAGTTCCTGAGTCTTCTCATCGACATCTCCGTTGAGGATCCCGTCAGCGTCAATGCTGTGTGTCGAGACACTGCCGCCGTCCCGCAGCAGGACCGTCCCATTCTCATAGAAGAATCCAGGGTTCTCCGAGTTCTCAAAATCGTCCTTTCGACTGAATACTGTCAACTTATCACGATAGGGTTTCCCCTCCCATGGGCAGAAGGTGGCACAGTTGCCGCATTCATTACAGAACGCATCGATGTGGATGATCTGATAGGGATTGTCGAACAACCCTGATTCACGGACGTCGATAGCGATATTGGCCCGGTTCGGGCAGACTTCCACACATTTGTTACATATATAAGAGCACTCCAGACAGCGTTTCGCCTCTATCTGTGCGAACTGCTCATCGGGAAGCTCTGCTGCAGCGGGCTCTTCGATGAATCCTTTCTTCCCTCTGATCTCCGAGAAGAACTCGTTCTCTGCCTGTTCGATATCATCGAGTTCTTCCTCAGAGAGCGCATCCTCCTGATCATCATGATCGTGATCACAACTCTCATCACAGACATGCCCCTCTTCTTCCAGAGGTCCGATCTCTCGATCGATCGCAGCTTCTACCGCCTTTCTGGCACTGGCAATACACTGTACGACCGTTGATGGTCCACTCTGCGCATCACCTATGATATAGACACCTTCCTGTGCGGTCTCAAGAGTCTGGTCATCGACATCGACCCAGCCCTTCTCATTGACGGTGACCCCCATGAGCTCGAGTGCCTGACTGTCAACATGTTCACCGATCGCGGTGATCATCGAATCGACTTCGAGTTCGAAACTCTCGTCGGTGCTGACCGGTCTCCTCCTGCCGCTCTCATCCGGCTGCCCGAGTTCCATGACCCGGCACACCAGCTTCCCTTCATCAGTGAAGCCCTCAGGTTGGTCAGGAATCTGAATATCGCGCCCTCTGCGACGGCATTATCATACTCTTCAAGGTCTGCCGGCATCTCCTGTTTCGATCTTCGGTAGAGGACATCGACAGAAGCTACACCCGGAACGGTCAAGGCTGCCCGTGCACTGTCCATCGCGGTGTTTCCACCACCGACTACGACCACATGAGCGCCCAGTGACGTGCTCGAAGGGTCCTTCCTGTAGGAACCGAGGAAGTCCAGCGCTTCGATGACAGCCTTTCGTGATCCTTCAAGCGGGATCGGATTATCTTTCTCAGCTCCGACTGCATAGAAGATATACCCGAATCCTGCCTGTTTGAGCGCCTCGACACTGGTAGTCACCGGTTCTGCACCGAAGGTGAACTTCACTCCATGTCGTTCGATGAACGCTATGTCTGCTTCGATCACCTCCTGCGGGAGTCTGAAGCCCGGGATCACGTGTCTGACCACCCCGCCAGCACTCTCCTCACGTTCGAACACTTCTACATCGAAGCCTGATCGTGCCAGAAAGTATGCTGCTGAGAGTCCTGCAGGACCTGCCCCGATCACTGCAGCCTTGATGTCGGTCTTCTCCGGAGCTTCCCAGGAGGCGATATACTCTTCGAACCCGTTATCGACAGCGATCCTCTTCATCTCTCTGATCTGTACGGTCCCCTCATAATCGAGACGGGTACAGTTGAACATGCACTGGTGGTCACAGATATGACCGGTTATGTTGGGAAGGGCGTTCTTCTCATAGATGACCGAGAGGGCATCTGCATACCTGCCCTCTCCGGCAAGGTAGATGTATTCAGGTACATCCTGTCCGATCGGACAGGCGACAGTACAGGGAGCGACATAGCAGTCATACTGAGGCAGAGGAGCTCCGGTAGTGATGACATCGGTACCACGATGATTCTTGCTGAACGGTTCGGCACTTCGCGCCTCCTGTGCAAGAGCGTTCAATGCCTCGACGTCGATACCCTCGCGATCCCAGCCGTATGCATCCTCACACAGTTGAGCAAGCTGCTTCATGCGGACATACCCGCCGGGTTTGAGCAGATCTGTCGCGAGCGTGATCGGGTGAATACCTGTATTGAAGATCTTCTGTATATTCTGAGCGTTCGCACCCCCTGAGTAGGAGATGGGGAGCGCACCGGAGAATTCGGTGGAGAGTCGTGCGGCGAGGTTGATACTCAGTGGGTACAGAGCCCTTCCGGACATGTACATCTCCTGTCCCGGAAGCTGTCCCTGATCATTGACGGACCCGAGGGTGTTCGTCAGTTTCACACCGAACTTCTTCCCCTGCTTCTGAGCTGTCGCAGTCAGTCGCCTGATCATCGCCACGGCATCCGGGTACTGGAGGTCATGATCGAATGACTCCCTGTTGAGGTGCAGATAGTCGTAGGAGAGTCCATCAAGGATCTCCCGTACCGTATCATACCCCAGAAGGGTCGGGTTGAGCTTCACGAAGGTATCGATCGATTTCTCTGTGAGCATATAGTGACAGATCGCCTCGATCTCTTCAGGAGGACAGCCATGCATGGTCGAAAGTGTCACAGAGGGAGAGATCACTGCAGAGATCCTAGAACTGATCCCTTTGAGGCTCTCATATGATACATCCAGTCCGAGACCGTCAAGGAACTCCCCTTCTTCGATGAGGCGTCCAGATAGGTACGATAGGAGACAAAAGCAGGATGGGTCGAGGCATCGAGCATCTGGTCGATATACCTCTGCATCTTCTCGGTCCTGATGCCGTCCAGATCATACCCGACGCTCATGTTGAAGATGAAGGATGGGACAGCGACAGGGCTGCCGGTAAGCACCTCCTCAAGCAGGTGCAGGATGATCCAGGCTTTGAGGTATTCATCATAGGCCTTCTCGAGGGTGAACTCGGTCGACCATTCGACATTGTACCCTTCATCACGTGCATCGATACAGGGTTTGTCGATCTCCAGAGTGTCAAGTTTCTGTACTGTCTTGAGTTCCATGAACCGACCGCCGGTGAGATACGAGGTGATGATATTCTGTGCCAGCTGGGTATGTGGTCCGGCAGCAGGACCTACCGGTACGGAACACTTCTGACTGAGCACCTGAACGGTACGGTCAGTACTCTTTGTGAAGAACTGATCCTGGTGAATACTGAATATTGAAGAGCTCACGGCGAACTCGGATATCATTCTGTGCAGTAATTCCTCAAACGGGACAGGTCGCATCAAATCGCCCATACAAACTCCTTGGACTAACTGTTTTCGGGGATCACACCCCTCTCATATTGTACCGCGTCAGGACCGTCTGTCAATAAAAACATTGCAACATTACGCAACAAATTGCATTTTTCCCCGATATATGCGATAATGACCGAAGTGCTCTTGACCTATTCTGCCGTATTTTGTAATAAGTAATATTGTCATCAATATTCTATGTTTACATAAATATTTTATTTAATTATTGACTTTTTACGTAATCAGTGTAGTATTTATGAATAGGCATATCACACAACATTTTTGTAATCCATTGGAGGAACGCATGATAGATTTAACCATGCATGAAGACATCAAGAAGAAGAATGCACAGCGATGCAGAGAAAAGGGTATTATCTACCCGACTTTTGCACAGATGCAGAACCCTGAACTCATCCCCGATTCTATCAAAGAGAAACTTTCACATACCGGCCTCTGGGACGTCGATCCTGTGAACCTCTTCAGGATCACCTGGAAGAACCAGCCGATCGAACAGGGCGGGACCTTCGGTGATGTCAACTATGTGGAGATCCCCAAAGAACTCTCAGGGACCAAAGCCAGGATCTTCGCTCTTGTTGGAAAATGGTTCCCCACGGGTGCACACAAAGTCGGAGCTACCTACGGCTGTCTTGCACCGGCACTGGTAACCGGTAATTTCGATTCCACTGCACAGAAAGCCGTCTGGCCCTCAACCGGTAACTACTGTCGAGGCGGAGCGTACAACTCGGCACTGCTCGGATGTGATTCGATCGCTATCCTGCCGGAAGAGATGAGTCAGGAGCGTTTTGAGTGGCTCAAACAGGTAGCTGGTGAAGTCATCGCTACCCCGGGATGTGAAAGTAATGTGAAGGAGATCTTTGACAAGTGTCATGAACTTGATGCAGAACGAGGCGAGCATATCGTCATCTTCAATCAATTCGATCAGTTCGGGAACTACCTGTGGCATTATTCCATCACCGGTAAGGCGATCGAGGAAATGCTGACACTCGAAGGTATCCCTGCAGAACGAGTCAAAGGATACGTCTCAGCGACAGGATCCGGTGGTACCCTCGCTGCCGGCGACTATATGAAGCAGATCTATCCTGATGTGAAACTCGCTGCTGCAGAAGCCCTTCAGTGCCCCACTCTGTTGAGAAACGGATTCGGTGGACACAGAATAGAGGGGATCGGTGATAAGCATATCCCCTGGATCCACAATGTAAGAAATACAGACATGGTCCTTGCCATCGATGATAACGACTGTATGGATCTGTTCAGACTGTTCAATGAAGAAGTCGGGAAGGAATCTCTGGTAAAAGAGAACATCCCTGCCCAGTTCATGGACAAACTCGAGCTCTTCGGGATATCAGGTATCGGTAACGTCCTCGGTGCTATCAAGATGGCCAAATACTACGAGATGGATGAAGATGATGTCATCGTCACGATCCTCACCGATTCTGCAGAGATGTACGAATCAAGAAGACGAGAGATGCATGAAGCCAAGGGGCAGTTCAGCGAAAAAGATGCCTCTGTTGTATTCCACTCCTGCCTGCTGCACCAGACCACAGAGCATGCGAAGGAACTTGGGTACTATGATCGTCTTGCTATCCATAACCTCAAGTACTACACCTGGATCGAACAGCAGGGGAAAGAACTTTCTGAGCTCAATGCACAGTGGTATGACCGAGACTACTGGACGAACATCCAGCTATCCTGCCTGAAATCGAGAAACTGATCATTGATTTCAATGAAGAGGTTGGATTGATCTGATCCCGCTTCATGATACGGGAGCCGGGCAACAGCCCGGCTCCTTTTGTTGGTGCAGCATTGCACAAAGGAGACTGACTATGAGATTCTCATATGTATGTTCGGACTGCGGCACTCGATTCGAGACTGAACAGATCATGTATCGATGCACATCGTGCGGGTCTGATACCGATGGCACCTTTCAGAGAGGCAACCTCATCGTAGAACTCAACAGAGAGGACCTTGCATCCCTGAAGAAGCAGGACCATGTGACCGCTTTTGACTTCTTTCCGTATACAGTACCGGATCCTCAGGCCTATCCGGTCGGGAACACACCCCTGGCCTCTTCTCCCAGACTCAGTTCCCGGTATGGGTTACCCAATCTGTCGTTCAAACTCGACGGTCAGAACCCTTCCGGGTCGTTCAAGGATCGCGCTTCTCAACTCATCGCTGCTCAGGCGGCGGCCTCGGGTGAGCAGAAAGTCGTACTGGCCTCGACCGGCAATGCAGGTTCTGCCATGGCTTGTGCAGGAGCAGCCTACGGTCTTGAGATCGTCCTGTTCGTACCTGCGACAGCCCCTGTGAACAAGCTCATGCAGTCGGTGCTCTACGGAGCCCATGTGATCCCGGTCGCCGGTACCTACGATGATGCGTTCGCCCTTTCGATCGCCTATACGAACGAGTTCGGCGGCATCAATCGGAACACAGCCTACAATCCTATGACCATCGAAGGTAAGAAGAGTGTGAGCATCGAGCTGTTCGAACAGATGGGCAGATCTATACCAGATGTAGTCTATGTGCCCGTCGGTGATGGTGTGATCATCTCAGGAGTGTATAAAGGCTTCTCTGATCTGAAGGCTGCAGGGATCATTGACAGGGTCCCCGCTCTTGTGTGTGTGCAGTCCTCGGGAAGTGATGCCATCAGCAAAGCCTGGTCCTCTGGAGTGTATGAACCGCTTCGTGAAGCTGTGACCGCTGCTGATTCGATATCGGTCTCTTCCCCTGCCAACGGGCGTATGGCAGTCAGGTATATCAATGAATCCTCAGGCTGGGCCACGGTCATCACCGATGAGCAGATATCCGAGGCACAGTTGGAACTTGCTTCTCAGGCAGGGATGTTCGCTGAACCTGCAGCCGCTGCGGCATGGGCCGGAGTGAAGGCAGACAGACAGAAGATCGTCGACCGGTTCGGCAGTGATGCCGAGGTGGTGGTACTGCTTACGGGAACGGGGTTCAAGGACATGAAGGCTTTTGACGGGAAAGTCTCGATCCCGCCCTCGATAGAACCGACAGTAGCAGCTATGCGTTCGTACATAGCAGCTCTCTGATCGATACCGGGACCGATGAAGAGTCTGCGAAGAGCAGGGCTCTCTGATCGGTCCCGCCTCGGTTGCAGAGAGAAACCATGCTCGGTCATCACTGTCAGTCGCACTGGTTCACTGAGAGCATGCTCCCCCATGAGCGGCTTATGAGCTTCTTTGGATCGTGCGTTCCCTGTCGAAAGAGCTCTTCGATCACCTCCTCTGCGGCTCTCCCATCTCGCCGCGATTTCACCACTTCCAGTTGTATCTCATCCCCATAGCATGGTAT
>LQAI01000046.1_pt1 | contig 83397 bp, 111 predicted proteins | sample 1535821 | NCBI WGS metagenome assembly LQAI01 (sample SAMN04331586, study PRJNA305678) | bioreactor metagenome | isolation source: bioreactor_5 inoculated with Wadden Sea sediment 1st replicate of a... | place: Germany:Bremen
CCTTGGCAGTCTCAGCCGTCTCTATGGGCAGTCGCCGGGGGTGCGGATGTCGCCGGGGGTACCGGGGTTACCGCTCTCGTTACCGGCGGCTATGGAGTGGATGACTCCCGCTGCGAGAACGTTCTCCTCGGTTTCCCTCCAGGTCTGGCGGTCGGGGCTCTGGCTCTGGGGCCAGCCCAGGGAGGTGGAGATCACATGGGCGCCGTGGTCTACACTGAACTCAAAGGCGTCCCAGACATCCTGCTCGTCGCCGAAGGTGGTTCCAACCCTGAGGGCCATGATGGTGGCCTGGGGAGCTACTCCGCAGGTGGTTCCCGCGTTGCCGTTGCTGGCAACGGATCCGGCGCAGTGGGTGCCGTGACCGCTCTGGTCCATGGGGTCGCCGTCGTTGTCGGCGAAATCCCAGCCGTAGTGATAACCGGCGGCGGTGTCGTGCCACATCTGGTTGTGGAGGTCGATGTGGTTGTAGTTACGCCGGTGTCCACAACGCTCACGATGATTCCCTGGCCCTCGTAGCCCATGGCCCATACATCCGGAGCGTCGATCTTGTCAACGCCCCAGGCATTGGCAAGAAGTATCTCTTCCCGGGTGGGTTCACGTACCTCAACGGGCTCGATGAGGATGTTGGGGAATGTTTTCATGGAAACCCATTCCACATCTTCCCTTGCGGCGATGGCCCGGATGACCTCGGGGGTGGCGGCGCAGCCTATGGCGCTCACTATCCAGTTGGTGCGGATCTCTTCAACAGAACCTGCGGGAAAGCCGTTCAGGGCTTCAAGGACAGGCTCCTGGGCGGTGGCTGCGAACTGCTTGAGTTCAGCCACGGCGAACTGCCTTCTGCCGGCGGCGTTCATTGTGGAGGCCACGGAGTTGATGTAGTCGAGGTCGGCACGGCCGGCTGGTTTGATGATCACATGGATCAGCTGGTCGGAGGAGGCGTCGGCCATTTCCTCCTGAAGAAGATCGGTAATGGTTCCCGCTGAGAGAACACCTGTCAGCAGAATAACGCAAAGAATCAGTTTCTGCATTAACATCCCTTTCTGATATGCGGCAAAACCGCGGTTAATAACATAGCTGCCAGTTAGCATTCAACAACTTAGCATGCGGACTATGAATATGTGCACACCGGGAGATATGCCAATGCCCCCACATGTCCGCCATGTATTGGCAGAACATCCGTACCCGGTAATGGTTCCCCGGGCTGCGACATTGACCCGCCGGTGTTGCCCGGGGTATCATTCGTTTCAGGAAATGGATGACTTCTCACCGCCGGTGGATTTCACCGGAAACCTCAGGACGGTGCAAAATACTGACCAGCTTCATCTCGCCGGGGCCGCCGAGCCCATGACAGGGATCCTCCTTGACTTCAGGGAAACCGTAAGCATCCACCCGGTTTTCGGGCTGGGAATTCTCCTCGTGGGAAGCTGGTTCCTTGGCTGGGTTGCTGAGAAAAGGGGAATCCCTGCGGTTTCAGGTTTCATTCTGGCGGGAATGCTGCTGGGGCCCCAGGTAACGGGGATGGTCCACGCGGATCTCTACGCAAGGATGCAGCCCATCACACAGATAGCAGTGGCGGTGATTGCCGTTGTGATAGGCAGCGAGTTCAGGCTGGCCCGGATAAGGAAGATACGCAGGGCAATGGCGGCGATCACCACCCTTCAGCTCACCGCCACCTTCTTCATCACAACCTTTGCCCTTGTGCTCTTCAGGATAATGCCCCTGCACACCGCGGCCATATTGGGGGCCATCGCAACGGCCACATCTCCAACGGCCACTGTAACCATCGTCAGGGATCTGAGGGTGAAGGGCTCTTTCATCGATCATCTCTATGGTGCCATTCCCCTGGATGACGCCGGATGCATCCTGCTCTTCGCCGTGGTGATAGCGGTAACCGCGGGCTTCCTTCAGCCCGGAGAGGCCTCGGTCCTCGAATCGGTGTTGCACTTCGCCGGGGAGCTTGCCGGGTCGCTGATACTGGGTCTGGCGACGGGGCTTGCCCTGAGGAAAAGCTCATCGGGGAAGGACAACATCAACTCCATCTACATAATAAGCCTGGGTCTTCTTTGCCTTATGACCGCCATTGCCGCGGCGTTCCATCTCTCACCCCTCCTGGCCGGGATGGCGGCGGGGGCGGTGATGGCCAACTCACCCAAAGGCGGAAAAAGGGTGATAGAGTCCCTGGAAATGCTTGCCCCTCCCCTCTACGCGGTTTTCTTCGCCATAGCCGGGCCGAGTTGGAACTGGGAGTGCTGGGGGACAGAACCGTGCTGCTCACCGGGGGTCTCTATATCCTTTCAAGGGCCGTTGGGAAATACTTCGGGGTATGGCTCGGGCGGTGATTTCCGGAACCGAGGGGGAGATAAGGAAGTATCTGGGGCTTGCCATGCTGCCCCATTCAGGGGTAACCATTGGTCTTCTTCTGTATGTGCAGACCTCGGAATCCTTCGCCGGGCACAGCGGACACCTCGCCCCCTTGTGGTCAGCGTGGTGCTCATGTCGGTGCTTGTCAACGAACTCATCGGGCCGGTGCTTTCCAGGTACGCCATCCTGAAGGCCTGTAACAAGGAAGGGCGCCCCTGAGAGAGGCGCCCTTCTAGTTCGAAGCTGCTTATCTGACCACGGTCATTCTCGAGGAGACCGTCTGGCCGTTCATGGAAGCCCTTACGAAGTAGATCCCGCTTCCCATTCTTTCTGGAATGCTCCAGCTGACGGCATTGGCGCCGGCTGTGAGCTCACCTGTCTGAATGTTGGCGGTCCTGCGGCCGGTTACATCGAACACGGCGATGTCCACCGGTCCGGCGGCCACGGTGTTGATGGTGAATGCCGCGTGGGAGGTAACCGGGTTGGGGCTGATGGAGCTGATGCCTATCACCGCGGGGTTCACCTGGGCGTTTGCCTCATCGGCGGTCCCCACCAGTGAAAGAGCGGCCATTACCGCCTGGTAGGCGTCCACACGGCCGGCTCCATAGGTGTTGTCTTTCCCCGAGGAACCAAGGTCGAGGCTTGTCATCTCGATGATGCTGTCCATCTGTGCCACGGAGAGCTCGGGGTTGGCGCTGAGTATCAGAGCGGCAACGCCGGCAAGGTGGGGTGTGGCCATGGATGTGCCGCTCATGGAGGTGTACCCGCCGTTCCATGCGGTGCTTATGACATCCACTCCCGGGCCGCTGATGTCAGGGTCGATGAGGGGGCTTGAATCGCTGTAATCGCTCCAGCAGGTGACGGGGCCACGGCTTGAGAAGCTTGCGATATTGTCGTTGCTGTCCGTTGCTCCCACTGTTACCACGGCGCTGTTGCCGCCCTGGTAAACCTGATCGGGGTGGAACCAGGGAGGAGGGCCGTCGCCGGGTGAAAGGATGGTTCCTGAACCGGGGCCGTCGTTGGCGGCGGCCACGCTGTGGTATACACCTGCGGTGAGGGCGTTCTCGTTGGCGGTCCGGAGGGACATGTTGCCCTGGCCGGAGCCCAGGGACATGGACATTACCGAAGCGCCGTTTTCGGTGGCGAATTCCATACCCTCTATCCAGGTGCTTTCGCCGCCGTAGTAGTAATTGATCCTGATTGCCATAATGGTGGCGGAGGGGGCTACACCGGTCTCGGTGCCGGCGGTGCCGTCGCCGGCAACTGATCCGGCGCAGTGGGTCCCGTGGCCGTAGTCGTCCATGGGGTCGCTGTTGCCTCGTAGAAGTTCCAGCCGTAGTGGTAACCGGCGGGGGTGTCGTGCCACATGTTGTTACCGAGGTCGGAATGGTAATAGTCCACACCGGTGTCTATAACCGCCACGATCACGCCCTGGCCTTCATAACCCAGTGCCCAGGCGTCGTCGGCGTTGATCTTGGAGACGCCCCATGCGAGGCCTTTTCCGCGCTCTTCAGGGGTGAGGTCACGGACTTCCACCGGCTCGATGAGGCCGGAGTTCTCGTCGGCGGCTCTCTCTATGAAGCGGACATCGGATCTCGTGGAGATCTGCCGTATGGCAGCCGGGGTGGCCTGGCAGTAACTGCGTTGGCCAGCCAGAGGGGTGTAATGTTCTCGGTGTTGAGTGTGTTCAGCTCGCTGATTATTCCGCTCTGGGCGGCTTCGGCAAGCTGCTTCATGGCATCCACGGCGAAATCCTGCCGCTGGGCCCTGGTCATTCCGTCGGTGGCGCCGTTGACCCAGTTCTCGTCAACCTGCCCGTGGGCAAGTATGAAGACCGGAATGAGGTCGGTGTCCGACGAAGCAGCCATGAGCTCCTGCAGACCTGGCTCGATTGTCCCTGCCAGGGCAAAGGCTGCCAGGACCAGCAGAATGATTATCTGCCTCATAGTTCTCCCTTCAGATGAAAGCGCGGCTCAAGCGGGCATTTCCCACTGTTTTGGTATGATTAGTTATCAGGGGTTACACCGCACTTTCTGTATATATATACCTAAGGATAACCCTATTCTTCCCGGAAGGCAATGGCCAGGCATTCCATGAAAACCTCCCGGTCAGCATCGTTAAGGGAAAACCCCCTGTGGTGAAGAAGTTCCTCCAGCCTGTCGAAGCGGTCCATGAAATCGCCGTTCCTGGTCCTCAGTGCCCTCTCTGGCTCGATGTTCTGCTGTCTTAGAAGGTTCACCAGCTGAAAGAGAAGCTCCCCGGCGGTTTCCCCTGTGAAACCGTCTGTTTCCTCCAGGATGGCCGCGGCTGTTTTCGGGAGGCTTCCTCTGAGGGCCATGGATAACCCACTTCGGATGCCCTCTGCTGTATTCGCCAGGCCTTCTGCAGCCCGGGCATTGCAGAGGGGATGGAATCAAAGAACTTCGTTCTGCTTTGCTTCTTTTCGGCGGATTTTATGGTCTCCCATTGCTTTTCCACCTCCTGGGGGGTTAGCTGGGTCGACTCCAGGAAAACATGGGGGTGCCTTCTTATCAGCTTGTGGGTTATCCCCGCCGCAACATCGGCAAGGTGAAAATCGTCGTCCTCCCCGCATATCTCCGAGGCCATGATTATGTGAAGGAGGAGGTCCCCCAGTTCCTTCTTCAGCTCTTCCCGGTCCCCGCTTTCCACCGCTTCGGCGACTTCGTAGGCCTCCTCCAGCATGTAGGGGCTCAGGGATTGAAGGGTCTGGCTCCTGTCCCAGTTGCAGCCCCCGGGACCCCGGAGCTTCCTCACCGCCTCTATCAGTTCCTGGACCGCTGACGCAGTTCTATCCATGGATGGCGCCTGTTCCCATGCCCTCGGATGCCTCCATGAAGAGTTCCGAGAGGGTCGGGTGGGGGTGCACGAAGGAGGCAGCCTCGGAGGCCTTGACTTTGCCGTTCACCGCCATCACCGCCCAGCCCACCAGGCTGGAGGCGTCGGCGCCCACTATCTGCACACCGATGATGGTGTCGTCTTCCTCCCCGGCTATGAGCTTGACGAAACCCTCGGTCTCGTTGATCCCCATTGCCTTTCCGTTGGCAATGTACCGTGAGATGGATGTTTTCACCGGAACGCCCCTTGCCAGGAGTTCATCCTCCCCGGGGCCCACCATGGCCACCTCGGGGAAGGTGAAGATGCACCCGCTCATGGTGTCGGCGCTGACCTTCCTTTCCGGTCCGCCGAACATGGTGTGAACAGCGGCGATACCCTGTGCGCTTCCGGCGTGGGCCAGCTGCCACTTGCCGGTGGCGTCCCCCGAGGCGAAAACCCCGTCAAGACTGGTCCTGTTAAGGTCGTCGGTAATGATGTTTCCCCCGGGGTCCATCCCCACCCCGGCCTCCTCAAGGCCGCATCCGGCGGTGCGGGGTGCCCGGCCGATGGCGGTGAGTATCCTTTCGGCGGTTATCACCGTGCCGTCCTGAAGGGTTACCGACCCGCCTGAAGGGGTGATGTCCACCGATGAAGCGGGGATCCCTGTATGAATTTTCACCTTCGCCTTCTTCAGTGACTTCTCCACCACCGCGGCAACATCGGAATCCACTCCTGGCAGTATTTTGGGGAGCATCTCCACGATGGTGACCCGTGTTCCGAAGGCGGAGAGAATGGAGGCGAATTCACAGCCGATGACACCTCCTCCGATAATGATCAGGCTTTCCGGAAGGGATTCCATGGACAGAATGTCCCGGCTGGAAAGTATCCCGTCCTTCCTGAGGAACCCGGGATCAGGGGGACCGAACCCGGGGCAAGGAGGATGTTGGAGGCGGAAATGCCCCTGCCATCAACATCTATGAGATCAGGGGCCTTCAGCAGGCCGTGACCCCTTACTATCTCTATTCCCAGGTGCTTGAAGTGGGCCTCTATGCCCTTCCGGAGCCTTGTGACCACCATGTCCTTCCTCTTGGCCACATCGGCGTAGTCGAAATCCAGGCTGCCCTTCAGACCGAATTTCCTGGCGGACAGCCCGTGCCTGTAAAGGGAGGCGGTGGCCACCAGTGTTTTGGTGGGTATACATCCCCGGTTGAGGCAGGTTCCTCCCATGTCACCGCTTTCCACCAGAACGACCCTCTTCCCGAACTGAGCCGCCCTTATGGCCGGCACATAACCCGCCGGCCCCCCGCCGAGAACGACGAGATCGTACTTTGCACCCATGATGAACCTCCGTGTTAACTGATCACTTCCTGATGAAAGCGAAATATAACGGAAAGGGACCGGGGTCTCTTGCACACCGCCGGGTTCACTTGTAGAATTCAACCAGCACTAAGGAGGGCCCGATGATACTGCTCAGCGCAATTCTCATGGCGCTAACCTGCGGACTTGACATCGATTCCCTTGCCGCGGCGCTCCATGTGGAGACAGGAATGGCATACATGTCCCAGGGGCTTCCCGACAGGGCGGTTTTTGAGTTCAACAGGGCAATCGAGCAGGATCAGGACCAGGCCGATGCCTATCTCGGCCTGGGCAGGGCAGCAAGCCTCAGGGGCTCCCCCGATGCATCCGAGGAATACTACATCACATACATGGGATTGCGCCCCCACGACCCCCGGGCTCCCCTGGAAATGGCGGAAATGCTCACCGGCTTCCCCCACAGGCTGGCCGAGGCAGAGGAGTACGCCCGCCGGGCCCTTGAGCTGGCCCCCCTCGATGGCGAATGCTGGCTTGTCATGGCCACGGTGGAAGCGGCCCTGGGCAATACCACCGAGGCCCTGGACCGGTATTCAAGGACCATCGCCGAGCACGAGGAGTTCGCCAACGAAGCCAGGCTTCGCATGGGGACCATTCTCTACGCCCGGGGAGAACTCAACCTTACCCGGGAGGTCCTTCTTCCCGCGGCTTCAGCCGGTGAGCCCGGGGCATACAGGCTTCTGACCCTCGTCTACCTCGACCAGAACGACCACCTCCGTGCAAGGGACAGCGCCAACAGATACCTGTTCCTGGAGCCCGGAGGTCACTGGGCCGATTCGGCACAGCTGATTCTTCAGGGGCTTTCCCCTGAATACTATCCACATACTCCGGAGGAGTGATTTGCAGAATCTCAGGGAGCAGGCCGAAAAGGCAGTTGCAGGCTCCGAGGCGGATTTCGCCGAAATAGTACTTGTTAAACAGGACCTTTCATCGGTGGTTCAGGCGGGTATAAGCAGCGAGAACACCGGACCGGTGGGAAGGCTTACCTGCACCGCCAGGGCCTTCGTTTCGAACAGGTGGGGACTTTGCGAGTTCCGTGATCCCGGCTCCATGCGGGAAGCTCTGGACCGAGCGGCGGCACAGGCCATACACAGCAGCTCCCCGCCGGTACCCTTCCCCATGCTGGCAGGGGAATGCCGGGACACCTTCATCGACATCCCCCACGGAGTGACCCTGAGCGAGATCCCCCTCAGGCAGAAGGCCTTCCTCTGCAAACACTACTGCGAGCTCCTGGCGCCTCAACCGGCAGGGGTTCCGCCAGGGTTTCCTTTGAGCAGAGGGTTTCCGACCGTGTGGTGGTCAACTCCAGGGGGACAAGCGTCCGGGAGATGGAGAACCTGGGCTCCATGAAATTCGAAGCGGTGCTTCCCGGGGGAATAACCACCTCCAGGGAGGTTGCCGTTCGTGGAGGATTCGAAGGCTTCACCGGCCTGGAAGCGGATATTGACAGGGCGGGGAAGGACCTGGTGACAAGGGACACCAGCAGCAGCATCGCCCCTGGTCCCAGCAGGGTGGTACTGGATCCGGAGCTTACTGGGATCCTTGTGCACGAGGCCTTCGGGCACCTGGCGGAAGCCGACTTCCTGGAGGCCAATCCGGCGGTGGCACATCTTCTTCGCCGGGGGGCCACCGTGGGCTCCCCCTGCGTGAACATAGTCGACCACACGGATCTTCTCTCCATGCCCGGCAGCATGAAATGGGACTGGGAAGGCAATCCCGGTGAGAAAACGCCTCTGGTGGAGGGGGGCATCATGCGGAACTGGCTCCACACCTCCGGCACCGCATCCAGGAACGGCGCCTCCCTACGGGTAACTCAAGGGTATCAGACCCTGGAAGGTCACCTGAAGCAAGGATGACATGCACATACATGGAACCGGGCAGCGCCTCCTTTGAAGAACTTCTGGCAGGCCTCGACAACGGCCTGTTCCTGAGGGGATTCATGGGCGGGGCAACGGATATGGACCGATTCAGCATAGCGGTACAGGAGGTATGGACGGTGCGGAGCGGAGTTCTTCACAAACCGGTGTGCCCTGTTGTCATTTCCGGAAAGGTAACGGACATACTGGGTGCCGTGGAGGAAACAGGGAACGAACTGGAGCTCACCGGCACACTCCGGGGCTGTTCCAGGAGGGGAGGCTCGGCGATCCCGGTGAGCTACGGCGGACCCCATGTCCTCATCGGTGGAATTCAGGTGAGCTGATTGAAAAATGAAGCCGTGACAGGTGCCGATATACTTGAAGCCTGTGAAGGGGTTTCTTCCCAGGCAGAGGTTTCAGGCATAGAGAGGGAATACTCCTCCATTGACTACAGCCCTGTAAAAACCGTGGGCGGTACCGGTTCCAGAAGGGGCTGGGGACTGAGGATGACCCGGAACGGCAAGCTGGGTGTCTCCGGCCAATGGGGGAACATCCTTCCCGCTGGACTTGTGGACAGGGCCATAAGCAGCTGCAGGTACGGTCCCGAATCCACCTTCGGCTTCCCCTCGGTTTCTCCGGGATCTCACCCGGAGGGGCGGGACACAATGGGCTCCCTGACCCATGAGGAGGTGAAGGACTATCTGCATGATATCCGCCAGGGGGTGAGGAGCAGGGCCCCGGAGGCCGCCCTCACCGCAAGGATAACATGGGGAACCGATCACATCCTTCTGATGAACTCGGCGGGCCTGAGAGCGTCCTACACGAAACCCGCTCCTTCACATCCCTTACCGTTACGGTGCCGTCAAGTGAAGGGCTTCTCCAGTCCGGCTGCACCATAGAGACCTCCTGTTCCCTTCCCCTGGCCAGGGATGTGGTGGAGATGCTGGTCATGCCGGTGTCCTATCCAGGGCTTTCCCCTGGAAGCGCCGTGGGGCGGAAACGGGTTGTGCTCTCCCCCCCGGCCTTCTCGGTGATGCTTCAGGGCATAAGGAGCGGAGTTAGTGGAAGACTCCTTGCAAGGGGAGCCTCCCCCCTGGAGGGAATGGAGGGGAAAGGTGTTCTCAGCCCCCTGCTGACCATAAGGGATATGCCTGGCCTCGTAGATGGTGCCGCATGGGCACCCTTCGACAGTGAAGGGGTCCCCGCCAGGAACAAGACCCTTTTCGAGAAGGGCATTTTCAAGGGGTTCATACACGACCTGCCTCGGCGGCGGCAACGGGAGAAGCATCCACCGGGAGCAGCGGAAGGAACCTCGGGGAACATTCCAGACCGGTCTGCACGAATCTCGTGGTGGACCCCTCGGCGGAAACCTCCGGTGACACCCTTGCGGAAACCGGTTCCGGTCTTCTTGTAACGGACATACTCTCAGCCGGTGGAGGGGACGCAGGGTCCGGACAGTTCACCTTTGACTGCGGCAGGGTTTACCTCTTCCGCAGGGGTGAGATATGCGGTTACTACGACGGATGTGTCATAAGTGGAAACATCTATGACGCGCTGTCCAGGGTGATCACCCCGGCGGAAAGACCTACCGGTGCGGTTCGGACATCCTGCCCTTCATCTCACTGGACGGGGTGTCAGTTCGATAGCTTTCCCCTGGAAAAGGCCTCTCTGAAGGTGGACGGCCTGATGCCGTACATGGGAAAGGACACTCCAAAGGCGATCAGCTCACCGATGGTTATCCATATTCTTCCCACCAGAGCCGTCAGTTCCGCCAGGCCCGGGTCGCAGCCGGGCACTATGAGGTGGATAAGCCAGACTGTGGTGAGCTCCCTGGCTCCAAGTCCTCCCGGAGCGAAGATCGCAAGGTATCCTATTCCCATGGCAGCGGGATACACCAGAATTCCGGGAAAGAAGGGCATCACCAGACCGAAGGAGAGGCCAAGGACCCAGAATGCTATCCCCAGGAAGAGGAACACTGCGGCATACACCGGAAGAAGGCCCAGCATCTCCCTGTAGGAACATTCCCTGAGTTCCCCTCTGGTCTTCATCACCCTCGCCGCAAGCCTGGCCAGCCTGCCGAAGAGGAAGGGGTGCACCGAGGCGATGAGCACCAGGCAACCGCCACTGCCATGGCGGTCCCGGCCAGGGAGCCGATCCCGGCCTCCACGGCCACTGAGGGCATCAATGGAATGGTTGTGAGAAGGCAGCCTATGACTATGAACACCGTTTCCAGAACAAGCCCCTGACCTGTCTGGGCGGATGTCAGTCCGGCGTTCCTGCTGAGACTGTACTTGCCCATGGCGGCCCATACCTTACCGGGAACGTACTTGCCCACCTGGGAAAGGAAGTGTATGGCGAACCCCCGGACGAATCCCAGCCTTCCCCCGGCGGTCCTGGTGACGAGGTCCCAGGTATAGCCCGCCATGGCGAGATGACCGGCCAGGAGAACCGATGAAAGCACGAAGAGGGGTATGTTGAACTCCAGGAGATTGCCCAGTCCGCCGGCTTCCTGAACTCCGGCAACCAGTGACCCACCAAGGAACCACATGGAAAGGGCAATGAAAGCCACCCCGAGAACGGCCATCAGGGGGCCTCTGATGTCGGCTGCCATTAATCGAGTACGCTGACCCGGCTGGGTCTTACCTCGCGGGGTTCATCCTGCCTGGCGGTATTGAAGGGAAGGAACCCGGAGTAGAAGGGCAGGCATCCGAGCTGAAGCATTCTCAGAAGCTTCGCCGCCCCGGGGTCGGGGGTGGCCATTATGTCCTCTATTGTCCTGTAGAAGTGCTCCTCCCGGAGGTCCTTGCTTTTCATTGACAGCTCCCTCCAGCCCGAGGGGTCTTCCAGCCTGTTGAGTATCTTGATGGCCCTTCTGTCCGGCTCGACCCTGTCCATGAACACCTTTCTGGCGTCCTTTGAGGCCAGCACGGACTTGATCTGCTTCTTGAGGAGGCTGCCGTGGACAATACCCCTGGTGTGGAGGTCGGAGAGGGTCTGTATCCTTCCGCATATTCTCTCGATGGCCTTATCGGTTGATGGCATCATTCTCCCCTGGAACCGTTATACCCGGGCAGCGTCTCCATGGTGAAGGACAACCCCCGGGATTTGAGATACCTTTTCGCGTAGTCCGAGCCAAGGTAGAAACCGCAGTGTATTTCAGCACCGCCTTCGGAATCCCTTTTGAAGGTGTCCACAACGCTGCTGGAGCGCACCCAGTGCTCGGTTTCTCCGGTGCAAATATCTACATTGAGAAGACACCAGTCCAGTGCTTCCCTTCGGTGTTCCTGTATTCGATCAAGGAGCTCCTCCAGGCCTGTGCCCTTAAGTGCTGAGATCTTTACTCCGCTGTTCACCGATGATCCGTTGAGGTCGCACTTGTTCCATACCAGTATCCTTGGGATCTCCCCGGCGCCAATTCTTCCCAGTGTGTCTGTAACCGTTGAGATCCGGGTGATCCGTTCAGGATCGGAGGAATCGGCCACCAGAAGGATGAGATCAGACTCGGTGACAACATCCAGGGTTGAACGGAAACTGGACAGGAGGGTTTTCGGCAGATCCTTGATGAACCCCACTGTGTCACTGATGAGAACGGTTTCCCCCCCGGGAAGCTGCAGTCTTCTGGAAGTTGTGTCCAGGGTTGCGAAAAGGCGGTCTTCCGAACGGATCCCCGCCTGGCACAGGCTGTTCATCAGGGTGCTTTTCCCGGCGTTGGTGTATCCCGCCAGGGCCACTGAGAACATTCCCGTTCTGTTCTTCCTTCTGACCTGTGAGCCGGAATCAATCGCGGCAAGTTTCGCCTCGAGGGATGATATACGGGCCCGGGCCTTCTTCTGTCAACCTCCAGCTGGGTCTCTCCGGGGCCCTGGTGCCTATTCCCGCCCCGAGTCTGTCGAGGTGGTGCCACATTCCCGAGAGCCTTGGAAGCATGTATTCCAGCTGGGCCAGTTCAATCCTCAGTCTGGCCTGTGGCGTTCTGGCCTGAACTGCGAATATGGAGAGGATGAGCTCGGTGCGGTCGATGACCTTGCAGGCGGTCACCTCTTCCAGGCGGTTCACCTGGCCGGGATTCAGGTTGTGGTTAACCACAAGGGTGGTTACTTCGAGGGACTCGGCCTCAAGGGCGATCTCCCGGGCCTTGCCGCTTCCAACGAAAAGGCCGGCGTCGGGCTTCGCCCGGGTCTGAAGAACCCTGCCTGCAACGACTCCCCCGGCGCTTTCCACCAGACGTGTCATCTCCTCTATCTCGGCGGGTTCCACTGTTTTTCCCGTCAGGGAGACGAGAACCAGCAGCACCCCTTCCAGGGAATCGTCGGTAACGGTTCTGAACACGGTTGAGCTGCTGGACATCAGATCTTTTTGCTCTTGCCCAATACCCTTTTGCTGATGAGCCTTCTGGCCGCTTCCAGTTTCATTCCCCTTACAAGGGACAGCTCACCGGCGAAGACCGTTATGGCCTCGTTGAGCACGCGCTTTTCCGATGGATTCATTTTTGAGAAGGAGGAGCGGCCCAGGACATCCCGGATCGCCGTGGCTATAACCACGGGATCACCGGAATTGACCCGTTCCTTAAGGACATCGATCCTGCGGCGCCAGTCCTTGGGAAGTTCCTGACCCTCCTGGGATAGAACACTCATTGCCTCGTCGATGTCGCCGTCGGACGAGACCCGGCGAAGGCCGGATTCCTGAACCGAATCAGCCGGGAGAAGGATGCCCGCTCTGCCGCCTGAAAGGGAAATGACCACGCATTCCACCATTTCTCCGGAAATGTCTTTCATGCAGATATCGGATATGACTCCGGCACCGTGATATGGATGTACGACTTTGTCTTTGATGCGATATTTCACAAGGCCCCCCTGATGGAAATGGTGGGCAAATATAGCATTTTAACCGGCTTTTGTCAAATATTACCCTGGCTGCCCAGGAATATGCTTATGTCCGGAACGGGAATGGACTCCCGGGGGTAGCCCCCCTGCCCGGGAAGGGCCTGGAAATACTGCCTGATGAGAACCTCCAGCTCGGCGGCGATGTGGTTCCCGGGATTGTGCATGAAGATGGTTTCGTTGAGGTTCCTGGGGATTCCCACCTCCTCATCGTACCGGTGGGCATCGCGGATATCCTCCACCGAAAGGATGTACTCGGTTCCGCCGATGGTGCAGGCCCTGCCGTGGAGCATGCCCCCGGTGTATGCCGCGGCGGTGGTTCCACCCAGAAGATACTGAATGCCGTGGTTCACCACGTCCACGAAGAGTGTGTCCGCCGGGCCGGCGGGTGAGCGGAACAGATGGGCGTTCACGTCGGCATAGGAAAGATCGGTACCCAGCATGATGGTGAGATCCACCGGTCTTACCGTGAAGGCGGTGTCTGTGGAGGCGATCTCCCCGGCCAGCCGCCAGATATCCGTTTCCCTGGGATCTGTGGAGGGGTCCGCCCGGCGGACCAGAACCAGGGAAGTTCTTCTCTGTGAGCTTCCTGTAAGGGGATAAACAAAGGAGAATCTGCCCAGAGGATCCGCCCGGAACTGGTTCTCAAGACCCTCCTCTCCGGAACAGTTGGAAACCCAGATCGTTACGGTGTCTTCAAGGAGGTGGGGGGCTGCGTGGCGGAAACCTCCTCAAGTGTGTCCTCGGCCCAGGGGGATACCGCCTCGGGTTCCTCGTGGAAGAAAACGCTGTCCGCTTCCCCGGGTTCACCGGGGCTTACAACCGCGTCGGAGGGCGGCCCGGAGAACCTGAAAACGAGAAAGGCCGCGGCAAGGATAAGGGGGCGGCAATGTACCAGTATCTGGCCTTCATGGATGACCCCCCGCCGGAGGAAGTTTTCCTTATGAATCCCTCGCTGTTCACCACCGGCGCCTCTGGCTTTCCAGGTGTACCCGCAGCCTCCTTCGAAGAGAGCCGCCTCAGTATGTTCCGGACCTCCCTGAGACTTACCGGCCTGTCAACCGGATCCACCGAAACCATCTTCATTATTGCGCTCTTCAGTGGTGATGAAAGGTTGTTCCAGGCCTCCCTCTGCTTACTGGCATCGTCGGTTCCGGCCATGATCCTGAAGAGAAGGGAGCCAATGGCCCAGACATCGCTTCTGGGATCCGACGGCCTTGAATTACCCACCTCCGGCGCGGTGAAGGGAGAAACTGGAACACCCCTTCTGCCGGCGAGAAGAAAAACATCGTTCCCGGAGAGAAGGAACATTTCCGGTCCGAGGTATCCGCAAACCATACCGGAGGCCTGGAGCCCGGTGACTATGCTCAGTGCCTTGCCAATGAGATCAAGTGCCCGTTCTTCCGAAAAGCCGCCGGACGCGCCCATGGCTTCCCAGAGGAACTTCATTTCGGCGGCATCGAAGAGAAGGAGCTTCCTGGAACCGGGGAGGTCCCTTACCGCAACGGGCATTATCAGCCTTTACCGAGGGCCACCTGTGCTGAGGGACATCGGTAACGGGGGATATCTCCGCCACCATGCTTCTGCCGCGGTCCTTGACCCTGCAAAGGGAATAGCCCCCCTCGCTGTATATCTCGGACTCCAGGAGATATCCGCAGCTGCCCAGGAGTTCAGGATCAACCGGCATCGGAGGAGTAATTGGGAGCTTCCTTTGTGACGGTGACATCGTGGGCATGGCTCTCCCTCAGCCCCGCCGAGGTGATCCGCACGAACTGCGCCCTTTCGAAAAGCTCCCTGATGGTGGAGGCGCCCACATAACCCATCCTGAACGGAGACCGCCGGTGAGCTGAACGAGGTAGTCGCTCACCAGGCCCTTGAAGGCAACCATGCCCTCTATACCTCCGGGACCAGCTTCTTCTCCACGGTTGAATCCTGAAAATACCTGTCGGCGCTTCCCTTTTTCATGGCGCCCATGGAGCCCATGCCCCTGTATGTCTTGAATTTCCTGCCCTTGAATATTACCGCTTCTCCGGGGCTTTCCGTGGTCCCGGCGAAGAGGCTGCCTATCATTACAGCGGATGCCCCGGCTGCCAGGGCTTTAACTATGTCTCCGGAAAACTTGATGCCGCCATCGGCGATCACCTTGCTGCCATGTTCAGCGGCGGCAACGGCGCAGTCGTATACCGCGGTGAGCTGGGGACAGCCCACTCCGGCGACTATCCTGGTGGTGCAGATGGAACCGGGCCCCACCCCGACCTTCACGGCGTCGGCCCCGGTCTTTATCAGCTCCACCGTTGCCTCCGGGGTTACCACATTCCCCGCCACGATGGCCAGGTCCGGAAAAAGGGAACGTATCCTGGATGTGGTTTCGATAACGGTTGAGCTGTGTCCATGTGCTGTATCAATGAAAATGCAGTCGGCTCCGGCTTCCACAAGGGCGGTGGCCCTCTCTATGGCCGGGTCTCCCACGCTGACAGCCGCGGCGGCCCTGAGCCTGCCCCTTTCATCCTTGCACGCCTCGGGGAAATCCATTGCCTTCTGGGCGTCTTTCAGTGTGACGAGACCGGCGAGATGGCCGTCGGGGTCAACCAGCGGAAGTTTCTCCAGCCGGTGTTTCCTCAGAAGCACAAGGGCCTCCTCGAGACCGGTGCCCACCGGTGCTGTGACCAGTTTTCCAGGGGCGTCATAAGTGAGATCACCGGAACGGAACCGTTGGTCTCGAAGTGATAGTCGCGGTGGGTGAGAATTCCGGCAAGGCGATCATTTTCCATTACCGGAAATCCTGAAACGCCGGTCTGTTCAGCCAGTTCAAAGGCGTCGGATACCCTGGCGGTTGAATCAAGGGTTATGGGCTCGATGATAACACCGCTTTCAGCCCTCTTAACCGAGGTTACGTGCCTTGCCTGGTCTTCAATGGAGAGGTTCTTGTGGATCACGCCCATACCGCCCTGCTGGGCGAGGGCTATTGCCATGCCCGCTTCGGTGACGGTGTCCATGGCGGCGCTGAGCACGGGAATGCTCAGGACAATGTCCCTGCAGAGTTCCGTGTGAAGGCTTACCCTGCTGGGGTGTACATCTGAATGGCCGGGAAGGATCAGAACATCGTCGAATGTGTATGCCTCCCTGGCATCTCTTGGATTCATTATCCCTCCTGAAAAAAGGGGCTCAATCGGCCCAGTAAATAATCCTTCCGCATGTAGGGCAGGTGTTGACCCTGGAGTTCCTGTCGGGGTCGGAACAGACAGCCGTGGGAAGCCTGGTGAGGCAGCCGGTGCATCTTCCCATGAGAGCAGGGACCACAGCGTTGCCATAGTGTCTGGTCAGCTGGCTGTAGAGCCCCCTCCACTTCCGGCTGATGCTTTTGGCATAGGTCTCCCGGAGTTCGGTGAGTTCCTCCAGGGCTCCTTCGGTCTGAAGGCCCATGTCGGCCTCGGTGTCCCTTATCTCTTTTCTGTTAAGATCGGCTATCATGACATCTAGATCATGAAGGCTGATAAGTTTCTCAAGTTGTTTGTCCATCAATCCTCCTGGTTGGAAAGCTCAAAATCCAGCAGCTCGAAAAGCTTTTCCATGGAATCCGCCGATTCCAGGAGATCTCCGGAACTCCTGATGCATCCTGCTATATGATTGAGGAAGGCTGAGTGCTCCTCGGGGCCATTGGGCTTCACCGGCGAGATGAAAAGAATGATTGTATGTACCTTTTCCTCCGGCCAGCCTATTCCCTTCCCGGATCTGCCCACGGCTATGGTGAGCCTGTCCACCAGTATGCTTCTGCAGTGTGGGAGGGCGATGCCCCTGTGAACCACCGTTGCCCCGACCTGCTCCCTTACCTCGAGGGCACCGGCAAGAAGGCTCCTTGTTTTCACCCCGAAGGGAAAAGCTCGAGAAGCTCTTCCACAGCGTCGTTTCTTGTGCTGGATGACAAATCGAACTTACATAGCGCCGTGTATTTCAAATTTCTTCTCCCTTGCCTTTTCAGCGTCTAATATAGAATACTGCCCATGTCCTGCAAGTTGAAGACCTGACAACTCGAATGGGTAATATGCAAAGTAAAGAAGGAATTAACACATATCTTCCAGAAGATGCCAGATGGGCGGTGATCGGTCCCTCCCCGAATACCTGGGTATGTTCAGCGGGAATGGAGCTTCTGGCAGAATCCCTTTCCATGCACACAGCCACCCTGGTACCCCTTCTGGAAAAAACCGGCCAGGGCAGATGGCCGGTTCAGATAGGCGGAAATCTCTTCCTGACCTCCTCAATTTCACCGGAGGCGGGAACCAGGATCGTCACCCTGGAGCCTTCAGACCCGGTGAACTCCGCCCGGGTCCTGGAAGATACCACAGGAGAGACCAATTTTCTGCTCTGCACCGGGGGCGGCAGGATCATCACCCTCTCCAAAGAGGCGAAGTCACTCTTCGGAAACCCCGGACGGCTGGGCGATGTGTTTGACTCCAGCTCCTCCGGTGCCCTTCACGCGGCTGTTCAGAAGTGCCTTGCCGAGGGTTCGGTTCAGGAGTTCCTGGTAAGCCGTACAGCCCCCGACGGCGAAAAGACCAATTACGGTATTACCATCAGGCTTCTGCCCTCCCCGGGGAAACTCCTGTTCTGCCGGCTCCAGATACCTTCCGTGGCGGTGGTTTCAGGCACAATGGACAGGAACAGCCTCATAAAGACCCTCCTCGAGGAAAGCTTCTGCCCCAGCATCACCATCGACTCCGACGGCGTTATAACCTCCATGAACCGGCAGGCCAGGGATCTCGCGGAAAGCTCTGGGGCACGACCCCACAGGTTCGGGTTTCTTCAGCTACATTCATCCTGACAGAAGAGAAGCGGTTGTGAACAGGCACAAACAGCGCAGCAAGGGCTTCGCCGTTCCCTCAAGGTATTCCATTCAGTTCACCGAGGGAACCGATGGTACAGCGGTCAGTGCCGATGTATCCATCGTTCCCCTTCTGGGCTTTTCCCAGTGGGTGGTCTTCCTTCAGATCAATAACGGAGCCGGGCAGGGCCCACCGGGGATCGGTGAAGGGTCCAGCCCGCCGGAGGGTCTCCTGAAGCTGCTGCTCAGGGAAACGGCGGCCCCGGAGGAAACCCTTCTGGAGCTCACAGGATTCCTGGAAGCCGAGGCGGCGGCATTCATAATGGAAAGTGGAATGGTAACCGTTGGCGACTCAGCCTCGCTTATCAGTTCACTTAACCGGGATGAACTGGCCGGGGCCCAGTCGGGTTCCTTAAGAACGGGGCCTTCCATAAGAGGATCAAATCCGGTTTCGGGATTTCACACCTTGTCATATACAGAACGGGCATACCCGGGTTTAATCCACGGGAAGAAACAGCGGTACATTTATCCTCACGAATACTGGAGGAGTATCAGATCAGAACAATACTCTCAGCCGAGCGTAAGCTGATCTCGGTGACCATGGAGATAGCCTCGGCCTACCTGAGAAAGACCGAATCCCTGGAGGGGCTGCTCTTTGATTTCGCCAGGATATCCGCCATGGAAACCGCAGCTGTCTACAGGATATCCGACAACGGCGACTATCTGAAGGGCATGGCCGGAGCCGGAACCGTGGGAGGGATGCCCGACCTCCCACTGGATGCCCTCAGCACCGCCTCCTGGGCCTGTCTCAGGGGGGAAACCGCCTTCTACATTGATGCGCCGGAGAACGATCTCCGGTTCTCAAGGGTTTTCCCTGAATCACTCTCGGAGATAGCGGTTCCCTTCTTCAGGGGTGCCGCTCCAGAGGGGGTCATACTCCTCGCTTCCTCGGAAAGGGAGTATCTGACCTCATCCAAGGGCGTGTTCATTCAGCTCCTGGCCCTCCTTCTGTCATCACCGGAAAGCTCATCCGGGGACTTCCCGGCAAGCACAGCGGTTCCCGGGCACAGTCCTGTTAAGGACATCGCCCTGGAGAACCTCATACACAACATCACCGCCCTGGAATCCACCTGCTCCGCAAGGGCGGCTTTCCTGAAAAGGGAGTACAGGCGGATGACAGTCTCAGCGGCAGCATAGACACCTTGCTGGAGGCGGTGAACTGGCTTGGTTTCCACGCCAGATGGGCCCTCTGGTTCCTGAAGGTATCCGTTTATGGAGGAAAACCCGATCAGAAATGGATAGATCCCTCCCCCCTGCTGGAGAAGTCACTGGATGAGTTCCGGATCCTGGCCGGCCACCATCCCATGAGTCTTGTCTTCCTTCCACCCCCGTCAGACATCGAGGTCTGTACAGACGGCTCTTTTGTGAGCATGATAGCCCATTCCCTTCTTGTCTGCATCCTTGAGAACTCCTCCGACTGCCGTGAGATCGAGCTGAGTGTGGAATCCAGGGGGGATTACTGGACCTTCACCATCGACTCGAAGGGAGACAGCGTCCCTGCGGATTGCCTTTCAACACAAAGACAGCCGGACAGCAGGAACATGTCCTCGTTCTGGGGTGGAAGCTCACTGAAGAGCTGGGCGGAACCATCAGCACCTTCTCCAGCCAGGGCAAATCCACCCGGATGGTGATCAGACTGAGAACCAGCGGCTGAGGGATCCCGGAGGAAAAATGCTTACGAAAACTGACCTCATGTACGATCTGCCTGAAGAGCTCATCGCCCAGCACCCCCCTGAAACCCGGGGAACCTCCCGGCTCATGGTGCTTCACAGGGAAAGTGGCACTGTAGAGCACACCGTTTTCAGGGAGATCGCCGGACTGCTCTCCCCGAAGGACGCCCTGGTTCTGAACGACACCAGGGTTATCAACGCAAGGCTGAAGGGCGAAAGGATACCCTCCGGCGGAAAGGTGGAGCTGCTTCTTCTGGAGGAAATGGAGGCTGACCTCTGGAAGGCAATGATAAGACCCGGCAGAAGGTGTCTTGCGGGAAATCAGTTCTCCTTCGATGGCCTTCTTGAGGGCACCGTTGTCAGCGAGCTGGGAGAGGGCAGAGGGCTGATTCGTTTCTCATCGGCGGGGAACACCGCGGAGGTCCTCAGGAAAACCGCCACTCTGCCTATACCCCCCTATATAAAAAGGGCCGCCACCACCGCCGATGACCAGCGCTACCAGACCGTTTTCGCAAGGAAGGACGGAGCGGTGGCTGCGCCCACCGCCGGGCTGCATTTCACTCCGGAGATCCTCATGGAAATGGAACAAAGGGGCCTTTCCATCGATTATATAACACTGCATGTGGGGCCTGGTACCTTTCAGCCCCTGCGAAAGGAGATACTGGCGGAAAACACCATGGAAAGGGAGAGGTATTACATCCCGGGGGACGTTCTCAGCTCTCTATCCTCCCGCCGAAGGGCCGGGGGCAGGATAATGGCGGTGGGAACCACGGTCACCAGGGCCCTGGAATCGGTGAACCTGGGATCCACCACGGACCTCCAGGGGGAAACGTCCATATTCATCCACCCCCCTACAGGTTCAGGAACGTGGACGGGCTCCTTACTAATTTCCACCTGCCCGGTAGTTCGCTGATATCCCTGGTGGGAAGCTTCGCCGGGCTCGATCTCATTATGGAGGCCTACAGAAAGGCCATAGAGAACAAGTACAGATTTTACAGCTATGGCGATGCCATGCTTATCATTTGAGGAGTTGTCTTGCCCTATACCGCCCAAAAACCTGCTGATGCCGGGAAACTGATCGCCCTCTACCTCAGGGAGGTTATCTTCGTTTCCTCCTGGGGTATCCTGGGCGGGGCCCTGCTTCTGCCCTTCACCCTGTACTGGTACTATGGGATCCCCGCCGCCGTACTCATCGCCGTCTATTTCCTCGCCTCCATGGAAACCACCGACAGGACAGGTCCGCTGGTGGCCCTGGAACTGAGACAATACTCCCCGGAAGGCCGCAGGAACGTCCCCAACGGCCTTGCATATCTTCGTATCATCCTCACGGTGATCCTGTTCCCTCCGCTCCTTCTAAGCTGCGTCACCATACTTTTCGGAAAGCGATCCCTTCCGGAGCTTTTCACCGGCATCCGCATCACGGAGATAGACCGCCGGCTGGATCCCAGGCCCGGAAGGGAAATAGAACAGAGGATGACCAGTGCCCGAAGCCGCCTTCGAAGCCTGATAATCGCGCCGCTGGCGGTTTCCGCCCTTATGTTCTTCCTGAGGCACTCCGCCCCGGAGGTGGTCTCCATACAGGGGATGGAGGCTGACGAGACCCTCCCCGAGCACGAGCAGGAGCTTCTTGTCCACTACCTCGAACTCACCACCCTTCACCCTGAGGAACTGGAATACCATGTCAGGCTGGCAAGCCTCTACTACAGGAACGACATGCAGCAGGACCTCATCGATGAGCTGGAGGTGATAAGGGAGCTGGACCCCGAGCATGCCATTCTGATCCTGGCGGACACCACGGCCTTCAGCTTCTCCATGCTGGAACCCAACCAGGGAACCGACTCCCTGCCGCCGGACACCACCATTACCCTCACGGTACCTGAGCCACAGACCCAGGCCGACACAACGGAGGCCGATGAACCTGACACCCTTCCCCCGGTGGAGCCGGAGCTACTGGAAGGGACCCCGGAATCCACGCCGGACAGCCTGGTGGTGGAAGTCACTCCTGATACACTGGAAACCGTAACCGATGACTCTGCTTCGGTGGAGACCACTCCGCTGGAGGAAGGGGACACAACGGAAACCCCGGATGTTTCCCAAACACCGGAGGAAGCAATTGAGCCTGATACCCTCGTTCACCCTTAAGGGCAGAAGCGGCAAAGCCAGGACAGGAACCCTCCATCTGCTCCACGGAGATGTTGAAACACCTGTTTTCATGCCGGTGGGCACCCAGGCAACGGTAAAAACGGTAAGGAATTCCGATCTCATCCAGGACGGCTGGAAGATCATTCTGGGGAACACCTACCACCTCTACCTCCGTCCCGGGCTGGAGCTTCTGGAAAAGGCCGGGGGGCTCCATTCCTTCATGAACTGGCAGGGCAACATCCTCACGGACAGCGGCGGGTTTCAGCTCTTCAGCCTTTCCTCCCTTCGAAGGATAACCGAGGAGGGTTACAGCTTCCAGTCCCACATCGACGGCAGCAGCCACATACTCACACCGGAAAAGGTAATAGAGGCCCAGACCGTTTCGGAAGCGATGTGATGATGGTGCTGGACGAGTGCCTGGAACAGCCCAGCGAAGAGACGAGACCCGGGATTCCGTGGCTCTGACCCTCAGGTGGGCCCGAAGGGCAAGGGAACTCCACACCGGTACCGGCCAGGCGATGTTCGGAATAGTCCAGGGAGGAGGGTTCCCCACCTGAGGAGGCACTGCGCCGAGGCTCTTGTGGGAATGGATTTTGACGGCTACGCCATAGGGGGTGTAGCGGTGGGTGAGGAAAGACCAATGATGGAACTGGCGGTAAGAAGCTGCATCGACATGCTCCCCGGAGACCGTCCCAGGTATCTCATGGGGGTTGGGAAGCCCGAGGACCTCATCGACTTCGTTGGCATGGGGGTGGATATGTTCGACTGCGTGGTTCCAACCAGGAACGCCAGGGGAGCCTGCTTCTTCGTGCCCGAGGGAAGGCTGAACATACGCAACGCAAGGTACAGGGACGACTTCCGGCCGGTGCAGGAGAACTGCCACTGCTATGTGTGCAGGAACCACACCAGGGCATACCTCAGGCATCTATTCATCGCGAAGGAATGGCTGGCGCCCATCTACGCCACCCTCCACAACCTTCGTTACTTCGCCACGCTCATGGAGCAACTCCGCTGTGCCATCCGGGAGGACCGCTACAAGGAAACCTCCAGGGACCTCCTTGGAAGGATGGGGAGCTTGGGAACCCCTGACACCGTCAGTATCCAATGGCTGGGGAATCGGGTCGGCGGCATCGCAAGGCCGCCGGACAGCCCTGCGCTGTTCGTAAGGGGTGCCCTGCCAGGGGAAACGGTGCATATCAGAAGGATCGCGGAAAAGAAAAGCTTCACCGAGGCGGAGCTTATATCCATCGAAGAGCCTTCTCCACACAGACAGGAACCCTTCTGCCCCCACTACGGGATCTGCGGAGGCTGTTCCCTCCAGCACCTTGAGTATTCCAGGGAGCTCTACTGGAAGAGGGAATGGGTCATCAAGGCCCTCAGGGGGCTTGAACACCCGCAGCCAAAGGAAACCCTGCCATCACCTGAGACCTTCGGCTACAGGAACAGGGTCACCTTTGAAGTGCACCGGGGGAAACTTCACCTCCATGCCTTCAGGGGCGACCCTATCCCTGTGGAAGAATGTCCCCTGATGAACCGCAACTCCTGTGAGGCCCTGGGGGAACTCCTGGCCTCACCGGTTCCCGGGGATGCAAAGAGGATATCGGTAAGGGGAAGCCTCAATACCCCTGACAGGGCGGTTGAGATCCACGGGAACGGTTCCTGGAGAAGGATATCTTCGGGCCCTTTCCGTGAGAGGATACTGGGCATCGAGTTCCCGGTTCCCCCCGGGGGTTTCTTCCAGGTGAACACCGGGGCCGCCGAGGTTCTCTCCCGCGTGGTGGACGGTATGATAACGGGAAGTTCCGGAAGGGTACTGGATCTCTACGGCGGCGTGGGGACCTTCGGCATCCCCCTTGCCCTCAGGGGGTTCACCGTGGAGTCGGTGGAGATGAACTCCGGGGCGTCCCGGGGATGCAGGGAGGCGGCACAGGCCAATGGCGCTTCCTCCATGCTGAAGGCGGTCAACCTCCGTGACCGGTCATACCTGTCCGCAGCACTCAGGGACTCCAGGAAGTTCGACATCCTGATAACCGACCCCCAAGGGCGGGGATGGGGATAAGGACCACCAGACAGATAGCCCGGCTGAATCCTCCGCTGATGGTCTATGTAAGCTGCAACCCCTTCTCAGCCGCCAGGGATATTGCCATTCTCACCCGGGGCGGCTATAGAATCAGTGATGTCATACCGGTGGATATGTTTCCCAACACCGACCATGTGGAAACTGTCTTCCTGCTGAAGGGAAAATGACCAATGAAAACGGCTCTCATTCTGTTCTTTGCGATTTCCGCTGCACACGGGTCCCTTTCACTGGAAGACCCCCTGGGCCGCTGGCTGTACCATTCCGAGGCCTTCGGCCCCCTCCTCCCCGGCGAACTCCCCTCCAGCCACACCATTAGTTTTCAACCCGGTTCGAGAACCTCCTGGCTGTGGCGGCTGATGCAGGACCGTGGCGCAACTCCGGGTACCGAAGAGCAGCTGATCGGCTGGAGATACAGTGCCTCTGGAGAGATCCTGCAGACTGAATCCGAGTTCATCTCCAGAGCCGGAGGCAAACTGGAATTCTGCGCCAGACCTGTAAGCTGGCTCACCATACACGAAAGGACCTCCATCTGGTCCGGAAGCGACACCAACCCGCCCTCGGGTTTCAGCCCCTTTCATTACGGCCTCGAGCACGGAAGGCATTTCTATGTGGACTGGGGCTACGCAAGGGCTGAAACCGGCCCCCTTGACGTTTACCTGGGCAGGGTTCCCCTGAGATGGGGTCCCGGGAGGTTCACCCAGCTCCTCATTTCCGGCAACGCGCCTTCAATGGATATGCTGAAGGTCAACCTCGACCTGGGCAGAAGGGTCACCTTTTCCGGCTTCACCACCACCATCGATTCAGCGGCGGACAAGTGGCTTTCCGGTCACAGGGTGGACATCATGCCCTGAACAACCTGCGCCTGGGCTTTTCCGAAACCATTCTCTATGCCGAGGCTTCGACCTGGCCTATGCCAACCCCTTCATCCCCTGGTATCCCGTACAGTGGAACGAGAGGGAGGACGACAACGCCTTCATGTGCATAGACGCCACCTGGCAGCCTGTCCGTGGCCTGGCCCTCTACAGCGAGTTCCTTATAGACGACATCCAGTACAACAATGTGAACGATGTCCCGAACAAGCTGGGGATAACCGCCGGAGCCGACTGGTTCCATCCCGGACAGGGGATTGGCGCCGCCTTTGAGTACACCGCCATACAGCAGTATGTGTACAGCCAGCGGAAGGAGGCCAACTACTACCTCCACGACGACAGGATAATCGGAAGCGCCCTGGGCCCCGACGCCGACAGGCTCACCGCCGCGGTGTCCTGGTGCGGCCTTCCCGGCCTCACCACCGCCCTACAGGGAAGCTACACCCGGCAGGTGAAACCGATGTCTACTCAGGCTGGCCCGATTCGGTCTCCTCCGGGCCCCTTCCCCTCGGGCATCGTCGAAAACACCGCCAGGCTCTCACTGGATCTGGGCTGGTACCACCACGACTGGCTTGAGATACGCCTCGGCGGCTACCTCACCACCACTGACAACGCCGGCCATGTGGATGGCGCGGAGGCATCCGACGGCGGCATCACCCTGGGATTCACCGCAGGCCGAAGCCATCCGTAAATTTGACAAATAGATTGCGTATCTAATTCTAGAACAATATTTTAAGCATGACCCTGGCTGGAGGCATTTTGCATTTTATCCTCCGCATCTCGAAACAGATCCCCTAAGCACCTCAAGGGCGTGACCCAGCACAGGAAGCAGGAATTCAACACATTCCTTCACTGCTTTAACACTGCCGGGCAGGTTTATTATGAGGGTGTTTCCCCTGATCCCGGCGGTCCCCCTGCTGAGCCAGGCGGTCTTGACCTTCGCAGAAGACATGTATCTGAGCATTTCGGGAATTCCGGGCACTTTCCTGTGGCAAACCCTTTCCGTTGCCTCCGGGGTCAGGTCCCTGGGGCTGAATCCTGTTCCTCCGGTGGTGAGAAGAAGATCGGTATCGGGGGTGGAAAGCTCATTTAGTGCTCTGGCGACGGATTCCTCGCCGTCTTCGGTAACGCTGTACTTAACCAGCGAATAACCAGCGCTTTTCAGGGCCTGTACTATTGCAGGGCCGCTGCCGTCTTCCCTCTCTCCCCTGCTGCAGCTGTCGCTGACGGTCAGAACACTGAAAGTGGCCATTGGTTCTCCATCTCTATCATGTTCTATTATCATTACTTACAGAGTTATTTGTCAAATTTACGGATGGCTTCGAAGTTTCCCGATTTTCCACCTGTTTTCTCAAGAAGGTAAACCTCCTTGATGACCATGGACTTGTCCAGGGCCTTAAGCATGTCGTAAACGGTGAGGAGGGCAACGGTAACGCCGACAAGGGCTTCCATTTCAAAACCTGTCTCGGATACTGCGGAAACGGAGCAGCGGCACACGAGTTCCATGCCCTGGAGGTCGAAGGTGATGTCCGCCGACTGAACTGAAAGCGGGTGGCACATGGGTATCAGGGCGGAGGTGTTCTTCAGGGCCTGTATCCCGGCCACCACAGCGGTGTTCAGAACGTTTCCCTTTTCGTTTCTCCTTTGCTCCAGAAAACCCGCCACCTGTTCGGAAAGGATGATGGACCCAATGGCAGCGGCGGTCCTCGCAGTTGGCTCCTTTCCGGAAACATCCACCATTCTGGGCCTTCCGCTGTGGTCAAGGTGACTCAGTTTCATCCGCCGATCCTCCACATCCTTACTCCTCCGCACTGTCCCTTCCGGGGCTTGCCGAGTACCAGTTCCTCTATCTCTTTTTAATGACATCTTCGCTTACACCGGAGCGAAGCAGGGATTTCAGGTCCAGTGCCTCTCCGCCGGCAAGGCAGGAAAGAAGTTCGCCTTCCGCGGTGAGCCTGAGCCTGGTGCAGGTCCTGCACATATCGGTGCACACCGGGGCGATTATCCCGAAGGAGAGCCCTTCGGAGGTTTCATACATGGTGGCGGTTCCGCTGGTATGCAGGTATTTTACAGGACCTGCCTCCCGAAGGATGCTGTCCCCGCTGAAATAGCCGCAGACGGAACCCTCCATGGGCATGTGTTCGATGAAACGAAGGACAACTCCCTTTGCGGCGGCCCAGTGGATCATATCCGCTATCTCACCTGTGTTTATGCCCTCAAGAACCACGCAGTTCACCTTCACCGGGGTAAGCCCGGCGTTCTTCGCCGCATCGATGGCGTTCTCCACTGTGTCCAGGGAGACATTCCTCCTTGTAACTCTCTGAATCACTTCATCCCTGAGGCTGTCGAGGCTGATGTTGACCCTGGACAGACCCGCCGCGGCAAGGTCTTTGGCAAAGGCAGGAAGAAGGAAGCCATTGGTGGTGAGGGTGGTCTCGCATATGGATGACAGCTTTGAAACAAGCTGAACCACCCCCCGTCTTACAAGGGTTCGCCCCCTGTGACACGGATCTTCCTGAGACCCAGTACCGAATGAACGAGGAGTGTCAGTTGGTGAATCTCCTCCAGCCTCAGGATCTCCGAGTGGGGCATGCAGGGCACCCCCGCCTCGGGCATGCAGTAAATGCACCTGAGGTTGCATCTGTCGGTTACGGAAACCCGAAGGTAGTCTATCTCCCGACCGGTTCCGTCCCTCATTGTTCCCAGAAGCCTTCGCCGCCGGCCCATACCATGAGACTGAAATCCATGTCTGCCCCCGCGGGAAGTCCGGTGCTCTCCGGGGGAAGCCACGCAATTGCGTTGGTCCCGCTGGTGCTCATGAGGTCCCCCGAACCGCTGGTTTCCGGTACCTCCAGTAACCAGGTTCCATCAATGAGCCCTGCCCTGCACCGATAGAATCCCTGTCTGCCGGGTTTCTTTCGCTGGGGGCAAGCAGTTTTCCTGAAAGGACCTTCTTCCTGTAACGGTCATGACCCGAGGAGAACCTCAGGGCCGGCATTACATAGGTCTCAAGGGCTACGAGGACGCTTACCGGATTACCCGGAAGACCGAAGATCACCTTGGAATCCGACTCTCTGGTGGCGAAGGAAAGGGGTTTGCCCGGCTTCTGGGCAACCTCCCTGAAGTGGAATCGAAAGCCCAGTTCTTCCATGACAGAGGGAATGTAGTCCCTGGTGCCCATGGATACTCCGCCGGCGGTTATCAGAATGTTCGAAAGGGACAGGGCCTGCTCCGCGGCGCTCCTCAGGGATACCGGGTCATCAGCGGAATGGAGAACCGCCGCTGGATCGTAGCCGGAAGCAAGAAGAAATGACTCCATAAGGGGGCCATTGGCATTCCTCACCTGTCCGGGAAGGGGTCTGTGAACCGGGGGTACCACCTCAGAGCCGGTGGTGAGAACGCTTACATCCGGTCTGGTAAAAACACTGAGGAAAGCCCTACCGGCCATGGCGGCAATGCCTATCTCCCCCGGGGAAAGCAACAGGCCCGATCGCAGAACGGTCTGACCCATGGATATATCCTCCGCCCGGTAACAGATATTGGCCCCGGCGGGTGGCATTTTCAGGACCCTGAGAACTCCCCCTTCCACACTGGTTGCCTCCACCATTACCACTCTGTCCGCCCCTTCAGGGACCGGGGCGCGGTCATTATTGGCGCCGCATAACCGGGTTTTTCCATGGGAGCGGGATCGGCCCCGGCGGTTATCTCCGGCAGCAGGCTGTATGATCCCGCCTCTCCCCTGAGGGCGAAACCGTCCATGGCGCTCCTGTCAAAGGGTGGCATGGGGATATCGCATTGAATGTTCTCACCCAGAACTCGACCGGAACACTCCTCGATAGGGAGGAACTCCCTTTCTGCCCCGGGCATATTCATGAAAATCAGGTCAAAGGCTTCCTGAACGGTAATCATTGGTGGTCTTCCTCCAGCTTCATGGCCGCGGCGGCCATGGCATCTTCAAGAAAATGAAACCGCTTAAGCATCATTTCGGCAACCGGTGTGAGCCTGCTGCCGCCGCCTCCGAAACCGCCGCGGCTTCTGTGTATGAGCCTTACACCGAGTTTGGCCTCGGTTTTCGAGATGAGGGTCCAGACCCTTCTGTACTGTATCCCGGTTGCCTTGGAGGCGGCAAGTATGGAACCGGAATCCCGTATGGACTCCAGAAGGGATGCTATTCCTCCGCCGAAGACCGGCGCCGAATCGAGCTCGAGCCAGAGTTTCCAGCCGGGTTTCACAGGATTGAACCCTGGAAGACCCGCGGTGGAAAGAATGAGGCCGGAGGTTTCGGAGGATACATCGGTAACCGGGCCCTTAACATGGATCACCGCGCTGTCCGCCAGCTCGGGGTTCTTGGGTTCGGTAACCTCGCCGTCGATATACACAACCACAGCTCCAGGTATCTGTCCCGCCGCGGAGTTGGTTTCCCATATCACCACATCGTTATCCGTGACCGTCTCCGGGAGATAGTCCATCACATCGCAGTTCTGGTTAAATGAGAGGAAACCCACCTCGCAGGCACCCGCCTCGTTGAGCCTCCAGGTATCGGAATTCTCCCTGCCCGGGCCGGGCATGAATTCGACACCGCCGTGATCGTGACGCCTGAGCTTGAAGAAGGCGACCCTGAAGCCGCCCTTGAAGAGCACCCTGGCCAGGGCAGCTGCAAGGAAGGTTTTCCCAAGTTTCCTGCCAGCGGCGGCAACGACTATATTTCTGCCCAACAAATCACCTCCATTTTTCTTATCCTAACCGAATACACCGGTTTTGAACATAGACAAACCTGCGAAACCGGGCCACCGCTGAAAGTGAAGGTCCCCATGTTAAAAGCACCCTTCGATATCATCGAACGAAGATACATACCCGGGATAAGGAGTACCGTAACACTCGCGGAGAACCCCTCCGGAGGTGCAAAGCTGGTACACCTTCTCTGTGACGAGGAAAGGGAACACTTCTTCGGCGCGTGCTTCAGAACCCCGCCGGAGGACGACACGGGTTTGCCCCATATCATAGAGCATACTGTACTTAACGGTTCCGCCAGGTACCCGGTGAAGGATCCGTTCATGGAAATGGTCAAAAGCAGCATGGCCACCTATATCAACGCAGCCACCCACGGGGACAGAACGGTATATCCATGCGGCAGCCTGAACAGAACCGATTTCCTGAATCTGATCTCGGTGTACATGGACGCGGTTTTCAACCCCCTGCTTAAGGAGGAATTCTTCCTGCAGGAGGGCTACAGGCTTGAAATGGACGAGTCCGGCAGCCTTCTGCACAGCGGCGTGGTCTACAATGAGATGAAGGGTGTCTACTCCGACCCTGACAGCTGCATTGAAAGGGATATTGCAAGGACACTGTATCCCCTGGGCACATGCGGCAGGGATTCAGGGGGAGACCCCCGGGCCTTGACGGGTCTGACCTACGGGAGATTCAAGGCCTTCCACGAAGCCCACTACACACCGGATAACTGCTGCCTTTTCACCCTCACCGGTATTCCCTTCGAGGAAATGGCGGAATTCCTGGGGGAACTGCTTCCGGAGGGTAAGGAGGGAATACCCCCGCCGGTTTTCACCCCCCAGAGGACCTTCAGCAGACCCGTAAGGAGGGATATAGCCATCCCTGCCAATGGCGACGGCTGCACGGTCATATCGGCATGGAAGGTGAATTCCGCCGGAGACCCGGTGGAAACCCTGGCCTTCTCCCTTCTGGAGGAAGCCCTTCTTGACGATGATTCATCCCCTGTAAAATCCGTCCTGCTTGATTCCGGTCTTGGCACCGGCCTGTCATCCTGCGGGTACGACGACGATTGCGCGGAGAGGAACTTCGTGATAGGTCTGAAGGGCGTTAAGAGGGACACCGCCCACCGTGTCCTGAAGCTGATATGGGATACACTGGGATCAATACACCGCAATGGCCTCGACGGAGTACTTGTTAAGAATATGCTTCACCGCAAGGAACTTCAGCTGAAGTATACCGGAGCCGGGTGGCCCGCCGCCCTGATGGGCGCAGTGACAACGGCGTGGGCCCACCATGAGGACATCATGAAAACCCTCGACCTGGATTTCCTGGTAGATGAGCTGAAAAGCAGATTGGCGAAGGATCCCCGGTTCCTCGAGGACATGATCGACAGGTGGCTGCTTTCCAACCCCCACCGGGCGGACCTCGTGTTCTACCCGGACGAGGAGCACTTCAGGCAGAAAGAACTGGAAGAGCGGGAAGCACTGCAAGAGCTGAAAAGGAAAATGTCCCCGGAAGAGACCGCCGCCCTGAAAAAAAGATCAGAAGAGCTGCTGGAGTCCATGGAAAGCCCTTCCACTCCAGGGGAACTGGCCACCCTACCCAAGCTCAGCCTTTCCGATATCTCGAGAACACCGCCGGATGACTTCTATGAGATGATAGATACCGATAAAGGCCACTTGATCTTCACCAATCTTCACACCGGAGGGGTCTGTTACATCGATCTGGTACTTGATCTTTCCTCCCTTCCTCCGGAGCTTGTTCCCCATCTTTCCTTCTATACCTCCCTCATTACAAGGACCGGGGCCGGAGGCAAAAACCACATACAGCTGGCGGAGGAGGAACTGGCCTGTTCCGGGGGGATTACCGCCTCAATGGTCTCCCAGACCGAAACGGTGAGTTCCACCGACTGCTACAGGATACTCATGAAGGTCTCCGGCTACTGCCTCAGGGAAGATCTTCCGAGGATGCTGGACGTCATGAAAAGGAGGATCCTGAGCCCGGATTTCGACGACACCTCCAGGATCACCACCATAGCCGGAGAGATCGCCGAACTGGGAAGGAGCACGCTGATCCCAAGGGGTCACTCGGCGGTGATGCTCACCGCCCGGGCGGGTCTGACCCCGGGGCATTACGCATCCCACCTGCTGAAGGGTATTCCCGTATTCAGGATGGCATCGGCTGTGACCCGGGAAAACGCATCCCAGGAGACCGCCACCCTCAACAGGATAAGAAAACATCTCCAGGAGGGCATCCCCTGGACAATTGCCATGACCGGCCCCGAGGGGGAAAGGCAGCGGGTAATGAACTGGCTGGAGGGAATCCCCGCAAACCCGGTTCCCGGACCTCCCGGAACCCTCGAGTTCCATCACAGGCAAAAGCTGGGCATCAGGATCGCCGGAGGAACCGGTTTCGCCGGGGCGGCCCTTCCCGGAATTCCCATGTCCAGCCCACTTGCGGCTCCGGGAGCCATACTGATGAGCATGCTTTCCGATGGTTTCCTGTGGGACGAGATAAGGGCCAAGCAGGGGGCATACGGCGCGGGACTGAGTCCCTCCGGGGGAACCATCACCTTCTATTCCTACAGGGATCCCTCCCCGGCATCAAGCCTGAAGGTGTTCAAAGAGGCCGCGGCGAAGGGAATAGAAAAGGTTGACCTGACACGGAGGTCCATTGAAGATTCCATCATATCAAGCCTGAAGGGGGTCAACCCCGCAATAAGGCCGGCGATGGCCAACGGAATTGCCCTGAACAGGTACATGAAGGGATTGGACGCCGACTTCATCTGCAGGCTCCGGGAGAGTTTTCTGGGGGTGAACAGGCTTCACTTGCAGAGTTCGCCGATTGGCTGGCCTTCGCGGATGCTCCTTTCAGGATATGCGTGATGGGGAGCGAAAGCACCATAAGGTCCTGCGGGATAAGTGAAATTATTGAACTTTAGGGGGAAATCATGGATGTTGCTTCACTTGTGATAGGGATCATCTGCCTGGTGATAGGGTTCATTCCCTGTCTCCAGGTGGTGGTTATTCTGCCCGCTGTGGCAGGGCTGGTGATGGGAATTGTTGCCTACACGAAGAACCGTGGGGCGGAAGAGCCAACGGGAATAGCCCTGGCTGGGATAATACTGAACTCGATCCCTCTTCTTGTGATCATGGCCATGGCAACCTTCATCGGACTGAGTTCGGAAGCTTATACCATTCCAGAGATGACCATTCGGTAGTACTCCATGAGGGTCTATGGAACGGTCAGTGCCGTTCTTTTAGGGCTGCTTCTCTACTCAGCGGTCTTCCCTTTCATCTCACCCCTGATGGAAAGGATAGCCCCGGTGGTATGGCGGTGCCAGTACAGGGCGTTCACCGGGGAGCCATGCCCTTTCTGCGGCCTCTCAGGGGATATGCGCCGCTTCCTTGCCACCGGAAGGACAGAGGGCTCAGCCAACCCGGCCTTCGGATCCCTGCTTGCCCTGTTCGCCGGGGAACTGATCCTGAGGGCATCATTCACATGGGCATACTTCAGGCTGAAGTCCCTGTGCTGCCCTAGTGGACTTGGCAATACACATGGCCGCCGGGGTCATGCTTTTCTACCGGTGAGTTCCGCCCAGAACGATATCCTTCTGTTTTCGCTTTTCCGATGGTTTTAAGGGAACCCTTACGGGCTCGCCGTCGATGCAGGATATCCCTGTGAAGTACATTGCCGTTGCGGCGGTCATGGGCGTGGGAAGGAATATCTGTATCTGCCTGGGAAGGGGCCCCTGCTCCAGAATGAAGGACCGGGCGGCCTGCATATCCCCTGTGGTACAGCCGGGGAAAGCGGCTATTATGTAGGGCATTATGTACCTTTCCTTTCCGCTTTTCTCCGCCTCTTCCCTGAACAGTTCGGCAAACCGGCGCCAGACATCCCTGCCGGGTTTCCTCATTAACTCAAGTATCCGGTGGTGGGTGTGTTCCGGGGCAATGCGAAGATGTCCCGAGATGTTTCTTGAGGCCAGCCGTTTTATGAACTTCGGATCCTTCAGGGCGACATCGTGCCTTATTCCGCTGGATATGAAGACCTGCCTTACTGCCGGTTCCTTCTCCGCGGCGTCAAGCAGGTCCATATACTCCGAGTGGTCCGTTCTGAACATGGGACATATCTCAGGGAACAGGCAGGACACCCGGGTACACTTTTCCATCTGCTCTCTGTTCGAGCATCCCAGACCGTAGAGGTTCGCCGTGGGCCCCCGAGGTCGGAAATGATCCCTCTGAATCCGGGAACGGCGGCGACCTCCCTTACTTCCTCAAGCACTGACCGCCGGGAGCGGCTTACGGGGTACTTCCCCTGATGGAGCCCGATGGCGCAGAAACTGCACCCTCCGCTGCAGCCGCGAACCACGGTAATTGAGTCCCTTATCATGGTGAAGGCGGGTATCTCTACTGTATGGGATGGGTGGGGCATCCTTGTGTACGGAAGGCTGTAGACCCGGTCCATTTCTGAGGTTGTAAGGGGCAAAGCCGGCGGCTCCACCACAACGGTCCGGGAATCGGCCCTCTGAACCAGCCGGCGGGCCAGCCAGGGATTCTGGTTTGCCTCAACCGTTCCGGTGAGGGCCATGAGCTTCACCGGATCCTTCAGGAGCTCTTCGTGGGAGGGAAGATCCACATCGCTGTCCCTGCCCTGGAATTTCCCGGAATGAACAGCCGTAACGGTCCCTGGAATGCCTTCCAGGTTCTCACCTGCGTCCAGCCGTCGGGCTATCTCCAGTATCTGGGTCTCCCCCATTCCGTAAACCAGTATGGAGGCCTTTGAGTCAAGGAGTATGGACTTTTTGAGACGATCGCTCCAGAAATCGTAGTGCGATACCCTCCGAAGGCTGGCCTCTATGCCCCCCAGAACCACCGGAAGCCCCTTCATTACCCGCTGGACGCAGTTGGTATAGACAAGGAGGGCTCTGTCAGGCCGTTTCCCCGGAGCGCCGCCCTCGGTGTAGGCGTCGTTGCTTCGGATCCGCCCAAGGGAGGTGTAGTGATTCACCATGGAGTCCATGTTCCCGGAGGTGACCCCGGCGAACAGCCGGGGCCTTCCCATGGCCAGGAAGGACTCAGGATCCAGCCAGTTCGGCTGGGACAGGATGCCGGTCCTGTAGCCCCGGTCAAGGAGAACCCGGCCTATAACCGCAGCCCCGAAGGAGGGGTGGTCAACATAGGCGTCTCCGGTAACCAGAAGCACATCGAGCTGATCCCAGCCCAGTTCCGCCATTTCGTCCCGGGTCATCGGAAGTGGTCTTTTCATCTGGCTAGTGTGCCGGTTGGGTGGGGAATTGTCAAGCTCGAAACAGCCCCCTTGAAAATTCCAGAAGTATGAAGGTAACTAGGAATGTAAACCTATGTTCACTTAAACACAGAAGGGAGAGAAAGATGTCAGAAGAACGAAAAACAATCTTCGAGGGAAGGGTAAACGCCGGAAGGAACACCTTCTTCATCGACGCCAGGCAGGCGGTGAACCAGCACTACTACCTCACCATCACCGATTCCAGGCGCCAGGACGACGGTACCTTCCAGCAGCAGAAGGTGCTGGTTTTCGAGGAGTCGGTGAAGGGCTTCCGGGAAACCGTGAACGAGGCCTGCTCAATAATCGAGAAACTCGCCGGCGGCCGCCAGCAAGAAGAGATCAAAGAGATCAGGAAAACCCATCCCAGGGCTTTCATGAAATGGGAAGACGACGAAGAGGCCAAACTGGAAAAGCTCTTCAAAAAGGGCATCGAGATCGAAGACCTCTCGAAGGAATTCGGCAGAAGCCCGGGCTCCCTCCTGGCCAGGCTCGAGAGAATGAAGCTCATACAGCCGGCGGCTTCAGGGGAATAGAGCTTCCCCCCGGCGCCCCGGGCACTTATACTCCCTGAATGCTCTATTACCTGATGCTCCTGGGCGCCGGTATCTTCGCCGGCTTCATGAACGTGAACGCAGGGGGAGGTTCACTGATAACCCTCCCCCTGCTCATCCTCACCGGGATGGACCCCGTAACCGCAAACGGCACCAACCGTATCGCCGTTCTCATACAGAACATCACAGCTGCGGGTAATTTTCGCAGCAAGGGAAGGCGTGACATCCGCCAGGGTCTCATTCTCGGTCTCGCGGCGGTTCCCGGGGCAGTTGCCGGCTCATTCACCGCCCTCCATCTCCCCGACCCTGTCTTCAAGGGAATCCTTTCCGGCGTTATCGTTCTGGGCCTTGCGGTGGTGGTTTTCCACAGGCCCGGGAAGCAGAATGGTACCGAGCTGAAGAAGAAGTGGCCCCAGGTGCTTATCTTTCTTTTCATCGGGTTCTACGGCGGTCTGATACAGGCGGGAACGGGCTATCTGATAATATTCAGCCTTACCATGGCAGGCGGCCTTCAGCTTGCTTCCACCAACAGCATAAAGGTAATTGTAGTAGCGGTTTACATTATACCCTCCTTAGCCGTATTCCTCCTGAAGGGTAACCTCATGATCCTTCCGGGGCTTGTGATGGCGGCGGGCAGCGGCATAGGGGGTTATCTTGGAAGCAGTTTCAGCCACGGCATGAACCCGAAGTGGGTAAAGGCGGTGCTGGCTGCGGCCCTTCTGGGAATGGCGGTGAAGCTGGCCTGGGGCTGATCAGCCCCTTCTGGTACCGGTGTACATGTCCCCCCTGAGAACCTTGCTCATTACCTCTATGTCCTCCCTGAGGTGCCAGCCTATCCCGGTGTAGAAACCTATCGCCGGGTTGTCGGAATAGATGAAGAGGTGGATCTTCTCTATTCCCGCGTTGTACAAAGCCTTTTCTGTGTGCTCCATTAGCCGTCTCCCGATGCCGGAACCCTGCATGTCCGCCCTCACGGAAAGGTGATATACATAGCCCCGCCGGTGATCGTGACCGGCCATCACCGATCCCGCCACTTCTTCGCCCTTCATGGCGGTGAAGCAGTAGTCTCCGTTCTTCTCAAGGAAAAGGGAGAATCCCTGGGGAGAATCGGCTCCGGTCATGGTGTTCCCGGGGAACCCGCTCCAAAGCTCCACAAGCCCTGAATAGTGCTCCAGGGACATGGGTACGATGTTCATCTCACAGTCCTTCGATATATGCCTGGCTCACTGTTCTCGATAACCACGGCGGAACACACATCCCTGAAGAAATCCACCGGGCCGGCATCCCCCACCACGGCATAACCGTAGCCGTAGCCCAGCATATCCCGCAGGACCGCAAGGACCAGGCCCCGGCCCAGTCCCTTTCCCCCGGTGGCCCTCAAGAACGCCCACCGGTCCCAGGAAGCCCAGGGCGGTGCAGTCCCAGGCGCAGAAACCCGCAAGGGAAAGCGTTTCAGAGCAGAGGACTATTCTCATTGAAGGAGGAGTTCTGCCCAGGGCGGGAAGCACCTCGGATGACCAGCCCGGGCTGAAATTCTCTTCTATACGGCTTTGGAGAAGGGAAGATTCCGAGGCCATGGGCCTGCGCAGGATGTAGCCTTCTGGAACCGAAGGTTCCGCAATACCGTACAGGGGAACCAGAAGATCTGCCATCAGTGCATGGTGAGGAACTCTTTGAAGGAATGTATCCACTGGTTCCCTGTTATTGCGCTGATAATGCTGAGAAGTATCCCCAGTACGATGAAAGCCATAATGACAGCCTTGCAGGCGTCCTGCCCCTTCACGGAACCCAGCTGTTTCGGCTCACGGCCCAGGTAGGCGCTGGCGGCGTAGAGTTCCTCGCCTATGAGGGTGTAGTCGCAGGTGGTTATGAAGAAGGGAAGCTGTGTGACAGCATCGGTACCGGCTATCTGGATGGCCCCGGAAAGGGAGCCGGTCTCGGCCAGAATGAGGGACTCGGCCCAGAACATTCCCAGGTAAAAGTTGGTGGCGGGCTTGTCACGCATCATTATGCCGTTCACGCCTGCCACATAGGCGAACTGGCTCTGGGTCAGGAAAAACACGCTGTCAGGGTCGAAGGCATCGGGCCTTCCCGCCTCGAGGTAGCCCTGCTTCACCGTTTCCTCGGCAATGGTGAACACTATGGGATCGCAGTTGGGAACCATCAGGGGCGTCTGGTACTCGGCCACCTTCCTGGCCACACGGCCAAGGATGGTGAGGCTGGCGATGGTCGCCACATCGCTGATGGAGGAAAGACCGGGAACATAGAGAATGGGTTTGCCCATCTCAGTTGCACGGCCGATGGCCTCGTCGATGGCTTCTATGCCGGCGATGGGCCTGAGGTAGAGGTCGACCCCCTCTGGGCCCGGCGGAAATAGTAAAGGATGAGGGTCATGAATATCACGCAGCCCAGAAGAACGGGTATCTCTTCATTGTTGAACCACTCACCACTGGCCATTTCAGCACCTGTGAAAACATCGCTGAAAAGGGAGTCCCCGGCCAGGGTGAAGGTGATTGTCCTGTACTCGTACTGAACCATGGGGAGGATGGGAAAATCAGGGTCGAATCCGTCTGGAAGAACAGGTTCTTCAAGGGGGAGCGCCTCGGTGAGTACCGTTTCCCAGGGTCCCACTCCGGCGGTTCTCCGCTGAACCATCAGGGCTCCGGCGTCAGCCGGGGCATCCACCGCTCCGCTGAACTCGATAAGGAGGGTTGAGCCGTCGTCGTTGGGAGCATTGGTTACCGATGTTATCTCCGGAAGGGAGAGCGCCGCGAGAACAAGGAATGTGAAGGCGATCAAGCTGAACCTCCAGTTACGGGTTATGCCTGATTATGCCACTGAATCTCCCCGGGGGAAAGAGCCTTCACCCCAGAAGCCCCCGGTAGACTTCGGCAAGTTTTTCTGCGGAGGAACTCCAGCTGAAACCCTCCGCCTGTTCGAAACCCTGTTCCGGGCGGTGAACGCCCCCACTCTCAAGGAAGGAGGCAAGCACCCCGGCCAGCTCGTTATGGTCTTCCGGGGAGAACCAAAGGACGCTGTCCCCGGCCACCTCTTCATGGGGGGGAATGCGGGAGGCAATAACGGGAACGCCTGCTTCCAGACCCTCAAGGATAGTCATTCCGAAGCCCTCGTAAACCGAGGGGCAGACAAGACAGGCGCAGGAGGAATAAAGCCCCGCCAGTTCGCAGTCGCTTATCCTTCCCTTGAATACCACCCTGGATGCTATGCCAAGGTCATTCGCAATGGATCTTAGCCTGCCCTCCATGGGCCCGGTTCCCGCGAGGACAAGGCTGCCCTTCCAGCTGCCGGCCAGCCGGGCAAAGGCCCTAAGCAGGGTTATGTGGTTTTTCCTGGGCTCCAGATGCCCAACCGAAAGCAGGAACTCACCCTGAATGGCCCCGGCGGAGCATGGCTCGGGTAGTGTTGCGGCGGCGTTGGGGATCACATGGACCCTGTCCCCTGATATGCCGTAATGCCCTGTGATGCCCTTTGCCGTGAAACGGGATACGGTAACAATGGCATCAGCTCTTTTCAGCGCACCTGCCATGGTCAGCCTCAGGAGCAGATATCTCTGCAGGCTGAGGTAGCTTCTGCTCTCAAGGAATCTCAGGTCGTGAACGGTTAGGACCACCTTTATCTCCGGAGGAAAGGCCGGCACGGGAAGGGTGTCGGTAACCCACACGCCGAAGGGGCCATGCCTCATCCAGAAACCGGGAGATCTCTCGGAAAGCCGTACAAGGGGGGTCCTTGCCGGGGAAAACACCACTTTGGGCACACCGGGGGCAGCCCCTACCGGGAACCCCGATGTTACCGCCGCCCTGAGGTCAAAGCTTTCCGCCAGCCGGCGGTGGAGTTCAAGAGCCCTCTTCGCCGCGCCGGTAGCGGTGTTCTCAAAGGGAAGCCAGTTGAGGAGAACGGACTTTTCCATTACCACCGTTTTCAGTGAATACAGTTGAACATGGGGTGAATATAAGCATGAAAAGAGGGTGAGGAGCTCAGCGGCAGATCCGCCGAAGGATATAGGAATGGTGCCGAGGGGCGGAATCGAACCGTCGACACACGGATTTTCAGTCCGTTGCTCTACCTACTGAGCTACCTCGGCACCGGAGGCAGTAATTTACGGCTAATTCCCGCAATGGTCAACCCCGAAGTGGTGGGATAACGCAAGTTGATGGGGCGTTAGAGTTTAGTCCACCGAACGGGAGACCTCTTCAAAGAACTCGGAGCCAACACCGCAAACGGGGCATTTCCAGTTCACCGGCAGGTCCTCCAGCCGGGTTCCAGGGGAAATACCGGAATCGGGATCGCCTTTATTGGCGTCGTAGACATAACTGCATGCCTGGCATTCCCATACCATGCTATTCCTCCCCGGGCTGCAAAAAGACGAATGGCCGTTCCACCCCTGCCCGGAGCCTTGTTGTTGTGAACAGGGCGCAGTTCCCGCCGGAGAACGCCGCCAGGGCAGAGTACACATCCGGTTCAAGGGGGATGTTCCCGACCCCCTCAGGATGACCAGTGAAAAGGGCACCTTTTCCTGTCCGGTGAGGATCACTCCGGGATCCTCGCCAGGTATTCAACAAGGACACCGGCATCAATGGAGGGGGCTATAATCCCGGCTACTTCCGCCCGGGCAGCCAGCTCCATGAGACGGGCATCCGGGGGGGAGTCAAGCAGTAGAACACAGTTCTTTTCCGGCTCACCGGTGACGAGCTTTCCGTGGCGAAGACCACCGAAGCCGGCGATGCCGGGAACCACCGCCCCCGGGAGGAGACAGCGGCGGACATGGCAGTGTCCGCATGGGTAACCTGCCCGGCCACGGGGGAGTGAAGCTTCACCGGCTTCAGTACATACTGTATTTTCACAACACCGGTCTTCCGGTCGATCTCCTCGACGGTGCCTGTGGCAGGGACTTGATGGTGGACAGCCTTTCCCCGCTTGCGATGCACTGGCTCCTCTGAACGAACTCACCCAATCGGACCTTCATGTAAGAACCTATCCGCCGGGGCTTGATCCCCAGCTTAGCCGCCACATTCACATAGTGGGGCTTCCCGTCGTAATCCTGTATCTCCTTCATTGTTACCAGGCCGGGGTAGCCTACCGAGGTTACCTCCCCACGCACAGGGCTTGTCACATTGCACGTAAAGGGAATAAGGCCGCCACCGCACTTCATGAAAAGAAGGCGGTCACCGCTTGACACCCTGTCCCCGGGGCGTACCTCAATGTTCTTCATCACCATTTCATCGGTGATGTCCTTTCTGTCGTAGCCCACCCTGGCCCTGACATCAACGAAGAAAACCCGCGGGGGGATCAGCCTGTTCTCCCCCAGAAGGTCCCCCGGGCAACGGTGTCCCCGGTTGATACCTTCATTTCCCCGGGATAGGAAAGGCTGAACTCCCTGTTCAGGACCCCCATCTCAGGCGGGACCGAGGTAGTAGAGGGCAGGTTCATCTCCCCGGGGAGGAAGTGTCCTTCCAGACCGAAGTCAAGGGGAATGGTCTCCTCGCCGTAGCGGAGGTCTATCACCAGGGGCAGGCCGTCTTCCGGAAGGGATACTCCGGGAATGGACACTCCGGAGGTGCTTTCGATGTAAACGCACTCCCCCTTGCCTACCTTTACGGTCCCCCCGGGTGCGTTAACTTTCAGTACTGAGGTTTTTTCACAGGCGCATAGACCCTGGCCACAGGCACGAGACATTCATCCAGGTAATACTTCAGGGCCTGTTCCGGATACTTCACCGACAGAACTCCCATGTGGGGGCTCTGGAAGTGCCTGTCCACCATGAGCAGAGTGAGCCCCTTCGGCCTGAAGCCGGAGGTAAGGATCCATGCGGTCCGCCGGGGTGATGAGTGGGCCATTATTCCCCCGGCGCCAATTATGACCTCAATGCTGGATATCCTGAAGGGATCCCCCTCGGGGGTGGAGAAGGCGGCATCGAACTTGCACTTCACCAGCCGGCGCATTTTTTCGATAAGACCGACTCTGTGCCGCTGGTAGCCCATGTTGAGATGGTGCCGCCAGGCAAGGCGCATGCCCTCCGCCGCCGCGGCCCCCTCCACGGCCAGGGAAGCGCCGCACCGCGGAACGGTGGTTGGGAAAAGGGTTTCCCCAGCACCCAGTTCCGTCCGGGGCCCTGGCCCACACCGGGTATGTGCCTGAACACATTCTCGGGCTCCGCCTCGCGGAGGATGTTGGACAGGCTGTAGCTCATCCCGGTGTTGGCCGCCACGGTGCGCTGGAACTCCCCCTCCACCCTGCTGAAAATGTCGGTGGTGGCTCCTCCCATGTCCGCCATGACGACACCGCCGGGGATGTTCCTGGAATAGAGCTCCAGTATCCTCTCCACACCTGCAGGGGTGGGGATCACCGGCGAGGAGACCATGGAGGAAAGCCTGCTGTACCCCGGGGCCATCTGCATCACATGGTCCATGAAAAGCCTGTGCACCTCGGTAATGGCCGGCTTCAGGTTGAAATGGAGCCCGTCGGGACGGATGTTGTCGGCGAAGGTTATGGAGAACTGATCTCCAAGGATGCCGTTCAGATATGGCCTTACCGCTGTGTTCCCGCAGAAGACAAGGGGATATTTCCGGAACCGTATTTCGGTTCGGCCGGGACAGGGCAATGAGCTGGGCCATGTTGATCACACTGGCCACGGCTCCGTTCTCATAGCCCCCGGCCATTAGCACCAGGTCCGGGGAGAGGTGCCGAAGCCTACGTATCTTCTCCACCCTGGGGGTTTCATCGTCGATGGCAAAGGAATCTATCACCACACCCCCGGCGTTGAAGGCGGTGGCCTTCGCCATGGTTCCCGAGTCCGAAGAGGCCAGGGCTATCACAAGTATCTGAAGCCCTCCCCCGGCGGAACTGGTGGTGAAGAAGGGAAGAGTGAGGTTCCCGGAACCGTCCCTGAGCTGAATCCCCGTTCTCTCCTCAAGCTGCGCTACACCCTGAAAAAACCGGCGCATACATCCTCCGTGGGCTTCTCAACCGTGGTCCCCACCGCCGCGGTTCCCAGGGAGCTGAACCCCCCGGTGCCGAGTTCGAGCAGCAGCAGTTTCGTGGTGGTGCTTCCCACATCGCTCACAAGGATACGTTCAGCATGGTGCCTCCCCGCTTTCCAGTGCTATCTTTGCGGATAGAATATGTTGTGCTGTTCCAGTATATTGCGATTTATAGCCGTTGTCCACCGGATATGCCCGGTTAGACCCCGGCTGGAAAAGGGGTAAAAGTGGAGGAAACCGTCGTTCAGATCCAGTCCCTGAAGAAGAGTTACGGCAGGACAGTTGCACTGTCGGGAATAGACCTTACGGTGAACCGGGGGGAGATATTCGGCATCGTGGGCCCCAACGGCGCAGGGAAAACCACCACAATCGACTGCATGGCAGCCATGAAGAAGCCCGACTCCGGAACCCTCAGGGTTTTGGGCCTCGATCCCCTCAGGGACAGAAGGGAACTCCAGAGGAGAACGGGGCTTCAGCAGCAGGAGTCGGAGCTCCCAGAAAGGATACGGGTCGTTGAGGCGATAACCCTCTTCGGCAGGCTTTTCGGCAAGGCTCCCAACCCCGGGGCGCTCCTTGAAAGGGTAGGGCTGGGGGAAAAAGCGGACAGCTATTTCTCTTCACTCTCCGGGGGGCAGAAGAAACGGCTTTTCGTTGCCCTGGCCCTTGTGAACGACCCGGAACTGATAATGCTGGATGAACTCACAAGCGGCCTCGACCCCGCCGGCAGAAGAAAGCTGTGGACCCTGGTGGAGGAGTTCCGCGGGGGGAGCAGAACAGTGGTCCTTTCCACCCATTACATGGACGAGGCTGAAAAGCTCTGCGACAGAGTGGCTTTCTTCAACCACGGCAGAGTGGTGGCGGTGGACACCCCGGAAAACCTCATCGCGAAGTACCGCCCTGGAATAAGGCTCAGACTGGTCTGCGGCGAGAACTTCCAGCCGGAAACCGCCCTTGCCCTGCATGGTGTGAACAGGGCGGAGATGAACCAGGGAGAATGTGTAATGGAGCTTGAGGGGGCCCATGTGGTGGTTCCGGTGATAAAGGCCCTCTCCGACAAGGGTGTCAGCCTGGGCAACCTGAGAACGGAAACCCCCATCCTCGAGGATGTTTTCATGGAACTCACCGGAAGGGAGTACGGAGATGAGCAGTAAAGCCCACATCGGAAGCCTTTTCGGCCTTGAGCTGAAGCTCTACCTCAGGGAACCCTCCGCCTTTTTCTTCACCGTTATCTTCCCCCTGCTCCTGATGCTCCTGTTCGGAAGCATCTGGGGGAATGACCCGTTCCCCGGTGCCGAATACGGCTACATCGACGCCTTCACCTCGGCCTTCATTGGAATAGTGATACTCACCGCGGGAACCATGGACCTCACCATAAACATCGCCACCTACAGGGAAAAGGGGATACTGAAGAGGTTCAGGGCAACCCCCGTTTCCCCGGTTTCCTTCCTGGCCGCGGAAATGCTTTCCATCCTTGTGATAAGCATAATGGGCGTCCTTCTGCTGCTTCTGGCCGGTGTGCTGCTCTTTGACATGCAGTTCAGGGGAAACCTCCTCGAGGGGTTTGCCGCCTTCCTTCTCAGCTGCTGCGGAATAGCCGGAATGGGCTTCATACCGGCAAGCCTTGCCAGAACAGCCAGGAGCGGTACTGTAATCTCCAACTGCATCTACTTCCCCATGCTGTTCCTCTCCGGCGCCGCCCTTCCAAGGCAGATGCTGCCGGACTTCCTGAAAACGGTGTCCGAGGCCTTTCCCCTCACCCACGCCATAAGGCTTATGCAGGGGATCTGGCTTGGCGACGGCATCCTGGAGTACAAGACCGAAATGGTGGTTCTGGGGGCAATGCTTGTGGCCGGGGCCTTCTTCGCGGGGAAGCTCTTCCGCTGGGACTAGTTCGAGGGCTGGTCGCCGGAGGCGTCGGTGTAGTACATGGTTACCCACATCTCTCCGGTTTCCCCGTCAAGGATGATATCCCAGCTGTTCCATCCCGAGGAACCGCACCCGTAAAGGAAACTACCGCTTTCGGGAATTGTGTCCCATGGCCGGGGCAGCTCCTCCAGGAAAAGCACCGGATCCCAGGTTGAGGCTGGGCTTTCCCGAAGGCAGGCGCTTTCGGCGAATGCCCCGATGGAATCCGGCGGTATGGTGTAGTGTGAGGTGAAGGCAATGTCTGAACAGGTGCAGTGGACCACATTGGAAACCCCGCCGGGCAGCCTTATGCCGGCATTGTCCTCGAGATATTTCCTGTGGTAGTCGCCTCCGCACCCGGACAGGGCTATTGTACAGAGCAAAGCCGCAATGCAGAAGAACCATTTCATTTCCGACCTCCGTTCCCTGGAGATAATCGTGAAAAAGAGGAAGAATGGCAATGGCCGGTGGAACCCCGGCGGGTGCCTGGGTGTAACAGGTGGAAAAGGAGTTGAAAATGAAGAAAGCCTTTGCCGCAATCACGGCAGTGGTTCTGCTCATGCTGCTGCTGTCATGTTCTCTGCCCGAAAGTAACCCCGGTTGAGGGGCCTGCCTGGAAGCGGAACCGTGGGTTTCGCATCAGCCTGCTGAGGCTTCCCCAGAGATAAAGGAACCGGGCACCCTGCCAGCCATTTAAGCAGGTATGAGCCTATTTTTTCTTGAAGACGCTCCGCCAGCCGGTGGGCTCAAGGGCGTAGGGGATCTTTCCGCTACCCAGGGTCCCCACGGCTTCGGTAACGAAGTACACACCGGGATCTATGTTCTTAACCTGGGACATGATCCCGGCAAACTGCTTCCTGGCGCATACTATGTAAAGTTCAGTAACGGTTCCGTGCATGCCCTTTCCCTGGAATTCAGTCACTCCGAAACCCATTTCCCTTATTTTCTCAGCAAGAAGGGGCGCTGATTCCCTGGCCATGATCTTTATCACGATACTTCCCATGGCGAGCTTCCGCTCGATGGTGATTCCCACCACATTCCCCGTGGCGAAACCCAGGGCATAGAAAACCCCAAGGACCGGGCTGGCCTGCACCTGACCTATCACCGCGGAGATAACCCCTATCCAGATGCTTATCTCTATGAATCCCAGAAAGAAGGCCAGGGTGGTCCTTCCCTGTATGATGCTTATGGTGCGTATGGTGCCCAGGGACACATCCAGCACCCTGGCCACGAAGACCAGAAGCCCAGTGAGAATTACGCCGGTATCCACTGCTGATTTTCCTTTCCGCAGGGTGTGAAAGGAAGAATATACAACCCCGGCGGCTACGAAATTCAAAGGGGGTTCAGGAGTGCTGTTCCTGCAGGGAGGGTTCTGCTGAGTTAGTTCTTGCCCTTCTTATCCTGGCATCGAATACGAAACCGCTTTTCTCCCCGGCACTGTCCCTGGAGTGCTTCCTGAGAAGCGATGTGGCGCAGTCCAGCACCATGGCCGGTGAAACCTCGGTATCGGAGTAGTTGTGATTCCCCGTTGCGGCGATGGATACTGTACACAGGGGAAACTCACCATGGAGCCGGAACGGTTAACAAGCTCCATTTTGCCCCTTTCCTGCTCCTCCCTGGTGTACAGAAGGCTGACGCTCCTTCTGTCGAACTCCCGGCAGATCGTGTCAAGGCAATCCCCGGGAACCGGGGTAAAACTCACCACGGCGAACCTGTCCTGCCCCATCTGTCCTGTGAAGGCGTCCCTCACATAGGTGCCAACATGTTTCTTCACCAGTTCAGCTAGCAGCAGGATCATCCTGTCGCCGTTCTGGAATCCGTGCACCAGGTTGAAGGCCCTGAATCCGTTGATGTTGGTAAGGATCAGGTTAAAGGCCTTAAGGGCGATGGCCTCTGTAAGCTTCCTCCTCACCGACACATTGCCTGGAAGGTCCGTCAGGGGGTCCAGCTCCGCTGTTCCTCCGCTGGGCTTCTATGGTCCTGTCAAGAAGGTTCTTCACAGTTACGGTTCCCACAAGGTCGCCGGACCAGTCCACTACCACCACCGGGTCGTAAACCCTGTGGGAAGGCCTTCCCATGGCAGCCCTGGAAACCTCGGTAACCCGCACCCCGTCGCCTGTTATCATGGGGTCGGGCTGGGCAAGGGCGTCAACGGTTTCCCTCTGAAAGACCGAGTAGCCGAAGCGGCCCCCGGTGTTCAGGTAGAAACCTGTTCTGGTAACCAGCCCCACCGGCTTGCTTTCAACCACCACCACAGCATGGTCCACTTCAGGGTTTTCCTGAAAGATCCTGTCCATCTCCTCGCAGTTTACCCTGCCCTTCTCCACCACCATCGGCATGCCTGACACCTCTCCCACCGGACAGTCGGATTCCGCCCTGTTGGTGGCAAGCAGTGCCGCCGCCGCGCGAAGTGAAGCGCTCTCGAACTCCTCCTGTATCTCCGGCGGCTTCGTTTCAGGCCTGGCCACCAGATATCCCTGAACCAGCCTGATACCAAGGGACATAAGCACTTCCAGCTCGTCCCTGTCCTCAAGCCCCTTGGCCACCAGGGTGGTTCCGTTGTTCCTTAGGGTCTCCAGTGCCCTTCTGATGTTCTGCTGCCCCATATCGAACCTGCCCAGGTTATGAACCAGCTTTCTGGGAAGTTTTGCGTACACCGGCTGCAGCAGATCAAGGAGCTTCATGTGCTGTTCAACCGACGGATCAGCGTCGTCCAGGGAAAAGATGATCCCTGCGGAGGTAAGCTCAAGGAGCTTCCTCTCGAAGGTCCGGGGAGCCTCGTGAACCGGCGATGTGACTTCGAGACCAACTGAATCGGACCCCAGACCGAATTCCTCCAATGAACGCAGAATATACTGTGGGGTCATCCTGTCATCGCAGACAGCCTCAGGTGAAATATTCAGGAAGCAGATGGTGCCGGAAAGATCCCTCAGAGTGGCTATCCTTCTGAGGGCGGTGCTCCTGGCGCAGTGCTCCGCCTCCCAGAGAAGCCCGGCCTTCCTGGCCGCCTGAAAAAGGTCCCCGGGGGACTCAAGGGGGTACACTCCCCTGGTGAATACCTCGTAGCACACCGTTCGCTGTTCCATGGCGTCAACGATCGGCTGAAAAAGCTGGGTGAATCTCTCGTTTCGAAGGATCCTTCCCAGTTCGGAATCGTTTCTCTCCTCCAGTGTCACCGGTGTGTTCATTGGACCTCCATGCATTCCGTTGAGACCATTTTGAAACGGGAATGATGACTATTGGAGGCGAATGTTAAGGGTGTTTTAAGGGAACTTCAGCAATGCCATGAAAGGGCGGAGGGATTCTCGGGAAATGCCTGGTTCACCCGTTAACAGATCGGGTTCCTGGAAGAGTTGAAGGATCAAACAGAATCGTGAACAGCCTCGAGCAGATATACTCTGGGCCATGATTCACAATACAGGTCCAGCGCTGTTATTCCCCACCTGTTCACGATGACCGTCAGTTCTCCATATCCTTCCCTATCGCTTAATGAAGCGGTGTAGAGAAAGCTCCCATCATTGGGATCATATACTCTGAATACGGGGTAATCATAATAACCGAGGCAGACCCACAAATTACCATCCGGACCGATTCCGATCCTGTTAATGGCACTGTAGAAGGATTCTGTAGTCAGTGACTCAATAACATGTTCCGGTGCTCCTGAATGCCTTAAAAATACACGATTCCGTTGTGTCTCTTCCTCTATCTCCTGTTCCGTTTTCGCGATTCTCGTGAAAGGCTCTTCAATACGGAAAGCTCTTCTCCCTGAAGGTCGCAGGCTGATATGATGAATTCCTCCTGGGATCTGACAGAGATAAAGACGATTCCGTTATGAGTCACGGTGAAGATTGGCCGCATGTCAACATCTGAAAGGGGATTGGATGCGTCAAAAGGAGCCAGGTTGCGGAAGTAGGTAAACACCGGCTCAGTGGAAGCTGCATTGAACATGGAAACGGAGAAACCCGCCATGATCTCTCCACCCTCCTCCTCTGCGATCCTGTGAATAGCCAGGAAAGTGGTGTCGTTCAGGAAGACAGTTTCCATAGGCGCGGCAAAGGGGAAGGCATCAGTGCAACCGGCATATTCAAGACTATCTGTGTAGAAAAGTATTTTGCTCTGCATAACATCATTTACCGCAAGTCCACCTGAAGGGATCACCGCGACCCAGGATGGAAGCAGGTACTCGCCAGGTCCGCTGCCACCCCTTCCCACCTGCGATAAGAAGTCCCCGTCTTCGTTATACATGAGAACTTTGGATCTCATATGGTCAACCACGATGATGTACCCGTCTGGCAGCCTGGTTGCAAAGGAGGGCATGGCGAGGACATAGTTGCTGTCTCCCTCTTCAACTCCGATTGAATCGACGACACTCAGATATACATCAGGTTCTATGTCTGCGGGTCTTTGCCCTGAGTATTCAGGACCGTTATCGTTACAAGCAGACAACGAAACCAGGATGAAAAGGAACGAGAAGTGCAGCAATCCCCAGACTGCTCGTTTCATGATATCCATAATACCTTCCATTCCGTTATCAGGTCGTAGAGAAGGCAAAGGGCGGCGCTTTGCTGCGCCGCCCTTCCCTTCTAACACGTGGCTACAGGTTTATCCCGATGGTTGGGAGCCAGTCATACAGAAGGCAAAGGGCGGCGCTTTGCTGCGCCGCCCTTCTCTTCTAACCCGTGGGCTAGAGGTTTATCCCGATGGTTGGGAGCCAGTCATACAGAAGGAACTGTATCCTCCCGATCAGAAGCTGATACGCCCCATAACCGTAAACCCGAAGGTCGCCCCGAAACCTATCATGATGATCCAGATGCCTATCTTTGAACCGCCTCCGAAGAAGGGCCCCTTGTGGGGCTTGCTGAAGAAGAAGTAAAGAAGCGCGGCGAGGTACCCAGAACTATCACGATGTTGCCTATGGCCACATCCCATGGAAGGCCGGGCTGGTAGAGGGGTATTATGGTGGCTTCCAGCTGCCTGAGGACCTGGGCCTTCATGGACAGGGGAAAGCCCACACCCATGCTGGCGCCCATGATGAATGCCAGGGGGTATCGGCTGAGCCAGGCCACATTGGGGAAGAACCTGGTTATGTAGAGGATACCCAGGGCAGCGGGGATGAGAAGCACCCAGGCGCCGGATTCTCCCGCCACTATGGGATCGATCAGCCTGGGCTGTATCACACGGGTCCATGTAATGGCTATTCCGTATCCGCTGGATATTCCCACCACAAGGTGCTCAGCCAGGCGGTAAAGCGGGTTTTCCTTGTAAAGGAAAGAGTAGATTCCCAGCGTAAAGATAGCGGAAACCCAGAGTCCTGCTGTTTCGATGCTCATGCTCTACCTCCTTCCCTTCAGTTTGACGTTCTTGTGGAAACCTCCCGCGAAGTAGGCGATGTTTCCCAGAATTACAAGGAAAATGATGAGAAGGTGCGCAATGGACTGAACGTCCATGCCTATGAAGGCAGCCCCGGGTACCGGGGAATGCTGCGCCCTCTCGACGCCGTCTTCGCTCCAGCCCATGAGCAGGGTTTCGTACTCGGCGGCGCCACGAAGCCCACCGAGCTGCCCTATTATCTGATTGGACTGAACATAGATGAGGTAATCGGTTGCCATGACCGCCGTAACCCCGAAGGCCACCGGAAGGCCTATCTTCTCCCGGCCGTAGATTATCCACATTGTGCAGACGCTTGAGCCGGCGGCGGTGAAGGCGAGGTCCACGTCCCGGAGGCTCTTGTGGTCCTGGTACATGGGCATTTGTTCCACCGGGTTCCCCGCAACATCCTGGGGGAACTGTGAGACGATGGAACTTGTCATGCCAAGTATGACCAGATGGAAATAGGGAAGATAGCCCAGGAAGGCAATATCACGGCCTTCAAACACCCATCCCTGGGCATTGTCGGGAAGTGTGTTTCCCCTGGCTATCCACTCGGCCTCTATCTCGTCGCGGTCGGTTATTCCCTGTTCTCTCAGTTCAGCCCAGTCGTCCCAGCGGACCATCTGAAAGTGACCGTCGTTCATAGGGTTGGTCAGCTCTTCTATGGCAATGGAGGCAAGGCCCTGCCCCAGTGGTGTGTAGCTGGTAACATAGGCGGGAACCTTCCTGGCGAAGGCATGACGGAGAACGGCGACACCCATGGGCTGGTTCTCAGCGGCGGTGCCGGGGTCGAAGTCGAAGCTTACCATGATAGCGTTGTCGGAATCCAGGTTCTCTATGTAGTCATACACGGAGATCACTTCCTGGGAGGGCAGTACGGGAAGCCCCAGGGGAGTGAAGAAGGGTATGATACAAGCCAGGCCTATGGTCAGAAAGATCCAGCGCCTGTCAACATTCAGCATTTTTTCCCAGATGTTCATGTTCACCCCCCCTACTTTCCTGCTCCGCCGAGCCAATTACGCTCGACGCCGAAGATGATCTTAAGCTGTGTAGCAAGAATACCGAAACCCACGCCGAGGGAAATGGCCCTTTTGGCGGCGGTGTTCGGGTAGCGGAGTATCCAAAGGCCGATCTTCGGGAACCAGTCGCCAATGAGTTCACCTATTGGCACCTGTCCCAGCATGACCACCACCGCCGCAAGAAGCAGCACTGTGGCCAGGGCGGACTTGGCCCTGAAGGCCCTGAAGGCGGCGCTGGCGATGTAGAAGGCCAGAAGGCTGAACATTGTTGACTGTATGGGAACCTGGATGTTCATGTAGGCAAAGTCGAAAACACCCTGGGAGGTTCTGTCCCCACCCATGCTCTGGAGCATTCCTCCTCCGATGGCCTCGGGGAGGACAAGGGCGAAGAAAGGAACCATGTAAAGAGGAATGAGCACCGCCCAGCTGTATGGCCAGTTCTTTGCCTTCCTCTTGATCTTGTGATTGTGGAGCCTTGTGAGGCTGCCAACACCGAGAATAAGGGCGAAGGCGCCTACTATCGGCACCCATTCGGTGTAGTAGTCGAAGAGCGTCTGCGAATACTGGTGGGGTATGAAATACTGAATGATGAACAGTATTCCGCCCACCATGACTATCGCAAGAGGAACGGATCTTTTCATTTAGTCCTCTCCTTTCGGTGGGCTAGTCCAGTACAGACATGGTTAAGAGATCCTTGAGCCAGGCCAGTGTTTCCGTGCCGGCTATCATATCAGTTAATGAAAGCAGAATGCTCAGAGTGATGATCGCCATGATTATTCCCTTGCAGGCATCCTGCCCCTTGATGGAACCAAGCTGCTTGGGCTCCCTGCCCAGATAGGCGCTTGCGGCGTAGAGCTCTTCGCCTATCAGGGTGTAGTCGCAGGTTGTGATGAAGAAGGGAAGCTGTGTAACCGCGTCGGTACCGGCTATCTGGATGGCCCCGGAAAGGGAACCGGTTTCTGCGAGAATGAGGGATTCCGCCCAGAACATTCCCAGGTAGAAGTTCGTTGCTGGTTTGTCTCGCATCATGATACCGTTCACACCTGCCACGAAGGCGAACTGACTCTGGGTGAGGAAGAAAACGCTGTCTTTGTCGAAGGCGTCGGGTCTGCCCGCTTCAAGATAGCCCTGGCGGACGGTTTCCTCGGCTATGGTGTAAACTATGGGATCTCGGTTGGGGACAAGAAGCGGTGTCTGGTACTCGGCCACCTTCTTGGCCACACGGCCTAGAATGGTGAGGCTGGCGATGGTTGCCACATCTCCAATGGTACTCAGGCCGGGTACATAAAGTATTGGTTTGCCCATTTCGGTGGCCCGGCCGATGGCCTCGTCGATGGCCTCTATACCGGCGATGGGCCTGAGGTACATCTGCACGCCTCGCTGGGCGGCGTTGAAGTAGAGGAGAATGAGACCCAGAAAGAGGACGCATCCTATGAGAACCCTCACTTTGCCGGTGTGGAACCACTGGTTGGATGCCACTTCCTGGGCGGGGGTAATCTCGCTTGCCACCTCGGCGCCGTTTATGTATGAGGCGGCAACCTGGTACTCGTACTGAACCCCGGGCTCCACAGGATAGTCCGGGTCGTAGCCGTCGGTGAAGGAGGTGCCTTCTCCGGTGGCAATGAACCCCACAGGATTCATCTCTTCCTCGCCGGCTGTTCTTCTGTAGACGGTGTATCCCAGGAACGAAAGGTTCTCAGGGGACTCACTGCCGGGTTCAAAGCTCACCTCCAGGGCGTCGCCGGCGTCGTTGGGCCAGTCGGACACCTGGATGGAATGGGGGGCTGCATCCCCTGGCCGTCCACCGGGGCGGACATGGCCGCGGGGTCGGCTTCGGAAGCGCCTTCTGTTTCCGTGGCGACCACCTCGCCCGCCGCATCCGCCGGAAGCTCTGCAGCATCCCCGCCTGGGGGAGCTTCAGTTCCCTGGGCAAAGCCCAGACCGGCGGCCAGCAGCAGTACTGCGAGTATGGCCGGTACCTTTTTCAGCATTTTTCAACCTTTCAGTTAAAAGTTCACTCTCTGTCTATTTGAAAAAGTCGACTATTATATCAGCCACTTCGCACCCACCCTGCTTGAGGCCCTCGGCTGCCGGCGCCTATGTGGGGGTGGCTATGACCTTGTCGCTTTGTATCAGATCGCAGTTCTCAGAGGTGCTGGGCTCGGTTTCGAACACATCGGTGCCCGCGGCGAAGACCTTTCCGGAATCGATGGCCTCCAGCAGGGCTGCCTCGTTGATGGTGCCGCCCCTGGCGCAGTTGACTATTACAACGTCCTGCTGCATCAGGTCGAACTGGGGTTTGTGGAGGATGTGATGGGTCTCGTCGTTGTGGGGAATGTGGAGGCTGATGAAATTGGCCCTCTCGCAGAGCTCGCTGAGGGTTACCTTATCGGCGCCTTCCAGGGACTCTTCCTCTATGAAGGGGTCGTAGAAGATCACGTTCATCTCAAAGGCCTTGGCCCTCTTCGCGACCTCCCTGGCTATTCTGCCGAAACCGATGAGACCCAGGGTTCCGCCCCAGAGTTCCAGGCCCTTGCTGTAATTCTTCTTGTTCCACTGGCCCTGCTTCATGGTCCTGTCGGCCACGGGTATGTAGCGGCAGCAGGCAAGCATGTGGCCCAGGGCGAGTTCGGCCACCGCCACGGAGCTGGCGCTGGGGGTGTTCCTCACGGCTATTCCAAGTTCCTCGGCCTCTTTGACATCTATGTTGTCGAGACCCACACCGCCCCTTACGATGAGCTTCAGCGTGTCCTTGCAGTGCTCCAGAACGGGAACCCTGACCTTCGTGGCGCTTCTTACGACCATGGCGTCGTATCCCGGTACGGTCTCAAGAAGGGCGTCCTGGTCCATTCCGGTTTTTACGGTAACCTGGTGGCCGCCCTTTCTGATAGCATCGAGGGCGGAATCTGCAACGGCGTCACAGATCAGAACCTTAGCCATTTTAAACCTCCTGATAACATTTAAATTATTGAGTGACAATGGAGTAACTCCAGCCTGTGAAAGCTACCCCACATAGGACTTCAAGTCAATGATACAGGCATTTACCCCAGAAGCTTTTCCACCCCTTTCACCATGGCTATAGCGGTGAGTCCGCAGGCCTCCATTACCTGGTCGGGTGTACCGCTGCAGCCGAATCTGTCATCTATGCCCACGGGAGAGATCCTTACGGGGACCCTCCTGGAATAGTACTCGGAAACAGCCCCGAAAAGCCCTCCTGCAATCTGGTGATCCTCGGCGGTAACCACAGCCTGTGAGTTCCCGGCCAGATGATCCAGCAGGCCACCGTCTATGGGTTTTATGCTCACCATATCCGCCACGGAAACCTCTATACCCCTACGGGAGAGAACCTCCGCAGCCTCCAGTGCCCTGGAGACCATTGCACCCACAGCTATCAGGGAGGCGTGACGCCCCTCCCGGAGCAGGTGCCCCCTGCCCGGTTCCACTGTGCTTCCCCGGGAGTAAATGCAGGGAAGTGGGTTCCTGCCGTACCTAATGTAGACAGGGCCGCTGATGTCCAGGGAGGCAATCACCGCCGCCTCGGTCTGGATGGCGTCCGCAGGCACGAGAACAGTCATCCCCGGAAGGACACGCATAAGGGCGATGTCCTCAAGGGCCTGGTGGGTGCCGCCGTCGGGACCGACGCTGGTGCCGCCGTGGGCGCTCCGATCCTCACCGGAAGGTTCATGTTGCAGATGGAGGTTCTTATCTGGTCGAAGGCCCTTCCCACGGCGAAAACCGCGTAGGTGCTGTAAAAGGGCATGAAACCCGCAAGGCAAGGCCGGCGGAGTGCTCCGCCATGTTCTGCTCGGCTATTCCCAGGTTGATGAACCTGTCCGGAAATTTTCCCTGAAGGCCATGGTTCCAGTGGAACGGCTGACATCGCCATCCACCACCACGACCCTGTCGGAGATCTCCCCCGCCCGGAGCAGACCCTGCACATATCCTTCTCTGGTGGCCCTCATTCCAGTTCCTCCAGGGCCAGCTTCAGTTCCTCCGGGGTGGGCGACCTTCCGTGCCACAGGGCGGAGTTCTCCATGAAGGAAACCCCCTTGCCCTTCACTGTATCGGCGATTATCACCAGGGGGCCTCTGTGGGGGGTTTCGAATGCCTTCTTTATGGACTCCCGCCGGTGCCCCTGGCAGCGGGCGACGGTCCAGCCGAAGGCCCGCCATTTGTCCTCAAGGGGTTCCACCTTCATTATCTCCTCCACCGGGCCGTCGAGCTGCACACGGTTCCTGTCAACAATGGCCGTGAGGTTATTCTGCCGGTTGGCCCCGGCGGACATAGCGGATTCCCAGATACTTCCCTCCTGCAGCTCGCCGTCGCCCAGTATGCAGAAAACACGGGAGCCGGTTTTCCTGAGCTCCAGGCCCAGGGCCATTCCGGCGGCTATTCCAAGCCCCTGACCCAGGCTGCCCGTGGAGCAGTCGAGGCCGGGAAGGCTCTGCATGTGGGGATGCCCCTCCAGTCCGGAACCGAACTTCCTTAGTTCCCGAAGCCGCTCAACATCGAAATAGCCCCTCCGGGCAAGGACTGCGTAGAGCGCCGGGGCGGCGTGACCCTTTGAAAGGACCAGCCGGTCCCGTTGATCCCAGTGGGGCTCCCGGGGTCTTATTCTCATTTCATTCCAGTACAGGTGGCACAGTATCTCCACAAGGGAAAGACTGCCGCCGGGATGGCCGCTTCCCGCTTCGTGGATCATCTGAAGTATGTCGCGCCTTATGAGGCCTGGCTGGACCATCAGTTCCCCGCCGCCGCCCAGTCGTTCCTGAAGGCTTCCATGCCCTTTTCGGTCAGGGGGTGAAGAATTGCCTTCTTCATGACGGCATAGGGCACTGTTGCAATGTGTGCACCGGCAAGGCAGCTTCGGTGACATGGTTCGGGGTCCTTATGGAAGCGGCGATGATCCTGGTGGAAAAACCATGGGCATCGAAAATATCCGCCAGGTCCCGGACCACCTGCATGCCATCGGTCCCCGCATCGTCCAGTCTTCCCACGAAGGGGCTCACATAGGAAGCTCCGGCGGCGGCGGCAAGGAAGCCCTGGGCGGTGGAGAAGACCAGGGTAACGTTGCAGGGGATACCCTCGTTTTCAAGAACGGAGCAGGCGGCGATCCCCTGGGGTGTGCAGGGAAGCTTGACAACCACGTTGTCGTGCCAGAGGGACTTCTCCCTTCCCTCCTTTACCATGCCCTCTTTGTCTTCGCTTATCACCTCGGCGCTCACAGGGCCGTCCACTATGGAACAGATCTCCCGGATTACCTCGGTGAAATCCCTTCCCTCCCTTGAGATCAGGGTTGGGTTGGTTGTAACGCCGGAAAGAACACCCCATCCGGCAATTTCCCGTATCTCTTCAACATTGGCTGTATCGAGGTAGAGTTCCATGGTGCGGTCTCCTTCTAGTCGAGGTCCGACGGATGAGCTTTTTCCTTTAGTACAGGTATTGGAACATAACCGGTGAGAAGGGTCTTGGGCTCGTCAAATCCGAAATTTATACACAGTTCCCATCGCTTCCCCGCTTCTTTGCCCCTATTACGACCCCCTTGCCATATCTGGGGTGCTTGACCAGATTGCCCTTTCTGTACCCGACACCGGAGGGCACCGGCGGCGGCGAGGGAACCGGGACACCGGGAGATGTATCCTCCACCTCGGGGGTCTCCTTCTGTCCCGTGGCTATTTCCGGCAGGAACGGCTGGGTCCCAGGGGGAAGCCTCCCGGTCTGGGTCTCTGGCTGCACCATGTGAGGCACAGCTTCCTTCTGGCCCTGGTCATTCCCACATAGAGCAGCCTTCTCTCCTCCTCGAGGTCCTTGGGGGAATACTCCTGGGCCCTTATGAAGGGAAGCATCCCCTCTTCCAGGCCGGATACGAAAACACAGTCGAACTCCAGTCCCTTGGCGCTGTGAAGGGTCATGAGAACCAGCCTGTCGTCCCCGGTCCAGGTGTCTGAACTGGAGAGAAGGCTCTGCTCAGCAAGAAAGCCGGGCAGACCACCATCGGGCTCCTGCCGTCGTACTCCGCGGCGTACCTTCTGAACTCCTGTATGTTCTGAAGCCTGCTCTCGTCGGCTATCTCACCGGAGGAATAGAGGTCGGCTAGTCCGGTGAAGTCTATCACCCTGTCCACAATGTCGCTTGCTGTGTCCCCCTTCGCAACGCCGTCCATGCAGTGCCTCAGGTTCCTGCCCAGCTTCTCAAGGGCGGATTGCCCCCTTGAGGATATGCCCTGTATGGAAGAACACTTCTCCAGGGCGGATACGATGTCGGTACCGTGCTCCTCGGCCCAGCGGAAGAAAGCGCTCTGTCCCTTGTCCCCCACACCCCTTGTGGGCTTGTTCACAACCCTTCTGAAACTGGCGGCGTCAACGGGGTTCACTATCATTCTGAGGTAGGCCACGATGTCCTTTATCTCCGCCCTTTCAAAGAAACGTACTGTGCCCACCACTTCGTAGGGTATCTGCATCCGTCTGCACATTGTCTCCAGGGGCCGGGACTGGGCGTTGGTCCTGAAAAGGACCGCGATCTCCTTCCAGGGGGTGCCGTCGGCGGCGGTTTCCCTGGCTGATGACAGGATGAAGTGGCTTCGTCCTCGGGGGTGAGTGTGTTGTGTATCTTCACCCGGTCACCCCTGCCCAGCACCGGGATCAGGGTCTTGCCGTGCCTGTCACGGTTGTGGCTCACGAGGCATGACGCCGCGGTAAGGATGTTCCCGGTGGATCTGTAATTGGTTTCCAGCCTTATGGTGTGGGCTCCTGCGAACTCGGTGGGAAACCTCAGTATGTTCTCCACCCGGGCACCCCTCCATCCGTAGATGGACTGGTCATCGTCCCCCACCACCGTGACCACTGTGTTCTCCCCGGTGAATTCCTTCAGTATCTCATTCTGCACACGGTTGGTGTCCTGGTACTCATCCACCAGTATCCTTGTGAACATATTGCGGTAGTATTTCCTTATGTCATTATTATGACGGATCGCCGCCAGGACTTCTGTCAATAAGTCGTCGAAGTCAAAGGCACCGGATTTCCTCAGCTCCTTCTGGTATCCGTCGTAGAGCATGGCCAGGGATTCCATGTAGGGCGATGTGGCCGTGGAAAGGGCTTCCTCCGGCGTCAGAAGGTCGTTCTTGCTGTTTGATATGAACCCCTTTGCAGCCGATGGAGTGATCTTCACCGGAAGTGAGATGGATTTCATGAGTCGCCTGATCAGTGTTTTCTGATCGTCGCCGTCGAATATCGAGAAGTTCTCCGGATGCCCCAGGGCCCTGGCTTCACGGCGGAGCATCCAGGCGCATATGCCGTGGAAGGTTCCCATGCGGAGCCGGATGTTGGATGCCCCCAGCTGCCCCTGAACCCTTTCCCGCATCTCCCCGGCGGCCTTGTTGGTGAAGGTCATGGCAAGAATCTCCCAGGGTTTCGCTATGCCGGTGTCAATAATCCACGCGATCTTTGAAGTAAGGACCCTGGTTTTCCGCTGCCGGCCCCGGCCAGAACAAGTAGATGACCGCTATTGTATTGTACTGCTTCCTTTTGAGCTTCGTTTAACGAATGATGTTATTTTCTGGCACGGTATTTGCTTCCTGTATTCGTGTTTGAGTTTCACGTTGTGGGCGAAAGGACTTAAAGGATGCACAAACCCGGATTCATGAGCTGGCTGACGCTGTCGATAGGAATCGCAGTACTGCCGCTCCTCATGCTCATAGCCTGGCCGGCCTGAACCCCTCCCGGGCCCGCCACCGAGCATGAGAGTTTCGCCCATCCTATCCGGGTTACAATACGGGCAATCGGTCGACCCCTCCGATTGCCCGTCCTCTTTTCATATATAATTTCAATCCTGTCTGCGATCCCTGACCACCTGTCAATAAAAAGTTTCTTCATCAGCTTCAGACGCCCCATTTGCCCCGCCCCTTGAGACTCCACGACTTTAGATGCACGCTTATGTTCATGTATTTCAACAATTTCCAGTTCATCAATAAAACTCTGTCTGTCTCTGGCACGGTATTTGCTTCCTGTATAAATCGTTCGAGTGTCGCGGTTTTCAACGAGAGGACAGAGAGAATGTACAGACCCGGATTAAGAAGCTGGCTGCTGCTCTCCTTCGCAATCGCGTCGCTGCCGGTATTCATCCTTGTAGCCTGGCCGGTCTGATCCCCCTCCCGGACCCGCCAGCAGGGATGAAATAGTCACCCATCCGATCCGGGTTGCAATACGGGCAGTCGGCCTACCCCTCCGGCTGCCCGTTCCTTATCGGGGCTGAACCGTGCTATTGCCATCTACTATTGCAATGCCGCTGCTGGTCCCTATTCGAGAGGCTCCGGCCTCTATCATTTTAAGGGCGTCCGCCCTTGTCCTTATTCCGCCGGAGGCTTTACCCCGGCCCTGTCCCCCACCGTTTCCCGCATGAGCCTTACATCGGGAACGGTTGCGCCGCCCCGGGCGAAGCCGGTGCTGGTCTTTACGAAGGCAGCCCCGGCATCAATGGAAATGGAGCAGGCGGTTACTTTTTCCTGCTGTGAAAGCAGGCAGGTTTCCAGTATTACCTTCACCGGTGTTCCCGGAACAGCCTTTACAACCTCCTGTACACACCGGTAAACGCCTCTGTGATCCCCGGCTCTCAGAAGGCCCAGGGGGATTACCATGTCGATCTCGGAAGCCCCCCTGGACACCGCCCATTCCGCTTCCCGGGGGGTGAGGGGTGTGGCCCCCAGGGGGAAACCGGCAACGGAGCAGACAAGGGGTCCCCTTCCATGGAGGATATCGAAGCACAGGGAACCCACACAGGGTTCACACAAACGGAAAAGAAGCTGTAGTCAATGGCCTCCCGGCAGAGCCCGTCTATCATGGATGGTGTCGCGTCGGGCTTCAGAAGGGTGTGATCAATATATCCGGCCAGATCCATAGCCTATGTCCTCCCTGAGAAAAACCAGTGTTATCTCCCCGGGCACCACGGTAACCGGTTCATGGCTGAATGTCCTGCCGTTGACGGTGACGGAAACCGGCCAGGTGCCGGCTGGAACGGTGAGCCTGGCCATCTGTATCTGTGCCGGCAGGGTGAGCCAGGCCCGGAGATCAGCCCGTTCGGTTACAGCGCCTACAATGCTCAGTATGAGACCCACGCCTGAACTCAGGGTACTGTTACCGGTGAGTTCTTCTGTGAGGTCCTCTCCCAGTTCGGAAGCGCCGGACTTCACCGCAAGCCTTGCGGCTGCCCGAAGGACATTCCTTGCGGCGTGGTCCTCAAGGTTCTTCCTGGCAATTCCGTTCATGTCCTGCACCAGGAAAAGCCGGGCTTCACCGCCGGCGGCTGAAAGGGTTCCGGTGACAGACCGCCGGGTGAACATTGGAATCACCGGAAGGGCCAGTCTGTAGACCCTGTCCTCGGAATGTACCGCGAAGTCCCGTTCTTCCCTTCGGGCTATACTTCCAAGCTCCACCACTGCCACTATCTCGCCCTGTTCACCGCTTCGGGGGTTTCTGGAATAGTCAATATCAGGCCAGAGACGCTGAAACTCGCTGAGGAGGCCGTCGAATCCGTTGTAGTCCGCCAGGCGCATTGCGTCGGCCCGGAGCTGAACCGGGGTGGGAAGGCCGTACTGGCCGGCGTAGACCGAGTCGTATGTGGCCATGGCCAGCCTGTAGCTCACCAGTGCGTCGTCGTAGTCGTGGTCCATCTCGTAGAGGACACCCATGAAGTACCGTACAAAGGCATCGTCGGTGTATCGGTTGGGGTTCTCGCCGTAGTGGGAATTGATCTCCTTCAGCTTCTCGTTCACCCTCCTGGCCTCTACGGCGGCGCTTTCAATGTTCCCGGATGCGGCGAAACTGGCGGCCAGACAGTAGTTTATGAACACCTTCTCGTAGTCGGCCCCCCTGAAATCCAGCGCAAGGTCGCTGGTTATCATGGAAGCCGCCTGCTGGCCGATGTCCGTTCCCCTCTGGAGGTCGCTGAGCCCGTCGGCCCGAAGCAGAGCTGCCTGGGCTGTGTCATGAAGACCCGCGTACCTGGCCAGATTCCCGAGTTCCATGAGATAGAGAAGCCTGTCCTTCCCGGTGCTGTCGGGAAACACATGCCTCAGCCTCTCCATTGCCCGTACCGGCTGGCCCATGCCGAGGTCGTTTATCACCGGACGCATGGTGCCGGTGTAGGAGGAGGCGCAGGCCAGGAGAAGAAGGGCCCAGAAGAAAAGGAGGGCGTTCCTCACCCTACCACTCGATCATTTTCTTTATCTCGGTGGAACCCATCCATACCTTGAGGGCGCTTTCCACATCGATGAGTTCGATGTTGATCTGGTAATAGACCGCCCGGGTGCTGCCCTCCTGGTCCTCTATGGAGTTCACCGTTCCGGTCATCACATAGTCGGCGCCAACCTCTCTGCCGAACTGGGCGGCACTTTCAGGGGAGGCGAAATGGACTGGTCCCTTCTTTCATCCCTGACTTCATCCCTCTCCCTGCCCCCTGAGGCTATCCTGAAACGGCCGGAGTTCAGCAGGGACCTCTCTATCTCGGACATGAAACATCCACATTGATGTGTTCGGTGCTCTGGTTCCTGACTCCGCCCACCAGGACCACAGGCGGCCCTGTTTCAGTTCTGCCGTCCACCACACGGGCCCCGGCGACCCAACGGCCCTCAAGACACTGCTCAACGATGGACTGGGCCACTAACCTGGCGTCGGTGTCGTTCCACCTGCCGCTTAGGTCCGTAACGGTGTCGGTATCGGTGCGGGTTACCTCCCGGCCGCCGCAGCCTGCCAGAAAAAGAATAGCCAGAGCGGCTATGAATACAGTTTTCATACTGATGTCTCCTCTCGTGAACTACCTTGGAACCTCGATGGCCCCCTGAAAAGAACATTGAAATAACCGTTTCCCCTGTTGACCGCTGATATGCCAGGCTCGGGAGCCGGCTTGAAAATACTCATGTAAACCGCCGAGGAGGGTGGTGCGGTGTCATTGGGGTTGCCGCTGTGAACCGTACCGGTAAACTCCCACATGATTCTCTCCCGGGCGGTGCTGTAGCCTGCGAACATTGCCTGTGTGCCCAGGGTTCCAAGCATTTCGCCCATGGAGGACACAAGGTGTGAAGAATACCCGGACATGGCCTCGAATACATCCCTGGGAACCACAACTCCCGCTTCCTGGGCAGCTAGCATCTCCGCCAGGGTGGGAAGCCTTTTGCCCCTCTGGGAGAGGTAGGACTGGGCGCCGTTCCAGGTAACTGAAGCCGCGGGACTGTCAAGCATCTGTGAGGGAACCGTAAGGCCCCCGCTCTGGTCGCCCATAAAGGGTGTGAAAGCAAGGAACTCCATGGCGTCGCCCGAGCCTCCGGTTATTATCACTCCAAGGTCTCCGGTTCCGAAACCGGAGGAGTTGATCCAGGTGACAAGACCACGGTAGGAGACCGGCTCGGAATCTATGAAGAAACCGGATACCTGAACCGACTCACCTTCTATATCGACAGTGGTTCCGGGAACGTAGACCATACCCTGGGGAGGTTCGGGAAGATGACAGACGGAGCAGTAGGTACCGTCGTTTTCCGCAGCGCATTCGGGACACTCCCAGGACAATGCGGACAGAACTATGAACAGAACGGGCAGAAGAATGATTCTCATACCTGTGGCTAACCTCCCTGTTAGAATTCCGTTGACAATGTGAAGTAGTATTCAGGTTTCTGGCTTATTCCCGCAAGGTCGGTCCGCCAGGCGATATCGGTTTTCAATACGAAGTACCCTATATTCAGCCTGAACCCTGTTCCTATGGACATCTTGATGTCCTCCAGCCTGTATCCTCCGCTGCCCCTTGCGCCTTTGAATGTGGACAGGTCGTCGGAGACGAAGCCCAGGTCGGTGAATATCACTCCCCTGCCCCGTGTGAGTGTTATGGGAATGGGGGCGGCAAGGCTGAGATAGTTCAGCACCGGATAACGGAGCTCCACGGAAGCCACTCCGTATCGGGTTCCGTTAAGTGAGACATAGTCCCAGCCCCGGAGCATGTCGGCGTAACTGGTGTAGAACTGGTAGAGGTCTCCCACCCCTCCACATCCCCGGTGCTCCTTCTGTGGGGAAGGGCTCCACCCAGGAAGAACCGCTGGGGATCCTCCCCGAAGCTCATTCCACCGGCAAGCCTGGTTGCCAGTGTCACCTCGGAGGAAACCCAGGTGTATTCCCTGAGGTCGAACATTCCGGTGAAGTACTGGGAATTGTCCCAAAGACCCGGGGCGTAGTCGAAATCGATGCTCATGCGGCTTCCCACCCGGGGACCGACAGCGCCCCAGAGAGCGTTGTCGTAGACCAGGTTCGCCCCCAGGGAGAAGATGTTCTCCCTGAAGAGAAGGTCGTTGGACCACAGGCCCTCACGGGAAACCCGCCTGTAGCTGGCGGAAAGACCGGCTCTGACGGCCTTGGTGAATGGGTAATAGGCACCCAGACCTGATCCCAGGTTGATGTCCCTCACATAGTCGCGGTTGCCTGCATTGTCTTCAAAGACATACCTTGAAGCGAAACGGTAAACGGAACCACCGGTCTGCACCCTGTGACCCAGGTTGCTGTACATCACTGCCACATCCATGTCGTTGACCTGGCCGCTGAAGTCCGCCAGTATGCCCATTTTGTGAAGGGCAAGGACATCGCTGAATATGAAATAGGAGCTTCCGGTAAGACCGGCGTAGGAATCGAACCCGGCGTTGGCGCTGACCTGATCCAGGGAGAAGGCCGGCTGGTAGGGAGCAATGCGCCAGTGCCCCGTTTCGAAGTAAACGCTGTCTTCTTCACCGTAATAGTCCCTCCCCGCCGCACACAGATGAAGGGAATCGGGGCCTTCGGCCCGTCTGGAGGTAAGGTCGTGGGAGATGTAGAGGCCCGATCCGCTCCAGTCCGATGACTGGAACAGGGCCACTCCGGAGGAATCCGCCCAGCTTGGATAACCCGGGGTCATGTAGAGATCGGTGAGCTTCACCGCGGCGGTGGTGTCGGTTTTCAGCAGATAGAAATCCGGCTGGCCCTGCTCAGAGGAGATGAAGACCAGGCCTTCAGGGGTTTCCACCGGAGTGGATATGTCCTCCAGACATGTATGTACAGTGTCGGCGGAGCCATCGGTTCCAAGGAGGAGGATGGATCTGATACCAAGGGAGGGATCCTCGGAGACGCACCAGATGCCGCTTTCTCCCCACCAGAGGTCGAACTCTCCCTGGTTGTTCTCGGTAAGCCTTGCAAGCTCCCCGGCGTGGATATCCCACATCCATACGTCAAGTGTGGCGTTCTGCAAAGCACTGAAGGCTATCTGCCCCCCGGAGGGATTCCACACCGGATCCCTTATTAACTCGAACTGGAAGGGGAGTTCCGTCATCTCCCCCTGGAGCGATGCGATCATGATGCCATCGGTTACCTGTTTCTGGAAGGCCACCGCCACGGAATCAGAGCCCGGGGAGAAGCACATGGTCCTGTACATGGGTGAGACGGACCTCTCCTGTATCCCGGTTCCGTCAACCACCCGGAGCAGCTCTTCCCCGTCCACCGCCGAGCGAACCACACCGGAAAAACGGGCGTGGTGATACTCGGCTCCGGCCACTGAAGACCCGTCGGGGGAGATGATCGGCCCGGCCATGTTCAACCTGCCTGCGCCGCTTCCACTGCCCTTCATGATTGGGGTGCCGAGGTCGGAAGGACTATCTCCGGTTGCCACGTCTCCCCAGTAGGTTTCCCTGGCCCATTCGATGAACCTCTCGCTGAACTGCTCTACGGTCATGTCGAAGGCGGCACGCATGGCGCCGTTAATGCCCTCGCGATTCCGCATCTGTCTTACGAAGTCCTGGAAGCGTTCTTCACCGTAGCGCTCTATCATGAAATGATAAATGGCCTGCCCCTGCCGGTAAACCAGATAATCCTGCCTCCGGTTGAGCTGGGGTATCGTTACTATGCCGTTCCGTATCACAAGGTCCCTGAACTCGATCTCGCTTGCGGTATCCCATCCCAGGGAGGTGTACTCGGCGAGACCCTCCATTACCCAGAGGGGGTTCTGGACCTGAGTATGTCGGTGAGCTCCCTGCGGTACATCATGTCATACACATAGGCGTGGTTCAGTTCGTGGGCCAGTACATGCCTGTAGGTGCTCCAGACCCCTTCGAAGGGAACCGCGATCCTGCCCTTGTAGAACTCGGTGAAACCTCCCACCCCAACACCAAGTTCGCTTGATATCAGAGTTGTCTGCCGGAACCTTGCCGGGGAACGGTAAACTATCACCGGTATGGGCTGGGAGGGGAGGTAATCGAAGGTGCCGCTGAGAAGGCGGATCTCCCGTTCAGCTATCACCGCTGTGCTTTCGGCAACGGTTTCGCTTCCCTCCTCGTAATAAACATCGAAATGGGGTGAATGGATGACCCACCAGTCCTGGTCGATCCCGGTTATCTTGTTACGGCCGTATTCCGTGGCATGGGCGGAAACGCAAAGCAGCAACAGCGGAAGCAGTATGAAATATCTCAAAATGAGCCTTTCCTGATGGAGGACCATTTCCCAATACGCTTATTATACCATTGTCCGCCGGAAATGTGCCCGGGGAGGAGAACATTTGCATATTAGACCCATGAGAAGAATCATCCCCTTTGCTTCCGTTCTGTTGATCCTGGTTGCCTGCGGTGGCGAACCAGGCCCGGAATTCACCCCGGAGGATATGGAACTGATAACCGAAGCCGCCTCCATGACAGCGAGGAACCTTGCCTTTCTGCCGGATTCAGCGGGATGGTCCCCCCGCCGGACAGCACCGCCATCCTTGCACTGGAGCAGCTTGCCTTGAGGAATGTGGAAACCTGGCCGGTGTTCTTCAGGGCGGCGGCGGACACGGCGTCGAAGCTGGAACAGCTCATGATACAGGCCCAGCGGGAGGAACAGCAGTTCCAGCTGCTTTAGCGGACCCTTGTGACCACCCTTGATATGTCCCGGAATATCACCGCTGCGAAGAGGATCAGCAGAAGAAGTACCCCTATCTGCTGGGCGGTCTGGATCACCCTTGGAGAAGCGGGTTTGCCCCTTGCCCCTTCATAAAGCAGGAACAGGAACTGTCCGCCGTCGAGTACCGGCAGGGGGATCAGGTTAAAGCCCATTATGGCCAGGGAGAAGTAGGCAATGGTCTCAAGGAACCTGGAGATCCCGAAGCCGGCCTGCTGCCCGAGGGTTTCAGCCACGAAGACAGGTCCGCCGGACATCTCCACCAGCTGAACCGGAGAGACCACCAGTTTGACCAGCCCGGAATAGAAGGCCAGGGCACCCTCCAGCGCCGCGGTGACGCTGAGGCCAAGGGCTTCGAACACCGGCAGCTTCATTGTTCTGGTTTCCCCCATGGATGTAACGCCTATGATGAGCCTTCCCTGGTAATCCATGGGCTCCACCCATGCTGTGTCCGGGGAACCGTTCCTCATGAAGACGATCTCCGCGTACCTTCCGGTGAACTGGGAGACCTCCCTCTGGAGTTCGGAAAAGTCCGCTACGGGAACGCCGTTCACCGCTGTAACGCTGTCACCGGACCGAATACCTGCTTCATAGGCCGGCATGCCCACCGATGACTCCACCACCGTAGTGAGAAGGGGGGTGAACCCCGGAAGGCTGTCCGGGGAAAGGTTGTAGGGAACAGTCAGCCGGGAGCCGTTCCTCTCCACCAGGAACTCACCGGTTGGGTTCGCCTCCACCGCCTGGTAGAGCTCGGACCAGTCGGCCACCTCCGAACCGGATACCATTATCACCCTGTCACCGGTTTCGAGGCCGTCCATGTGAACGCTGCCCACCACCGGCTGGGTAACCGGTATCTCGGTTCCTGTAACCGCCAGCACGGTGAACATCAGCATAGCCGCCAGGACAAGGTTCATGAAGGGCCCGGCCAGGACCACAAGCGACCGCTTCCACCATTCACCGGGGAAACAGTTCCACTCCCCACGCCCAGGTCCACCTTCACATAGCCCCCCAGGGGAATTGCGCCTATGCAGTATTCCGTTTCACCGGCCTTCTTCCTGAAGAGGAAGGGGGGAAAACCTATGCTGAACCGTTCAACTGGAAGCCCAACCGCCTTTGAGACAAGGAAGTGTCCCAGCTCGTGGAAGAAAACTATAAGACCGAGGCCAACGATTACCGCGGGTATTGAGAGCATGCCAGTTCAACCGCCCCTCTTGCCCTATTGCGGGCCATTTCATCCACTTCCAGCAGATGGGCGAGATCCTCCACGGGCTTTGCCCCCATGGCTCGCACGGTTTCACCGATGATCCGGGGTATTTCACCGAAGGGCAGTCGGCGGTTCAGGAAGGCCTCCACGGCGATCTCGTCCGCAGCGTTCGCCGCGGCGGGGGCGGTTCCGCCCATGTCGCCGGCGGCCAGAACGGCCTCGTAGGCGGGATATCTTGACAGGTCAAGGGGTTCGAAGCAGAGCGTACCCCACTGAAGGGGGGATTCCGAGGCAACGGGTAAAGCGGGCAGATCGGGATAGAGAAGGGCCCATGCTATGGGAACCCTCATGTCCGGAAGACCCAGGAGAGCCTTCCAGGCGCCGTCGGCGCTCTCTACGAAGGAGTGAACCACGCTGCTTCTGTGAATAACTACCTTTACTGGAATACCGGGAAAGAGAGCTCGGGCCTCAAGTACCTCAAATGCCTTGTTCACCATTGACGCTGAATCCACGGTTATCCTTCCGCCCATATTCCATGTGGGGTGATCAAGGACCATTTCCGGTGTGGCCCCGGGAATGTCAGCCGGGTCAAGGTCCCGGAGGGACCCGCCGGAGGCGGTAAGGGTAATGCTTCTGGCCCTGCGGGTTTCGCCCATAAGACACCTGAAATGGTGCTGTGCTCGCTGTCCACTGGAATTACAAGCCCCTTCCGGAGGTGGTCGGTAAGAAGTTCAGAGCCGATAACGAGGCTTTCCTTGTTGGCAAGGGCAAGGGGCAGGCCCATTTCCTGGCACACAAGGCTTGCCTGGAGCCCGGCGCTTCCTACTATTGCGTTAAGGGCCATATCGCAGCCTTCAAGGGCCTTCAGTATGGTTTCCCTGTGGCTGCCCCGGGTGGCGGCACCGGCAAAAGCCGGAGAATATCTGTTCCGCTGTTCATCAAGCTTTTTCAACGAACTCCGGCATACGATGGAATGCAGTTCCAGCTCGGGGCTGCCCTGGATCACCTCAAGGGCCTGTCTGCCTATGGAGCCCGTGGAGCCAAGGACGGCGATCCTTCTTCCCATCAGCCGGTTACTCCGAACAGAGTGAGGACCACAAGGGCGGCGGGAGCCGCGGCAACCGCGCTGTCGAACCTGTCCAGTATGCCTCCGTGCCCAAGAAGAATGGTGCCTGAATCCTTGACCCCGGCATCCCTTTTCAGTGATGATTCAAAGAGGTCGCCCAGGACTCCCGCAAGCCCCCCGGCAACACCGGTCACAACAAGGGGAAAAAGCTCGAAGCCGCCGAAACTGCCCACGATCACGCAACCGGCCACGGCGCCGATAATGCCTCCGGCGAACCCCTCCCAGGATTTGTTGGGGCTTACCCGTGGCATCATCTTGTGCCTGCCGAATGCGGATCCAGCGAAATAAGCGATGCTGTCGCCAAGCCAGCAGAGGGCCAGTATCGCAAATACGATCCAGACCCCGGAATTAATGAAGAGCCAGCCCAGAATGCCGAAGCCCATGGTGTAGAATCCCAGAAGGCCGATGTTCCGGCGATCCTCCTTCTGGAATGGGCCGGTCCCATGGTTATCATCACGCAGAGGGCTACCAGCGCCCCTGGAAGAAGAAGGGCCGGCAGGGCCAGGGGGTGGTCAACGGCGATAAGAAGGGTCGCCGCACCGGCGGTAAAGGATACGAGTATCCTTGTGAGGAGGTTCACACCGCTGGAACAGCACAGCTGAACAGCCTCCCAGCCGGCGAAAACAGCCAGGGCGCAAATAGGAAGACGCTCCACACCGGTGGTGCGTAAAAGAGTATCCCAAGGAACAAAATGATCCCGGGAACTGCGATGAGGGTTCTTCCAAAAAGTTTCTGAAAGGCCATCTAGTTCTCCAGCCCTCCGAAACGCCGCCCCTGGAGCAGTAGTCCTGGATCGCCCTGTTCAGTTCATCCCTGCTGAAGTCCGGCCACAGCACCGGGGAGAAGAAGAACTCGCTGTAGGCCGACTGCCACATGAGGAAGTTGGAAAGCCTCTGCTCTCCGCTGGTTCTGATTATCAGCTCGGGATCAGGGATGTCCGGATTGTAGAGATGGGAAGCGATGGTTGCCTCGGTGATTCCATCCGGTGACACTTCCCCGGCCTGCACCTTCTCCGCAATGGCCGCCACTGCATCGCGTATCTCCGCCCTGCCTCCGTAACTGAGGGCCAGGACAAGTGTGAGCCCGGTGTTCCCGGCGGTGTGCTCCATTGCCTCCTGGAGGTCCTTAAGGGGCCCCCGTGGGAGGTCCTGGAGCCTTCCAGTGGCCCGTATCTTCACATTCTTGTCGTGGAGCTCCTGAAGATTGCCCCTTATGAACCGGCTGAGAAGCTTCATTATGAAAGTCACCTCAGCCCTGGGCCGGGACCAGTTCTCCGTGGAAAAGGCATAGAGTGTGAGGTACTTCACACCCAGTTCGCCGCAGACCTCGACGGAATCGTGAATGGAACCCTCGGCGGCGTCGTGGCCTTGATCCGGGGAGCCCGCGCTGCCTGGCCCATCGGCCGTTGCCGTCCATTATTATGGCGATGTGCTCGGGTACTGAAGAGGGATCAGACCTCAAGGATCTCGTCTTCCTTCAGCTGAAGGATCCTGTCGATCTCCTTTGTTGCCCTGTCAACGGTTTCCTGGACATCCAGCATGGCCTTTTTCTCCTGGTCTTCGGTGATGTCACCGTTCTTGCAGGCCTTCTTCAGGGAATCGTTGGCGTCCCTTCGAATGTTCCGTATGGCGGTTTTGCCCTCTTCGGCAAGTTTCTTAACATGCCGGGAGAGGTCCCGTCTTCTTTCCTCGGACAGCTTTGGAATGGGGATCCTGATTATGGGGCCGTCGACATTCGCCCTCAGTCCCAGATCGCTTGCCTCGATGGCCCTGGCTATGTCCGGGGCGGTGGAGGCGTCCCAGGGCTGAACAACCAGCAGCCTTGGCTCCGGGGCGCTTATACCGGCAACCTGTTTCAGGGGAAGGGTATCACCCCATATCTCCACCCTGATGGTGTCGAGGAGGGCGGGACTGGCCTTTCCCGTTCGCACCACGGACATTTCCTTCGATGTGTTGCGCAGGGTTTTCTCGGCGCGGTCTTCAAGGTCCAAAAGAATTTCCTCGTACATTGCTCAATCCCCCTCTACAACTGTACCGAGACCGTGACTGTCAAGGATCTTCAGAAAGTTCGACGGATCGGTATTGTCAAATACAACAATGGGAATGCCATTATCGCGGCATACGGCCACTGCGGCGGCATCCATTACCCTGAGGTCCTTCCCCAGCACCTGTTCATAGGTGAGCCTGTCATACCTGAAGGCGCCGGGATCCGTAACGGGATCCCTGGAATAGATCCCGTCGACCTTCGTTCCCTTGTAAAGAACGGAGCAGCCGGTCTGGCCTGCCCTGAGGGCGGCGGCGGTATCGGTGGAAAGGAGCGGGTTTCCCGTTCCCCCGGCGAAGAATACCACCCGGCCTTCGCTGAGTAGCTCTTTGGCCCGGCAGGGGGCGAACAAATAGGCCCCGGCTTCCGGCACCGGAATGGCGGAAAGCACGGCGGCCTTGCCGCCGTGCCCATTAACTGTATCCGCAAGTGCCAGGCAGTTCATTACCGTGGCAAGCATGCCCATGTAGTCGGCCTGTGTTCTGGAAAGGCGGAGAGTTCCCTGCCCCTGACGAAGTTTCCCCCGCCGGCCACCACCCCGAGTTCAACTCCCCGGGAAACGGCCTTGACAAGTACTTCCGCAACGGCGCCTATGGTATCCCGGTGAAATCCTTTTCCGCCGGGGCCGGCGAGGATCTCTCCGCTGAGTTTTAAGAGGACCCTGCGGGGTTTACCGGAGCCGTCTTCCATACTAACCGCCTATCTGAAAACGAGCGAAACGGTTTATCACTATGTTCTCGCCGACCTTGGCTATTGCCGCGGTCACGGCGTCGGAGACCTTGCCCACCTCGGAGTCGTGGATCCATTCCTGTTCAAGGAGACAGATCTCGGAGTAGAATTTCGCCAGGCGGCCCTCAACTATCTTTTCCTTAATATTCTCGGGCTTGTTGGAATCGGCAAGCTGGGAGAAAAGCACTTCCTTCTCTTCGGCGACACGGGCCTCGGGGACCTCTTCCACTGAGACGTAGTCCGGAGCGGCGGCAGCTATGTGCATTGCCACCTGCTTGCAGAACTCCTGGAAGGTTTCCGTGCGGGCCACGAAGTCGGTCTCGCAGTTGATCTCCACAAGAACGCCGAGTTTCCCCACTCCATGGATGTAGGAATACACCAGACCCTCGTTGGCCTGCCTGGATGCCTTCTTTGCCGCGACCTTCACGCCCTGCTCACGGAGGTGCTTGAGGGCTGCGTCGAGGTCGCCTCCGGTTTCATCCAGGGCTTTTTTGCACTCCATCATTCCGGCGCCTGATACCCTTCTGAGTTCCTTAACTGTTTTCGCGTCTACGGCCATATCTATTCCTCCTCGCCCTTTTCAGGTGGGGTTTTCTTTTCAACCGGCTCCTTTACCGGAGCCTTTTCGGCCTTCTTCTCAGGAGCGGCCTCTTCCTTTGCTTCCCTCTTGCCGACGGGCTTCACCGGTTCTTCCACATCCCGGCGCTTCCTCCTTCGGCGCCCAGCAGGGCGGCATCGGCAAGGGAGCCCACGATGAGGTCGATGGACTTGATGGCGTCGTCGTTGGCGGCAATGGGATAGTCAACTTCAGTGGGGTCACAGTTGGTATCAACCAGTGCGATGCAGGGAATACCAAGTTTCCTGGCTTCCTTGACCGCTATGGCCTCCTTCTTGATGTCCACCACAACGATGGCCCCGGGAAGGGTCTTCATGTGCCTGATGCCCCTGAGGTACTTGTTGATCCGCTCCATCTCCCTGGTCTTCTGAAGGATCTCGCGCTTCTTGAAACCCTTGGGCCAGCCCTTCTTCTCCATGTCTTCCAGCTCATCCAGCCGCTTGATGCTTTTGAAGATGGTGTTGTGGTTGGTGAGGGTTCCCCCCAGCCAGCGTTCGGTCATGTAGAACATTCCGGATCTCTCAGCATGCTCCTGGACGCTTTCCCTGCCCTGTTTCTTCGTAGCCACGAAGAGGACATCCTTGCCCTGGGCAACCAGCCTGCTTACCAGGTTAATGGCCTCTTCAAGATTCTTCTGTGTCTTTTTAAGGTCGATGATATGGATACCGTTCCGGGCCATGAAGATATAATTCTTCATCCGGGGGTTCCATCTTTTCTCCTGGTGACCGAAGTGCGCTCCGGCCTCCAGCAGGTCCTGTACTGAAGGGATCTGCATTACTTTTTCCTTTCGGTTATTCCTCCGATGGAGGCGGGTGCCATTCCCCCTGGGGAACACCGGACACCCGCCTGTATCCATCGTGTGTGTTAAAAACGCGGCCTAACGCTTGGAGAACTGGAAACGCTTCCTTGCCTTGGGCTGCCCGTATTTCTTTCTCTCGACCACCCTGGGGTCACGGCGGAGCATTCCCGCTGACTTCAGGGGACCTCTGAACTCGGCATTTGCCTCGACCAGAGCCCTTGCCAGACCCATGCGAATGGCTCCGGCCTGGCCGGTGATACCGCCGCCGCGAACATTCACCACGAGGTCGTATGAACCGGCCACCTTCACTGTCTGGAGCGGTTCGAAGGCGTGGTCTTTCTGTCTCATTTCACCGAAGTATTCACCGGGAGTCTTGTGGTTGACCACAATTCTTCCGTTGCCGGGCCTGAGATAACATCTTGCCGTTGCCGACTTCCTTCTTCCAATTCCTATGTACTGTTCCATGCTGCCCCCTGACTACTTGATCTCAAGTACCCTGGGCTGCTGGGCAGCGTGGGTATGCTCGGGACCGGAAAAGATCTTGAGTTTCTTAAGTTGCGCGCGGCTGAGCCTGTTCTTGGGAAGCATTCCCTTAACGGCGTGGGTAAGGACCCTGTCGGGATTCCTCTCCATCATGTCGCGCATTGCGGTGGCCTTCTGGCCCCCGGCGTAACCGCTGTGACGGTAGTAAATTTTCTGGTCGAGCTTGCGGCCGGTTATGCGCATCTTTTCCACATTTACCACAACCACGAAATCCCCGGTGTCCATGTGGGGTGTGTACACCGGCTTGTTCTTGCCCTGAAGTATCATGGCAAGCTTGGCCGAGAGCCTTCCAAGTGTCTGATCGGTGGCATCGACCACCCACCAGTCCCTCTTGATCTCTCCGGCTTTTGCAGAGTAGGTCTTCACTTTCCAAACCTCCGTAAGGGGTTGGTGTTCTTTATGTTATTGTACTTCTTCACAACCGTCGGGGGCTCCGGCAAAAGCCGGGTGCAAACCAGCCCGTCCCCTGATAATAATATGCCAAGGGGTCACAAATCTGTTTGATTCAACTCGAAAAGTCAAGTGTTCTAACCAGCTGGACGAGGCGGTCGGGGGTGCAGACGGAACACCTGCCCCCCTGGAGTATGCTCCAGATCCCGGGCTCGTACACTGCGGAGCAAACCGCGAGATGAATGCCCCTGGCCCTGAGGGCGGCGCTCTTCCCCACGAGAGCAAGTGCCCTGAGTTCACCGGGAACCCTTGCCTGAAACCCCTGTGGAACAACGGCAAGATCGTTGCGCCGGAAGGGAAGCAGTATCTCGACCCCGTCTGGAAGGCTGATCCGGAATGGTCTGCTGAAACCCATTTCCCTCAGCTGTTTCCATGTGAGGGCGTAGATGTAGCGGCCCCGGTTTCCAGGGAGGTTCTCTCCGGGGAGCACCAGGCAATCCCCGGGAAGGGCCGGAGGGGATTCAAGCATGGCGGCCATTCCCGGGGACAGCCCATCGGGGAGTGGCAGCGGGGGCCTTTCCGTGATTATCGCGCCCAGAGCGGACCAGAAAGCCCTGTTCACCCGGTGTTTCACAGTGCCGCCTTCAGGACCCTGTGTATGAACTCCCCTGAGTAACCCCGCCTGGAAAGCCAGCCCGATGCCCTGCGGAGTGCCTTTTCCCTGTCTTCCATCCTGCCGTAGCGTGCGGCCACGAGCTTAACGGCATTGGAGAAATGCTCTTCGTCGGACACCCGGGAGAGGAATATCTCAATGGCGTTTTCATCCACCCCCCGCTTCTGAAGCTCCAGACGAAGCCTGGCCTTGCCCATTGTCTTCGAACGGGCAAAGAGGCCGCAGAACCGAAGGTCGTCGGCAAAGCCGTATTCAACCGCCCACTTCACCGTTAGCTCCGCCACACCCGGGGGGTAGCCCAGTGAAAGCATCTTTCGCCTGAGCTGACCGGTGGACCTTTCCGAATAGGCCAGGAAGGCCTGGCCGTCGGTCCTGGCGCAGTCGAGCTGCAGTTTTTTCATGTATTCGGGGTCGACGATTTCTGACTCCGAGGGCAGTTCCGCCGAGGGAATGATGTAGGACCCCGAGGCAAGCCGGACAAGCCCCCGGCCCCTGCGGACCTTCTCGGCGGAAAGCACCTTCTCTATGACTTTTCCCCTTTTTCCCCGGCTTCGGCGGGGGTTTCCTTATCTGGCTTGATCAGGCCGTAGTGCTTCCTGAGGGTGAGTTCCAGCTGATCGGCGATCTCGGGGTTCTCGATGAGATAGTCCCGGGCTTTGTCCCTTCCCTGGCCGATCTGCTTTCCTTCGATGGAATACCAGGTTCCCCTTCTTGTGAGGATGTCGTTCTCGAGGCCGAGGTCCACAAGCTCGCCGGCCCTTGAGATCCCATGACCATGGAGTATGTCGAACTCGCACTGTTTGAAGGGAGGGGCGACCTTGTTCTTGACCACCTTGACCCTGGTCCTGCTGCCCACGACCTCGTCGCCGTTCTTGATCGAGGCGATCCTGCGGACATCCAGGCGTAGACTGGAGTAGAACTTCAGCGCCCTGCCGCCGGTGGTGGTTTCAGGGTTTCCGAACATTACCCCTATCTTCATGCGGATCTGATTGATGAAAATGACGCTGCACTTGGATTTAGAAACTGCCCCTGTGAGCTTCCTGAGGGCCTGGCTCATGAGCCTGGCCTGGAGACCCACGTGGCTGTCGCCCATTTCCCCCTCGATCTCAGCCCTGGGTACAAGGGCAGCCACTGAATCCACCACTATGGCATCCACGGCGTTGGACCTGACCAGGGTTTCCGTTATCTCAAGGGCCTGCTCGCCGCTGTTGGGCTGGGACACCATGAGATTGTCGATGTTGAGGCCCAGCCTTTCGGCGTAGCCGGGATCAAGGGCGTGCTCGGCGTCGATGAAGGCCACTTCACCACCGGCTTTCTGGGCATTTGCCAGCATGTGAAGGGCAAGGGTGGTCTTTCCGCTGCTTTCAGGGCCGAAGACCTCGATCACCCTTCCCCTGGGAACACCGCCTACGCCCAGGGCCACGTCAAGGGAGAGGGAGCCGGTGGGGAAGGAATCCACCACCATTTCCGGGTTCTCGCCCAGCTTCATGATGGAGCCTGTGCCGAACTTCTTCTGGATCTGAAGGAAGGCCGCGTCCAGGGCCTTAGTTTTGTTTGGATCTCTCGCTTTGTCTGCCATGGCAACACCTTTCAGTAATAAACCTGATGTGACCCTGATGAGGGGACCATTCTCCTGCCATCAAAGACAACTATAGTAAACATATGTACCCCGGGCAACCCCGGCTATACCTCCCATTTCTCAACCGTACCGTAAACCGGCCCCGGGGGTTTCAGTACGCTGCTCACAAGCCGAAGTTCACGGAACTCGCCACTGATCTCCATGGGGTCCGGCAGCACCGGAACCTTATCTCCCCTGTGTGCCCTTGCCAGTGTAATATGCGGCTTGAAGGGCCTGTCTTCGATGTTCCCGTTTCCATCGGGAAGCCTGCTCAGCATATCCGCCAGAATACGGGCTCCCCGGGAGAAGTCTCCGGAAAGCCACAGAACGGAAGGCGGTCGGCCGAATGTTCCGTATCGGTTCAGCGTGAACCCCACCGGCAGGCATGAAAGTATATCCAACCCATTAAGGCGGTTTAGAACATCCTCAGGAGATGCTTCGCCGAGAAACCTCAGTGTGAGGTGTAGCATTTCCGCCGGCACCCATTTCAGCCCGGGGTATGCCTTTCTGTGGGGAGCCAGGTTACCGGCAATTCCCTCCTGTATTCGTTCCGGGGGCACCAGGGCAAGGAAAAGCCTCATGAAAGCAGCTCGAGAAGGGTTCCCAGGGCCCTGGCGGAGGCCCCCTCCCTTATGGAGTTCCTGTCCCCTCCCAGCCGCCAGTGATCGCTGCGCCGGCCGCCTGGGGTCACCGCGGCGGTCCATACGGGTTCCAACGGGTTTTTCCGGGTTCCGCCACCGGGCCGGCTATGCCGGTAACCGCCACTGCGCAGTCGGCGCCGGTGAGGGTCTGAACCCCACGGGACATTTCCAGGGCAACGGGACCGCTAACCGCTCCGTGTTCCCGCAGGTATCGGCGGAAACACCCAGGATGGATGTTTTCAGGGAGTTGGAGTAGGACACCACGCCCCCGGTGTACCACCGGGATGATCCGGGCACCGATGTGATGCCCATACCAATGCCCCCGCCGGTGCAGGATTCGGCGGTGGCCAGGGTGTGGTCCCCTTCAAGGAGCCTTTTCCAAGGACCTCCTCGAGGGTTTCATCCCGGCTGGTGGAATAGACTCTGCTTCCCAGGATATTCCTTACCTCCCGGCAGAACTCCCCGGAACCGGCACCACGGACCTTGATGTCCACCCTGCCCGGGGAGGGAAGGTAACCGGGAACGACACCGTGTTTGTCGGCTGTTTCCCTGAGCAAGTCATATAGGGCGTTCTCCTTCAGCCCCCATGTCCTTATGAAGTGTATGGGGATCACATTTCCGGGAAGGGCTCCTGCGGCGTCGAGACAGGGAAGAAGCAGGGCCGCCGATTCCGATGGCACCCCGGGTACGCACACCACCGCGCCGCCCCCGGCCTTCAGCACAACCCCCGGGGCAATTCCCGCGGTGTTAAGCACCGGCAGGGCCCCCCGGGGAATATCTGCCTGTTTGAAGGCGGATTCAGGGAAACCCAGGCCGTAGACCTCCTGTCTCTGCCGCACCATTCGCTTTGCTTCGGGGGAACGGTGAAGCTCAAGTCCGAAGGCGTCGGCCACCGCCCTCAACGTAAGGTCGTCGTCGGTGGGGCCCATTCCTCCGGTAACAATCAGAACCCTTCCCCGCCGGGTCATCTCCCTGGCCGCCCGGGCTATCTCACCGGGTTCGTCCCGGACCACCCGGGCCTCGATAACCGGGAGCCCCCGTTCAGCAAGCATTCCTGAGAACCTGAACAGGTTAACGTCCCTGGTCCTGCCGCTGAGCAGTTCATCCCCCACCATCATGAGAGCCGATTCAGAGTACAGGGTTCACCTCCGGAAAAAGGAGGGCCGCAGCCAGGAGAAGCAGCCCGGCCATGATCCCCGCGGCGATGTCATCAAGAAGTATGCCAATGCCGCTCTTCATTTCATCAAGTTTGCTCACCGGCCAGGGCTTGGCGATGTCGAACACCCTGAAGAGAACGAATGCCGCGGCGATTCCCCAGAGCCCCCAGCGTTCCGGAGAGGCCAGGCAGGCAAGCCAGCAACCGGCCACCTCGTCGATGGTGACCCTGGAAGGGTCTTCGCCCCAGAGTTTCCTGCCGGCTTCACAACCGACCCATGCAACAAGGAGTAACGCCGGTGTTACCGGGATCCTCAGGGCGGCGGGACAGATAATGAATAAGGCAGCCGCCACAAGGCTTCCAACGGTTCCAGGACCCAGGGGGAAGAAGCCGGTGCCCATTGTGGTTGCCAGGGCGGCTCCCGCGAAACGGAAAAGGCCCCTCACATTCCCAGCCTCTGGAGCAGCAGACGGTTCCGCCAGAGATAGTGGAGGGCGGAGGCCACGGTGAGTGTCAGGGCAAGTACTATCAGTATGTCGCCGGTGAGTCGGACCCCCGGGGAATAACGCTGCGGTCCAGGACCGAAAGCAGCATGAAAAAGGAAACGGTGGTCATCTGTATCCCCGCCTTCCACTTCCCGAGACCCGAGGGCATTATGAGCACCCCGGCATAGGCGGCTATGGACCGGAGGCCGGTTATCAGCAGCTCCCGCCCGACTATCACATATGTCGTCCACTGGGGGATCAGGCCCAGCTTACCCAGGCCTATCCAGGCCAGGACCACCAGTACCTTGTCCGCCAGGGGGTCGAGGAATTTGCCGAGATTGGATGTCCAGCCGTATTTCCTGGCCAGATGGCCGTCCACCATGTCGGTGAGGGCGGCGGTAACGAAAACCCCCAGGGCGATCCATCTGGCGGGCCTGCTTCCCTCCTGGAGAAGCACCATCACCACCGGGGACATTACTATCCTGGCCACCGTAAGCCTGTTTGGCCAGTTAAGCGTCATCAGAAGCCGCGTCTGCCCTTCAGGGCCTGGGAGAGGGTGAGGGAATCGGCGAACTCCACCAGGCTCCCGGCGGAAGCCCCCGGGCCAGCTGGGTTACACTGATGCCGGATTTGGACAGCTGATTGGCGATATAGGAGCATGTGGCCTCGCCCTCGGTGGTGGAGTCCAGGGCAAGGATGACCTCTTCCGCCTCTATGTCCGACGCCCTTTTAAGAAGCAGTGGTATACCCAGTTCAGACGGGCCGGTGCCGTCGAGGGGGCCAGGTTCCCGTGGAGCACGAAATAGTATCCCCGGTAGAGGCCGGTGTCTTCAATGGACCTCTGGTCCGCCGGGGTGTGCACAACGCAGATGGTGGATCTGCGGGCCTGGTCGGAGCAGGTCTCGCATATTTCATCGGAGGTCAGGTTCCTGCACAGGCTGCACTCACGAATGTCCCTTACCGTACTGGAAAGAACCTCTGAAAGCTCCCCGGCGAGATCTCTGTCATCAACCAGGGCAAAGGCGAGCCTCAGGGCTGTTTTCCGGCCGATTCCAGGCAGTTTTCCCAGTGAACCGGCCAGGGAATCCAGCAGGGATTCTTTCACATCAGCTCCGAGACCGCCGGGAACACCCATACTTCCCATTCTTTTCGCCGCCAGGTCCTTGCTTTTTTCCACGGCATCGGTAATGGCGGCCATTATCATATCTTCCAGCATTTCCACATCTTCAGGGTCCACCGCCTCCGGTGAGATGGAAAGGCTGACAATTTCCGACTGGCCGTTGACGGTGGCCTTCACCATACCGCCTCCGGCGGAGCCCTCGATCCTTTCAGCGGCCAGTTCCTCCTGGGCCTTAAGCATGTCCTGCTGCATCTTCTGGGCCTGGGCCATCATTTTTTTCATCTGACGGTTCATTGCTTCTCCCGTTCCTAATTGTCTTCGGGGATCATGTCGAAAAGACCGGATATTTCCCGGATATGTGAGTTCTCCTTCTCTCTGGTGTCTTCATCGCCGTTGTCCTGCACCGGTTCAGCCACGGGTTCCGGCTTCTCAGCCGGCTTTTCCACGGTTTTTGCGCTTTCCCGTGGGGCATCTTCCGGGGTCTTTGCCGGGGGGGCCTCTTTTCCCACGGCGGTAACGGAAACCCTGGGAGTAACCGGGGGAAGATCTTCAAAGCCAAAGGCTACGCCCAGCTTCGCCGCGGTTATGAGGGCTCCTTCGATGGAGATCCTGGGGGAAGCCCCGAGCCTTATCTGTTCCGAAGCACCGGACATAAGCCTCAGCACATTGAGCACATGTACATCGGAAACACCGGCAACTGTGCTTCTTACCAGTTCGATCTCGCCGTCGGAGAGGTCGCCTATGCCCTTTCCGCCCCGGTGGCGCAAAGAAGGGCGTTCCTCAGGAAACCGTTCAGTGCGTCGATCAGCTCTTCAATGCTGTATCCCCGGCCGAGGGCCTCCTCTATCAGCTCGAGGGCATCGTTCCCACGGGAATGGAAAACGGCGCTGGAGATATCCGCAAGGAGATCCGCCTCCACGAGGCCCAGAAGGCCTGAAACCGTTTCCCCGGTTATCTCCCCGCCTGAAAAGCTCACCAGCTGATCCATTATGGAAAGGGCGTCCCTCATGCTTCCACCGGATGCCCGGCATACCAGGGAGAGGGCGTCGGGGGTTATGGAAATGCCTTCCTTCAGGGCTTCTTCCTTTATGTACCCCCCATTACAGCCGAGGGTATCCTCCTGAAGTCGAACCTCTGGCACCTGCTCAGTATGGTTGCTGGTACCTTCCTGGGCTCGGTTGTGGCGAATATGAAAATAACCCTCTCCGGGGGCTCCTCAAGTATCTTGAGCAGGGCGTTGAACGCCTCCCGGGTGAGCATGTGGACCTCGTCGATGATGTATATCTTGTATCCGCCCTCGGCGGCGGCGTAGCGGGCCTTTTCCCTCAGGTCCCTTATTTCGTCGATACCCCTGTTGCTGGCGCCGTCGATCTCCAGCACATCCAGATGGCCCCCGGCGGCTATCCTGCGGCAGGCCTCGCATTCCATGCAGGGGTCGGGGGTGGGTCCCTCGGCGCAGTTCAGTGCCTTGGCCAGAATTCTGGCGGTTGTGGTCTTCCCCACACCCCTGGGGCCGGTGAAAAGGTAGGCGTGCCCTATCCTTTCACTGGTGATGGCGTTCCGCAGGGTCATTGTCACATGCTCCTGGGCGATCACATCGGTGAAGGTCTGAGGACGCCACTTCCTGGCGAAAACAAGATAGCTCAAGAGAACCCCCTGTCTTGAAGGAATGGTGCCGGCCACCCACCCGGATTGTCGAGACGCCGGAATGGCCGGGGAACAAAGGCCCAGAACAGAATGATCCGCATCACCCGAGACTGTCCGCTTACGGCTGCTGTCTTCCGACCCTGACCGGGTTCACGGCGTCTCGCCGCGCGGGTTCTATTCCTTACAACCAGTATTCCTGACACAAACCGAAGTGCATCGCCGCGCCGGGTATTCGGCCCCGCTATAGCGGATTGCGGGTACAGGGCACCGCTGGCTCCCCGCCTAGAGTGGCCGGCGGCAGAAGATAGGAAATTCCGAACTTTTTTTCAAGGCTCCGGGTATCAGAGAACTATTATCAGCCTGTATGTTCCGGTGTCAGGAAGAACCGGCATATCCTCGAGGGCATCCCCGACGAAGCCGCCGGGGTCGCCGCTGCGATTGTCCCGGTCGCCGTTGGCGAAAACCGGGTAATTGCGGATCCATGAAGCGCCACCGGCAACGCTGCTCCGGGTTTCCACTATGACACCGGTGGTCCCGGCCTCTTCCGGGGGCAGTGAGGCCAGCCACCGGGCGGAATCGGATACGCCGTTCTCCCGTATGGTAACTATCCTTGCAAGCTCTATTATTTCCAGGGAAGGGAACAGCAGGGAAACCTACGGGCCAGAATAGCTGAGGCGGTATCCCCGGGCAGTGAATAGATACCCGGAGAGAAGTTCTCCCACTGAAGGTCCGGCTCGGTGTTAACGCTCACCGCGAAGGAATCCGGGGGCAGCGGCACATCGGTTCCGCCGATGATGGCGGTCTGCAGGGGAAGTTCCGAGGAAATGTCAGGTACGGCGGGCTCCATTGAGGCCGCCAGACTGTCGTTGAAGGAGGCAAGCATCCCTCCTCCGACGGTATCTTCCGTGGACGAGGTGTCGGCTTCGGGAACCAGGGGTCTGACAATTTCCTCCGGCACGGTGTCCGCTGAGAAGAGGTCGGCCCGCTGACCTTCCTCCTCCTGGCAGGAGATCGGCTTCCCGAAAACGAGATAGCCTGCCAGTGCAATGGAAAGGGCGGCGACCCCTATCGATCTCCAGGAAACCGTGCCCCCGTCCCTGGCCCTGGCGCCGGAAACCGCCGCCATGGCACCCCCCTGCCTTCTGTAGGCCAGCTTGAGGTCCCGGGAAAGGGAGGTTATCCAGCCGTTGATGGTCTTTCTGGCACCCTTCCGGTGGAGGACCGGCTTGGTCTGCTCGAACTGTATCCAGCTCCCGGCGGTCATCAGAAGATATGTGGTGTCCTTTCGAAGCCTGGTGTGGCCGCAGACAGGTTTGCCCTGCTCCGGTGCGCCCAGCCACCACTCCATGTCCCTTACGGTTTTCAGATAATCAGGATGGTTGATGGCCATATTCAGATCGGCGGCCCGGGTTCTGTCCTGAACTATGCAGCGGACACCGTCGGAATCGATCCTGTAAATCCTGCAGTTTCCCGCAAGGGCATACCATATGTGCGTGGCGCTGAAAGCCACCGCGGCGGCGCTGCAGCCGGCAAGCTGTTTGTTCCTTATGAGTTCCGAGGCTTCCTGGAAGGAATCCTCAAGTGCGTCGTCCACACCGAATGCAACACCTTCGGCGAAAACATCCCGTATGGTCTCCACGGCAATGGAGGCAGAGTTGTCTTCCTCCGGAGACTGGTTTTCGGCAACTACGACCACTCCGGCATAGGGATACTCGGTTCTGAAGCCGTCAGCGACCACCTTTCTCTGTACCCTGCTCCGCCCCGGCTGAACATGCCAGACTGAGCTTGAGTAAGCTCCGGTGTTGCTGTCAGAACCCTTGGCCATCAATAAACCCATTCCTGGTGAAACACAAAAAATGGTGGAGATGAGCGGGATCGAACCGCCGACCTCTGCCTTGCGAAGGCAGCGCTCTTCCAACTGAGCTACATCCCCACACGAGCCTGGAAAATAGAACATTGTCCACTCAATGAGCAAGTCTCAGCCGGTAATTATCATCCTGCCGGTTCCGGTCACCGCAAGGAACCCGTCCTTCGCCTCTGCGAAGGTAACCCCGGGGTCCGCCGCAAGTATGCTTTCCCCCTCACCCGAAGTCCCGGGGAGACGGACAGTTTCTTCAGCCTTCCGTTTATGAACAGAAGGAGGCTTCCCTTGTCTTCGCCCTCGAGCTTCCTGAGCGCCGGGACGGACTCCAGGCCGTATGAAACGCTGGAAACACCCCTGGGCCGCAGGGCCAGCCTGTCTATCCGCACGGTCATTCCACCGGTGTATTCCACAACCACAGGCATGAGATCTCCCTGGCCGAGCCAGGCGAACCCCTTTCCGGTGAGTATGTCATCATCAAGTTCGATGGTGCCGGAAACAGCTGCAAGCATGCTTCCGAGAACCCTTACACCTCCGGAATCGAGCTTCAGGGTGCAGAGGGAACCGCAGTCCCCGGGCAGAATGTGGTAGGAACTTTCCTCATAACCGGTCTCTTCCTCGGTTACTGTTACCGTTGGAGCTTCTTCCTCAGCCATGGAATCAGTTGGCGCCAGGGAGCCCGGTTCGGTGACCTCCCCGGTTTCCTCCTCGGAGGCTTCCTCGCCGCCTTCGGCATATTCAACCGCCGCTTCGGCATCTTCTTCAACCTTGGAATCGGTTGGTGCAAGGGCACCTGGCTCAGGCGCTGGTTCTTCAGCAGGGGCTTCCGGTTCTTCAGGAGGCTCTTCCTCGGCCGCAGGCTCTTCTGAAGGGGCCTCAGGTTCAGCTTCCCCATCTGCCTCCGGTGTTTCAGGGGCTCCGAATATGGCATTGAGGTCGGTTCCGGTTTCTTCTTCAGGAGCCTCTTCCTCGGCTTCTGGCTCTTCCTCAGCTGCCGG
>LQAI01000047.1_pt1 | contig 82322 bp, 83 predicted proteins | sample 1535821 | NCBI WGS metagenome assembly LQAI01 (sample SAMN04331586, study PRJNA305678) | bioreactor metagenome | isolation source: bioreactor_5 inoculated with Wadden Sea sediment 1st replicate of a... | place: Germany:Bremen
AAAGCTCCTTTTCTATGAATGATGTTGATCATTCTATCATGGAACCTGATCTAGGTGTACATGAACAGTGATCGATGTGACACTCTGTACCGATGGGCTGGGTGTGATGCTGCACACCGTGGGAATCCGGCGGTCTTTCACGCTGCAGTCGGGCAGGTGTGTCTGGAGCGAAGCGATGGCAGACCCAGCAGCGCGAGGAGGATGAACGGTCCTCCTGACAGTACCAGCAGCAGCCCGTTCGCCCCTCCTGCGATCCAAGGACCAGATGGACCTGTGCAGGTGACAGACAATCGGTCAGCACAGAACCCGGTGAGGGCCAGAGCAAGGAGCAGTCCCAGTTGTGAGACGCAGGAGATGATCGACCAGACTCGTCCCTGCATCTGCTGGTCTATCGCCAGGCGAAAGAGTACTTCCAGCGCGGTGTTGACGAACGGCAGGGTGGTAAAGAAGACGAATGCGGCGATGGTGATCACTGCAGCCTGCTCATAGAGCCCTATGCAGGTGAAACTGACAGCGGCAGCAGTGAGTGCTGCTGAGAGTATGGTCTTCTGGTCGGCACCCCGTTGCACCATCCCTATGAACAGACTGCTGAGTATCATCCCCAGAGCGGCGGTCGACTGTATCATCCCGAAGGTCCGCTCGTCTGCGAAGGAGAGGATCATGGGACCGAAGAGGGACTGCAGTACGCCGGTGAAGCATGTCAGGCTGCTGGCAAGCAGCAGCAGCTGCAGGATCGCCGGACGCCGGTGATATAGGAGAGGGCTGCACGGAGGTCCCTGAACACGTGGATCGGATCTGAGCGCACAGGTTGAGCACTGGTGCGGCCTCTGATGAGAGCCACGGTCACTACGGCAGCGGCGAAGGTGATGACATCCACCGCCAGTACGACAGTCAGGGAGAAACGCGAGAGGAGCACAGCCGCGAGGATCGGTGAGATCAGGAAGCGGGAGGCTTCTGCCAGTTGGATGAGACCGCCTGCCCGGGCATAGTCTTTCTGGTCGATCAGGTCAGTCACAGAGGCTTTGAATGCTGGTGAGTGCAGTGACATGCAGATCGATGATGCGAGCAGTCCGCCATAGGCAGGCCAGAGACTCACGAGATCAAGCTGCAGCATGATCATGATGAACACGATAGAGCAGGCTGCACCGGTATCTGAGATGATCATCAGCAGCTTTCGATCATACCGGTCTGCAAGTACCCCTCCGATCGGATTCAGCAGCACTGAAGGCAGGAATGCTGATAGCAGCAGCATGGAGTAGGCCGTAGCGCTGCCGCTGTTCTGATAGACATGGACTCCGAGGGCGAAGGCACTCAGGCCGCTGCCGACTCGGGAGAGCAGCTGTCCGATCAGTATGATGCGAAATCTTCTGAATCGGGTATCTGCGGTTATCGATGACATGATGGTCTCCTGTTACATCTCGATAGCGGTGAGGCTGGCATGCCAGCCTCCTTCATGATCATCCTGGCTGGATCTCAGGTGTCGGCAAGGAATGCACAGGATCCCGCCGGTGCACCCAGCTGCTGCTCGATGAGCGAGGGGATCGCTGCTGCCCTGCGTCTGAGCTGGTCTTCCTCCCAGGGGAAGATCCCGGTATCAGAGAGGGTCTGGATACCCGTGAGCAGCAGTTCCGCACTCTCCAGCGGGTAGGCTGTGTGGAACACCCCCTCAGAACAGCCCCGTTCGATGACCTGAGCGAAGAGCGGGGCTATCCTGGTGATATAGACACCAAGTGCTCTTGTATGGAACTTCTCGTTCGACTTCTCATGCAGGGAGTGCAGCACCTGCTCATGCTCAGCAGCGATACTCGATGCTGAGAGCAGCATGCTCAGCTGCTCCAGGGCAGGCCTATCCCTGAATGAGTCCTGTGAGATCAGCAGCTGTCGTTTCGACAGCTCCTCATCGATGATGCGATCGATCACCCCCTCAAGCAGTGCCTGCTTGGAGGGGAAGTAGTGATAGATCGTCCCTTTCGCGATACTCAGCTCATCCATGATCTGTTTCATGGTGACACTCTCATACTCCTGTGATGAGAACAGCCGCATGGCTGCCGTGAGGATATCATCTCTTCGTTCTTCGGCCTGTTTCACTACTCTCATGGTCCTGTATCTCCTTATGAGGGTTGTTATACCAAATGACCGACCGTCGGTCAATAGCGTGTATGAAGTTCTGTAAACAAATCGAAATATATGGACAGCTACTGTAGCTCTTCATGGATCACTGCCATCAGATGTCTTCGGATGCAGATACCATTCTCAAGAGAATACCTGTGTCATACGCATGATATGTGCTATGATGAGAGATCATGCGATGAGCCTCGACTGCTGGATCAGGACCTGCAGGATTTTTGTGATCCTGTGTCGGACTGTGAGGTCTGCCTGCTTTCGAGGGGTAGCTCATGAACTGATGAAGGGACAAGGGGCAAGTATGAGAGAACAGATTCTTGATCTGATTGATTTTACCCGGATCGATGCACTGCTCGAAGGTTTTAATGCTTCCACGGGTTTCGTGACTGCCATCCTGGACCTTGACGGCAGGATACTCTCCCGATCAGGCTGGCGGAAGATCTGTACCGACTTCCATCGCGTGCACCCTGAAACCTCGCTGCGGTGTACCAGAAGCGATACGGTACTTGCGGGAAAACTCGCAGAAGGTGAATCCTATCACTACTACACCTGTCTCAATGGTCTGGTCGATGTCGCTGTCCCGATCATCATCAGAGGAGATCACATTGCCAACCTGTTCTCCGGTCAGTTCTTCTTCGAAGAGCCCGACCGTGAATCCTTCCTGCAGCAGGCCAGAGCGTATGGGTTCGATCAGACTTCGTATATGAGAGCTCTTGATGAGGTCCCGGTGGTGTCTCGGGAAGAGGTCAGGACCGCCATGCGATTCCTGCAGAACATGACAGAGCTCATCAGCGAGATGACCTATGGGAAACTCGAGCAGCAGGAGCTGAATCAGGCATTACAGGAGAGTGAGAGCAGGTTTCGTCAGGCGGTGATGGGAGCCCCGTTCCCTATCATGATCCATGCCGAAGACGGCGAGGTAGTGACCATCAACAGACCCTGGAGCGCCCTTACCGGCTATGAGCATCATGAGATACCGACCATCGCTGCATGGACAGAGAAGGCCTATGGTGGAAGAAGGCAGCAGATCGAAGTGATCATCGCTGACACCTATACGATCGAGGAACCGTCCTCAGAGGGTGAGTTTCCCATCACCACGAAGTCAGGAGATCTGCTGATCTGGGATTTCAGCTCATCGCGTATCGGTCAGCTTCCCGACGGTCGCCAGATGGTGATCAGTATGGCTATGGATGTGACAGAACGGAAGAGCCATCTGAAGGCCCTGAGGAAGGCTAACCTGAGACTGGAGTCGAGCCAGAGGACCTCCGAGCGGCTGCTCAAAGAGTTGAAGGCAGAGAACCTCTCAAGAAAAGCACGTGAGGATGAGCTGGAGAAGGTCACCATGGCCATAGAACAGGCTGGGGAGGTGATCATGATCACCGACACCTCCGGGACCATCCAATACATCAACCCAGCGTTTGAACAGGTGAGCGGTTACAGCAGAGACCAGGCCATAGGGCAGAAGCCCTCCATCGTACAGAGCGGCAAGCATGATGCGGAGTTCTACCGGCAGTTCTGGAAGACGATCTCCAGCGGTGAGATCTGGCATGGCAGGCTGGTGAACAAACGAAAGGATGGGAAGCTCTATACTGAAGATGTCACGATCTCCCCGGTCACGGATCCCTCAGGCAGGATCATCAACTATGTCGGCGTCAAGCGTGAGATCACTGCACAGCTTGAACTCGAAGCCCAGCTCCGTCAGTCTCAGAAGATGGAGTCAGTCGGCAGACTTGCCGGCGGGGTGGCACACGATTACAACAATATGCTCAGTATCATCCTCGGGTATACTGAGATGGCGCTGCAGAACGCAGATGTGTCCGATCAGCTGCAGGCTGATCTCAAAGAAGTATACAGTGCAGCCGAACGTTCGGCTGATCTTACCAGGCAGCTGCTGGCCTTTGCTCGCAAGCAGACCGTCGAACCCAGGGTGCTGGATCTCAATACGACGGTCGAGGGCATGCTGAATATGATGCGCCGGCTGCTGGGAGAAGATATCTCACTCCTGTGGCAGCCTTCAGCAGATCTCTGGCCGGTCAGGATGGACCCTTCTCAGCTGGACCAGATACTGGCGAACCTGTGTGTGAATGCACGGGATGCCATCTCAGGAGTCGGGAAGATCATCATCGAGACGACCAACGTCATGCTCGATGATGTCTACTGTGCCCTGCACCTGGGAGCGGTCGCTGGTGCCTATGTCATGCTTGCTGTCAGTGATGATGGCTCGGGAATGGATGAGCTCACCCGTGAACAGATCTTCGAACCGTTCTTCACCACAAAGCAGGTCGGAAAAGGAACAGGTATCGGGCTCTCTACCGTATATGGTATCGTCAAACAGAACGACGGGTATATCAACGTATACAGTGAGCCGGATGAGGGGACCACTTTCAGGATCTATATCCCCAGGGAGGAGGTCGATGTCGCTGATGAGCAGGCCGGCGCACCTGCAGGACCGGTTCCCGGGAACGGGGAGACCATCCTGCTCGTCGAAGATGAGCCGGTACTGCTCACCATGACCACGCTGCTGCTTCAGCGGCTTGGCTATCGGGTGCTGAAAGCCTCCGGCCCTGATGCTGCTCTGCAGCAGGCCTCCCTGCACAGAGGAGAGATCCATCTGCTCCTTACCGATGTGATCATGCCCGAGATGAACGGCAGAGAGCTCTCACTCAGGATCACGGCAGATGATCCCGGTATACGATGCCTGTTCATGTCAGGGTACACTGCAGATGTCATAGCCCATCAGGGAGTGCTGGATGCCGGGGTGCATTTTCTGCAGAAACCGATGTCCCTGCATGAGTTGGCTGCCAAAGTCCGTCAGGTCCTCGATGGTACACCGCGACCTGCTGTTCATCACTGATCGTGGCGTGTCGCAGCATCAGCGTGCGGCCGGTAGTGACATCTCCTGATCAAGCATCCCCGATCTCATAGACCAGTATCCGGTGAGCCTTTCTGGCCATGGGAAAGATGTGAGCGATCCTGCAGGTGATCCGTGTGCCGCAGCCCAGATCATCGATTACCTCGTTCGAGGTGAAGAAGATCTCTTCGGTTGACTGTATACCGCTGTACTATCGAGTGAGCTCTTCTGGATCATCGATCCCCCAGCGTATGGAGGCCCCGGTCTTTTTGAGTGATGGGTGATTCCTGACCATTCTGGAAGTGAAGACATTGAACGCATCGAATATGAGGGTATATGGACCTGTACGTTCCCTGATAGCCTGCAGCAGCGTCTTGATCTGCTGCTCATCAAGATACATGAACAATCCCTCTGCGACGACCAGAGATGGACGTCCATCTGAGGGTACCTGCTGCAGCCATGCAGGTGCGGTGACAGAGGATGCGATCAGGTGATAGGTATCGGTCTCAGGAAAGAAATCCCTGCGTATGCTGATCACCTCCGGGTGATCAAGGTCATACCAGTCCACATTGGTATCATCGATCCCGATATACCTGCTGTCAAGCCCGCACCCCAGATGCAGTACCCTGGAGTGGGGATGGTCCCGTACGAAAGCCCGGGCAGCGGTGTCGATCAGTTTTGCCCGCATACACATCCATGGTATGGGTCTTCTATGGTATCTTCAGTGCAGAGATATCATAATCGATGCTCTGGACGATCTCCAGTGCCTTTGCATCATAGAGGATCGGCCGTCTCTTCCTGCTCTCCACCGCTTTCCCATATGACAGGACCAGCAGTGTCTCTCGTTCTGTGTCAAATGGGATCCCGTGATCTGCATATCTTCTCCTTCGTGCCTTGCTGAGGTCGTGAGAACATCTTGAGACAGCAGATCCCCGGTATCGGTCCCTACGAGTGGCATCCAGTCCTTCCGGTACCTGCCGGCTGCAGATGATGGTCCCTGACCTGATCTCTTCATCAGCGTACGCCTGTCCTTCCCGTCCTGCAAGTGAATGCCAGTGCAGTGTATGGGAGCTTGTGCCATCACGGGGAGAGGCTACGATCAGGTCTCTGCAGTGACCAAATGGTCCGGCCTGCGGGTATGAACCGACAAAACGTGACAAATCAAACAGAAAAAAACAGAAAATAATGCTTTATATAGGCAAAAAACTGTGTTATTGTGACATATGCCGACAAACTACAAGTCAATTACAGTACAAGGTACAGCTCTTCAGCGAAGCGGGAAGATGACTCTTCAGGAACAGCTGGTGTCTATCCTCACAGGATGTATCGAGAAGGGGATCTATCGCACAGGAGAGCGGCTGCCCTCGGTCCGCGAACTGGCTGACCGGTACCAGGTCAGCAGGGAGACTGCCAAACTGGCTCTGGGGACCATGCAGGATTCGGGGATCGTGGAGATCCTGCCGAGTAGGGGGACCTTTGTGAGCGGGCAGGTCCCGTCAGTGAAAGCTCCTGCACAGAACGGGATGATCGGGCTGCTGCTGCATGTCGGGAACGAGGAAGATGCCGTGCATGATGTCCAGCTGGTCTATGACCGACTGCTGCAGACCCTCGACAGCGAAGCCTGTCGGTATGGTCAGCATCTGCTCACTGCCTACCTCGACCCCTCTCATCCAGAAGGACTTGAGCGGTTGGATCGGATGATCCCCAAGATCGACGGGTTGTGTGTCATCGGTCTGCATACCGAGGATCTTCTGCAGTACCTCAGGGACCTGCCGATACCGGTGATCTCCATCCTGTCCAATATCGATGTCGAACACATCGATGATATCGGCAGTGAGAATGAGCGGAGTTATCGAATCGCAGCAGACTATCTGATCGACAGGGGCTGCAGGGATCTGGTCTATGTTGATGGGCCTGGTACCTATTATCAGGGAGAGCGTAGATTCTCCGGCTGCCGATCAGCGGTTGCAGCCCGTCCTGGAGAGGATCTTCAGCTGAGGCACTACCGGTGCCGAGGGTGGGGGACAGCAGATGCGAAGACAGGGTTCTCACAGCTGCTGTCTCAGCGGAAGCCGGACGGTGTGCTCTGTGTGAACGATATCACCGCGGCAGGGGTCATGCAGGCCTGCAGTGATGCAGGTCTATCGATACCCGGGGATATTTCAGTCATCGGTGCGAAGAACACGATGCTCTGTGAGAGTATGGACCCTCCGCTTACCAGTATCGAATGTTACTTCGATGAGATAGCCAGAGTCGCCATGGAGCGGCTCACAAAGCGGATCTCCGGGATCAACTACCGACCGGCAAAGATCGAGATAACCGGTGAACTGTATGTCCGGGGATCCTGTGCTGGTTGAACACCAGAAGGAGTAGAAGATGAGTCTGATCGGAATGAATCACATCAGTGACCGGGCAAAGAGGCTGCACGAAGGCTCTCTGGTGATAGATATCCATAACCATATGATGTTCGAATATGCGATCCACGAGGCCTTGGGGACCCCGGAGTCTTCGATACCTGCTATGCCCCTGCCCTGAGGGCAGGGGGGATCAATGTGATCGCGACCTCCGTCGGGGGGAACTCCCCGTGTGTATGTAATCTGACTGATGATCTGGTCCATGGTTCTCTCGAACAGATCGATATGCTCAGACGTGCAGAGGCAGAAAGCACCTCTTTTGTCATCTGTCACACCGCACAGGAGATCAGGACAGCCTGCTCGGAAGGGAAGATAGCAGTGATCCTTGCCTTCGAGGGGGCACGGGCTGCCCAGGGGCTGGAACAGGAAGAGTCGCTGGTCATGCTCAGGACGTTCTATCGCCTAGGGCTGAGAACCATCTGCATCGTCGGAGGGGGCAGGACCCGGTTCGCTGACGGTATGGGAGAGGCAAGAGCTGATGCAGGTCTTACCACCTTCGGGCGGGAGTTCATTCAGGAGATGAACAGGCTCGGCATGCTCGTCGACCTCACGCATATGACCGACAGATCCTTCATGGACTCGATCGAAGCATCACAGAGACCGGTGGTCGTCTCTCATGTCGGGGTACAGGCCGTCTGCCCGAACCCGAACAACCTCAGTGATGAGCGCATCAGGGCGATCGGCCGAAACGGCGGGGTCATCGGGATGGAGATGGTGAAGACCGAGATCCTGTGGGACTACGAACGGTATCATAAGCCGATCACCTGGGAACATGTGATCAGACACATCGATCATATTGCCGGGCTGATCGGTATCGAGCATGTGGGACTCGGTCTTGATTTTGACCATTTCGGGATGATCGACAATATCCACAGAGCCATGTGTCCGGCCCCCGGGACCATCGAGGGGTTCTATACAGGGATCCCGAAAGAGAACCATATGCTTGATGAACCCAATGATCTGCAGGAGCTTTCCTTGATCACAGAATATATGCTTCGTCACGGCTATAGTGACTACGAAGTCAAAGCAATACTGGGAGGAAACATGATGCGACTGCTGGAGGAGACGATATGGTAGATGCACGATCATATATGCTGTTCGATACACATCAGGAGATGTTGGATGAATATGTGTATCAGTTCATCGTACAGGAGCAGGACGTGCTCTATAACGGGAAGCACATCTTCAGCTCGGTGTATGGACCGGTCCTTGCTGCCCAGGGCGTGAAGTTCGTCACGATGTCGGTGGGAGGGACCATGTGGCTCAGATCCTCTACAGTGCGTCGGAGGACAGGTTCTGGGATGCACACAAGAAGCTCGATATCCTGCTCACGGAAGAGGAGTTCGGTGATGATTCGTTCATCCTGATCAGAAGTGCAGAAGACATCGCACGAACACTCTGTAGTGATGCCGTTGGGATCATCGCCAAGATCTCAGGCGGTCGTCCGCTGCAGGGCAAGGAGAACCTGAATATTCTGGCGAACCTGCGCTCACTCTATCGATCAGGACTTCGTTCGGTGCAGCTGACCGGGAACGGGAGGAATCGGCTTGGGGACGGGGTGGCACAGGAGTGCAGCCGCGGGAGACTCACCAACTTCGGAAAGGCGGTCGTGCAGGAATCAGACCGGCTGGGTATGGTCATCGACTCTTCACAACTCTCTGACTATGGGTTCTTCGATCTCGCAGAGCTCACTGACTCACCAATCATAGATTCCCATACCGGGGCGAGGGCTGTATGTGACCATCTGCGAACCATCAGTGATGAACGGATCCGTACCATCGCCCGAACCGGCGGGGTCATCGGGGTGAGCTTTCTCTCTGCGATCGTTGCCGGAGAGAAAGAGCATCCTGATACGGATGATCTCCTGCGGCAGATAGACCATATCGCGGGGGTCGCCGGGATAGACCATGTAGCGTTGGGTCCTGATTACTGCGCGTATCAGACGCCGGTGAACCGGTCTGTGATCAGGGCTATGCGAACAGAGGTCCCTGCTTCTGTGAGTTCGACAGGCTCACCCCCATGCAGAGCGAGAAATACCCTGGATACGTCGAGGGAGTCGATTACGGGATCCGAACGAGTGATTATATCACAGGTCCTGACCACCACGAACGATTCGGGGAGATCATTCCGGTGCTGCAGGCCCATGGCTATGCACAAGAGGATATCGCTAAGATCGCTGGTGAGAACACACTTCGCGTGTATACCGAAGTACTACGATAAACAAGGAGCACTCTATGTCATCGATTCATGATAGGAACAAAGGACTGATCGCCAAGCTGAATGGATATCTGTATGATATCGAACCGGAACGACTGAAGGGGCAGCTCTCACTGCTGTTCGCACCGGAGTGTGTGATACATCTCTGTTCACCGTTCGAGGACATCGCAGGCCCTGCAGAGTACTATGAACGGGTCTATGCACCGCTGCTGGAGGCTGTACCGGATCTGGAGAGAAGGACCTATATCATGATGGCTGGTGATTCGGTGCATGATACGAATTGGGTCGGCTGTGCCGGTACCTATGTGGGAGTCTTCGAAAGCCCTTGGTTGGATATCCCGCCGACCTGGCACCCGGTAGCCATGCGCTTCCATGAGTTCTACCGCATCGAAGAGGGGCAGATCGTTGAGATGCAGGCCGTCTGGGATATCCCGCACCTGATGATGCAGGCCGATGCATGGCCTCTGGTCCCGAGTCTCGGCGTTGACTGGATCGCTCCGGCTCCGGCACCGCAGAACGGCATGGATCTGTCTCCCCGTGATCCTGAAGCATCAGCGGCTAATGAGCAGTTGATCATGGATATGCTCAACGGGCTTCTCAAGCATCGGGAACACGGACCTGAGGCGATGGGTCTGCAGCAGTACTGGCATCCGAAGATGACCTGGTACGGACCGGCTGGGATCGGTACGAACCGAAGGATCTCCGGCTTCAGGAACTGGCATCAGAGGCCGTTTCTCAAGGGGATGCCTGACCGGGAGCTCAACTATGAGGTTCCAAACTACTTCTTCTCAGACGGTCCGTTCGTCGGGGTCACTGCCTGGTCAGGGATGAAAGTCACCATCAGTGAAGGGGGCTGGCTGGGTCTGCCGTCGACACAGCAGGGCATGATCGATATGCGTTCTCTGGACTTCTGGAGATGTGAACACGGACTGATCAGGGAGAACTGGGTCCTGGTTGACCTGCTGCATGTCTATGCCCAGATCGGGGTGGATGTCTTTGGCAGGATGCGGGAGATGACCGTAGCACGGCAGCTGCACAAACCGGTGAACCTGACATGGGGAGGACCGTTCGCCTGACGGTCGTATCGGACTGATCATCAAGCGGGCAGCCGGTCCGATACCGGCTGCCGCTTGATGCATGTGAAGGAGGTTCGCAGCCGTTCAGGTTCTCTACTCAGACGAGATCTGTATCACCGGTATCGCTGAGGCGGCAATGGTGTCACAGAACACAGCTCATTGACTTCTTCAGGTCCTCAGGCTATGCTGGCTCATTCTGTATGGGACAGCTGGCTCATGCCCATGGCGTGTATGCGCTTTGCTATTACACTGAAGGTTCGATCATGAACTCTTACGGCCCCGTGGCAGGACCAGAAACGTATACAGGGGCAGGGGAGGATCTGAGCCTGCTGCGCGTGATCGGTCTGATCGGTATTCCGACGACCCTGTTGACTTCGACCTATATCATAGTCGGCCTGATACAGGATCGGATCCCATCTCTGCTGCTGTTCTTCCTCCTTGCGACGGTCATACTCTTTCCCTTTGAACTATCTGTTGTGCTGCGGGCAGGCAGGAGGCAGTATGGACGGTTCTCGCTGCGCAGTGCCTGTACCGACCATACCAGGATGAGTTGGTGGAAGATCCTTGTCTATGCCAGTGTGCTCTTTGGGTTCGCAGGTCTCATGACTGCAGTGATTGTTCCCTTCGAGCTCCGGGTGACTGCACCCCTTGCCCGCCAGCTCCATGCCCACCTGCCGGCCTATTTCGACTGGACCGATATAGAGCAGCTCAGGAGCTATTCGAAGGGTATCGTACTGATGACCTGCATCGCATACGTGCTGCTCAATGGCTTTGTCGGTCCCATCATCGAGGAGCTCTTCTTCAGAGGGTATCTGACCTCCGGGATACGCAGATACGGCAGATGGGCGCCCTGATCATCACAGTGCTGTTCTCTCTCTATCATCTATGGCTTCCGTTCAACAACCTCTTTCGCATCGCGATCTTCCTGCCGGCTGCCTATGCAGCCTGGAAGAAGAAGAACCTCTACCTGTCCATCTGGTTCCATTGCCTGTGCAATCTGTTCTCCTCGGCAAGCTTCATCATTGCTGTATATGGTACCTAGTGCCCTGAGTATAACTCAGCTTAGTACCCCTCTGCTGTCTTCACAGCTGTCACATCAAGCAGATATGATGGTATACTGGTGCAGGCAGCTGTTCGTCGTATCCTGACCGAAGAGTGCGCTGTCACTGCGTATGGACCTGGGATACCCAGGATGTGTCTCTGGATGTACCGATCAGGTACGAGGAGTGAGGTATGAAGAACGATCGTGGGGTGATCCTTCAGTCTTTTCACTGGTACAGCCCTGCTGATGGCACGCTGTGGAAGACCTGTCTGATGAGGCTGAACAGCTGAGAACGGCAGGATTCTCTGCCGTATGGCTGCCTCCCGGGTATAAAGGGCATGCCGGTGCATCAGATACGGGATACGGTGTCTATGATCTGTATGATCTGGGAGAGTTCGATCAGAAGGGATCGATCCGGACGAAGTATGGCACGAAGGGTGAGTACCTCCAGGCACTCAAGGCCCTGAAGCAGGCCGGTATGCACTCCTATGTGGATATCGTACTCAACCATCGCATGGGATCAGATGCGACGGAGATCGTCAAGGCGACCCCCTATCAGAAGGATGATCGTCTGCAGCCTGCAGGTGAGATGCATGAGATCGAAGCACATACGAACTTCACCTTTCCGGGCAGGGAAGGTGCCTATTCTTCCTTCTCATGGCACTGGTGGCATTTCGATGCAGTCGACTACGATGCTCGAGCGCCGGAGGCGTCTTCGACCATCTTCGTGTTCGAAGGGAAGGTCTTTGATGACTATGTTGGATCCGAATATGGGAACTATGACTATCTGATGGGCTGTGACCTTGATTTCCAGCAGGATGAAGTGCGAGAGGAGCTCTCTGCTTGGGGGAGATGGTATCTTGATACTACCGGGGCAGATGGATTCAGGCTCGATGCACTGAAGCATATACCTTCATGGTTCTTCGTATCCTGGATCAGACAGATGCGCGAACATACCGGACGAGAGCTTCCGGTGATCGGAGAGTACTGGGATCCTGAACTCGGGAATCTCATGACCTATCTCGATCAGACCGAAGGGACGCTTCTGCTGTTCGATGTCCCGCTGCACTACCGGTTCCATCAGGCAAGCAGGTTGGGAAACACCTATGATCTGCGACAGATCCTCGATCATACACTCATGAAAGAGCGATCTGCTTCTGCTGTCACCTTTGTAGCGAACCATGACTCTCAGGCTTTGCAGTCTCTGGAGTCCGTTGTCGAATCATGGTTCAAACCCCTGGCCTATGCCTGATACTCCTTCGACGAGAGGGGTATCCCTGTGTCTTCTCTGCAGATTATCATGGTGCTGCATATACTGATCAGGGGCGTGACGGCAATGCCCATGAGATCGTGATCCCTTCCCACAGGCAGCTGATCGATACGCTGCTCTCTGTCAGAGGTGCGTTCACCTTTGGTGAACAGCGTGATTATTTCGATCATGCCAATGTCATCGGCTGGACCTTTTCCGGTGATGCAGAGCATCCGGGTGCCATGGCAGTGCTCATGTCAAACGGGTCAGAGGGAAGAAAAGCGATGCATACAGGTATGGCAAAGGCAAGATTCATAGACAGGACGGGATATGTAGCGGGGGAGGTCGAGACTGATGAAGAGGGTATGGGGAATTCAGCTGTCCGGCAGGGTCGGTATCGGTATGGGTCAGCATCTGAGCACAGGCAGGAGACCCTTACCCTGATGCCCAGGACCTCATGTGAGTGTGCCTTTTCTGACCGACTGGTACCAGTTTGTTACCAGTCACATAAAAAAGGCACATAGACTTATCTATGCGCCTCATTTATATTGATACTCTGTATAGAGTTGCTAGCTCCCCCGGACGGACTTGAACCGCCGACCTAGTGATTAACAGTCACCCGCTCTACCAACTGAGCTACAGGGGAAAGTGTTCGTATCGAACGATTGCTAATTTACACAATAGGCACATATATGTCAATACGTTCTCAGAAAAAAGAAGAAAAACGGCCACCGATATCATGGAGGCCGTCTTCTCTCGGAAGAGGATGATCAATGGCCGGGGAAATGCCTGTGATAGACGTTCCAGGTCGATGCGATGATCGAATCCAGAGAACTGTACTTCGGATACCATCCCAGGAGGCTGTTGGCCATCTTTGAGGTCGCGACCAGTTTCGCAGGGTCTCCAGGCCGTCTTCCGGTGAACTCTGCCGGGATCTTCTGACCTGATATCTTCCGTGACGCTTCAAGGATCTCAAGCACGCTCAATCCGCTCTCACTGCCGAGATTCACCGTAAGGCTCTTCTGGTTCTTCACCAGATAATCGACAGCCCGCACATGGGCATCTGCAAGGTCGGTGACATGGACATAGTCCCGTACTCCCGTCCCATCCTCAGTGTCATAATCATCACCGAAGATCTTCAGGGCCTCACGTTTCCCGACCGCTGCTTCCATCACCACGGGGATCAGGTTCGCCGGGCTGTGCTCAAGACCGGTCATCTTCTTCGGGATCGTACCCGGCCGCATTGAAATAGCGAAGAGCGGCGAACTTCAGCCCTTTGAGGGTATCGAACCACTGCAGGTGTCGTTCGATCGCCAGTTTGGTGTACCCGTAATAGTTCTCCGGGTTCGTGGGGTGCTGCTCATCGATCGGCAGATAGACCGGTTCCCCATAGACAGCGGCAGAGGAGGAGAGTACGAAGTTCTTCACTCCTGCGGCAACACATTCGGTGATCAGGTTCAAAGAACCGGTGATGTTGTTCTGTGCATACTTCTCCGGTCTGGTCATGGATTCCCCTGCAGCCTTGAATGCGGCTAGGTGTACCACTGCATCCCATTTTTGTGCAAGGACCTCCTGCAATCGAGTACGATCGAGTATATCACCCTCATACACGATGGACCCTTCGAGTATGTTCTCTCTCAGGCCGGAGGAGAAGTTGTCATAGATGCCGACGGTATCGCCGCGTTCCTGGAATGCCAGGCTACATGGGTACCGATATAGCCGGCACCGCCAAACAGTAAGATCTTCATGTGTGCTCCTTGTGCTGTTTCATTATGAGAACTGACCGATGATCCTCTTCAGATCGGTCAGTTTGGCATCAAGCAGATGCTGAGTCTTGGCTTCGACTACCAGACGCAGATAGGGTTCAGTATTCGAAGGTCGTACGTTGAACCACCAGTCTTCGAACTCGATGCGGTAGCCGTCGATATCGAGGACCTTCACAGGGGTCTGTTTTCTGGTGTACTCATCAAAGAGTGCCTCCATCGCCTCGCTCTTCTGCTCGATGTGGAAGTTCGTCTCACCGGAGGTCGCATAGGAGACGATCTCGTCGATGAGGGAGGAGAAGGTGCGTCCCTCTCTCTTGAGTTCAGCTGCCACCTGAAGAACGATCAGACAGGCAAGGATCCCTGAGTCGCAGTTGTAGAAATCTCTGAAGTAGTAGTGTCCGGCAAGTTCTCCACCGAAGATCGCAGAGAGTTCTCTCATCTTGGCCTTCGCATAGGAATGTCCGACCTTCCAGGTGACTACGTTCGCTCCCAGTCGTTCGAGGAACTCGGTGGTAGAACGGGAGGTCCTGATATCCTGGAGGATATAGCCCTGTTCGTTCTTGAGGAAATAGGAACCGATGACAGCCGTTATGATATCAGGCTGGATGAACCTGCTGTTCTCATCGACGAACATGACCCGGTCGGCATCACCGTCGAAGATGATCCCGAGATCACTGTGGTGTTCAGCAACCGCGCTCTTCAGGTCGGCGACATTCTCCTCGACCAGCGGGTTGGGTTCATGGTTGGGGAAGGTCCCGTCCAGGACATCGAACAGGTAGTGGGGCTCCTCACCAAGCAGGTCCTTGATCAGCAGATTGGCCATACCGTTGGAATTATCGATCGAGAGGTCAAGACCGGAGATATCGGGAGTGTAGGGACGGAAGAACTCAAGATAGAGCTGCTTCACGTCGATCTCACGCACCACTCCGGTATGCTCTGCAGGGACGATCTCATCTTCGCTGACCATGCGTTCGAGCTCTTTCAGTCCCGATTGGGCACCGACAGGAAGGGCACCGGTCTTTGATATCTTCAGCCCGTTGTACTCTTTCGGGTTGTGACTAGCAGTGATCTGCACCGATCCGTCGTAGCCGAGACGAGCAGTGGCGAAGTAGACCATGGGTGTCGTCGCAAGGCCGATGGAGTCGACATCTGCCCCGGCATCGTTGATACCCCTGCACAGATACTCGAACACCTCTTCAGAAGAAGTCCTCACATCCCTGCCGACAAGGATCTTAGCTGCTCCGAGCAGTCTTGGTAAGAAGAACCCAATCTTGTACACATCGTCCTTGTCGAAGTCCCTGTTATAGACTCCCCTGATATCATACGCCTTGAATGCTTTCATTGTACCCCTCCACGAAATCTATGAAATCCTTATTGTTGAGCAGCTCCACATACCATGCAGGAGCATCGGAGAAGGAGATCTCCAGCACCGTCTGCGCGATGATCCTCTCCAGTGCAGAAGCTTCAGGGAGATGGACGGCGGTCATATGACCATCAATGAGTCTCTTTGCCTGACTTGCACGTACGGTATGCATCCCGGTGATGTGTTCTACCATACGGAACGTCTTGAACTTCTCGTACTTCTTCTTCTTCGAACGGGAGGTGAGCAGTCCCATCATCCCCGGATTCTCATTCTCGAAATCCTCAAAGATCAGCTTGCCGTTGATCACATAGAGCATCCCTCCCAGGTTCACAGGAGTGCCGTCTGCATAGCCGAGAAGCCGGCAGTAGGTTTTGAACACCATCGGTCCGCCGTTCTGCTTCTCCATCAGCGCCAAGAGATCTTTTATATCCTCATCCATGTAAAAACTCCTTTTACTTCACTTGATAATCATATATACTTCACCGCAAAAAGGCAAACGGTATATGAATTACGACTTAAAAGAGTTCAAGAAAATAGTGAAACTCACCTATCAGCAGATCAGGAAGGAGTTCCAACCCTACCACACCAACTGCATGAGGGTGTATGACAAGAATCTCAGTACCTATCCTGTGACCGTGGATGTCTATGGATCATATGTGAAGATCCAGAACTTCGGGAACAGGGATCTTGATACCGGTGCCATCTGTGATGCCGTGAGCAGGGTGCTCTACATCCCGGCCCGTAGGGTGTTCTATCAGGAACGGAAGAAGCGCGAGGGGCTTGAGCAGCATACGATCCAGGATGCTGCCAATGAGAGCAGGATCGGTACGATAGAAGTCGAAGAATCAGGACTGAAGTTCCTTGTGGACCTGCAGACCCGCATTGATACCGGGCTGTTTTTGGACCATATGCCCACCCGGGTCATGGTTCGTGAACAGGCTTTCGGCACCAGGGTGCTCAATCTCTTTGCCTATACCGGATCCTTTTCGGTCTATGCCGCTGCAGGGGGGGCTCAACGGGTCGTGACGGTCGATCTGTCAAATACCTACCTGAGTTGGGCTGAGAAGCACCTGGAGATCAACGGCTTCACAGGGGAACTCTACCCGTGCGTCCGCTCGGATGTCAAAGAGTATCTGAAAGTCCAGGCTCCTGAAGACGGGCCCTTCGATATCATCATCCTCGACCCTCCCTCCTTCTCCAACAGCAACCACTCCAGCGGGAACTTCAAAGTGCAGCGTGATTACATCTGGTACATCCAGCAGTGCATGAAGCACCTCTCTCGTGAGGGGTTCCTCGTGTTCTCCACCAACCTGACCGACTTTCATTTCGACTCGGGCAGGCTCCCTCGAACGGTCTGTACCAACCTCACCCGGACGACTCTCCCCCCGGGGTTCTCCACCAAGCGCCGGGCTCACTCCTGCTGGGTCATCAAACACGCCTGATCGAGCTGAAGCCAGCTCCTCACGTTCTCAGATGCCATACGGTGTATCTGATCATCGGAGAAGGCTGAGAGTTCATAGAGCTTGAAGAAGTGGGAGTAGGAATCGATCTTCGAGAGATTGACGAAGAAGTCAGAGCCGAACATCGATCGGGAGATGATGATCCTCTGGTCCTCTTCAGAGAGGTTCTCGATGTATTCGATCAATTGCTTGTAGAAGGCGGCGGTACACCCGGAGAACGAGAAATCTGCATAGACATGCTCATAGTTCAGCATCAGGTCGATGATCCCGGTGAACCAGTTGTTCTCGGAGACCTGCGTCATCAGTCGTACCGGCATGATGAGATTCTGGGCCTTCGATGCCATCTGTGACACCGGTCGATACTGCTTGCCGAAGTGGGCGAAATCGATGATCAGATCAGGGTACTCCCGCAATACGTGCTCCCAGGTTCTCGGGGCACTGAACTCCCAGGCTCTCTTGGCCCCGATGGTCCGAAATCCCTGATCATCACAATGGGTGGTGATCGGTATGCGATGTCGAACGCAGTAGTCATAGAGGTAACGGACCTTCTCCATCTCCTGCTCATCATCCTTCGGCCACGGGTCGAATCCGAGAGGTGGATAGAGTTTGATGCCGAAGCAGAACCGTTTGCTGCCCGGCAGAGGGACCGAGCACCGTTTTCGCTCATCGAGGTCTGTGATCATGTAGGTTGCGATCAGATCCTTGATGAATGACAGGTCGTGAGCGGCGGGGTTGATCCCCATGAACGGGAAGAACTCGAAGATCCCATGAGGACTGATCCGTCTGTAGTAGTCGATCCCTTCGAGCGTGTCGTCGATATAGGTGATCAGGCGGTCTTCACTGTGCGTATGTGTATAGACCCCGTGATCTATCTGTTCGATCTGCGTGAAATCCATGATCATGGGACAGAGACCGATCCGGTCATAGGTCCTCGATCGGAAATGGAAGTGTCCGTCTGCGATGAACGGGTCATAGGGTCTCTTCTCGGAACTCTTCGGCAGAAGAGACCATGAGGGGAACTGATCGAACCGGGTAGAGAGGTCCTGTTCCATCAGGATGAAGATCTCTCCTATCGACCGCTCTACGACAGCCATGAGATTCTGCACCCTGGCAAGGAATGCCGTGGACCCCTTGTAGTTGAGCAGGTAGTTCGGTGAGAACATACCGCTGACGACCTCTTCGGAGAAATTACTCTCGATCTCATGCATGAACGCCGCAAAGTTCGGATGGCTGATCGACATGGCATGAAGATGTGCATCGAAGAAGATGTCAAGGCTGTCACTCATATCGATCACCCCCTCTGTACCGGTGTCAGATCCCCATCTTCTTCTTCAGTTTCGCCCAGGAGTCCCGAAGGGGGATGGTCCTGTTGAATACCAGCGCATCGGGGCTTGAGTCGACACTGTCCACACAGAAGTACCCGGTCCTCATGAACTGCAGATAATCACCGGGAACAGCCTGTGCAAGAGACGGTTCGACCATACAGCCCGAAAGCTCCCTGACCGAGTCCGGATTGATGTCATCGAGGAAATTCCCGGTCTTCTCCCCGGGGAATTCAGCGGTGAAGAGTTTATCATATAATCTGACTGCTGCAGGCAGGGCGTGAACGGCACTCACCCAGTGACTCGTCCCTTTGACCTTTCTCTCATCTGCTGTCCATCCACCCCGTGAATCGGGATCATAGGTACATCTGAGTTCGATGATCGATCCGTCTTCAGCTCTGATCACTTCATCACACGTGATGTAGTAGGCATGCTTGAGTCTGATCTCCCTGCCCGGTGAGAGTCTGAAGTACTTCCTGGGAGGATTCTCCATGAAGTCATCCTGCTCGATATAGAGTTCTCGAGTGAACGGGATCTGCCGCTTCCCGGCAGAGGGATCCTCAGGATTATTGTCAGCTTCGATGTATTCAGTGGTATCTTCAGGGTAGTTGGTGATCACCACCTTGAGGGGGTCGATCACGGCCATCACCCGTCTGGCTCTGGTGTTGAGGTCTTCCCTGAGACAGTGGTCGAGCAGGGCGAAGTCGACGACACTGTTGGTCTTCGAGACACCGATCCTCCCCGCGAAATCCCTGATGGCCTGAGGGGAGTAGCCCCGTCTGCGCAGTCCTGAGATCGTGGGCATCCTCGGATCATCCCAGCCTGATACGTGTCCGTCTTTGACCAGCTGCAGCAGCAGTCGCTTGCTCATCACGGTATAGTTGAGGTTCAGACGTGCGAACTCATACTGATGGGGAACATCAGGAAGACCTGAGGCGGCGACGATCCAGTCGTACAGCGGCCTGTGATCCTCGAACTCCAGCGTACAGATGGAGTGTGTGATCTTCTCCAGTGCATCCGAGAGCGGGTGGGTGAAGTCATACATGGGATATATCGACCAGGCATCGCCGGTGCGGTGGTGCATGGTATGTTTGATGCGGTAGAGGGATGGGTCTCTCATATTGAGATTCGGGGAGGCCATATCGATCTTCGCTCTGAGGAACAGCGTACCTTCGGCATGCTTGCCGTCTTTCATCTCCGAGAACAGCCGAAGGTTCTCTTCGATCGATCGATCCCGGTAGGGACTGTTCACCCCGGGTTCTTTCAGTGTCCCCCGGTAGGTGCGTACCTGCTCAGGGGAGAGTTCGTCCACATAGGCTTTCCCTTCAGCGATCAGCTTCAGGGCGATCGTGTGGAGGATCTCGAAGTAGTCCGAGGCATAGAACTCATACCCGTCCCAGGTGAAGCCCAGCCATGCGATATCGCGTTTGATCGATTCGATGTATTCGACCTCTTCTTTCGCAGGGTTGGTATCATCGAACCGCAGGTGACAGACCCCTCCGTACTGCTGTGCGAGACCGAAATTCAGGCAGATCGACTTGGCATGACCGATGTGCAGATATCCGTTCGGTTCGGGCGGGAAACGGGTTACGACCTTCCCCCATGCGTACCCTGTGCCAGATCCTCATCGATGATGCGTTCGATGAAGTTCCTTGAGATGACCTCTTCATGTCCTGTTTCTGTTTCCATACCTGCGGGCTCTCCTGATTCGATTTTTATGCCCTATGATACCATAGAAGCATTATTTATGCTATATGGGTTCAGCAGCCCGCAGGTACTGTCAGGCAGACTTCTTCCCCAGGTCCGCTCTTTCTGGTATAGTCACTACTTGAGGAGACAGCTAACGATCTGTCCGGCGGCAGGGAGGCAGGAACTCTCTACGGGATTCGTACGAAAAACAGCCGGAGATCACCGGTAGTCCTTGCAGTCCTGTCGCCATGTGGTAGTATATCTCTCATAATCAGGAAATAACACTATGATACAAGAACCGGGTGCCGATAACGGCCTCTACAGACGACTGATACTCCTTGCCCTCCCGATCATGGCGGCCAATCTGCTGCAGACCCTCTATAATCTTGCAGATACCTTCTTTCTCGGACGGCTCGGTAAGGAGGCGGTCTCTGCCCCCTCGATCGCCTTCAACATGATCTTCTTCCTGGTCGTCTTCGGCACCGGCTTCTCCTCGGCCGGGACCACCCTGATCTCTCAGGCAAAGGGCAGGGGGATGATCAGAAGGTGGATTTCTATGTCGGGCAGACCTTCAGTATCCTGCTGCTGGTCTCGACGATGATCATGATCACCGGATTGCTGCTCACTGATACGCTGCTTGACCTGCTGCAGGTCCCCTCAGGGCTTACCTATGACTATACCCGCATCTATATGCAGATCATCTTCATCGGCATGCCCTGGATGTTCATCTCCTTTGCCTTCCGGGCTGTCATGCAGGGGGTCGGAGACAGCATGACTCCCCTGTATATCCATCTTGCCACGGTAGTGCTGAATGTCCTGCTCGATATCCTGCTGATCTTCGGATTCGGTCCCATCCCCCCCATGGGGTCGCGGGAGCCGCTGTGGCGACTGTGATCTCCCGTATCGCAGCCTCTGCGGCGGGGATCTGGATCCTGGCGACAGGGAAGCGATCGGTTCATCTCTCATGGGCATCGGTGCGACCCGATATGAGAGCATGGAGACTGATCACCTCGATCGGTCTTCCCTCATCCCTCGGTCAGGGAGTGTCTGCACTGGGTTTCACCGTACTGCAGGGCGTGGTCAATACCTTCGGCCCCGCAGTGATCGCAGCCTTCGGCATCGGAGGGCGCATCATAGCGCTGTTCAATATGCCGGGACAGGGGATCAGTCAGGCAACGGCTATCCTGGTCGGACAGCACCTCGGGACCAGGAACCACGAAGATGCGGTACGGACGGTCAGGTATGCGATGTGGACCATCGGGGTGTTCATCATCACCGGTATGAGCCTGACCTTCTTCTACGGTAACCTGTTCGTACGCTTCTTCGTAGCTGATCCTGAAGTCATCATCTACGGTGCATCACTGTTCAGGATCGTCTCGGTCTCAGTGGTCTTCTTTGCCCTGTTCACCGTACTCGTCGGGGCCTTCCAGGGCGGGGGGATACCAAACCGATCATGGTACTGCAGATCCTCAGGTTGTGGGGGATCAGGGTGCCGGCAGCGATAGTACTCAGTACCACCCTGCAGATGGGACCGAATGGTATCTGGTGGGCCATGTTCTTGTCAAATCTGATCGTAGCGGTCATAATATATATCTTATATCGTACAGGCCGATGGAAATACAAATTGGATCCTGATACTATTTAGCTTGTCTGGTGACTATGCTATAGTAATCTCATGTGTGCGCGTAGGAGTCTGAGTATATGAGCAAACCATCAACAGATACAAAGAAGATCATAGGGCTGATCGCTCTGGTGCTGATCGCCTCTTTGATCGGATACGGCATCTATACCTGGACGGATTATCTCAACAAACGTGCAGCTCAGAAGATGCTGCAGCAGGCTGCAAGAACGGTGATGATGGATGAGGGAGAGGCAGGACTGCTTGAGCTTGCCGGTATCTCACAGCAGGAGGATGCAGGTCCTCTGGGCATCATCGCTGAGGCTCTGGCAGTCTTCTCCAGTGCCGGGTACTCCGATTACACCGAGAGTGAACAGCAGAACATCGATATCTATGAAAAATATAACAAGGCTGTCGTCAATATCACGAAACAGAGTTATCAGTACAACCTCTTCCTCGAAGCCATCCCCGAGTCAGAATCCGGCTCAGGTTCCGGGTCGATCATCGATCAGGAGGGTCATATCGTGACCAACTATCACGTGATCGATGGTGTCGACGAGGTCTACGTGAGTCTCTACGACGGGACCAGCTATGTGGGGAAAGTCATCGGGAAGGACAAGGAGAACGACCTTGCCATCGTCAAGATCGACCCGAAGGGTGTCAAACTCACGACCATAGACTTCGGGTCCTCGAAGAACCTGAAGATCGGGCAGAAGGTCCTTGCCATCGGGAACCCCTTCGGATACGACAGGACCCTCACTGTCGGGATCGTCTCAGGACTGAACAGACCGATCAAGACCGATAAGAATCTGATCATGCTCAATATGATCCAGACCGATGCCTCGATCAACCCGGGAAACTCCGGCGGACCGCTGATCGACTCGAGGGGCAGGATGATCGGCATCAACTCCTCCATCTTCACGACGACCGGCGGGTCCATGGGGATCGGGTTCGCCGCCCCGGTCGATACTGCCGTGAGAGTCATACCGGAACTGATCGAGTACGGGAAAGTCGTCAGGGGCTGGATCGACATCAATCCGGTACAGCTGGACAGCCGTATCGCCGCCTATGGGGGGGCTGGAGACTGATGCGGGGATCATCGTCTCCAAGGTGGAGGCCGGAGGCAAGGCAGAGACCGCAGGGATCAGAGGCGGATCTGAGAAGGTCAAATACGGGGATCTGATCTTCTATCTCGATGGTGATATCATCGTCGAGGTAGCAGGAATCATCATCTCTGACTTTGCCGACTACTTCAGTGCCCTCGAATCGACCAAACCCGGCGATACCATCGATGTGGTGGTGATGCGCGGGAACAAGCGCATCAATCTCGATGTGGAGCTCGTCGAGCGTCCCGAACAGTATGAGTGGGATTGATCATGCCTGAATTTCGTGTACGATCAGACTATGAACCAGCAGGAGATCAGGCGCTGCCATAGCGGCTCTCACCTCAGGGATACAGAAGGGCTATGACATCCAGACCCTCAAAGGGGTCACCGGTTCGGGAAAGACCTTCACCATGGCTAAGATCATCGAACAGGTACAGCTGCCGACCCTGGTGCTGTCTCACAACAAGACCCTTGCAGCACAGCTCTACCGTGAGTTCAAATCGTTCTTCCCTGACAATGCCGTCGAATACTTCGTCTCCTACTATGACTACTATCAGCCTGAAGCCTATGTACCCTCAAAGGACCTCTACATAGAGAAGGACTCATCGATCAATGAGGAGATCGACCGGATGCGTCTGTCTGCGACCTCTGCCCTGATGGAACGATCCGATGTGATCATCGTCGCTACCGTATCGTGCATCTATGGACTGGGGAATCCGGTCGCCTTCAAGGATATGCGCATCGGTATGACCGTCGGAGACCATTTCGATCACTCGGCGACCTTCAAGAAACTCATACGCATGCAGTATGAACGCAATGACGCCATTCTCAAGCGGGGCGGTTTCAGGGTACGCGGGGATGCCATTGAGATCCAGCCTGCCTATATGAAAGAGGCCTTCAGGATCCAGCTTGACTGGGATGAGATCGCATCGATCACCCGATTCGATCCGGTCTCCGGTATCTCTCTGGAAGATGCTGCCCATGTGATGCTCTATCCTGCGAAGCACTTCGTCATCCCTGAAGACAGGTACGGCAGGCGATCGAGGGGATCCGGCAGGAGATGGAGCTGCAGTATGAGACCTTCACAGCTCAGGGGAAGGTGCTGGAAGCAGAGCGTATCAAGACCCGCACCGAGTATGACATCGAGATGCTGCAGGAGATGGGATACTGTTCGGGAATAGAGAACTACTCCCGACCCCTGAGCGGCAGAGCCGAAGGCGAACGGCCTGCGGTGCTGCTGGACTACTTCCCCGAACAGTTCCTGACCTTCATCGATGAGGCACACGTGACTGTCCCGCAGATCGGCGCCATGTATGAAGGAGACCGTTCGCGGAAGACGAATCTGGTGAACTTCGGCTTCAGGCTCCCCTCGGCCCTCGATAACCGGCCCCTGATCTATCAGGAGTTCGATGATCTGCTCTATAAGCGGATCTTCGTGACCGCGACACCGAGAACACAGGAACTCGAACGTTCAGAACAGGTGGTGGAGCAGGTCATACGGCCGACCGGACTGGTGGATCCCGTGATCACCGTACGGCCGACGACCGGTCAGATCGAAGATCTCTACGGCGAGATCCTCAAGAGGACCGCCGTGCATGAGCGGGTACTGATCACGACCCTGACCAAGAAGATGTCAGAGGATCTGAGTGAGTATCTTGCAGGGATCGGGGTGAAGGTGCGGTATCTGCATTCGGAGATAGAGACCATCGAACGGGTGGAGATCCTCAGGGACCTGAGACAGGGGACCTATGATGTGCTCGTCGGGATCAACCTCCTCAGAGAAGGGCTCGATCTGCCGGAAGTATCACTCATAGCGATCCTCGATGCAGATAAGATCGGGTTCCTGCGGTCGGCGACCGCACTGATCCAGACCATCGGGCGGGCCGCCCGTAACGAGAACGGGAAAGTGATCATGTATGCCGATAAGATCTCAGCTGCCATGAAAGAGGCCATCGAAGAGACCGATCATCGCAGGAGCAGACAGCTTGCCTACAATGCCGAGCATGGCATCACGCCGATCTCTGTCCACAAAGCGGTTCAGGACATCCTGCACCGAAAGAAAGAGGATGCCAGAGCGACCGTAGAGACCGACATCGAAGTCATCAAACAGGGGTATAACATCATCATCCCCGCACAGAGGAAGAAGCTGATCAGGGCACTGGAGAAAGAGATGCTCGAGCATGCGAAACGACTGGAGTTCGAACAGGCTGCCCTGCTGCGTGATGAGATCGATGAACTGAAGAAGATGGATTGATCAGGACCTGAAGCACCGTACTATCATGAACGACTACCGCTGCAGCTGCAGCATCACCGTATCGGCAGGTCCCCCTGAGATATGAGGATAGTAGCTGGGGATATAGCTGCTGGTGAAGATATGCTCTTCGAACAGATCGAAGGTACTCCCGTAGGCCTCACTGATGGTGATCAGACCGTCATGGTTGCGGTCTGCCCCGGGACTGTCATACACCTGCAGACTCTCATGATCGAACCCGATCGATTCAAGAAAGAAGTAGGTGAAAAAACCATTTTCATAGCTGCCGGATTCATATGATTCTTCATCTTCCCCTGCTGCAGAGACCACGATCATATCAGCATACTCACCTGCGGAGAGATCCTCCGACTGGAAGTACCGCTCCCAGCTCTCAGCGAAGGGAGAGCCCCCAGTGGTACTGTAGTAGTCCTCCGGCAGTCCGTCCACATCGTATCCTCCTCTTGATACGAACCCTCCGGAATTACAGATATCGAGGATGACGATCTTCCTTCCCGGGATCTCATCAAGGGCTGCAAGCAGAGTCGATGCATGGAGTGCATAGTCGCTATCCTCGCTGGTCACAAGAAATGATTCATCCCGAACGGGATCGAATCCCCCATGGCCCGAGTAGTAGAAGAGGGTCGTATCATCCGCTGTGGCGACCAGTGACGCATTCTCGATCCGATCGAGCAGATAGGTCCCGGTCGAATCGGTGTCGTTGATCGCTGCAGCCTCTCCCGGGCTCCTGTAGCCGTAGGCGGAGAAGGCTATGGCCATGTCATCGCCGTCAGGGATGGTGTAATCGAGTGTACTGATACCACTGATATCCTCATAGCTGGAGCTGAAGATCAGAGCATGCAGATCCCTTTCGCTGATGGGAGAACGGATCACAGGAGCTCACCAGCAGCAGAACAGCTGCTGTGAGCAGCACCAGCGCATAGCGTCTTGCCCTCACCGGTCTGCCCCCTTGCACAGCAGTATTCTCAGGCCCACTCCCACGGCCTGATTGACCGGGGTGTCTCTACGCACATCATAGATGAGCGGCAGATCCACCAGCAGGTCTATCGTATCACTTTCATAGATGCGCACGTAGGGAGTGAGGACTCCCTGCAGGTGAGAGAAGATGATGGATGTGTAGAGATACGAAGAGCTGTGGGCAGCTATGAGTACTCTGAGACCGGCTCGGGTACCGATCTGGTAATCGATCCCCCTGAGAGCGAAACTGAGGTAAAGCCCCGCTCTATGAGGTTGCCGTAGGGCATCGAAGGTCCGGTATAGTCGATCCCCAGAGAAGTTGCCCAGGACAAGCGGTCGGTGATAGGATGTGAGATACCGGTACGCAGGCTCATGCCGTACTGCAGGTGCAGGAACTCATCAAAGGAGTCGGCACCGTTGGTCGTGTAGAGGTGAGGATAGGCTGAGAACTCCACGGTGAGACTGTAGATGGAACTACCGGCAGAGATCATCAGGAGCAGTATGAGGCACAACTTCTTCATAAGATGAATATATCGTGAAAACCGGGAGAATACCAATCAATTATACAATAGTTTGCAAATCTTCTTGTTCTACCGTAAGCATATACGTATCTTTACCGTCCAGGCGCTCTTTACTGTATGCATGTAACTGAACACCCTGGTGAGTGAAGGTGCAGGCATAGTACTGACCCGCGAACTCCTGATAGAGCAGCTGCACGTCATCGAAGAGTATCTCATCAGGCAGCGGTACATGGGGAGCTCTCCTGATCGTCGTCTTCTCAGGCCGGAAACTGACATACCGTGCAATCCGGTCGTTCTCTGCAGCATCCGGTCTCAGCGGGACTGCAGAACGGGGAAGGATGTTCGATTCTCCGATGAACTGAGCGACGAACAGTGATGCAGGTCGGTGGTAGACCTCCTCCGGGGTGCCGATCTGTTCGATGCGTCCCTGATTCATCACGATGATCCGGTCACTGATCGCCAGAGCCTCCTCCTGATCATGGGTCACATACAAGGTGGTCAAGCCGAGATCATGATGGATCCTCTGGATCTCCTTTCTCAGCTGGACACGCAGTTTGGCATCAAGGGCTGAGAGGGGTTCATCGAGCAGCAGCAGTCGCGGGTTGGGTGCGACTGCTCGGGCGAGAGCGATCCGCTGCCGCTCACCGCCAGAGAGGTGTTCGATCGAACGACTCTCATACCCCTGCAGCTGAATGGTCTCCAGCAGTCCGGTCACAGCCTCTGAGATCTCGGAAGCAGGACGGTTTCTGATCTTCAGCCCGTACCCGATGTTCTGTGCTGCCCGCATATGGGGAAACAGGGCATAATCCTGGAACACGAACCCGATGTTCCGTTCCCAGACCGGAAGATCGCTGATGATCTCATCGCCTATCGCGATGCTCCCCTGATCTGGCTCGATCAGACCGGTGATCAGCGACAGCGTCGTGCTCTTCCCGCATCCGGATGGCCCCACGATGGTGATCATCTCTCGATGCCTGATCGTGAAATCCACATCGAGCAGGAACTCCGGGAATGATTTCTTCAGATTGCGTATGACGATATCCTGTTTCATAGCTCTCTCTTATGTAAGGAATTGGTAAGTGCGAACAGCAGCAGGCAGATTGCCATGAGCAGGGTGCCCAGTGCACAGGCCCCGTTGAAATTATAGGCCCCGATGAGCCGGTAGAGCAGAATGGGGATGGTGACCACCCGGGCATCGGAGAGCAGCATGGTCGCATGCATCTCACCGATGGAGATCGCGAAGACGAAGATCGCACCTGAGGCGATGGCACGCGAGAGCAGCGGGAGCTGAATATCGACGAACGTACGAAACGGTCTGGCTCCGAGGATCAGGGCTGCCGGGGTGTACGCGGCATGGATGGTCCTGTAGGTCGGGAGGATAGCCCTGAGCATGAACGGCAGGGTGATCACCGTATGGGCACCGATGATCAGCAGGTAGGTGATATGCTCCACCGGGATCATGCGGGCGATGATCGAATACCCCAGTCCCAGGATCACCGAGGAGATCGCCATGGGCAGCATCAGGATCGTCTCCATGGTCATGCTCGCACGACGTTCGAGTCTGATGATCAGCGTCCCGAGGCTCAAAGCCGAGGGGATGGTGATCAGTGTCACGATCGAGGCGATCGATAGACTCGTCAGGATCGCAGAGGACGAACCGGTGAAGGACCCGAGAGTCGACCCCGCCCCAAAGAGCTGCTCATACCACCTGAAGGTCCAGACAGAGGTTCCCGTACGAAAGACCGGGGCCTGGAAGGAACGAACGGCGATGGCACCGAGCGGTGCGATGATCAGCAGCCCCGCTATGACCCCGTAGAGCATGATCAGTACCCTGTGCGTACGCCTGGGAGCCTTCGGCTGCAGCGGATAGGAAAGATCTGCAGAGGCTCGCTGCATCCAGTGCTGTGATCGGATATAGAAGATGAGGACCCCGGATGAGATGGCAAGGGAGAAGAGGGCGAAGGCTGCCGCATGGGGCAGATCAAAACGGACCCGTGCCAGCTGGTAGATCTGCACCTCCAGAGTCGTGAACCTCGGCCCGCCCCCGAGCACGAGGATGATGGAGAAACTGGTGAAACAGAACAGGAAGATCATTGAAGCGGCTGCGGTGATCGCCGGCATGAGGCGGGGGGCGGTCACACTCGCGAAGACTCTCATCGGGTGTGCCCCCAGCGTAAGGGCCGCATACTCCTGCCTGTGGTTGAGCTGTTCCCAGAATGAGGCGATCAAGCTCAGAGCGATGGGGAAGTTGTAGAAGGCATGGGCGAGGATGATCGATTTGAATGAGTACAGCAGGCGAACAGGGGTTCTGAGAGATCGAACAGATCCATCAGGGCTCTGTTGAGTACTCCGCTGTTGCCGAAGAAGATGACGAATCCCAGAACCACCAGGATGGATGGGAGTACGAACGGCAGCTGTGAGAGGGACTGCAGCAGCCGCTTGCCGCGAAACTGATAGTGCGAGAGGATATACGCCCCCGGCAGCCCGAGAGCCAGTGCGGCAAGGGTGCTCACAGCAGCCTGCAGGAAGGTGAACCAGGCAATACGCCAGCTGTAGGGATCAGCAGCCACATCCAGCAGATTGGCTGCTGTGAGACTCCCGTCAGAGGCTCTGAAGGCCCCGATGAGGACCATACCGACAGGTATCAGGAACAGCAGGGTCAGCAGTATGATCCCCGGTGCAGATCCAAGGATCAGTGAGATGTCTCTACGGTGCCTGTGTCGGTAGCTCCTCACGTCCATGGGGCCTACCTGCTCATGATGGATGTCCAGGTATCAAGCCAGGAGTCCATCTGCTCGGTGATCATGTGTGAATCGATCGTCAGCATCGTCGAGGGCAGGGGGGCATACGCAAAGGATTCAGGAAGTTCGATTCCCTCCACTACCGGATACATCCAGTTCGTCAGCGGGATCGCTGACTGAGCCTCCGGTCCCAGTAGATAGTCCATGAACAGCTGAGCCTGCTCCAGGTGTTCTGTTCCGTTCACGATACCTGCACCCTCGATCTGCAGATAGTGACCCTCCTCGAAGATCGCTGCCTGATAGACATCGGTCTCCTCGTACTCCACATGGTAGGCCGGGCTGGTGGTATAGCTGAGCACCAGGGGGGCCTCCCCGTTGGTGAACAGACCGTACCCAGTATCCCAGCCGTCGGTGATCGTCAGCAGAGATGGTTTGAGTGACTCCCAGTATGCCGGATAGTCATCACCATAGCGGGCGATACTCCACAGCAGCAGTCCGAGCCCCGGTGAAGAGGTCCTTGGATCCATGATGATCAGTTTGTCTTCGAACCGGGGATCGGTCAGGTCTTCCAACGATCGCGGAGGATCGGTGATGACCTCTGAGTTATAGATGATCGAGAAGAACCCGTAATCGAAGGGCAACACGTGCAGTGTGGGATCGAAGATCAGGGACCGGTCGATGCCTGAGAGGGCCGGGGAGTCATAGGGCTGGAAGACCTCCTCCTCGATCGACTGATAGAGCAGGTTGTTGTCGATCCCGATGATCACATCGGCCTTGGGCCGATCCTTCTCCAGGATAGCCCGCTGCAGGACCTGTCCGCTGTCACCCATGGAGACCAGATTGACCTGTATGTCATAGGCGGCCTCGAAGCCGGCCTTGATCACAGGACCCGGGCCCCAGTCAGAGATGAACGAGTCGTAGGCATAGACGGTGATCTCAACCGGCTGCTCAGGTGTCTGGGCTGCGGCCTCGTTCGGTGCAGCTGCTGCTGCCTGTGGTTCCGGTGCTTCTGATCGCTCACATGATACAAGGGTGAGAACCATCAGTGAAACAGCCAGAACAGTAGATAATAATCGTTTCATTACCTTCTCCTTAAGGAATCTGAGTTGTTCTGTCTGTGGGGATCTGTTTGAGATGACTACTCTGCATGTCGTTTCCCTTCGCTGGCATTACCCAGATCAGGTTCAACGGGTTTGATCTCAGGTTGTCCGTATCTACGAAACAACCACCCCAAGACAAACTCACTCTACTGTGAACAGTCGGGAAAGTCAACGCTTCAGCGATAAAGTCCTGTGAAGGTCCCTCATGCGATCGTGATACTGACGAGGTATGATCGGCAGTGCCCCTGTACCAGGGAAGCCTCGGTGGGCAGAGCCGATCCGGATCGGCTAATCCTGCTGAGCCGGAGAGAGATGCTTCCCGTCGTAGGGAAGGGTGATGGTGAACACCGAACCCTTGCCCTCGATGCTGGAGACTGAGACCTCTCCGTGGTGCTGCAGGACGATGTGTCTGACGATCGAAAGACCAAGCCCGGTCCCACCCTTGTCGCGACTCCTTCCCTTGTCGACACGATAGAACCGCTCGAAGATCCTGTCGAGAGAAGACTCCGGGATCCCGTAGCCCTGATCGCGTACTTCGATACGCACCGCCTGATCCCCGGCTATGCAGACCACAGATACGCTGTGCTGATCGTCGCTGTATTTGAGTGCGTTATCTATCAGATTGATGAATGCCTGCTCGATCAGCAGGGAACTGCCGGTCACCGTCTGTGATCGGTCGCAGCGTATGGAGATCTGTCGATGCTCGTTCCCAGGTTTCTCTTTACAGATCTGGATCGCATCCTCGAGGATCTGGTGCAGATCGATCGGTGTGAAATCTTTGGTACGGTCCCTGGACTGATCCAGGCGCGAGAGGACCAGCAGGTCGTCGATGATCGCCTGAAGACGGTCTGACTGGCTGTTGATGATGGAGAGGAACCGCTTGCTCTTCTCCTGATCTTTACTCAGGTCGCTGTAGAGCAGCGTCTCGGTGAACCCTTGATCGAAGTGACCGGCGTCTTCAGTTCATGTGAGACGTTCGCCACGAAGTCCTTGCGAACCTGCTCAAGGTGCATGAGAGCGGTTATATCGTTGAGTACGATCAGGATATGCTTGTTATCCTCAAGCCCGATGCGTGAGAGATGCACCTGAAAGAACATCGCCTTGAGCTGTACCTTGATCTCTTTTCTGGCAAACTCTTTGTGCGGGAACTGCAGATACCTCTCGATGATCTCGTCAAGTTCGGTATGCACGAGGATCTGCTGATAGCTCTTCTCAAGCAGGGAGTCGCCAACCGAAGAACCGAAGAAGATCTGAGCTGCCGGGTTGGTCTGAATGACCAGACCCGTATCATCAAGGACCAGCACCGCCTCACTCATCCCGTCAAGGACGGCCTGCAGAGCCTCCTTCTGTGCGTTCACATCATGGAACTGTTCGTTGATCTTCAGGGCCATGTTCCTCATCGAGGTGAAGACATCCTGGATCTCCACAGACTGTGTCACGCTGAGCGATTCTGTGGTGAAATCGAGATCGGCATACTGATGAGCCGTATGTGCAAGCACAGCCAGAGGCTGTTCGATCTTGCGATCGATGAACAGGAACAGCACTATCGACAGCAGGATGAAGAGCACCGATCCGATTCCGATGTAGAGATAGATGATCCTGTAGGCCTCATGCAACTGCGTGTAGGGCATGGCGATCCTCAATACATAGGATTCGACCCTGCCGGGAAAGTTGAACGATCTGGCAAAGTAGAACATGTCAAGATCGAGTGAGTCACTCGATCTGATGACAGAGTTGGGGATACCACGGAACGCCCGGATGATCTCCGGACGGTCCCCGTGGTTCTCAAGCAGTGCGGGATCCTTGTCGGTGTCGGCGATGACCAGACCGTCATCTCTGATGATGGTGATCCGGGTGAAGGAGTCACCGGTGATCATCGTGAGACTCTGCTGCAGGGCATCGAAGGAGGTGTTCTCACTGGTACTCAGATAGCTGTATACCATCTTGGAGACCTCTTTGAGGTTGTCTTCACTCTGACGGTAGATGAACTGCTTTGCCAGATACCCCGCGAAGAGGGTGAAGATCAGGAGGATGGCAAGCATGATCAATGCGAGACGGGGGTAGATGATGGTCCTGAGTGTCTTCTTCCTGGTGCTTCGACTCATTCTTCTATCAATCGATAACCGATGCCCCGCACGGTCTCGATGATCGCCCCTTTCTCTTTCAGTTTCTTTCTCAGTGCCAGGATCTGTACATCGACCGATCGCTCGGTCACCGGATAATCATTGCCTTTGACCGATTCGATGATCTGTCCGCGGGAGAAGACCCAGCCGGGATTCCTCATGAGGAATTCCAGGATACCGAATTCGGTGACGCTCAGATCAGCCGGCTCTCCATCGATAGTCACCAGATGTCGTGCAGGGTCCATGAAGATCCCATGGAGCGAGACACTCTTGAAACTGTTCGAGGGCAGGGCATCTTTTCGCTTCCTGCGCAGGACCGCCCTGATCCGTGCGACGAGCACTCTCGGGCTGAACGGCTTGGTGATATAATCATCTGCTCCCATCTCAAGACCGAGTATGATATCTGAATCCTCGCTCTTGGCGGTCACCATGAGGATGGGGATATCATATGATGAGAGGGCTTTGCATACCTCAAGACCATCGATGCCCGGAAGCATCAGATCAAGAACGATCAGATCCGGTTTATGGTGCTGAGTCATCGAAAGGGCCTCTTCGCCCGAGGATGCGGCCATGACCGTATAGCCTTCACGCTCAAGATTGAACTGGATCAGTTCCCGGATACTCTCTTCATCGTCAACTACTAGAATCAGTTCTTTAGCCATGCTGTTCCCCTTTCGGATCAATGTAACAAAACAGGTCGTAACTTCAGACGAAGGTATCGCCGGCTCATCGGGCAGATCTCAGGTGCCTGATTCCCCTGTGCAGCGACGTGAAGCGTGTTGACCCTCCCATCATACCATGGATATGATCATCAGTTCAAACCTTCTGGCGTATCACCTTCGCGGTGTGTATGAGAACCTGCAGATGTATGAAAGATAGACGAAAATGATGAGAGGAGTATCAGAACCATGTTAGAATACCGTTAACATCATGAGAGATGACCTGCAGAGCCTGTATGGCATAATATCTTGAATTCAGCTACTATATGCATGAAGAACGAACGACAAGATACCGAGGGACCATGAGAAGACGGATCGTCTGTACCGGCGGCGGTACCGGGGGGCATGTATACCCCGGGATAGAGGTGCTCGAAGCACTGAAAGAACAGTACGGCACCTCACTTGAGTACTGCTGGCTCGGGGACCGCATGGGCCCTGAGGCTCTGATCACCGGTCAGGAGGGAATACCCTTCCATGCGATCCGCAGCGGCAAGCTGCGGAGGTATCTCTCGATGCGGAATCTCTCCGATCTCTTCAGGGTCGCAGCGGGTGTGGTCGATTCCTACCGGTTCCTGCGTCGGTATCGGCCTGATGTCCTCTTCTCCAAGGGAGGGTTCGTCAGTGTCCCCCCGGTGATCGCCGCAAGCCTGCTCGGCATCCCGGTCGTGACCCACGAATCTGATATGGATCCGGGACTGGCCAACCGTATTATAGGGCGGTTCGCCAGGTCGTTCTGCGCAGCTTATGAGCAGACAGTCCTTGGGTACAGGGTCCGGCACAGGTCCATGTGACGGGCAATCCCGTACGCCGTGCTCTGTTGGACGGAGATGGGGCTGCCGGTAGAGCGCTGTTCTCTCTTGACGAGAGTACCCGCTGGTGCTGGTGCTCGGGGGAAGTCAGGGGGCTCTGGAGATCAACGAAGTGATCTGGCAATGGGCTCAGGAGGGTATATCCTCCTGTTCCATCGTGCATCAGGCAGGAGAGAAGACCTTCAGAGACCTGCAGGCTGAGGGCTATCATACGGTCCGCTACCTCTCCGGGGAGCTTTCCGATCTGCTGGCAGCCGCTGATCTGGTCATATCACGGGCCGGAGCCGGTGCCTGAGTGAGATCGCCGCATCAGGGACTCCGATGATCCTGATCCCCAAGGGCAGATCCAGCAGCAGGGGCGATCAGATCCGCAATGCACAGCTGTTTGCATCCCATGGAGCGGCTATCGTACTGAAAGATGAAGAAGTCACTTTGGAGAATCTGAAAAATGCGGTATCATTAGTCTTGGAAGATCCTGAGACCGCGAAAGGACTTTCTGTATCAGCATCGCTGCTTATGCACCCCGATGCAGCCGGGCGAATCGCCTCGGTGATCACACCCTATCTAGAGAGAGGCAGTTTATGACCTTCAGCGTATTGGATATCGTATCATTGGTTATCATCGTACTCATGGCTCTTCGAGTCACCTTCAAGGGCTTCTTTGACGAATTCATGTCAAAAGCTGGTATCGTCATAGGACTTGCGGCAGCACTCATGTTCACCACGCTGCTTGCTCCGGGGATAGACTCCTACCTGAACATCGGTTCCTGGAGTAATCTCATTGCCTTCGTGGTACTGTTCTTCGCAGGCTATCTGATCATGAGATTCATCTCCATAGCGATCACCGGGATCCTGGAGGCTCTGCACCTGCCGTTCCTCGACAACATCCTCGGGTTCGCCCTCGGTATCATCGAGGGTGCGGTGATCATCTCCTTCATGGTCTTCGTCCTGAAACTGCAGACGATGGTAGATCTTCAGCCGCTCTTTGCCGAGAGCTGGGTAGTCGAGATGCTGGAACCGATCGCCCCGTACAGCATCGAATTCGTGAAGGAGAATCTGTAACCCGTGTTTGAACAAGTATATGGACATCAGAATATCATCGGTCAGCTGCAGAAGGATATCGAACGGAACGAGCTCCCTTCTGCGATCCTCATCCATGGGAATCAGTACTCCGGGAGGATGACCACGGCCCTTGAGAGTGCCAGGGCACTCTCCTGCGAACGGGTGGCTCTCGGTGCCTGTGACTGCAGGCGCTGCAGGGCGCACAGGAGCCTGCAGGACCCCTATACCATGATCCTCTCGAAGCGGGATCATATCCCGGAGATCGAAGCTGCCTATGACACCCTCAAGAGGGAGAAATCACGAAATGCGATGCATCTGTTCATCCGCAGTGTACGACTGCTGCTCGGTACCTATCATGCAGCCTTTCTTGAAGTCTGCACGGCGGCTAAGCGACCGCTGTTCGAACTTGCCGCTGAGATCGATGATGAGATCAGCAGCATGATCGAACAGTCTGCAGCAGCAGATGCGATCGATAAGGCGGTACGGCAGGCGAAGAAGATCATCTCGAGCTGCAGGAAACTCGCAGAGGGCTCCTATCGGCAGCTTCCGGTGAGTTACATCAGGAGTATCGCTTCATGGCTGCACAGCACCTCGGAGAACATCATCAGGATCGTGATCATCGAGGGGATCGATGAGTTCAACGATGCTGCGATCAACAGCATGCTCAAGATCCTGGAAGAGCCCCGAAGCATGTCTACTTCATCCTCATAGCCCGGAACCGGAATCTGATCATCCCCACGATCCTCTCGCGGGTGCGCATCTACTATCTCGGAGAACGCGATGAGGCAGAACAGCAGGTCATAGAACAGGTCTATGCCGATGATGCACAGGAGTACGACTCGCTGAAGACCTTCTTCGCCGTCAAGCACGGTGTGGACTGCAGACTGGTGAGAAAACAGGCAGAGGACTTCATCTTCACCGCTATGGGAAGAAGGATCATCTCACGTATAGAGATCGAGAAGATCATCACCGAAGTCCTGAAGAAGCAGCAGTTCCTCATGTTCTTCAGTGAGATCGCCGCCATCCTGGAAGAGGAGGTTGCCGATGGGTTCATCCCTGCCTCTGCAGCTCAGCAGGTCATGCTTGCCATGGCGGATCTCCGGCAGCGGTCGGTGACCTACCATCAGGGAGACGCTCTGCTGATGGAAACCCTGTTCTACAGAATATCGGAAGCAGTATGAACAAATTCATCAGAAAGGCCATACAGAAACTGCCGAAACTCACTTCCGAGCAGATCGAACAGCTGATCGATCTGCTTGCGGACGAGAATGAGATGCTTTCGGTAGTACTCGATTCCATGGAAGACGGGATCATCGTCACCGATCTGGATAACAGGATCAAGATCATCAGTAAGACGACCAGACGACTGCTGCCCATGCACAATGAGACTGACGAGAAGGTGCTGTGGGCTGTGATCAGCGACCATGAGATCGCAGACTATCTCGAGCTGCACATGGGAAGGGGCGACAGGATCCTTGATGAGGAGTTCTATGTGCAGAAGAGCTCACTGATCCGTGTGCTCTCCTTCTCAGTGTTCCCTCTGGTGAGAGACAAGGCCATCATGGGGAACATCATCATGCTCAGAGATATCACCGAGCGCAAGAAGAGTGAAGCCAAATACCGCAGAGCGGAGAATCTGGCATCGCTGACCACCCTGGCGGCAAGTGTGGCGCATGAGATCAAGAACCCGCTGGCCTCGATGGGGATCCATCTGCAACTGATGCAGCGGGAACTCGAACGGGAGAACTGCATCGGCAAAGAGAGTGCCGCTGAGTATCTGGACATCATCTCAGAGGAGATCGAACGGCTGAACAGTATCGTGGTGGACTTTCTCTTTGCCGTTCGGCCGATGGATACCCGTATGAAGTCAGAGGATATCAATGCGGTCATCAAAGAACTGCTGGAGTTCACCAAGTATGAACTGGAGCAGAACCAGATCGCCTATGTCTTCGACCCGTCAGACCATCTTCCCAAGATCGAGATCGACAAGAAGTATATCAAACAGGCACTGCTGAATATCATCAAGAATGCCATAGCAGCGATGCCCGAAGGTGGGGTGCTGCATGTTTCGACAGCGGTCTCAGGGGATATGGCGAGCATCGATATCACCGATAACGGGGTGGGTATCTCAGAAGAACATATGAACAAGATCTTCGAACCGTACTATACGACAAAGGATTTCGGCTCGGGGCTGGGTCTTACGGTAGTGTATAAGGTGATCAGAGAACATGGTGGTGAGATCTCCCTGGATTCGCAGGAAGGGAAGGGGACCACGTTCACCATCACCTTGCCGCTGCCCCAGAGTGAACGGGTGATGCTGGACTGGGAGGGTGATGCATAATGCAGATACTGATCGTAGATGATGAGAAGAACATACGGAACGGACTGGGAAAGGCGCTCTCCCTGGAGGGGTATCAGATCGTACTCGCAGAGCATGGAGCAGAGGCCTGGGACCTGATCAATTCGACCGAGATCGATCTGGTCATCAGCGACCTGAAGATGCCGAAGCTCTCCGGCGAGGAGCTGCTCAAACGCATCTCCTCTTCGTATCCGACCCTGCCGGTGATCATTCTCACCGGACACGGCACCATCGAGACTGCGGTGCATGCCATGCAGGACGGGGCCTTCGATTTCGTCACCAAACCGATCAATCTCGACCGTCTGGTCCTGCTGGTCAAGCGAGCCCTGTCGAACCGGGAACTCCATCAGAAGCATGAAGCACTCAAGCGTGAGGTCGAGATGCTCAAGAAGCAGACCGAATACTCGGCCATCATCGGCAAGAGCGCGAACATGCGAAAGATGATGGATGCGATCAAGCAGGTCGCTGATACCAAAGCCTCGGTCCTGATCACCGGTGAGAGTGGAGTCGGGAAAGAACTGGTCGCTGATGCGCTGCACGACCTCTCCTCCCGTGCCGACGGTCCCTATGTGAAAGTCCACTGTGCGGCGCTCAGCGAGTCGCTGCTCGAAAGTGAACTGTTCGGGCACGAGAAGGGTTCATTCACCGGAGCACTCTCTCAGAAGAAAGGGCGATTCGAACTGGCAGACAAAGGAACGATCTTTCTCGATGAGATCGGTGAGATCAATGCACAGGTACAGGTCAAGATCCTGAGAGTGCTGCAGGAGAAGACCTTCGAACGTGTCGGTGGTGAGACCACCATCCATGTCGATACGAGGATCATATCGGCTACGAACCGGGATCTGAAAGAGGAGATCGCAGACGGCAGCTTCAGAGAGGACCTCTTCTACCGGCTGAACGTGGTGAACATCGAAGTACCCTCGCTGCGGGAGAGAAAAGAGGATATTCCCTTGCTGATGACCTCGTTCCTGCATGAGTTCAACGAGGAGAACGGCCGATCGGTGGAAGGGTTCTCGCCGAAGGCTCAGTCGATCATGTACCGGTACTCATGGCCCGGTAACATCCGTGAGCTGCGTAACTGTATCGAGAGTGCTCTTGTCATGTGCAGGGGATCTGTGATAGATGTGGATGATCTGCCGCTCACAGTACGCAGCGGTGTGACCGATGATCAGATATCCATACCGTTGGGAGTCTCGCTGAGCGAGGCTGAGAAGGATATCATCAAAGCCACCCTGGCATTCTGCAAGGGAAACAAATCGAAGGCTGCGGAAGTGCTCGGTATCGGACGAAAGACACTGCATCGCAAAATACAGGAATACCAGCTTGAAGAATGATATCAGCATCCCGGAGCTGCTCGGCAGCGAAGGCCCATTGCCGGGGCCAAAGCCGGCTACGAATACCGTGATGGACAGGTCACTATGGCCTCGCTGGTACAGACGGCCCTCGATGAGGACCAGATATGCATCATCGAGGCGGGAACGGGGATCGGGAAGTCGTTCGCCTATCTCATACCGCTGTTCATCTGGTGCATGGACCATCCCGATGATCGTACCGTCATAGCCACCTCGACGATCCATCTGCAGCATCAGCTCTTTGAGAAGGATATTCCCTTCCTTCAGGAGGCCCTGCACATGCCGGTGCGCTCGAGTGTGCTCAAAGGCAGGAACAACTATCTGTGTAAACGCCGGATGTACAAGGCGATCGGGCAGCGCTCGATCTTCGATGCGCAGGACGGGGACCTGCTGGGCAGGATCATGGTCTGGTCGAATCAGACGATCAGCGGGGACCGGGCTGAACTGCCGTTTCCCGTGTCGGGCAAGCTGTGGTCTCAGATCTGCTCTGATGCTGATACCTGCATGGGCTTCAGGTGCCAGCACCGTGACAGCTGTTTCCTCATGGAAGCCAGGAAGAAGGCTCTGCAGTCACAGATCGTCATCGTCAATCATCACCTGCTGCTTGCCGATATGATCCTCAAGCAGGGAGAGGAAGATCCTGATTTCTCGATCATCCTGCCGCCGTTCTCCCGACTGGTCATCGATGAGGCCCATAACATCGAAAAGAACGCCACCAGCTACTTCACCGATGTCTACGATGGGCGTACCCTGCTTTCGCTGCTCGCCCGGCTTACCCATACACGAAGGGGCAGCATCGGCGGACTGCTTGAAGAGCTGCGGGTGAGTTCTCATGATCCGCTCTCCTTCAATGCGATCTATCAGCAGCTCAACGGGTTCAAGCTAGCCATCGATGCCTTTGATACTGCGATCGAGACGTTCATCGCATCCAGACAGGGCTCCCAGTTCATCGAACGGGATCGGTTCCTGTCCAACAGGATGATCACCACAGCCTGCAGCGACTTTCACGAGCAGATACGTGCCTATACCGCGATCCTTCGTGCCTGTCTTGATTCCTGTGAAGAGATGCCCGAGGTTGCCAGCCAGTTCTATGAGGCGACCGCCATACGGGTGAAGATAGAGTCCATCGGGAAGCTGATAGGACACTATATCTCGTTCGATCTCTCAGAGACCCATGTCTACTGGATCGACTTCTGGGTGAGCGATATGCAGATCAGGCATCTGAGTCTCAAGCTCACTCCTGTGGACTTCTCGTCCCTGCTCAGAGAGGGATCTTCAACGTCTATCACTCGATCATCTGCACCTCGGCGACACTGACGGTACAGAACCGTTTCGATCACTGGGAGCAGAAGGTGGGTATCGGCGATCAGATCGATCGGGAGTGTATCCGTCAGAGCATCCTCTCACCCTTCGATTACCGGAACAGGGTACTGATGTGTCTCCCTTCGGATGCACCGGAACCCACCTCCTACCGGGAGTACATGGACTATGGTTCCCGATTGATCAGTGAACTCATCACGACTGCCGAGGGTGGTGCTCTGGTACTGTTCACCTCCTATGCCATGCTCCATGAGATGTATGATCTGGTCTGCGCTCAGCAGACCACTCAGCAGCTGCATATGCTCAAACAGGGGGATCAGGACCGGTATCGGCTGATGAAGCAGTTCGTCGAGGATGAACACAGTGTGCTCTTTGCCACACAGTCGTTCTGGGAGGGGATCGATGCTCCGGGAAACACCCTGCGGCTGCTCATCGTCAGCAGACTGCCGTTCAGTGTACCCACCGAACCGATCTTCTATGCGAAGAAGCTGCTTCTGGAGAAGCAGGGGAGGAACTCGTTCTTCGAACTGTCACTTCCAGATGCGATCATAAACTCAAACAGGGGTTCGGTCGTCTCATGAGGACCAGTGAGGACCGGGGTGTGGTATGTATCCTTGATTCACGCATCCTGAACAAGCGGTACGGCAAGCAGGTGATCGCATCGCTGCCGCAGACGCAGCTGATGACCGGTACCGGGGAGCGCATCGTGGAGCGGGTCGAAGACTTTCTCTATGCGAAGCAGCCATGAAAAAAGCGGCAGCCCCAATGAACTGCCGCTTCTCATGCCTCAGAGCATCGGTCGCGTATTATTCTTCGATCACTGCCAGTACATCGGAGATCGTAAGCAGCAGATGATCTGCTCCTTCGATCTTGACAGCGGTACCGGCATACTTGTCATACATGACTTTGTCACCGACTTTCACTGTGATCGCATCTTCATCATCACCGACAGCCACTACTACTGCAGTCTGAGTTTTCTCCTGTGCTGTTTGTGGAATAAAGATTCCTGAAGCAGTCTTCTCTTCTACCTGCTCAGTTTTGACAAGTACACGATCACCAAGTGGTTTGATCTTCATGATTGACCTCCATAGATATAGCTATAATAATATGTGTTTCATTGAGTCGTAAAAAAATATATGCATGATCCCGGGTAACGTCAAGTGATTTTCTACTTTTGTATCATACCATGCAGACCGTGGACTCATCAATCACCCTGCCGGTATTTCATGCAATTACCTCCATCTCATGAAAGTTCACACTTTTACTTGCCGCCTGTTGATGCTCTAGGTATATTGTAGGAGTTATGAAAGAGGTAAGACGGCTGATAGAACAGGGAAAACAGGAACTCTTCGAGAAACGTGCCGATTCGAGCATGCAGACCTTTCGTGAGGCGCTCATCGTCTGCCCTCCGGAGGACAGGATGAGCATGGGGGAGATCTTCTTCTTCCTCGGGCTTGCCTTTCGAAATCTCGGGCACACCGAATATGCTCTGCGAAGCTGGGAGAATGCGGCATTCATCCGTGATCGGGGTGAGGATGTCGAAGGGAAGGACTGGAGGGTCTTTCATACGATACAGACCAGCAGGTACCTGATCAGAAAGGGTACCGGACAGTTCGATTCTCTCGCTGAGAGTGACATGATCCATGACCTGATCAAGATGACCTGGTATGAGATCTATGATCTGGAAGGTCTCCAACACATGGGCTATTACCAGCGGTGCGACTACTATCGTTCGATCCAGATCGCATTTCCTGAGTTCGGTATCAAGCAGATCAGTGCGAAGGGCAAGGAATCGAGCCATATTGTCCCATTTATCAAGCATAAATCCTGAAGTGTGTAGAATTGACACACTTTCAGTCTGATTCCTTCCTCTTGCGTCGTTTTGACACGGTTCTTCTGGATCCTGCTTCATGACCCTGTCTGCTACACTACAGCAAAATGGGTTGCAAGACCTTGTATTACAATAAGATAGAATAAAACATCTCAATGAGCAAGAATATGGCATGGTCATTGCATGTATATATCCATTAAGGAGGCATACGATGAAACATGCTGCTGCTTATATCAATAATTCCTACAATTCCTACAATGATGATGAGAACATCCTTTCGATGTATCTGAAGGAAATACATAGAATACCGCTTCTCAAGCGAGAAGAAGAGATAGATCTTGCCCGTAAGGCTGCCCAGGGTGATGCCCCTTCGATCAAGCGACTCGTTGAGTCGAACCTTCGGTTCGTAGTCAATGTAGCGAAGAAATACCAGAATCAGGGGTTGCCGCTCAGTGATCTGATCAATGAGGGGAACATCGGCTTGATGAATGCCATCGAACGCTACGATGTCGATAAAGGGTATCACTTCATCTCCTATGCCGTATGGTGGATCAGACAGGCGATACTCAAAGCCATCTGTGAGAAGTCCAGGACGATCAGACTGCCGCTGAACAGGACCAATGAACTGCTGCAGATACAGAAGGCTCAGAAAGAGCTGACGAGTCTCCATGGTGAAGAACCTGAACTGCAGGAGATCGCCAGACTCACACAGTTCGATGAGAAGCATATCGCAGACCTGCTGAACATATCACGGGACCTGGTCTCGCTGGAGACCCCTGTGTTCGCTGACAAGAACAACTCCCTGCTCGGGGACTTCATCGAAGACAGCGACTATATGTCACCGGAAGAAGAGGCCATGCAGAGTTCGCTCAGAAGTGCGATCAATGACGTGCTCGATACACTCTCAGAGAAAGAATCTGAGATCATCCAGTATCGATTCGGTCTCAACGGGAAGAATCAGATGTCTCTCAAAGAGATCGGCGACATCTATAATCTGACCAAAGAGAGGATCAGACAGATCGAGAAGAAAGCACTCGAGAGACTGCGTCATCCCTCTCGAAGCAAGTACCTCGAGGCATACACTGCCTGAGAGACGAACATCTTCCAGGTTCGATATACCATCCTTTTTCCGCTCAACTGTAAGAGTCCGCCTTCTGTTTATTGACAGAGCGGACTCTTATCACGTACATTCAATAGTATAACAATGTGGTCAGAATTCAATTATCATGGAGGTTGTGAATTTATGTCTAACACACAGTATGTCTATTTTTCGGTGAAGGCGAAGCCGAAGGCAACGCGGGAATGAAAGAACTGCTAGGGGGGAAGGGAGCGAATCTTGCAGAGATGACAAGCATCGGACTCCCCGTACCTCCCGGTTTTACTATAAGCACAGAGGCCTGTGGTTATTACATTGAACATGACGGTGCCTATCCTGAAGGTATGCGCGAACAGGTTCTTGAACATCTTGAACGTCTTGAGAAGGTCATGGGGGCGAAACTCGGTGATGATGAGAACCCCCTGCTCGTATCAGTACGTTCGGGTGCTGCACAGTCCATGCCCGGCATGATGGACACGGTCCTCAATCTGGGGATGAGCCCTAAAGCAGTACAGGGAATGATCAGGAAAAGCGGGAACGAACGATTTGCCTGGGACAGTTACAGAAGGTTCATGCAGATGTTCGGCGATGTGGTCATGGGAGTCCCCCACCACGATTTCGAGGAAGCCCTGCAGGCGGTCAAGGATCGAACCGGCAAGGACCTTGATACCGATCTGAATGTCGATGACCTCAAAGAAGTCATCGAAGCCTACCGGGTGGTCTACAAGAAGGCCACCGGTGAGGAGTTCCCCATTGACCCCAAAGAACAGCTGTTCAAGTCGATCAATGCGGTCTTCGGTTCATGGGATAATGACAGAGCGAAGAAGTATCGTCAGATGAATGACATCAGAGGACTGCTCGGGACTGCGTGAACATCCAGTCGATGGTATTCGGCAACATGGGTGACACGTCAGGGACTGGAGTGGCCTTTACCCGTGACCCTTCTACCGGAGAGAATATGTTCTATGGTGAATACCTGATGAACGCTCAGGGAGAGGATGTAGTAGCCGGTATCAGGACCCCCTGACGATCGACACCCTCAAAGAGGTCAATGAAGAGGTCTATGACCAGCTGGTCAACATCAGACACATTCTGGAGAATCACTATAAGGACATGCAGGACCTCGAGTTCACCATCCAGGAGGGGAAACTCTATATGCTGCAGACCCGTACCGGAAAACGAACAGTCTTCAGCTGGTTGAGAACCCAGGTCGAGATGGTCGAGTCAGGCCTGATCGATAAGGCTACCGCTGTTTCCCGAGTCCCTTCAGGTGAGTTCGGTAAACTGTTCGCTCCTATCCTTGATAACAACGAGATCAGCAGCAAGCAGATCGTGGAAGTTGCCAGAGGGCTGAACGCAAGTCCCGGTGGTGCCTGTGGACACATCGCCCTGACTGCACAGCAGGCAGAGGATATGGCTGCTGCCGGTAAGGATGTGATCCTGGTACGAATCGAGACCAGCCCTGAAGATATCGGGGGTATGGCTGCAGCCAAGGGAGTCCTGACCGCACGAGGTGGTATGACCAGCCATGCGGCAGTCGTCGCTCGAGGCATGGGGTGTCCCTGTGTGTCAGGAGCAGGTGAAGTACTGATCAACTACAAGGCGAAGACCGTTACGATCGGAGAGGTCAAGCTCAAAGAAGGGGATTATATCTCCATCGACGGGTTTACCGGTGCCGTGTATGCAGATTCGATCAATGTGAAACCCTCAGAGATCGTGCAGGTCCTCAATGGTGAGATGGATCCCGAAGCATCCCAGCTGTTCAAGGACTACAACACCTTCATGGGGTATGTGGATGAGATCCGACAGATGAGCATCAGGACCAATGCCGATACTCCTGCCGATACGGAGATGGCAGTGAAGTTCGGTGCAGAAGGTATCGGGCTCTGTCGTACAGAACATATGTTCTTTGAAGGGACGAGGATCATATCGATCCGAAAGATGATCCTGGCCAAGAACCTCAGTGATCGGGAGACCGCTCTTGCTGAGCTGCTTCCCATGCAGAGAAAGGATTTCGAAGGGATCTTCACAGCACTCGATGGAAGGCCTGCCACTGTCAGACTGCTCGATCCGCCACTGCATGAGTTCCTTCCCCACGACCATACCAGCCGCCACGAGATGGCTTTGCAGCTGGGCGTCAGTGTCGAGGAGATCGCCGCGAAAGTGACCGCCTTGAGCGAGTTCAATCCCATGCTCGGATTCAGAGGCTGCCGGCTCGCTGTCGTCTACCCAGAGATCCTGGTCATGCAGGTGAGAGCGGTCATCGAGGCTGCGATCAATGTGAAGAAAGCCGGTATCGCCGTCTATCCTGAGATCATGATCCCGCTGGTCGGGAATGTGAAGGAGCTTGCCTTCTGCAAGCGCTATGCTGAGGAGACTATCGCTGCGGTGTTCGCAGAGACGAACGAGAAGGTGGACTACAAGATCGGTACCATGATCGAAGTCCCCCGTGCCGCCCTGACTGCTGATGAGATCGCAGAAGAGGCAGAGTTCTTCAGTTTCGGTACCAATGACCTCACACAGATGACTTGCGGATTCAGCCGAGACGACTCAGGAAGCTTCCTGGGCCATTATGTGGATGATCTTGATAAACAGTTCTATGAATATGACCCCTTTGCTGTCCTGGATCAGGATGGTGTGGGAAAACTCATCAAGATGGCAGTCGAGCTCGGACGGTCCAAACGACCTGACATCAAGCTGGGAATCTGCGGTGAACACGGCGGAGATCCCAAGACCATCGCCTTCTGTGCCAAGATCGGTCTGAACTACGTGAGCTGCTCACCGTTCAGAGTACCGATCGCACGACTGGCTGCTGCACAGGCTGTACTCAACAGCTGAATCTGATCATCACTGGTGATCTTTTCAGGATACCGGTGAAGTGCTGCACGAGGGCTGCCCGTCAGGGCAGCCCTCGTATCGTTCCTGGTCAAATGCATCGCATCAGGTGATCCATCCTTCTGCTGGGAGTACCGCATGCAGTGAAGGGATGACAGTATGTGGTGGTGTACAGAGAACGGGGAGGGGGCCTGTGAGTCCTGTTCGGTGATGTTATAGCTTCAGTCTTCCGGGCTTGTAGGCGATCTTTACATCCATGGCGGTAATCTGTGCCTCAAGGGCATGCAGCTGGGTGTTGTTCAAAAGCGGCAGGACCTCTGCGATGAGCAGCAGCCGCGGGTTCTCGAGGATCGTGAACAGCAGGATGTCAGAGTTCGCCACCGGTTCTTCTCTGCCGGTAAGTAGCCATTCTATCGAAAGGTCGAGAGCTTTGGCGATCTTCGCAGCTTCAAGGACACTGGGATAGGTGTTCCCGCGTGATAGCCAGCTGTTCATGGTACCGACGGAGATGCCGGTCCTGGCACAGATCTCACTGCGTGTGAGGGACAGGCTCTTCCGCTGCACCTCAAAACGTTCCCAGAATTCATTCATGAGAAACATCGCACACCTCCAGAACCCGCTAGGTTGCGTGTGCAATATTTATATTAGAAACTATCATTCATAACTGCTATAATTATTGTATATGCAAGTATAGCATACTTTCCTGATGATATCTGTGATCAACAGGCCCGCAAGCACAGCGCTGCGGGAAAGAGGTAAAGTCGACATGCACATACTCTCCCGTATGTATCCGACAGGCTTCTTGCATATGCAGATGTGCATCGACAGTGTCCAGGTGACTGGATACTGCAGAGTGATGAGTAGGTCTTTCCTGTTGGACCGGCTGCAAAGCGAACCAACAGTAATTTTTATTTGTCTGTAGATGTCAAGGGAAACTATGCAAGATTCTTCTGACAGTTCAAATGTGCACAATTCTACGAGACCTTAGGAATAAGGACTTGCTTGGGTTGGTGGTTAGTGTTAGGCTAAAACCATCAGTTAGGTTTTAGCTAGTTATGGAGCTCTTATCGGAATTAATCTGCCAGGATCTGTTTCCGATGAGAGCTTCAAGTTTGTAATAATGCAGTTTCTTCAAGAGATACTGGTTCCAATCAGGCATTCGGTAGATGTCTCCATTCTTCAGCAGAGCAAATCCAATCGAGATCATCTTATTAGCAATGGCAACTGATGCTTTCTGACTAAGATTCCGTCGGCTTTCAAGACGCTGTCAGTACCGAGTAAGAGAGCAATCATGTCTGAACTTCTTAACTCCCCAGGCTCCCTGTATGATGTTCTCCTGATTGGCATACACCCGTGGCGAGAGACCCCCCAACTGCTTATCGACTGCTCCAGATTGATCTTTTTTCGGGATGAGCCTGATATAGTTCCTTAGTTGGTTAGCAGAAGAGAACCGATCCCCATTACCGATGAAAGAAATCAGTGTAGCAGCTGTGATATCGCCAATACCGGGGATTGAGAGCCAGGAAAGAGATTCTCTGGGATGAGAGAGAATGATACTCCTGAGCTTATCATATGGATACGTTCTATCTGAGTCTCCAATGATTCAAGCTCTTCGAGCAGGAGCCCTGCACTGAATAGAGCAGTCTCCTGGGTGAGCAGGGTCTCAACCCAGTCCCGTCGCCTGCGAGGATCCTTCAGATCCGATTTCTTCAGATCAGGGAACCCCATTCCTGTGAATACTGCATGAAGCTTGTTGATGGTCCTCGTACGATACTGTGATTAGGCGATGTGCAGTTTTACCACTGAGCGTTCAGCAGACTCCTGTTCACTCGGAATCGGGGCCAGTACCCAGTTCTCAGGATGGACATCACGAGCATACTTAGCCAATTTAGCAGCATCTTGCCTGTCTGTTTTACACATCGATTCGAAGATGATATGGAGTTTCATGGGGTTTAGCATATACACTTCAGCTTCTGTGTTATTCAGCAGATACCGTGCAAGATTGAAGGAAGAGGTCCCTCCCTCCATGAAGATTGCATCTCCTGCTCTGAATCGGTCAGCGAGTCGCTGACGTCCCTGAGCGTTCATCTTCTCGTTGAAGAAATGAGTTTTCAAGAAATTCTCTTCTTCGAGAAGCATACATCCAACCAGAGTCTTCTTGGAAAGATCCAAGCCGATGATCCTGGTTGTCGCCAATCGTAAAGGTCAGTCTATCATGGCAGCCTCCTCAAAATGAATTAACGGATTATTGGGAAGTTTTATGACAGGAAGTTCTTAGATGTCCTTCATGTTTATTATTGAGATCCTTCCCGGGGAGAATCCCCGGGAAGTCCCGAAGTAGTCTTCGATGACCGGCTAGTGTATCTTTTTTATAGAGGTATGTCTGAAGAATCAGCATCCATCACAAAACTCTGTTACACGGTCACCGGTTCCCGTTCTCCGTCAAGAACAGGATAACACCTTTGATTTTCCAACTACAGAAATACTACTATTTTACACAGGGGTTCTCAACAGAACCTCGTATTCATGGTATACTGGTATCGAACTTGAGAGAAAGGATTAACAAAAGACTAAGGAATAGACCTATGGTAACAGATGCTGATAAACTGAAAGCGCTGATGAGATCAGCCAAGGCGATCCTGCAGCAGTCCTCCTTCGAGAAGGCTGCCCGGATCATCTTCAATGAGTGCTGTGCTGTCACCGGAGCAAAGAGTGGCTATGTGGCACTGCTGAGTTCGGACGGAAGTGAGAACGAGGTGCTCTTTCTCGAGTCAGGGGGGATGCCCTGTACTGTCGACCCTTCTCTGCCGATGCCGATCAGGGGCTTGAGAGAGGATTCCTACCGGACGGGCAAGGCGGTCTACCACAACGACTTCATGCATAGCAATTGGGTCTCTTTCATGCCGGCAGGCCACATGGATATGAAGAATGTGATGTTCTCCCCTCTGAACATCGAAGGGAAGACCGTAGGGATCATGGGACTAGCCAACAAGGAGAGTGACTTCACCGACGAGGATGCCCAGATCGCCATGGTCCTCGGGGATATGGCCGCCATCGGGTTGAAGAACAGCAGACAGATGGACCTTCTGCAGGAGCGCAACGAGAAGCTCGAGCAAGCCCTCGGACACGTCAAACGTCTGCAGGGGCTGATCCCGATCTGCTCCTACTGCAAGCGCGTCAGGGATGACTCCGGCTACTGGTCTGCCGTCGAGCAGTATATCGGGGATCACAGTGAGGCCTCCTTCAGCCACAGTCTCTGCCCTGAGTGTTTGCAAGAGCTCTACCCGGATGAGGCCGAAAGTATTCTCGGGCGGCTCAAAGACGAGAGCTAGAGAGCCTTCTACGGTTCCTCTTCTTCCCAATGTGAGGACGGCTCCTGCCTATCGTGCATGAACAACCGGGGCTGTGTTCGTACAGAAGATGAGTGTTTATTAATGTGTCTGTAGATGTCAAGGGAAACTATGCAAGATTCTTCTGACAGTTCAAATGTGCACAATTCTCCGTGACCTTAGGAATAAGGACTTGCTTGGGCAGCTGGTCCCATTATGACTTGCCCCCCAGAATATGGTGAAGCTGTGGCATCTCTACGATCTGGGGGCACATCAAAGAAGAACGGGTATATGCGCTGTGAAGCGGAACTGCAGTGTTTGATACGGAGTATGAACGAAGGTATATGGCATCGCATTCCTCCTGTCACCAAATTGTCACCAGTCATTGTTGACTGCTACTTTGTAGGCCGAAGTAAATACTTGCAGAAAATACATTTAAATACAGCCAAAGGTGGGATTCGAACCCACGGCCTACGCTTTACGAGAGCGTTGCTCTACCCCTGAGCTACTTTGGCATGATCACTGCAACATAACGTATGCAAAATAGGGAGAAATTTCAACCCCTTTCAGACCCGAGTTACTCATAATAGTGTAAACTCTGCCTGTCACAGATACTTGACCAAAGCGGGATAAACAACTAATTTCTTATATGGTAAGATGCAAAAGTATTACCAATCAGGAGTGTGTTCTGGAACATAAATCAGAAAAGAAACAGCAGGTATTGACGTTCACCGCTGGAGATCAGGTCACCATAGGGAATCGGCAGCGAAAACCGGTTCAGAACGGTATCATCTGGTCTCAACCGGTGGCTCAGTTCATCCTTGATATCTATCCCGATATCCTGGAAAGTGATATGGACATGAAGGATCTCATTCGCATGATCAACGGGAATATTCTGCTATGATCGTGCTGGGTATCGAATCTTCGTGTGATGAGTGTGCGATCGCGCTGGTGAAAGACGGCAAGCAGATCCTCTCACATGTGATAGCCACACAGATCGAGCTGCATAAGCCCTACAACGGCGTGGTACCGGAGATCGCATCCCGACTGCATACCCAGTGGATCCTGTCAGTCTACCGGCAGGCGATGGAAGAGGCGGGGATATCTGCCTCCGAGATCGACGGGGTCGCCGTCACGAACAGACCTGGGCTGGTAGGATCCCTTCTGGTGGGACTGAGTTTCGCCAAAGGCCTTTCCTATACCCTGGGGATCCCGTTCATCGGGGTCGATCATATCAGAGCCCATCTGTATGCACCGCATATCGAGCACGATATCCCCTATCCGTATCTGGGGGTACTGGTATCAGGCGGGCATACGGTCCTGGCGAAGGTCTCCGGTTTCGATGAAGTAGCGGTCATGGGGACCACCATCGATGATGCGATCGGGGAGGCGTTCGACAAGGTCGCGAAGCACTACGGTCTCGGGTATCCCGGAGGCATCTACATCGATCGTCTTGCAGCGACAGGGAACGATCGTGCCTTCGATTTCCCAAATCCGTCGCTTCATAAGGGAGAGCACACCTATGATGTCTCCTATTCGGGCCTCAAGACCGCTGTGATCAACCAGCTCGATCAGTTCTGGGATGGTGCCTCCGAGAAGAGCCCGGAGAATATCGCTGCTTCCTTTCAGCGTGCAGCGGTGACCATCCTGATCAGAAGGATAAAGAAGGCCCTTCGCGATACCGGTCTTACCCGTATCGTAGCAGGAGGCGGTGTAGCCGCCAACTCACGTATGCGAAGTGAACTCTCCTCCCTGCAGGGGATCGATGTCTACTATCCTTCGCTGACCCTCTGTACCGATAACGGGGCGATGATCGCCGGTATCGGGTATCAGTATCTCACATCCGGTGAACGTTCACCGTTGGAACTGAATGCCTCCCCCAGGGTGAGTGCATTCAAGCGTACCTATCCATAATTGACAGGAGCAGAAGATGAGTAAGACATTTGATCTGGATCAGGCAATACGGAAAGTCAGGGATTTCCCCAAACCCGGGATCCTCTTCTATGATATCACCAGCATACTGCGAGACCCTGAGGCCTTCTCCTACTGCATCGATCGGATGGAAGAGCTGTATGCAGAGAAAGAGATCACGCGATCGCCGGTATCGAGGCACGGGGGTTCCTGTTCGCAGCCCCGCTTGCCCAGCGTATGGGCATTCCCCTGATTCTGGTGCGTAAGCAGGGGAAGCTCCCCGGAGAGATCTATGAGAGACGATTCGATCTCGAATACGGTGAAGATGTGATCCAGATCCATAAGTCTGACATCACCGAAGGGGACAACATCCTGATCATCGATGACCTTATCGCTACCGGCGGTACGGTAAAAGCAGCAGCTGAGCTCTTCACTGAGGCGAAAGCCGGGTGGAGGAGATATTCTGCGTCATCGGTCTTCCCTTTCTTCCCTATAAGGAAGTCCTGAAGGATTATACGGTCTCAACACTCATCGAGTATGATCATGAATAAAATATCTAAAAGGATATTGACAAAACAGAGGGCTTTTAGTACATTAGCGCAGTATTAAACAAGCGATGGCCGATAGTGTAATGGTAGCACTACAGATTCTGGTTCTGTTTGTGAGGGTTCAAATCCTTCTCGGCCAGCTTTTTTTACCTATGGTCCCTTCGTCTATCGGCTAGGATGGAAGATTCTCAGTCTTCAGAGAGGGGTTCGATTCCCCTAGGGACTATACTAGTTAAGGCCAGCCTGTACAGGCTGGCTTTTTTCGCGAAACACTGTTGTATGAGGATTAATCTATGATTACTGTATCAGATCTTGCATTGGCGTTCGGGACAAGATCGCTATTCAAACATGTTAACATAAAGTTCACTCCCGGCAACTGCTACGGGGTCATCGGAGCGAACGGATCAGGTAAATCGACCTTCCTGAAGATCCTCTCCGGAGAGATCGAACACGACTCCGGTTCCATACATATCACCTCGGGTGAGCGTATGGCAGTCCTGCAGCAGGATCACTTCGCCTTCAACTCCTATACGGTCATGCAGACAGTGATCATGGGCTATGAATCGCTCTATAAGATCATGGTCGAACGCGATACGCTCTATGCAAAAGAGGATTTCACTGAGGAAGACGGTATCAGGGCAGCTGAACTGGAGAATGACTTCGCCGATATGGGTGGATGGGAAGCAGAGGCTGAAGCTTCCACCCTGCTTGACGGCCTGGGTATACCGGTCGCGTTCCATGAGAACTCATGAGCGATATCGAAGATAACATGAAGGTTCGGGTCCTGCTTGCACAGGCTCTGTTCGGGAATCCCGATATCCTGCTGCTTGATGAGCCGACGAACCACCTCGATCTTGAATCGATCAACTGGCTCGAGGAGTTCCTCTTCAATTTCCAGAACACGGTGATCGTCGTGTCGCATGACCGGCACTTTCTCAACAGGGTCACCACCCATATCGTCGATATCGACTTCGGCAAGATCCAGCTGTTCGTCGGCAACTATGACTTCTGGTATATGGCAAGTCAGCTTGCGAACAAACAGAAGAAAGATGACAAGAAGAAACGTGAAGATAAGATCTCAGAACTCAAGGAGTTCATCCAGCGGTTCAGCTCCAATGCCTCAAAGGCACGACAGGCCACCAGCAGGAAGAAACTGATCGACAAACTGACGATCGATGACATCAAACCCTCATCACGACGATTCCCCTATGTCAACTTCAAGCCTGAACGTGAATGCGGACGGGTCATCCTCGATGTCAAGAACCTGACGAAGGTGATCGATGGGGTGAAGGTGCTCGATGACTTCTCGATCACCATACAGCCTGATGAGAAGATCGCCTTCGTCGGTAATAACCATCTGGCAAAGACCACCTTCTTCCAGATCATAGCCGGGGAGATGGAACCTGACGCGGGGAGCTTCGAATGGGGTGTCACGATCACCAGAGAGTATTTCCCCAAAGACAACGCCTCCTATTTCGAGAATGACTACAGCATCACCGACTGGCTCAGACAGTATTCGGTCGAGAAGGATGATACCTACATCAGAAGCTTCTTAGGCAGGATGCTCTTCTCCGGTGATGAGGCGCTCAAGAGCTGCAGGGTGCTCTCAGGTGGGGAGAAGGTGCGATGCATGCTCTCGAAACTGATGCTCTCAGGGGCTAATGCCTCATCTTCGATGAACCGACGAACCACCTGGACCTGGAATCGATCACAGCCCTCAATAATGGCCTGATCGAATTTCCCGGTGTCCTCTTCATGGCAAGCCATGACCACCAGTTCGTAGACTCCATCGCCAACCGGATCATAGAGTTCACTCCCGGCGGAGTCATCGACCGACTCATCAGGTTCGATGAGTATCTGGTCGATCCTGAGATCACCGCCCTTCGTGACACCTTGTACCACGGGCATAGCAGTCTGACGATCTAGATCTGGAACAGGAGGGAAACCCATGCTGCTGGCTATCGATATCGGTAATTCGCATATTGCGGTAGGATTGAACGATGGAGAGTCCTGGGTCCATCACTGGCGCATCCATACCGAGGCCAACAGGACCTCGGACGAGTACGCGTCGGTGATCTATGCACTCGTTCATCAGCAGCATATCAGGCTTGATGAGGTACAGCAGGCGGTGCTCAGCAGCGTGGTGCCGGAGCTGGTATCGACCCTCAAGCGTGCCGTGCAGTCCCTGTTCGGCATCTCTGCGTTCCTCATTGACAGCACCATCATCACCGGACTGGCAGAAGGCACCATGCCGCCGGAGATCGGCAGCGATCTTCTGGCAAATGCAGCAGCGGCACATGCTCAGTTCCCTCAGCAGGACTGCATGGTCATCGACTTTGGTACCGCTTTGACGTTCACCACCGTCAGTGCACAGGGGCGCATCCTCGGGGTGGCTATCGCTCCGGGAGTGGGGTCAGCGGTCGAGGCCCTGTCTACGAAGACCGCGCAGCTGCCTCATATCGACATCCAGATGCCCAGGAGTGTACTCGGACTCACGACCGTCTCGGCTATCCAGGCAGGGGTGGTGTTCGGGTATACCGGTCTGATATCAAGTCTGATCGAGCAGACTGAGATCGAGACCGGTCTGAGGCTTACGGTGATCGCCACAGGCGGCTTCTCTCAGGTCATCGCACCCAACATGCCCAGGATCGATCACTTGAAGCCCTGGCACACCCTCGATGGTCTCAAGCTGCTCTATGAGATGAACCTCAGCTAACTCCTTTGTGGCTTTTCCCGTATAGGATGAGCGTCATGGGACGTCCGATACCCTCCGTGCTCACGAAAGAACTCCCGTCCCAATCTCTCAACCATGTGTCTGTACAGGCTCTCATCAGCACGATCGATCAGATCGTGAACGAACCGTCGGTCATGATCTGCAGCTCTCTGCCGTCTGCTGTTCGTGCGGTGATCTTCGTCGCAGGTGAGCCGATCATGAAGTCGGTATGGAGCAGCGAGGTGTTGCAGCCTGCTTCATGGAGCTGGCTGTCGGTCTTCAAGCTGTGGCCGTGAGCAAGACAGGTCGGATACCCTGCACCCAGAGCTATATGGCAGGCTGCATTCTCATCATAGAGAATGGAGCCGAAGACCTTTCCGCTCTGCGCGATCGGTGTCAGCTTATCGACGATGGCGACCTCTCCAAGGAACGAAGCCCCCTCATCGGTCTTGAGGAACTGCTCGAGTACAGCTTCCCCGGTCTCTGCAGAGAAGTCCACGACTTTTCCCTCTCTGAACGTGAAGGAACAACCATCTACCAGCGTGCCGAAGATCGTCAGCGGCTTGGTGGTATAGGCGACCCCTTCGGTCCTGGTCCGCAGCGGTACGGTGAACACCTCTTCTGTGGGGATGTTGGCAAAGAACGGCTGGCCTCCGGGCAGGTTCTCAGGACCGCCGACCCATCGTGCCTGTTCATGGAGACCCAGATGCAGGTCTGTGCCGGTGACCTGGTCGGTTATGTGCAGTGATGTGCAGTGCAGATCCGTGAGCTTCTGTGACAGATCCAGCAGCCGATGAGCATGCTGATCCCATGCTGCTATGGGATCAGGTTCATCGAGTCTCAGGATAGGGATGAGCACCTCGAAGAGATCCTCCTCGGTGGCGTCCTCTCCCAGCACCTGCTGTGCCCACTTCGGTCCGGGAGCACACACCACGCACCATGGATGTTCATGGTTCATCATGGAAGTCCTGAAGGGCGCGGAGCTTGATCTGATCGCTGCCTGATGGGCGGTGAGCTTGTCAGTGGGGACCTCTGAGAGTTCCGAACGGTCCTCGGTATTGTCGATCCTGATGTAGCCCAGTCTTCTGAAAGGTACTGCTGCTGCATGACCTGCTCGAAGTAGGGGACATAGGAGAGCTGCTGTGCATCCTGAGCGCTCATGCGCTCCCGATAGAGGGCGTAATCCACCAGGTCTATATAGACGAAACCTGCGCCCAGGCGGTATGCCTGTGCTGCGATGGTCTGAGCGAACTCATAGCTCTTCGGGCTGGTCTTGATGACGATGTTCTGATGCGCTCTCATATTGATGCCTGTGTGCAGAATGATCTGAGCGTACAGTTCCTGATAGTAGGGGATCGGATGGTTCATAAGGTACTCCTGTATGGTGTATGATCAGCGGCGGTGGAAGATCGATGAGATGAGGTGTGAGAGGCAGGTCATGATGCGAGTGAACAGATTGGGATTCTTCAGTCTGTCGATCCGTGCGAACCCATCAGCCAGTTCAGAGGTCGATAATGCCCGTCGGTAGAGATTCTCGTCTATTTCCATCTGGATCTTCGCGATGTCACTGGAGAGATGGACTACATGCACTTCGATGGTAGTCCAGCCAAGACGTTTCACGGACTCGAGCCTGCGTTCACCGGCAATGAGCTCTTTCCGCTCATTGACCACGATCGGGTTCATCAGTCCGTGAGTCTTGATGCTATCCATCAATTGTGTGAGATCCCCAAGGTCTTTGCGGATCCTGTGTTTTGCCTTTATCTCATCTACTCGTAATTGCATGTGCCTTCAGTTAAAGATTAATACCTCGATTTGTCAATACACATGGTATGAACAACCCACTGGGAGTACGTAGGTTAAAGTCATTCCGGAAGCTGATGGTTACAGATACTCAGAGCATCTGGTAGCCGAATACCCGCATACTGATGACCAAAGACAAAAAATGTACTGCATGCAGACGTAAGGACGTATGCATGCAGTACAACAGATATGTGTCCAGAACGTGTGAAGGTCCCCAAGGCCTGTACAGGGCATACCGGATTCCCTTTCAGGATGGATAACAGACCGATATGCAGTACCTCGAGTACACGTACCTGCTGCTTCCTATCCAATCAGATACCATCTGATGGAAGATCAGCAGTCTCGGTACTCCTGTGCACAGGCAGCATGACAGTATCGTACTCATGGGCAATAAGCGATCCCCTATGGGAGGGCAGGGAATCCATGGATCATGTCAGCTGCCGGGACAGAGTGCCTGCACAGGGCCTCGAGCCTCATACGTTCATCGTTCTCTTCGATGCAATATGTATCGCAAGGGATTCGACATCGTGTGCACTCTCCATGACCGCCTCGGAGACCGAAGGGTGGGGGTGTACGATCGATCCGAGTTCTTCTATGGTCAGTTCGGCACCCATGGCCACGGCAAGCTCAGCTATGATATCGGTCGCACGAGGACCGACCATATGCGTTCCAAGGATCTGACCGCTGATCTTGTCGGTGATGATCTTCACGAATCCTGACGTATCACCCATGATCATGGCCTTGCCGTTCGATGCCATGGGAAACGTTCCCATCGCAGGTTCATAGCCGGCTTCGATCGCCTCTTTCTCTGTCATACCCACCGAAGCGATCTCAGGTCTGGTATAGACACACGATGGGATCACTTTACGGTTGATATGATGGTTCTTACCGGCGATATGGTCCACAGCTGCAAGCCCGTCAGCTGAGGCTGCATGAGCGAGCTGCCAGCTGCCGGTGACATCCCCGATGGCATAGATCCAGGGGATGGAGGTCTGAAGATGCGAGTTCACCGTGATGCCCCGTCTCTCACAGGTGATGCCGATCCTCTTGAGGTTCACCGAATCGAACACAGCTGTTCGACCGACTGCGACCAGGATCTCATCAGCTTCGATATCCTGGATACCTGAGGGGGTCTGTACCCGGCAGGTCTTTCCGGTATCGGTCCGGGTCACTTCCATGACCTGTACACCTGTCTTGATGGTGATCCCGCTTTTGGTAAGCTGTTTCTTCAGCAGCCGTGCGATCTCAGGTTCGGTACGGGGTAGCAGCTGTTCTGCCATCTCGATGATCGTGACCTGTACGCCGAGATCCTGAAGGATCGTTGCCGATTCGACACCGATCACGCCGCCGCCGATGATGACCATGCGTTCGGGCAGTTCAGGATTGGTCTCCAGCATCGTGGTGCTGGTCCAGTATCCTGCATCCTGCAGACCGGGTATGGGTGGGATCACCGGTTTTGACCCGGTAGCGATGATCACGTGCTTCGCTGAGACGGTGCGGGTCGTCTCCTCTTTGGTGACTGAGATCGTATGGGAATCGATGAATGCGGCGGTCCCGAGGATCAGGTCCACCTTGTTGCCTGTAAGCAGACTGTTGATCCCGTTCCTCAGTCTCTTGACCGCTGAGTCCTTATAGGCATACAGCTTCTTGAGATTCACCTGGGGATTCTCGACCTCGATACCGCACAGGTTCGCAGTCTGTATCGTGTTGAGCACCTCACCGGCATGCAGCATGGCTTTGGTGGGGATGCAGCCTCTGTTCAGGCAGGTCCCTCCGAGCACATGCCCTTCGATGAGCGCTGTCTTCAATCCGAACTGACCGGCGCGGATCGCCGAGACGTATCCGCCGGGCCCGCTGCCGATGATCATCACATCATATTCATACTTCATGGCTGCCTCTTTTACAGTAATAGATAGGGATTGCTCAGCATCTTCTTGATCTCCTGCAGGAATAGTGCCGCAGGTGCCCCGTCAACCAGACGATGGTCATAGGTCAGTGAGAGCTGGCAGATCGGACGTACGGTGATCTCACCGTCAATGACCACCGGCTTCTCCACGATCGCCCCGATTGCCAGGATGCCGCTTTCAGGACTGTTGATGATCGCCGTGAAGCTGTCGATCCCGAACATGCCGAGGTTCGACACACTGAAGGTGCCTCCGGTCATCTCATCGGGGAGCAGGGTGCCGCTGCGGGCGGCTTCGCCCAGGCGTCTGGTCTCCTGATGGATATCATGCAGACTCATACTGTCTGCATTGCGGAGTACCGGTACCAGCAGCCCTTCATCGAGTGCGACAGCCACGCCCACATGTACCGAGCCATAGGTGATGATCCCGTCGTCGGTGAAGGCACTGTTCATGTTCGGGTGTTTGCGCAGGCTCTTCGCGACTGCCATCACGATGATATCATTGAAGGAGACGGCACTGTCTGCGGCTTTCAGCCGCTTGCGCAGGCGTACGGCTTCGTACATATCGACATCGACGCGATGGACTGCCTGTGCAGCGGTATCAAGGCTCTCTCTCATACGGGCAGCTATGGTCTTTCGCATACCCGAGAGTTTACCGATGGTATCCTCGGGCTGTGCAGCTGCCGGCTGAACTGGTTCAGCAGAGACCAGGTCCCTGCTGTAGATCTTCCCTCTCGGCCCGGTACCCTTGACAGAATCCATATCGGTATGGCTCTGCTGCATGAGTCTCTTCGCAAGAGGTGTGGCCTTCGGTGCCTGCTGTGCATACTGCAGGACGTCCTGTTCGATCACCAGTGCATCAGGTCCTGTGCCTTGAATGGATGAGACATCGATGCCGAGTTCTTCAGCTTTCCATCGTGCTCTCGGGGATGCATATCGGGAACTCCCGCCGGTGGCGACCTGCTCAGCAGGTTCTCCGGCAGGCTGCACAGTCTTCGGTCCCTCTGTATGTTCTGGTTCTGTCGGTTGGTCCTGTTCGGGTCCCGACTGCTGCTGGGCGATCAGCTCGGAGATGTCTTCCCCCTGTTCACCGATGACGGCGATCCGTTCGGTGATGGGTACCACATCCCCCTCCTGGCTGAGGATCTTCAGCAGGACCCCTGTAGCGGGTGCTCCGATCTCTATGGTGAGTTTGTCGGTCTCGATCTCGAAGAGCGGGTCGCCTCCTGTACCGAATCACCCTCTGAGGCCATCCAGGAGATGATGGTTCCCTCGGTCATCTGCAGGCCCTGTTTGGGCATGATCACGTCTACTGCCATGGCTGACCTCCTAGTGGTAGCATATTTCGTGTACTGACTGTATGATATCCTCGACTGAGGGGACCACGGCATTCTCCAGTACCAGGCTGAAGGGAAGGGTACAAGCCTTCGCTCCCAGTCGCGCTACCGGTGCATCGAGATATCTGAATCCCTTCTCCATGATCTGAGATGCGATCTCCGACCCCGGTCCGTTGTTCTTATGTGCCTCGTGCACCACCAGTGCCCTTCCGGTCTTCTTCACTGAGGTGATCACTGTATCGATATCGAAGGGGATCAGGGTCCTCGGGTCTATGACCTCTACCTCGATGCCCTCTTCAGCGAGTCTCTCTGCAGCTTCGAGTGCCCGACTCACCATCAGTGAGGTGGCGACGATCGTCGCATCGGAACCGGACCGCTTCACGGCAGCCTGTCCGAAGGGGATCATGAAGTCAGGGTCGTCGGGGACCTCTTCGGTCTGTATGTACAGTGCCTTGTGTTCGATGAACATGACCGGGTTGTTCTCTCTAATGGCTGTTCTGAGCAGTCCCGCCGCATCATAGGCATTCGAGGGCATGACGACCTTGAAGCCGGGTATATGGGTGAAGAATGCTTCGATGCTCTGGGAGTGTGTCCCGGCGTTACCACGACCAACTCCCTGCTGACCACGGATAACCAGCGGCAGTGAGGCACGTCCACCGTACATGTATCGCAGTTTCGCTGCCTGATTGAGCAGCTGATCCATGGCGACATAGACGAAATCGAGGTACATGAAATCGATCACCGGTCGCATTCCCGTAAGGCTGCTCCGATCCCGATCCCCACGAATCCTGATTCCGATATCGGTGTATCAAGGACTCTCAGTGTCCCGAACTCCTTCTGCAGGCCTCTGGTACAGCCGAACACGCCGCCAAGTGCTCCGATATCTTCACCCATGACGAACACACGCTCATCAGAACGCATCTCTTCTGCAATGACATCTCTGATCGCTACTGCATATTTCTTCTTGCTCATCTTACTGATCCCCCTCATCAAAGACATTATCAAGCACGGTCGAAGGATCGGGCTCAGGACTTTCCAGAGCGAATCGTTCCGCCTCATCGATCAGCTGATCGATCTCCTGATGCTTGGTACGTATCTGCTCTTCTGTTAGTAGTTGATTCTCGATCATATGAGCTTCCAGGCGCAGTATCGGACATTTTTCCTTCCAACTGCTCACCTCATCTCGGCTCCTGTACATCTCAGGATCGCCTGTCCAGTGTCCCTTCCATCGATAGGTCTTAGCCTCGATGAGGGTAGGTCCATCGCCGCTTTCGCCCGTTTGAGTGCTTTCTTGAAGGCCTTCTCGACCGAGAACACATCATTCCCGTCGACTACGACCCCCGGGATATCGTATGCAGCGCCACGTACGGCGATATCTTTTACCGAGGTCACGCGTTCCACATTGGTGGTCATCCCGTACAGATTGTTCTCGCAGATGAATATGACAGGGAGTTTCCAGATGGAGGCCATGTTCAAAGTCTCATGGAAGATACCCTCATTGGAGCTCCATCGCCGAAGAAGGTCACAGCGACCTGATCGGTACCACGCATCTTCGCACTCAGGGCCGCGCCGGCGGCATGGGGGATCCCCCTCCGACGATGGCGTTGGCACCGAGGTTCCCCTTGTCAACATCAGCTATATGCATCGAGCCGCCGCGTCCGCCGCAGTACCCGGTCACTTTCCCCATGAGTTCTGCCATCGCCCGGTCAGCTCTCGCACCTTTTGCAATCGCATGTCCGTGACCTCGATGGGTGCTGGTGATGTAGTCCTCATCGCGAAGATATGCTCCGACAGTTGCCGCGACTGCCTCCTGTCCGATGCTCAGGTGTACCGAGCCTCGCAGTTTGTTCGTCTCGAACAGATTCAGTGCACGTTCTTCGAACTTACGTATCACCAACATCGTCTCATGTACGTTCAGGATCGTCTGTTTGTCCATGGTTATCCCCTATAATAGTTTCTTGATGAGCCGAAGGATGTCTTCAGTGCTTTCAGCGATATGCACTCCCGCTGTCCGTAATGCTGTCTCCTTGCTCTCAGCCGATCCCTCTCCATTCGGAGATACGATAGCTCCTGCATGGCCCATGCTGGTATCCTTCGGTGCGTTCTTCCCGGCTATGAGTGCGATCACCGGTTTTGTGATATGTTCCTGTATGTACTGTGCCGCGATCTCCTCTTCACTTCCTCCGATCTCTCCGATCAGGACGATGATGTCTGTCTGCTCATCGGCTTCGAAGAAGGGAAGGATGTCAGCGAAGGTGGAGCCGGGGATCATATCGCCACCGACTCCCACGACAGTCGATTGTCCGATACCGTTGCGTTTCATCAGGTAGACCGTCTCGTAGCAGTTCGTCGCACTGCGTGACATGACCCCCACACGCCCTTCGGCGAAGATGCGGTGTGCCATGAACCCGGCTTTTGCCTTACCCGGGGAGATCACCCCGAAGGAGTTCGGGCCGATGAGCCTGACTCCCTGTTCCTTTGCCAGATGATGGAGTCTCATCATGTCATGCACAGGGGTGCCTTCGGCTATGGTCATGATCAGCGGTATGCCGGTCATGATAGCTTCATATGCCGCACCGTAGAGGAATCTCGGCGGTACGAACAGTACCGTCGCATTCGCATCATGGCGTTCCTGAGCTTCTCTGACGGTATTATAGACAGGTATCCCCAGTACTTCGGTCCCGCCTTTCCCAGGAGTCACCCCGGCGACTACCTGAGTCCCGTAGGCAAGCATCTGCTCGGTATGGAAGGTACCTTCTCTGCCTGTTATTCCCTGTACGATCAGTCGTGTGTCGGTATCTATGAAAAAACTCATATGTTCATCCCCTGTGCAAGTGCATCGACCCCTTCGTACAGTCCGTCGACCAGTTCAAGATCCCCGCTGATCGTACGAAGTATGTCAAGCCCTATCTCTTTGTTCGTGCCTTCGAGGCGGATCACCAGTCGTTTCTGTGAGATATACTCCAGGCTGTTCTTCACTCCGCCTGCGATCTCATCACATCGGGTGATTCCTCCGAAGATGTTGATGAATATGGTGTCGACCCTGGGGTTCTTCGCGACGATGCACAGTGCTTCAGCGATCCTCTCAGAAGTCGCCCCGCCTCCCAGATCGAGTGCGCAGGTAACCTGCATCCCCCGTTTCGAGATCAGGTCGATCGATGACATGATCATACCTGAACCGTTGCTGATCACGGCGATGTTGCCGCTCTCCTGGATCGGTATGTAGAGGAAATCGAATGACCTGGCTTCCAGGACCAGCGGGTTGTCGGTGATCTCGTCTCTGAACTCTTTGATCTCCGGATGCCGGTACAGTGCGTTGTCGTCGATATCGATCTTGCCGTCGAGGGCCATCAGCGTACCGGCTTGGTCAACGATCAGGGGGTTGATCTCTGCAAGAAGACAGTCCTGTTCCAGGAAGATGGTATAGAGCGTTCTGCAGAATGTTCTGAACTGATCCTGGAGCGCAGGTTCCAGGCCCGTCTTGTCGATCACATACTGCAGGACGAAGTCCGAGAGGTCAGGACCGGTGGGAATCAGGACCTTTGCCAGCTTGTCGGGATTGTTCTCTGCGATCTCGTTGATATCGACACCGCCCTCGGTGCTGAAGATGAGCACAGGCTGTTTGCTCTTTCTGTCCAGGGTGAAGCTCAGGTACATCTCTGTCGTTACTTCGACTTTATGACCGATGAAGACCTTATGGACCGGCAGGTCCTTGATCTTCATGTTCAGGATCTCTGTGCTCCTGGTCAATAGTTCTGCAGTGTCCTCTGCGAACTGGATACCGCCTGCTTTTCCCCGTCCTCCGGTCTGTACCTGAGCCTTGATCACTACCGGGTAGGTAAGGAGTCCGGCAAGGTCTTTGACCTCATCTGCCGTTGATGCGGTATATCCATGCATGCAGGGCAGTCTATAGGCACTGAATACTTCATGTGCTTTGTACTCTAACAGTTTCATACTAGGTTTCCTTTATTCTACTTCTGCCCACAGTTCTTCATCGGTGGGGATGATCGGGTTCTTCTGTACCTTGGCGATCCGGGTGATGTTCAGCAGGTGCTTGTAGTAGAAGTTCTCTGAGATGCTGTTGTTTCCCCATGAGCCGCAGCCAAGGGTGCTGGTCGCCTGCAGGCCGTTGACGAAGTTCCCTCCGTTATGGGTCGCACACGGCTGATTCACGATGACTCTGCTCACCGGGACTCGGAGTCCGAATTCGCGGATGTGTTCCTCATTGTGTGAATGGATCGACACTGAATGGCCTTTTCCCTCGATCTCCAGATTCTCTATCGCGATATCGATGGCCTCGGAGAAATCGTTATAGACGAATGGGGTGATGACCGGGAACATCTTCTCTTTACGCAGCAGGCTGGTCTTGTTCGAAGCATCTTCAGGGACGACCAGCACGATGATATCGTCGGGTACATCGATGCCGGCAGCTTTTCCGATACCCTGCGCATCACGACCGACCATCGTCTTATCGATCACCTCCGGGGAAGAGGACCTCTATGAGCCGTGCCTTAGCCGCTTCATCGTCGATCCAGAGCCCGCCGCGGGCTTCGATCTCTGCTCTCATCTCATCATATCGTTCGACAGGGGTGATGATCGTCTGTTCTCCTGAACAGATGATGCCCCGATCGAAGACTCTTCCGTCCACGATCATCTTGATGGCATCCTTCATATCGACATCACGATCGATGATCGTCTGTACATTACCCTGTCCGACACCGAAGGAAGGTTTCCCACTTGAGTAGGCGGCTTTCACCATACCAGGTCCTCCGGTTGCGACGGTGACGTCTGAGAGTGAGAGCAGCAGCGTGGTCTTCGCGACACTGGCCCCTTCGACATACTGGATCAGATACTCAGGAGCACCAAGCTCCTTCAGCAGTTCGTTCCATCTGTCCACCAGGTACTGTGTGGTCTTCTCCGCCCTCGGGTGAGGTGCGATGATGATCGAGTTCCTGCCCTTGATCGCTGCCATGGCATTGGCCATGGGGGTCACCTGGGGGTTGGTCGTAGGCTGGACGGCTCCGACCACTCCCACGGGTTTCGCGATCTCTATGATACCGGTCTGCTCATCGTCACTGATGATGCCGATGGATTTCTTGTTCTTGAGGCTGTGCCACATGATCTTGCTTTGCCGAGGTTCTTCGCAGTCTTGAATTCGACAGTTCCCATTCCGGTCTCTTCGACAGCCATCTGCGCTAGTTCCTGCGCATGATCGTACACATACTTGGCCAGAGCTCTGACGATCGTATCTATCTGTCTCTGATCGAAGGATTCGACCTGCTTCAGTGCTGTTCGGGATTTCTGTACCAGATCCTGGATGTACTCCAAATCGTTCATTAGGTTCCTCCACATGGACTAATTATATAAATATACTATTGGTATGACCATTAACATTATGCTATCAAATCAGCTGTTTGTCAAACAGTTATTCAGGCTTATCTTGTGTCATGTCTCAGGTGGTGTTCGGGATAGCTGCCAAAGATAAGAACAGCAGACCCGCTCCCCCGCTGCCAACGGCAGGGGGAAGGGGATCTGCTGTAACATGAAAACTGTTATCTTGGTAATATATTTCCAACATTCGGAGTTGAAATAAGATGCTTTGAGGGGAACTTGCTCAGCTGTCGTGCGCCGTCTTTCTCGATGACGAACATCTCTTCGATTCGAGCTGCATCATTGCCTTCCCCGCAGTAGGTCTCAAGGGCAAAGACCATTCCTTCTTCCAGGATCTCAGGATATTCGATACTGAACCATCTGCTGATCACCGGTTTTGCCCAGTGGGTGATCCCGATCCCGTGTCCGAGTTCCAGCGCGAAAGCAGCTGCTTCACTCTCCAGACCCAGTTCTTCTGCTTCAGGCCACTGTCTGGCGATATCAGCGGTGCTGACACCAGGTTTCAGGAGCGCTGCTGCAGCAAAGAGCCAGTCATAGGTCTGTCGGTAGATCTTCAGCTGATTCTCTGAAGGTGGTCCTACGACGAATGACTGATAGTAACAGGTGTGATACCCGTTGAACACGCTCACGATATCGATGAAGATCATATCTCCCATGCGGAGCATACGGTCAGAGGCATCGTGGGGATGCGGGTGGGAGCGGTTACCCGAGATGACGTTGATGTTCTGGATCTCCTCGCCGCCGAGTTCGTAGATCCTCTTTCTCATGAGGCCGTTGAGCTGGTTCTCTGTGACTCCCGGTTTTGCATGTTCGATGACTTCGAAGAAGGCAGCCTCATCGATGGCGATGGACATCTCGATAAGATCGATCTCTTCCTTCGTCTTGATCTTCTGTGCTTCGAGGATGGTCTGCTGAGCATCTACTACGTTCAGGCCCTCTTCCTGCAGCGCGAGGATGAAGGGGATCTCGGTGATATCGAGTCCCAGAGGTTCATTCTCCACACCCCATTCTGTCAGGATCTTTCGTATCTCTTTTGCGAAGTTCTTCGCATGTTTGAAGACCACTTCCTTCGGGAACGATCCTCTCATGGCACCACCGGTGAACGGGAAGATCCTGTCAGCGATCCAGGGACACAGTTTCTTCTTCGCTTCAATGGCACTGCCTGCTTCATACAGGATAGGCAGCTGATCGGCAGACACGAGGGTCGCTCGTGCAAGTTTGTTATTCATCCAGTCATTGAGCTTGGTACTGGTGATGTACCTGATCGCATCATGATCGAATGCGAGGATGGCACCAAGTTTATCCTTACGGATCTGATCCTGCATCTTCTTCAATCTGTCCTTGCGAAGTTTGTCGTAATCGATACGAATTTCGCAGTCTGTTGCCATAGTCCCGAGTATACCCATAAAATCCTCCTACCATACAAATGTATGACCTTTAAATTGTTAAAAAACCTTCCATCACCCGTATCATGTTCTCGCATGATATGTGATCTCTATGAGAACAACGATCTTAGTGTTGCTACATCCTTCTTGATCAGTGCGACCGGATCATCTGCCGGGCCGCAGAGGGGGGGCATATCATAGTAGTTCTCTGATATGATCCATTTGCTGTACTCATGTCGTTTGAGTACCTCCACAGAAGCGTTGAACGAGGCAGAGCCCTCTCCGAGCAGTGCTCCGCTGAGCTCTTTCCCCTGCCGTCTTTTACATGGAGTTCGAGTATCAGATCGAACAGTGCCTCGAGAATATCAGGGGTATAGGCATCATTGTGCAGATAGTAGTTCTGCAGATCGAAATAGAGCCCGATATTCTTCCGGTCGATCGACTTGAAGAACCTGAAGGTATCGGGTACTGAGAGGGGGTTCTCAGCGGCTATGGTGATACCGAGTCCTTCGGCCTTGTCACAGGCCTTCTGAAACACTGCTACGGCGATGTCGAACTCCCGTTCTGTGCGGATCGCACTCTTTACGAAGTTCGGTATCATCAGGATGGGAACGTTCATCGCGGCGCAGGCCTCGATGCCGGCATCGATCCCCGATCGTACGATCTCATGTTCAGGAGAACCGGGTTCGCTGACCATGCTGTAGTAGTCGGTGACCCTGACAGCCATCGAAGGGAATTCGATCCCGTGGGTCTCTGCCATCTCAAGGTAGGCCTTCTGTACCGCTGACCTTGATTTGGAGAAGCCCCTCTCGTAGGGGCCGAGTTCCAGCTGTATCCCGTCAAACCCAAGTTCCCGTGCCATCTTACAGGTGTAGGGCCCATCGACCGGCATCGCCCATTCACATATGCCTAATTTGTTACCTTCGTACATGGTATGTCCTTATCTCAGCCGATCTCAGAGATCTTGACCGGTCTGTTCTCCTGCCAGGATTTCTTGGCAGCCATCGAGAGTACTACTGCCTTTCTGCCGTCAGCTCCGGTGACCGGGGCGGGGGTGTCATTGACCAGACAATCGGTGAAGGCTCTGATCTCACCATAGAAGGCTTCAGGATACCGCTCGATATTGAAGTAGAGCGGGGTGTCGCTGTGAGTCCCTTCTGGATTGACATACTCCACTCTGGTGGGAGTCTCGTTGTTGCCGAAGGCGCAGGATCTCTTACCGAAGACCTCGACTCTCTGGTCGTAACTGTATCCGGTCCTTCGCGAGTTGTTGATCGAACCCACAGCACCGCTTGCGAACTTGAGGGTGACCATGGTGGTATCAAGATCCCCGAGGGCTCCGATGCGCTCATCGACCAGGACACTGCCGGTCGCATAGACTTCTACGATCTCATCTCCGGTGAGGAATCGAGCCATATCGAAATCATGGACCGTGGTGTCGAAGAAGATACCGCCGCACACTTTGAGGTATTCAAGGTGTGGTGGCTGGGGGTCTCTGCTGGTGATGTTGACGATCATGGGGTCTCCGACGACACCGTCGGTCACCAGTTTCCGTACCTGACTGAAGGTCGGGTCGAATCTTCGGTTGAAGCCGACCATGAATTTGACGTTCGACGCTTCGACGACCGCCAGGACCTCATCGATCGCTTCGAGGGTCGTCGCGATCGGTTTTTCGCAGAACATGTGTTTCCCTGCTTTCGCAGCGGCTCTGATGACCTCTTCGTGTGTATCGGTCGATGTGGCGATGACGATGGCATCTATATCAGGTCGGGCAAGGATCTCCCGATAGTCATCATAGAGGTCCACTCCATCGATACCTGCCGCAGCTGCACGTTCCAGGGTGATGTCACTGACAGCGACGAGCTCTGCCTGCGGTATTCTGTATGCTATGTTCTGGGAATGGATCTGACCCTGTCTTCCCATTCCCAGTACGGCCAAACGTATTCTGTCCATCTATGCCTCCACTGCCTGCCCGGTCAGGGCTATGGCATTGATTAGATTCTGTTCGGTGATATCAGAACCGGTGAACTCTCCGGTGATCGTTCCTTCTTTCATCGTGATGATCCTGTCACTCACACCCATGATCTCGGGCATCTCTGAGCTGATGACCACTACCGCGATCCCTGATTCTGCAAGTTTGGCGATCAGTTTATGGATCTCGGCCTTAGATCCCACATCGATACCTCTGGTAGGTTCATCCAGGATCAGGATCTTGGGATTCATACAGAGCCACTTTGCCAGTACGATCTTCTGCTGATTCCCTCCACTGAGTTTCATCACTTTCTGCAGGGGGCTCGGGGTAGCGATCGATAGTTTGTTCTTGTACTCATCGAAGATCGCCTGTTCCTGATCCTTATGGAGGAATCCATAACTGCTTATTTGTGATAGCTTTGCGATACTCGTGTTCTCGATACAGCTCATACCGAGGATCAGTCCCTGCTCTTTTCGGTCTTCAGGGATGAACCCCATGCCCGCATGAACGGCTTCACGGGTGTTTCTGATCTGCACCTCTTTACCTTCAATGAAGATCTGACCTGCATCAGACTTCCTGGCTCCGAAGATCGTCTCTGCGACTTCTGATCGACCGGCACCCACGAGTCCGTATAACCCGACTACTTCCCCTGAGCGTACCGAGAAGGTGATGTCGCTGAAGAGGGATTCTTTTGATAATCCCTGGACCCTCAGGGCCTCTTCACCTTTTTCGGCTTCGTTCTTATGGAAATAATCATCTATGACTCGACCGATCATCAACTGGATGATCTCTTCGAGCTTCGTGTCTCTGGTCACCAGAGCACCGCGGTTCTTTCCGTCTCTGAGTACTTCTATGCGGTCTGTGATCTCGAAGACCTCGTCCATCTTATGAGAGATGTACATGATCGCCACACCCTTGTTCTTCAGGCGCAGGATGTTCTTGAACAATATATCTTTCTCTACTTCAGTCAATGATGAAGTCGGTTCATCGAAGATGATCACCTTCGCGCCCTGAGAGAGGGCTCTTGCTATCTCGACCATCTGCTGCTTTGAGATCGAAAGACTGCCGACAAGCACTTCCGGTCTGATATCGAGTTCAAGATCCTTCAGGATCCCTGCTGCCCGGGCGTGAGGGTCTTCCAATCGATCAGTCCAAGGGGGGATCGTGGGAGGTTTCCCAGAAAGATGTTCTCTGCGACACTGAGAAAGGGGACAAGTGAGAGTTCCTGGAAGATCGTGATGATCCCACTCTTCTTGGCATCCATGGAGTTCTGAAAATGTGTGACTTTTCCGTCAAGCTTGATGTCTCCGCTTCCCGGATCAGTCTGGTATAATCCTGAGAGGATCTTCGTGAACGTGGACTTACCAGCCCCGTTCTCTCCGACCAGTGCCAAGACCTCGCCTTTGTTCAGCTTCAGGCTGATCGAGTCAAGCGCTTTTACCCCGGGAAAGGTCTTCGATATATTGCAGACTTCTATGACTGCCATAGTTTCACCCATTGTATTCATCCTTCTTGATAGATAGATCCGTGAGATCCAGGTGCCGGACGGCACCTTGGATCTCACAGGATGCTCAAATGTCAGTTTCCTAGAAATTCGGTCGTTCGTACTGATCCATGTTCTTCGGGGTCACCACTGGAGTGTCGAAGTAGTTCCAGAATGGGACTTCTTCGCCATTTGCCAGTTTGATCGCGGTCTGGACAGCCTTGATGGCGTCCTCTGATGGTGACTGGAATACTGAGCCATAGATATAGCCTTCTTCCATCGCATCATATCCTTCACCGAACATACAGGCACTGGTCATCACGATCTCGCCGGCAAGTCCTGCTTCTTTGAGGGCATTCAGTGCGCCGATACCGATATTGTCATCAGCCACATAGACACCATCAATGGCATCTCCGTATTTCACGATCAGATTCTCCATGACCTGTGTAGCTTTCGCTCTGTTCCAGTCAGCAGGTTCTGTTGCCAGGATCTCGATCCCCGGGGCATTCGCTTTCACATAGTCCTGAAAGCCTCCTGACCTGTTGATGGCGGTGACGTAGCCGGGGAGTCCCATCAGCTCAACCACTTTACCGTTTCCTGAAAGTGCTTCGATCATACCTTTTGCAGCATTCTCACCTTCGGCATAGGTATCAGGTCCAGCGAATCCTGAGACATACTGGTAGCCTGATTCATCGATCAGTGAATTGACGATCAGTACAGGGATCCCTGCATCGAATGCCTTCTTCACTGCTGGTACCACGGCTTTACCATTTACCGGCCATACCGTGATCACATCAACGTTTCGCTGAATGAGTGTCTCTATCTGGCTGATCTGCTGAGCGACATCGCCCTTTGCATCAAGTATGATAGCCTCGACACCATCAGTAGCTTCCACGGTATCTCTGAACACGGTGTCATGAGTCGTCTGGTAGCTGTCGATACCGGTATTGTTCGCGGTATGTCCGATGACGATGGTGCCATCGTCAGCAGCTTCTGATTGTCCAGCGGCAAAAGCCATTGAACCAGAAACGATCAGTGCGGTGATCAATAGAACAGTAAATACTCTCTTCATCCCTTTTCTCCTTTTTTTGACAAGATGTCATTTATACAGCACCAAAGATGCTGGTTGCAAAACAGTGAACTTACTTTAAGCAGTCTTGAGATTCCTCTTCTTGATATGAGAATCGGCATAGACCACCATGATCAGGACCAGTCCCATGATGAGCGTGTTGTAGTAACTCTGTACATTCATCAGGTTCAGAATATTGTAGAGCATGCCGATCGTGAACAGTCCTCCCAGAGTCCGTACGATGCTTCCTGACCCTCCGGTGAGACTGGTTCCGCCCAGGACGACGGTGGCGATGATCATCAGATTCTTATCGGGCCAGCCGAGGCGGGGTAGCGGCATTCAGACGGGCTGCCAGCAGGATGCCGCCCAATGCTGCGGTGAGACCGCAGATCGTGAAGTTGATCATGATGGTACGGTCTACCGGGATACCGGCATTCTCAGCAGCTTCCATATTCCCGCCGACCGCATAGGTGTATCGCCCATGAGGGGTCATCCTCAGTCCGAACGAAGCTATTCCCATGGCAACGATCATCACGACGAAGAGTACCGGCAGTCCGAGGAACGAATCGGAACCGAAGATGCCCAGTTCCATGATCTCACCGATCAGGGCATCTTCTTTCGTATAGATATAGACCAGACCGCGGACTCCTATGAATGAACCAAGCGTCACGATGAACGCATTGATCTTCACTTTGGCAACGAAGAACCCGTTCACCAGTCCGATGGCTGCCCCGGCGAGAGCTGCACTCATGATAGCCGGGAACAATCCATACTTCTGCATACCGATCGTCAGAGCTGCCGAGAGTCCCATGACCGTTCCGACTGACAGGTCGAAATACCCGTTGATCATCAGATAGGTCATTCCCAGTGCGAGCATACCGTCGACCGCTGTCTGTACCAGGATGTTCAGAAAATTACCACTGCTGAAGAATCCCGGTACGAACAGACTGGACAACAGGAACATTCCCAGAAAGATCGCCCAGATCGGTTGCCTTTTCAATACATTCTTCATTTGTATTATCATCCTAGTATCCTTCCTCTTTTGACGCGATATCCAGCCAGACCACACCGAGTACAATGATCCATTGTGCTACCCATTGGGTGTAGTAGGGGAATCCAAGAAGGATGAACCCGTTCAACAGGATCCCGATGATCAGGATACCCATGAATGCCTTGAAGATATTTCCTTCTCCACCGTCCAGACTGGTCCCGCCGAGTATGACTCCGGAGATCACCTGGAACTCATAGCCCTGTCCGATGTAGTTCTGTGCAGCCATCAGCCGTGATCCGAGGATGATACCGGCGATCGCCGTGAGTCCTCCGGATATGATGAACACGTACATGGTGATCTTGCTGTCGTGGATCCCTGAGAAGCGGCTTGCCTTCTCACTTCCGCCCACGGCAAAGATCTGTCGTCCGAATACTGTTTTGAGCATGATGACAGAGAAGATGGTGATCAGTACTGCCAGTATGATGACCGGTACCGGTATCCCAAGAAAATACTCACGACCGATGACTCCGAACCAGGTTGCTTCAGGATCTGCGACCCGTGAGTATTTCCCCCGGTATAGATCAACGTCACTGCCTGAAGGATCGCCAGCATACCGAGGGTGACGATCATTGAGTTCAGTTTCAGGAACCCGACCAGATAGCCGGTGATGGAACCTGAGATCAGACCTACAAGGATCGCTACGAGCATGGCAGGCAGCGGTCCGATCACATCGTGCAGGCTGATGACGACGACCGTGGTCAATGAAGCCAGAGAGCCGACGGAGAGGTCGAAGTGCCCGATGATGATGACCATGGTCATGCCGATGGCGATCGTTCCGATCACAGATACCTGCCGCAGGATGAGCATGATATTGTTCGTGCAGAGAAAGGAATCTGAAGCGATCGAAAAGAATATGACAACGATGAAGAACGCGATGAAGAGCCCCTGTTTAGCCAGAAAGCCGGTAACTCCTGATTTTATGTTCGACTGCGGCATGAGCAGCCTCCGTCACATATGCGTGTTGAACCAGATATATACACCATGAAGATCCCTACCTTCCTAAATTTGAATGATTGCAGTATGTTTCGTCTTACCGGTCGTGCATGACACGACCGGTGAGACATGTATCACGGTCATCCGGTACAGACTCCGGATGGACCGGTCGAGCTATCAGGTGAAATCAAGTCCGCCATTGACGTTGATCAGCTGACCTGTGATATATTCTCCTGAAGGGGTTGCAAGCCACATGATCGCACCTGCCATGTCCTTCCCATATCCGTATCGGTGAAGAGGGATCTCGTTGAGTTCCAGCTCTTTCATCTCGTCGAAGGAGATACCCTTTGCTTCAGCATCAGCTTCTACGAACGCCCAGTGCATCTCTGATGCTGCAAGGCCTGGACAGAGGGCGTTGACATTCACGTTGTACGGTGCAAGTTCCAGAGCAAGAGCCTGAGTCATGGTATGGACAGCACCTTTGGATGCTCCATAGGTCGCTGATTCAGCATGTCCGACTTTCCGAAGAACGATCCGGTGTTGACGATGGTGCCGCTCTTCTGCTTGATCATCTGTTTTGCAGCATATTTACAACCGAAGAAGATCCCTTTGAAGTTGACACCGAGGATCCTGTCGATCTGACTCTCTTCGGTCTCCCACACATTACCGGTGTTCAGGTGCATGCCGGCGTTATTTGCGATGATATCGAGTTTGCCGTATTTTGCTACTGTGCTCTCGACCAGGTCCTTGACAGCCATCTCATCTGATACATCAAGGTTGACTGAAGTACAGTTGCTCTCAGGGTACTTTTCATTGATCTCCTTGCATGATGCGTGTACGAGTTCAAGCAGGTCTGCCAGAACTACATGAACACCTTCACTTGCCAGTGTCTCAGCGATCCCTTTCCCGATCCCTCGTGCCGCACCGGTAACGATTGCTACCTTGCCGTTAACGTCTCTAAAACTGCTCATAATAAAACTCCTGTTTTTTTAGTATGTAGAATAATGATACAAAAAATGTCTTATGGTAGTACCTTTAGTAAGTAAAACATCGTACTGAAACCCTGTCAAGAAAAATCATGGTGAACATGTACCTGAACATCTGACAGATTCTCCTGTCTGTTGAAGCAGCATGTCACACCAGGGAATGCTGCGGTGCTGTCGGAATGATACCGGTGGTTCGGTCGTGTTCAGGAGTACACCCTGATGGTGTATGATCACCGACTCCAGTCTTCTTCATGCTGTGCAGATCCAACACTGCCGTATACATGTTGAAAGGTATTACCATTTACTAATTAAACCATCGAACTGGTGACCTGTCAATGATTTTTTAAAATTACTATTATTGTAAGTCTTTTTACAACCTGTACCGATCACATCCGGTGATCCGCGAGGCTTACAGAGTTGCCTGCAGGTTCTGCTTGACAGGAAAGAGCTTTGAGGTATAGTCTATTGTCATAATGGTCATACCAAAAGCACTACGCAAGACAGTCATACTGACCTCGCTCTTTCTGCTCACTGCAGCTTCTTTGAGTCTTCAGGTCTCTCTGACACGGCTGTTCTCTTTTCTGTTCGTGCAGAGTTATGTCTATATTATCATATCTATCAGTATGGCAGGTCTCGGGTTCGGGGCGGTGACCGCCTATTTCCTGAAGGATCGGATCCTGCACCGGGTGCTTCTCGCAGCAGCGGGGATCCCTGTACTGATGCTGATCGGTCTGTTCCTGCTCAATTCCCTGAGTACCATGCTGATCCCTTCTCTGGTCTGTACGTTTCTGCTCTATGCTTCGGTCGGTATCATGCAGATCCAGATCTTCCAGAAGTCGGAGATACCGGTCTCCCAGCTCTATGCTGCAGATCTCATCGGTGCCTCGGTCGGATCGCTGCTCTCCTATGCCGCACTGAATGCGCTCGGGACGATCGATGTCCTCTATCTGACGATACTCATCCTGTGTATCATCTTCACCATCATCTACAGGATGTTCTTCCCAGTCCGCTCGGTGGTCACTGTGCTGCTGATCTCAGCTGCTGTACTGCTGGTCACCTCTCATACGCTGGGACTGGGTTCCCGGATGTTCCCGGATCAGGACTGGCAGAAAGAGATGACGATCATGCTCGATGATCCAGGGAGTGATGCCCGCATCACCGAGACTTCCTGGACCTCTTTCGGCCGTGTCGATCTCGTCGAGACGAACAACCCCCTGTTCAAGACGATGTTCATCGACGGTGCTTCCGGGACCAAGATGATCCAGATGGAGCAGGGCACTGTGAGTCGGGCGGTAGCTGAGAGTCTGCTGTTCGGGTATATGGGAGGATTACCTCTGCTGATCGTCGGCGAGGATCAGAAGGATCGGGCTGTGGTGATCGGCAGCGGGGGAGGCATCGATGTGGTGACCCTGCTGCTGGCCGGGTACCGACAGATCGATGCTGTGGAGATCAATCCCGATTTCATCAGGATCGTGAAAGAACAGAGCGAGTATACCGGAGGTATCTATACTGACAACCCGAAGGTGAACGTCTATCTTGATGAAGGCCGTTCGTTCCTCAGGAGTGCATCGCATCGATACGATCTCATTCTCATGGGGCTGCCGATCATCAAGAGTGTGCGGAACCTGAGTAACCATGCCCTGACAGAGAATTTCCTGTTCACCCATCAGGCCTTCTCGGACTATCTGGGGGCTCTTGAAGATGACGGCTACCTGGTCATCATCGCGCACTATCCCAATGAGCTGCGACGGCTCTTTGCGAACGCTGTGAGAGCGCTGCAGCTGGAGTACCAGATCACTGCTGCTGAAGCCTCCAGGAATCTGGTGAGCATAGGGGATGATCGCAATCCCGTACTGATCATGAAGCGGAGTGCTTTCACGAACTCTGAACTGATCGGCTTCGAGACGATCGTGCAGAATTTTCCCGTCGCAGGTTCCACCACCTTCATCCCCGGTGGCGACAGCGGTCAGAACCCCGGGATGTTGAACGATCCTGCTATGGAAGGACTCTCTGAGGGCAGGTTATCGCTTGATCAGTTCATCGATGCCAGTGAAGAGGATATCTCCTGGGTCTCGGATGACTCCCCGTTCTTCTACCAGATGACCCGGGGACTGCCTCCTGAACTCAAGCTCGTGGGAGCGGTCATCCCTGCACTGATGGTGCTGATGATCATACTGTTCCTCAAGCAGGTCCCGCTCCATCGCGGTGAGAACAGCGGGAATGGACGGTTCTTGAAGTTCCTCTCCTTCGGTGTCATCGGTTTCGGCTATATGCTCATCGAAGTCGCCATCCTGCAGAAGTTCATCAATTTCTGGAGGCATCAGACCCTCGCACTCTCCATCGTCCTTGCGGTGATCCTGATCGCCAGCGGACTCGGGAGTCTGCTCTCTTCCCGCCTGACACGAAACAGGGGATTCGTAGCCGTGCTGGGGACCATCGTCGTCCTGCATCTGCTGCTGCTGTTCGGGCTTGAGAGTGTATTGTCTTCCATGGAACGAGCTGCCCCTTCGATGAAGTTCCTGGTCACTGCAGCAGTGGTCTTCCCGGTCTTCTTCTTCATGGGGATGCCGTTTCCCTACCTGCTGAAGACGAGTGTCGATCCTCACCGGGGTGCAGTCCTCTATCCCTGGCTGATGGGCTTCAACAGTATAGCCACTCTGAGTGCCAGTATACTGGCCATGGTCCTGGCGATGACCCTCGGGTACCGCTCTGTACACTGGGCAGGGCTGAGCTTCTACGTTATTCAAGCACTAATAGTGCTTTATTCAATTTACAAAGAACCTGTTACCGATTATAGTAGTACATCAATACCACAATCGGTACATCAGTCGCAGAACATATAGGATAGTAGTCATGTTAGAACCGGTAAAGAAGATCAGATTATATGAGAGCATCGTCAAACAGATCCAGAAACTGATTCTCAGCGGAGAACTTCAGCCGGGGGACCGCCTTCCGCCTGAACGGATGCTTGCCGAGCAGCTGAATGTCAGTCGGACCGCTATCAGGGAGGCTTTGAGATCCCTTGAGATGATGGGGTTCCTGGAGTCAAAGGTAGGTGTCGGCGGCGGGACCTATGTGAAGAAGATCACCATCAACAATATCCTCTCTCCGTTCTCTCAGATCCTTCTGCAGAATGATGACTTCATCGTGGAGCTGCTTGAGGTGCGGCTCTTTCTGGAGATCGAGGTCGCCCGTCTTGCGGCGATCAGACGAGATGAAGAGGACCTGAAGAAGATCCATGGAGCGATAGAAGAGATGGAAACAGCCATACGTCGTGGAGAGACCGGGCTGCTTGGTGATAATGCCTTCCATAAAGCACTGGCGGTAGCCACCAGTAATACGGTCCTTCAGCAGCTCCTGCTGCTGTGCGGTAATCTCCTGGAACTCGAGCGTGAGGAACACCTCTCAAGCAGCAAGACGGAATCGAAGAAAGCCCTGATCCAGCATAAGAAACTGGCCCATGCCATCGAGCAGGGCAATGACAAGCAGGCACAGACGATCATGAGAGATCATATCCATGATATCTCGAAGACCATCAAATCGAACAGAGCGAACAGGGCACAGCAGCTTGCCGGTGGTCCTGATGAAGAGACTGAGTAGGTCAGGACGCGAAGCCGTGCTGCCGCTGCTGATGACCTCCCTGGCACCGGTACTCTGGAGTACCGGCGGGCTGGGTGTCAGGCTGCTTGATGGTCTGCCTGTCTGGGAGATCCTCTTCTGGCGGTCTGTGTTCATGTGTCTTACCCTGTCTGTCTGGGGACTGGTCACCCGGGATGCTCACAGCGGCAGGGGGTGGCTGAAGAGTGTCTCCTCCCATGCCTTGATCAGTATCTGCTTTGCCCTCTCCTTCATCTTCTACATCTTCTCTGTCACACAGACCACTGTCGCAGATTCACTGCTGATCCAGGGGACAGCCCCGATCTTCATCGTCCTCTTCGGCTGGATGTTCCTTCGGGAGAAGATCGAACGCATCACCATCATCTCCCTCCTGCTCGCTGTCCTGGGAATCCTGGTCATCATGCTCCCCTCGCTCACGCATGGGGGACTGTCAGGGAACCTCTTCGGTCTTGCGAAGGCAGTGGCTTTTGCCTGTGGTACGGTAGCGGTCAGGGCGAAGAAGAGCGTCGGGATCCTGCCTGCCATGACCGCAGCAGCGGGATTGAGCGCACTTGCTGCGCTGCCGATGGTCAACTCCTTCGCTCTTGATCCTCAGGAACTGCTGATCCTGATCTATCTGGGAGTCATTCAGGTCGGGATCGGATTCATCCTCTTTGTCTCCTGGTCCGGGCGACTGAGATCCTCTCAGACAGGGTTGATCGTTATTCTCGAGGCTGTCCTCGGCCCGCTCTGGCCGTGGTTGGTCATCGGGGAGATGCCGTCGGTGAACACCCTCTTCGGAGGTCTGATCATCATCATAGCCATCGGTGCCCATGCCGTGATCTACAGCCGGCCGGCGGGACGGTCGGTCACTGCTTCCTGATACTGCTCTCACTTTGAGGCTTGACCTCTGTTCTGGTTTTCGTCCATAGTGGAGTGACCAACTGAACGAGGAAAGCCCGTGAAAACCCATCGCTATGCCCGTAACGTCACAATCAGCTATCTGTTCACGCTGATCGTGAACCTGGATCTCACCCGTGGGCTCTGGATGATCTATCTCGCCTCAAAGGGGTATTCTCTCATGCAGCTCGGTCTGCTCGAGAGCATCTTCCATATCACCTCGTTCACCATGGAGGTGCCCACCGGTGCTGTAGCGGATCTGTGGGGCCGGAAGATCAGCAGGATAGCCGGCAGGTTGAGTTTTCTCATCAGTCTCTTCATCCTCTATACGGCAGAGACCTTCGGTCTTCAGATCATCGGGTTCGTAGTATGTGCCATCGGATATGATCTCGAATCAGGCTCGGGCGAGGCGCTGCTGTACGATTCTCTGCTGCTTGATGACCGGAAGCAGGAGTATATGAAGATCAACGGCAGGAACGAGATGGCCTATCGTATCGCGGTGATCATAGCCTATCTCTCTGGTGGGTATATCGCATCGACCAGCTATCCTGCGGTCTTTCGATACTCATTTCTCATCTGTATAGCCTCTCTGGCAGTGGCGCTGTTCTTCAAGGAACCGCAGCTCGACGGAGGAGTTGCTCGCAGTGTTCCCGCTCCGGTATCTCTGGTTCGCAGGGTATTCACTTCCATGTCAGATCAGATCAGAGAGAGTGTCCGGGTGATCAGAGACCGTCCAAGGATCGCCTTCGTGATCATCTTCTCGGAACTCATCTTCACCTTCCTCACCTGTCTGTTCTTCTACCTGCAGAACTTCTGGAAACAGAACGGTCACAGTGAGTTCTATATCGGGACCGTCTTTGCGCTCAGTGCTGCGACTGCCGGGATCACGAGCCTGACTGCAGTCAGGATCGAAGCCAGGATAGGGGAGCGCGGCGTGCTGCTGTCAATGCCCGTGCTGCTGGTTCTCTGCCTGTGGGGGATCGCCCTGACACCCTGGCAAGCCCTGTTCTATATCCTGATCGGTATGATCGAGGGGCTTCTCGTCGTAGCTGTGAGTCTCTACATGAATGCGATGATCCCGAGCAGACAGCGTGCGACGATCCTCTCCTTTCAGAGTATGGTCTTCAGTCTCTTCATGATCATCGCGTTCCCCCTTGTCGGATGGATCGGTGATACCCGATCGCTGACCACTGCGTTCTTTCTGATGGCCTGTACGGCGACGGTCGTCTGTACGATCTATCTATTGAATAGCAGGACACTGCTGGGCAGTGTCTCAGAGGAGGTCCCCCATGCCTGAGCGTTCACGATTCATCGCTGCAGAACACTGCTATAGTTCCCTGTTCGCCCACAGCTGCAGGACCGAGTACGGTATGCGCTATACCGATGCGCTGATCCCGGATATGTACTGCCATAACTATCTGCGTCTCGATACCGATCGCATACGGGATTTCGCTTCTGCCTGTGAGCAGGAACGATCATACAGGACCGGCCTCGGGCAGAAGACGGTGCATATCGTGATCGATGACGTACGTGCCGATACTCTTGCATCGTACGTACCTGCAGCGTACTGCAAGGACGTGATCATGATGGCAGCTGGGGTTGAAGAGGTATCGAGACTGCAGTTACCCGCTGCACCCGGGATCCTGATCAGGGTGGCGCAGGACCCTGCAGATCTCGAGATCGGTGCACAGATCGATATGCGTGCCTTCGGAGAACCCTTCAGGGACTTTGCCCGCAGACGTTTCGAACGCAGGAAGCTGTCTACTGTGATCCTGCCATCGCCTTCGAGCATATCATCTGTACCCGGGATGGGGAGCCGGTGGGTAACTGTGACCTGATGATCGATCATGAACTTGCCAAGATCGAAGATGTCGATATTCTCGAGGGTCATCAGCATCGTGGGTACGGGACGTCCCTGCTGCTCCATGCTGTCACCGAAGCCGGGAGGAGGCAGGCTGAGACGGTCTTCCTTCAGGTCGAAGCTGATAATCTGCCTGCTCTCGGACTCTACGGTAAACTCGGGTTCAAGGCGGTCATGCACAGTGTGCAGTACACGCGCAGACTCACCGAATAACCTGCAGGGGACATCTTGTACTCTGTTCTGAAGCCTTGTACAATACAAGTGCAGCATCATCGCATCACCGTAATACCCCATCGTCGTGCTGATAGGAGGATCATCCCTGTGAAGCATGATAGAACGATCAAAGAGATCCTGTGGCGCATGGAGACGAGTTCCGGGGCAGGGATCCCTCTGTACCGCGGTTTCGGGTTCCGTGAAGTGCCGCGGTTCGATCCGTTCCTGCTCTTCGAAGAGCTCCATCCCCGCAGCCTGCAGGATGTTGAGAGAGGATTCCCGCGTCATCCCTGTCGCGGGTTCGAGACGATCACCTATATGAGTTCCGGAACACTGAGGCATACCGACAGTCTCGGTACCGAAGCTGTGATCAGGGCGGGAGAGGTCCTCCATCTGTGTGCCGGCAGCGGGATCATGATCAGGCAGATCCCGCAGGCTCCCCTCGGAGGTACGGTCCAGGGGTTCTTCCTCTGGATGAACCTGCCGGCACATGAGAAGCTGCACAGGCCCAGCTCACAGCTCATCACGGTAGAGGAGATCCCTGAACTCTCATTCACCAGCGGTATGACCATCCGTCTGATCGCAGGTGATGTATCGGGTATTCACGGACCTCTGCACCGAGAAGGGGTCGAACTGGAGTTCCTCGATATCCGCATGCCTGCACAGACGACCTATACGCATCCGACCAGACATGGACACTGTGTCTTCGCCTATGTCATCGAAGGGGAGGGGTACTTCTCAAAAGAACGAAACAGGGCTCCATCAGGTGAAGAGGCAAAGGATTATCTTGATCCACTGCGTCCGGAACACTTCAGCACAGGAGCAGTGATCCGGTATGATGCAGGTGATCAGGTGACGTTCTCTACCAACAGCAGTACGGTCCGGTTCCTGCTGATCTCCGGCAGGCCGATCGGTGAACCCTTGCATGGTATGGACCTGTGGTCATGAGTACCCGATCACAGCTTGAACAGGCACTGCAGGCCTATGGGCATCGCTGACGGGTGATCGTTCGTTCTATATCGGTCATCTCTGTACCTGTTGGGATCGCGATCCTGCACGATGTACTGTCGGATCTTGCTTCTGAGCTCTCTGGAACTATCTCGGTGAATATGCGATAACGTAGATGAGCTGATCAGCTATAATCATGTACGCAGGAGTGTATCTACAGATGAATGGACAGAGAAGAGAAGATGTACGACCAGGGGCGAAGGTCGCGATCGTGTTGAAGAAGGATCAGAGAAGCGGGAAACTCACCGAGGGCGTGGTAGCCGATCTGCTGACGAACTCCTCGTTTCATCCCCACGGGATCAAGGTCCGTCTTACCGACGGGCAGATCGGCAGGGTCCAGGAGATCCTGTAAGTCCGGGATCGAGCAGGATGAGAGGATCCTCTCAGAGTTGGTGTCCCGTAACGGATCGGGCCAGGAGTTACGCATCAAACCGTGACGCGTAAAAGACAAAAGACCGAGACATAATCAATTAAACAAGCTGGGATCATCTGAAAAACCCAAAAAATATGGGGAGGAAGATGCATTTCCGCTTGCTTTTTTG
>LQAI01000048.1_pt1 | contig 80737 bp, 108 predicted proteins | sample 1535821 | NCBI WGS metagenome assembly LQAI01 (sample SAMN04331586, study PRJNA305678) | bioreactor metagenome | isolation source: bioreactor_5 inoculated with Wadden Sea sediment 1st replicate of a... | place: Germany:Bremen
AAGAAGAGCCCGGGAAACCCCCGGGCTCTTTCTTATATGCGAAGCGGCGGTCTGCTACTGCCCGCGGAGCTCCAGGGCCTGTTCCATGGCCTCCATTGCCTGGGCATTCCTGCCGAGGCGGCTGTATGTCTGGGCGAGGTACTCCCAGTAGTCGGCGTTGTCGCCTGGTACTGGATGGCCGCCTGTATCGCCGCCAGGGCCTCGGTGTCCTTCTCGAGGCGGATGTAGTTGGCGTATATCATGTACCAGGCGTTGGCGTATTCCTCGGCGGTGAGCCCTTCCCGTTCGGCGAGCATCTTCATGGTTTCCAGGGAGGTCTCGTAGTTCTCCATAACGAAGTGGGCGTGACCGATCATGGCCAGGACCTGGTATGTGTCGCCCATTGTTGCCCTGCATTCCTGGAGTTCGTTGATGCCCTCTTCGTATCTCTCCATCTCGATAAGGGTGAAACCCTGGTGAGAAGAACGCCGGCACGCATTTCATCGGCGTCCTCAGGAGGGATCCAGCCCTCTTCAACGCCGTTTTCGATGGCAACCAGGGCGTTGTCGTAGATGGAAAGGGCTTCGTCGTACTGCTCGGAAAGGATGTAGAGTTCCGCAAGACCTGTCATGATGTCGGCATTTGAGGGGTCGGCCTCGATGGCCTTGAGGTAGATGTCCACCGCTCTGTCCATGTAATCCGATGCCTCGGCCTGGTCCTCGGTGTGGAGGTAGAAATTCTTCAGGATGGCTCCGGCGTTATAAGAGGAAAGAACGATGCTTGCAGTGGTCCTGTCGTACTGCTCCTGAAGCTGCTCGGCTATCACGGGATCGGTGGCGTTGGCGATGCTTCTCTGAAGGGTGACTATCATTTCCCGGGCGAGGCCGAGGGAGGTCTCGAAGTACTCGAGGGCCTGCTCGTGGTCACCTGCGTTGAGGGCCATCTGCCCCAGAAGCTGATCGAACTCGGGCCTCTCGGGGACGATGCTCTTGCCGGTCTCAAGCATTTCAACCGCCTCTTCCCGCCTGCCCTCGGATGCATAGGCGGTGGCGGTGTTGTAGAAGGCGGGCCAGTAGCTGGAGATCTGCTGCTGCATCTGGGGGTCGAGTCGGTAGGCCATCTGGAAGGACTCGGCGGAACCCTCCCAGTTCCTCATCATGCTGTAGGCGCGGCCCCTCCAGTACCAGACCTCGGGGTTGTCGGCCTCAGGGCCTGCCAGGACGCTGTCTGCAAGATGAATGGCCTCCTGGTATTCGCTGTTCTGTATGTGCACCTTAATACCCGTGACAGCAGGGGATGAGCAGGCAGCTGCCATGATCAGCAGAGCCACCGCCGGGATCAGGACTTTCATTAATTTCAAATCAATCCTCCATTCAGAATTCATAAACACTACAAAAAATGCCCATGGGCATATCAACAGCAAATCTGTTTCAATGGCAGGGAGAAGTCAACTCACAGCGGCCTTGACCTTTGGCGGTAATGGTTGCAGAATGTCTGGTTAAAGGAGGTGAATGCTCTGAACTGTTTCCTGATACCCTTCCTTCTGTGGAAGGGGGCTCTGCTTTCTTTGCCCGGCGGCGCGGTTTACGCGGAATCGGGCCAGCGGTCGGTTTTCGTGGATATCGAACACCAGGTCATAGTCTTCTTCGAGGGGGAAAGGGAGGCCAATCTGGCCCGGGTCTCAACGGGGCATCCGCCGAGGCACTCCACTCCCAGGGGGGAGTTCAGCATCCTCTACAAACGCTGGGCACCGGTCTCAAGCACCTACAGGGTAAGGATGCCCTACTGGCAGTGCATCGAACCCAGCGGGGCCATCGGTCTTCATCAGGCTTCTCCCTCGGTGGAACACCGGCTGGGGGAGCCCCTCTCCCACGGCTGCGTCAGGCTGGGCTTCTTTACCGCCCGCTGGGCCTATTTCTGGCTTCCGGTTGGTGCCAGGGTCGTGATCGAATAGACCCCGGGCTACACCATTTCCGGTCTGTCCCGATCAAGCCGCTCCACAATCTGCTTTATCTTCTGGGAACTGGAATCCGCCATGACCAGTGTGGCCCTTTCTGTGACCACAACGCTGAGGTCCTTCACCCCCACCAGGACAGTGAGCCTTCCTGTTTCGTCGTAGACCAGCGTGTTCCCTGAATCCAGCAGGATGACCTCTCCCCTTCCCACTCCGGCCTTCTTCGCCCCGGGCCAGTCGCCTATGTCGCTCCAGGAGAACTCCGCCGGGACCATTACCGCCCTGTCGGTCTTCTCCATTACAGCGTAGTCCACAGAAATGGCCTCGAGCTCCCGGTAGATGTCGGCTTCCGGCCGGGTTGTGTCCGGCATGGACTGTATGGACCGGAAAAGGTCGGGCATGTGAAGTGAAAGTTCGCCGAGGAAAACATCCGCCTTCCAGAGGAACATCCCGGAGTTCCAGAAGTATTCCCCGGAGGCCATGTACTTCTCCGCCGTTCCTCTGTCGGGCTTCTCCTTGAAGTCCATCACCTTCCATCCGGGATGAACCGGGGCACCCCTTCGAATGTAGCCGTAGCCCGTGGCGGGATGGTCCGGAGGAATGCCTATGGTGCACAGATAGCCCTTCTCCGCAAGTTCCGCCGCCTTCCTCATGGTGCTCTCAAAGCCCTCCAGGGGCTCTATCATGTGGTCGCTGGCGGCAACCGCCATGACCTTCCCGCCGAGGCCCCGGCGCCTCAGGGTTTCCGCCGCCCAGCCGATGCAGGCGGCGGTGTTCCTTCCCATGGGCTCCAGCAGGAGGTTTTCCCCGGGAAGCATGGGAAGCTGGCTCAGCACTGTGCTTTCATGCCGGGCTCCGGTAACCACCAGTACACCTCCATTTCCGGTGAGGCCCCGGAACCTGCCTGCGGTGAGCTGCAGCATGGTTCCGCCGCCCAGGAGGTCCATGAACTGTTTGGGTCTTTCTGCCACCGACGCCGGCCAGAACCTTGTGCCCCTGCCTCCGGCCATTATCACAGCGTAGAGTTCATCCATTGCCATTTTTTATCCTTACTCTCCAGCCATCGCCGCCGGTCTTCGCCCGGCCGCCTTCGCGGTCCGCGAAGAGGCATCGTTTTCCAGGGGTGTCGTAGAGAAGCTCCATGGGACCCATGTCCACCATCTCGGAATGAACCCTTTCCAGTGAATAGAGACCGGCGTCCATGGGTGAATCTTCCGTTTTCAGCGCCCTTCCCATTCGGTTCCAGTCAACGGCCTGGAGGCCCTGCCTGACGTGAAGTTCCCTTGTATTGCCATGGATATCCCTTCTTCCGTAGTCCCACAGGCGGTAGGTAACCGGACAGGCCAGCTGTATCTCAAGGACGGTGAGCCCGCTCCCAGTGCATGCACCGTGCCGGCGGGCAGATGGAAGATGTCCCCCGGGGAGGCCTGGAACTCCAGGAGGCGGGACTCCACGAAGCCGCCCTTCACCGCCCGGGCGAAGTCCTCCGCCCCGGTGCCCTCCCGTATGCCGTGAAGGATCCGTCCGGTTCCGGACAGAATCGCCCAGGACTCGTCCTTCATGGGGGGTTTTCCGTTCTTTCCCGGATGCACCTGAACCGAGAGGTCCTTTGCGGGATGGAGGGTTTTCAGGATTACCGGAGCTTCCCCTGAGGGAAAGAGATCTGATGCTTTGCCCACGGGCCACTGGAAGACCTCAGCAGTGTATCGCCGTAAACCACCACACCTCTCCGATGGGCTCGCCCCCGGCCCTGGAGGGGGAAGGGAGCCCCATATCCTTTCAACGCTTTCAGGTATGCACTCATAGATCATATCCGCACCATTTCCTGATCATGGTTCTCACCAGGATCCGCCCGGTTCCGTCCCTTTCGGGATGCCACTGAACGCCCAGCAATCTTCCTTTACCGCCCTCTATCGCTTCTATCAGGCCGTCTTCGGACCTTGCGGTCACATTGAAGCCCTCGGGCTCCCTCTCCAGTGCCTGGTGATGATACGAGGACACCGTTTCACCGCTCTTCAGTACCCCTGACAGCAGGGAGCCGGAGGACACGGTAACGGTATGGTGAACGGGATTCTCGGTGGTGCCGTGGTGGAAAAGCGCTCCCTTCAGAGAGGAGCTGATGTCCTGGATCAGAGGAGCGCCATGGGCAATGCCCATGAGCTGCATCCCCAGGCAGATCCCCAGCACCGGCATATCAAGCTCCTCGGCGGCCCTGAGGAGGTTCATGTCCCACAGTGGTCTTTCCAGTTCAGGGTTCCTGCTGCCCATGTCATCCCTATGGAACAGAGATGGGTGGGGATCGCCGCCGCCGGTGAGTACCAGCATGTCGAACCGGGAGAGAAGGTCCCCGGCAGAAGTGTTCTCCACCGGCATCACCCCCAGGGGCAGTACTCCCGGAATGTCGAAAAGGCGGGAGTAGGATCCGGAAAGACAGTACCTGCGACCGGAGCTTTCGCCGTGCCAGACCTGTGTCAGGGCAACCCTCAGAGGCCCGGGCACGTCAGCCGATCTCCGTCATTCTCACAACGGCCTTCCTGGCCCTCCCTGCAAGCTCCTCAGGTATCTCGATGCCGGCGCCGGGTGATTCCAATACCCTGAGTATGTGTTCAGGGGCTGTGTAGCCCATATCCCGGCACACTATCTTCCCGGCGGGACGGAACAGTTTTCCCGGGAAAAGGGTCTCCAGCCTGTAGATCATTCCCTCTTCGGTCCCTATTATGTACCTGCGTCCCTTTGAGTTCTCCACGTGCCTGATCATTCCTCCGGTCCCCAGTACCGCGTCGGCCTCCCTCCAGAAAACAGGCGGCACTCGGGATGAACCAGCACCTCTGCATCGGGCCACTGTGTTTTCCTGTCGAGAAGGCTCCTTATGTCACCGCCGCTGTGGGCATGGCAACCCCCGGCCCAGATGTGCACCTTCTTGTCGATATTCCGCTGTACCCAGGTTCCCAGGTTCCTGTCCGGGCCGAAGATGATCTCATCCCCCGGAGCGGCTTTCGCCACCTGGATGGAATTGGCGCTGGTGCAGCAGGCCCATGCCTCGGCCTTCACTTCCACGGTGGAGTTCACATACACCACCACCGGAACGCCGGGGTGCTGTTCCTTGAGGGAAACCACATCACCGGCGGTCATGGATGCCGCAAGGGAACAGCTGGCGTCGGGAGCGGCCAGGACCACCGTGCTCTCCGGGGAGAGCAGCTTAGCCGTTTCCGCCATGAACCTCACCCCGCAGAAAACCACAAGGTCCGCTGCCTCCTCGGCGGCAATTCTGGAAAGCTCGAGGGAATCCCCAACATGGTCGGCGATGTCCTGCACCGGACCGGGCTGGTAGCTGTGGGCCAGTATGATGGCGCCCCTGTCGTTCTTCAGTCTTCTTATCTCTTCCGTGATACCCGCGGGCATGGTCATCCCCCTTCGCGGTTACTGATGATTCCTCCGGCCAGTACGGCATCCCTTTCATAAAGGACCCCCACCTGACCAGGCGAAACGGCCTTCTGCCCCCTTTTAAACACCACCCGGGCTTTCTCACCGGAAAGAACCACACCGGCGGGAACTGCGGGTTTCCTGTACCTTGTTTGAACGAGACAGCTGAAGGCCGCTGTTTTCGGCTTTTGCAACCAGTTGATACTATTCAGTGTGCATTTTCCTGTGTAAAGGTGCTCCTCGTCCCCTATGGTCACCGATGCGTCGATTCCGCTGACCCTCACCACGAACTTCCTTTCGCCATGGGCTCCCAGACCCTTCCGCTGCCCCGGTGTGTAGCCCTCGATGCCTTCGTGGGAGCCGACCCTGTTCCCCTGGATATCTAGGATGTCTCCGGGTATGCCCCGGCCGGGCAGGGAGAAACAGAGATCCTGGCTCTCTTTTCGGATCCAGGGAAGACCGGATGCCTTCACCTCCTGCCTTACATCCTTCTTATAAGAACGGGCAAGGGGGAACATGCACCGCTCCAGTATCCGCACTGGAACCAGGGAAAGGAAGTAGGACTGATCCTTGGAAGGGTCGGCCCCCGGAACAGCACCCCCCCTCAAACCCGGCGTAATGTCCTGTGACCAGTTTTTCTCCTGGTTCCAGTATCTCCCGGGGAAGGGCCAGTTTCACCCTGGCGTTGCACAGGGCACAGGGGTTGGGTGTAAGGCCGGCGGAAAGCATTTCCACCGGAAGGCCGGTGGACCAGCCTGCGGAACACCTCCCGGCGGGTATCACCACCAGGGGAACATTCAGGGAGGCACAGGCGTCCACGGCCTCTTGTGGAGGGCCTGAGCCCCTCACATCCACGAAGACCGCCCTTACCCGTGAAAACTCACCGGTGCACCTGAGAAGAGCGGCGGTGGAGTCCACCCCGCCGGACACGCATACCAGGGCCGATCCCACAGGCTCAGGCGCCGAACTTGGCCAGTCTGCCCGCGGCGGCCAGCAGAAGGGGCATAAGCTCACAGCCCCTGAAAGTACCCAGTGCCCCTGCGGCTGCCTCCCTTTCGGTGAACCTTCCGCTCCAGCCTGTTCTCTGGGGGCCGCCGTTGATGAGGACCGGGACCGGGTGCCAGCTGTGGAGCTTCATGGGGCAGGGAGTGGAGTGGTCTCCGGTTATGCAGACAACGTCAAAACCGCAGTCGAGGATGGAAGGGATGGCGGCATCGAACCTCTCTATCTCCGCGATCTTCCTCTGATGATCGCCGTCCTCCGCTGAGCTGTCGGTGTACTTGTGGTGAAGAAACACGAAATTCAAACCCTGGGAAAGAGCCTCCGGGCCTCCTTAACCTCTCCGGAGAGGTCCTGTGTTTCCGGTGTGAACACCTTCATTCCCGCCATGGAGGCAACGCCCCTGTACATGGGATAGAGGGCAACAGCGGCGGAATCGAGCCTGTAACGCTCCTTCATTCCCTGCATGTCGCGGTGGAGGGCAAAACCCCTGAGAAGAAGCCCGTTTGCCGGTTCCCTTCCCCTGAGTATCTCCATTGCTGCGGAGACGAACTCCCCTACGACATCCACGGTAAACTCCGCTGCGGATGAATTGCCCCTGACCTTCAGTGGCTTTTGCCCACAAGCCCGGGGTCTGTGTCGTCTATGTCCTGGGAAAGACCGGGACCCCTGAAAACCACGCAGGCCCTGTGCTCCTTCACCGGTTCCACGAAAAGCTCAACACCGGAGATCTGTATGTTCCTGAGGGTGTCCACGAGTTCCGCGCACTTCTCCGTGGATATTCTCCCCGCCCGTCTGTCCGTTATGACACCTTCCTCGTTCAATGTGCAGAAATTTATCCTTGCGGCGAGATCGCCGTGCTTCAGTTCGAAACCTATCCCCAGGGCCGCAAGGGCTCCCCTGCCCACAAGGCACTCCACGGGATCGTACCCGAAGAGGGCCAGGTGGCCCGGGCCACTGCCGGGGGTTATGCCCCTGGCAACTGGTATGTGCTGCCCAAGGGCTCCGGTCCGGGCCAGGTCGTCGAGATTCGGAGTTGTTGCCGCCTCGAGGGGTGTTCGGTTCCCCAGTTCAGGAACGGATATGTCCCCCACGCCGTCCATGACCGCAAGCAGTATCGAACCGCCGTCCTCAAGGGCCAGGTCGGAAACTATGTTCCTCATTGGCTTCCTCCTTCGTCTGAGTAGCTTATGTAACCGGTGTCGTTCACCACTCCCGCCGGGAAGGGCTCGCTTCCCAGGGAGCGGAGAACTGCCAGGACCTGCCGGGCTGTTCCGTTGCAATCAGGAATCCGGCGCCCATATTGAAGGCCCTGCGCATCTCCTTCCGGGGGATCTGCCCCAGCCGCTCTATAAGGCCGAAAATGGGAGGCACCTTCCATTCCGGGGTTATCAGCGCTCCGCAGCCACCGGGAAGGATCCTGGAGAGGTTGCCGGGTATCCCGCCGCCGGTGATGTGTGCCATTCCGGTGACCAGCTGTTCCTCAAGCAGGGGTCTCACGTCGGCAAGATAGCTCCTGTGAACCCTGAGAAGGGCCTCTGCCACCGTGGCTCCGCCCAGTTCCCCCGGGGTATCGAAGACCTTCAGGGAGGCCTTCTCGAAAAGGACCGCCCGGGCAAGGGAGTATCCGTTGGTGTGGAGCCCGGATGAAGGCAACCCTATGAGTGTCTGTCCGGGAGCCACCGCAGAACCGTCTATGATCCCGGGCTCGTCCACCACCCCGACAATTGTCCCGGCCACGTCATAATCACCCCGGGCGAGAATCCGGGCATTTCCGCCGTTTCGCCGCCGAGGAGCGCCAGACCGTTCTTTGAGCAGGCGGAGGCAAGGCCGGTGACTATGGCTGCTGCAACCTTCGCGGAAAGCTTTCCGCAGGCCAGATAGTCCATGAAGAACAGAGGCCGGGCTCCCTGAACCAGTATGTCGTTCACGCAGTGGTTCACCAGGTCCATTCCCACAGTGGAGTAGTCTTCCGCCATGGAGGCGACCTTCAGCTTGGTTCCAACGCCGTCGGTGCTTGCCACGAGAACCGGGCTCTTCAGCCCTGGAAAGCTCGCCCTGTAGAGCCCGCCGAAGTGACCGAGCTCCGAGAGAACGTTCTCGTTGAAGGTCTTCCTCACCTCCTTCTTCATGAGGTCAACCGCCCGGGAACCCTCGTCGATGTCCACTCCGCTGGATCTGTAGTCCATTCCGCTCATTCCTTCACCCTGTCCAGCTGATTGGTGGAAAGATAGTAGTTAAGCCTTTCGTCCATTTTCTCACGGTTCAGCGTTCGAAGGGCCTCCACCCCGAAGCCGCCTATGGCGAAACTGGCGGCAACGGAACCGTAGCAGAGCCCCCTTGTGATGTTCCTGAAGGAGAGTTCCTCACCGATGCCCGACAGGAAGCCCAGCATGCCGGCGGCGAAGCTGTCGCCGGCCCCGGTGGGGTCTATAACGCTGTCCACCGGACAGGCGGGAAGAAGGAAGGGCCTGGGCCCCCCAAGGACCCATTACACCGCTGGCGCCCAGCTTGATCACAACGAAACGGGGACCCCTTTTCAGTATGTACCGGCCGGCCCTGAACAGATCGCCGGTGCCGGATATCTGTCTGGCCTCCGATGCGTTCACGAAGAGCAGGTCCACCCTCTTCATGGCCTGAAGGACCAGATCCTTCTTGTGCTCTATCCAGAGATTCATGGTGTCCATTGCTATCCACCTGGGTTTCTCGACCTGCTCCAGGACCTGGAGTTGAAGGACCGGGTCTATGTTCGCCAGGAACACGCATGGTGTCTGCCTGTAGCTATCAGGAAGCACCGGCTCAAAGCTGGCGAAAACGCCCAGTTCGGTCCGGATGGTCCTTGCATCCCCGAAATCCGGTCCGTAGACCCCTTCCCACCTGAACGTGGGTCCCCTTCCAATGGTAAGGCCCTCAACATCTATGTTCCTTCCCCGAAGGAAATCCTTCTCGCGGATTGGGAAATCAGGTCCTACCACTCCTACTATCCTTACCTTGTCCAGCTGTCCCGCGGCAAGTCCGAAGTAGACAGCGGAACCTCCAAGGGTATCCTCGGCCTTCCCCGCCGGGGTGGTGAGCGTATCAAGGGCGACCGAGCCAACAACAAGAACAGACATAACTGTTCCTCTCTACATCTTTTCCGGAGCGCGAACTCCGATGATCCTCAATAGGTCTCTCAGTGTGTTCCTCACAGCCAGGCACAGGGTGAGTCTGGAGACGGTGACAGGTTCGTTGCCGGGATCCACCACCCTGTGATGCTGGTAGAAACCGTGAAAAGCCGTTGCTATCTCCCCCAGAAGATCGGTGATCCGGTGGGGCTCCAGGGTCTCAGCTGCGAAATGCACCCTGAGGGGAACCGTTTCCAGAAGCCGCATGAGGTTCCTTTCCCTCTCCAGCTTGAGCCGGGAGCAATCCCCTGGCCCTTTGAAGGAGCTTTCCCCCCCGGGAAGCTTCCGGAATATGCCCGATATCCTGGCGAAGGCGTACTGAACATAGAAAACAGGATTCTCGTCGCTGTCGGAGGCAGCGGCGGCCAGATCGAAATCCATGTGGGCCTCGGCCCTTCTGGTAAGGAAGATGTACCGCACGACATCGGCGGAACCTACTTCCTTCACCAGGTCCCGGAGGTTACGAAGCTGCCGGAGCGGGTGGACATCTTTATTCTTTCTCCGCCTCTGGATAGTGTCACGAACTGGTGAAGGATGGTCCGCAGTTTCCCTTCCACCTCCTCCCTGCCAAGGATTCCCGCAAGTGCGGCCTCCACATCCCGGCAGGTGTCTATGTGGTCGGAACCGAAGATGTCCACAATGAGGTGATACCCCTGGAAAACTTGTGGAGATGGTAGGCGATGTCCGGCATTCTGTAAGTGTATGTGCCATCTTCCCTGATGATCACCCTGTCCTCCGGCCTGCCCAGGGATGAGAGCTTCAGCCAGAGCTTGCCTGATCCGTCAGGGTCTTCATATACCAGCCCCAGGTCCTCAGAAGATCCACTGCCCGGTCCACACCCCGGGGATGAGCTCGCTCTCGGCAAAGTACCGGTGGAAGGTTATGCCCAGAAGGCTGAGGTCTTCCTCTATGAGCCTGAATGCCCGGGAGGAGGCATACTCCCTGAAAAGCTCCTTGTTATCAGGCCAATGCAGGTCCCTGCCCCGTTCCTGAAGGAGTTCCTCGGCCCAGGATATGATGTAGTCTCCCATGTACCCCCCCTCGGGGATCTCCATGTTGCCTCCCATGAGGCTGAAGTACCTGGCTGCAAGGGATTCCGCCAGCCTCTCCATCTGCCTGCCGGCATCGTTGAAATAGTATTCCCTTTCCACCTTCCACCCGGTTGCCTCAAGGAGGCCGGATATGGCGTCGCCGAGGACCGCCTGACGGCAATGGCCGACGGTGAGCGGGCCGGTGGGGTTTGAGCTTACGAATTCCACCAGGACCCTCCTGCCGGCTCCTGAACGGGGCATGAGGCCGGTGATGCCGTGGGCTGCCAGCCGGGTGGCAACCCCGCGGAGGTAATCCGCGGAGAGAGTGAAGTTAAGAAAACCAGGACCATCCACGGTTACCTTCTCCACCTGGGGAAACATTTCCCTCACCGAACGGGCCATTACATCGGCGATCTCCCTGGGGGGCTTTCTCACCACAGCCGCCAGGGGCATGGCGGAACTGGAGGCCAGGTCTCCGAAGTCGAGATTGCGGGATTCGGTAACCTCCACCGAAGGGTCTTCCAGTGAATATGTCTTTCTCAGGCCTCCGCCATCACCCCGGCGAGATCATTCCTTATCTGAAGGGGTGACCTCAAATGTAACTGGTCATCTGTATCCGATCCATGTCTGTCCTCGAACTTCTTTGCTGGGGCATCGCTCCAGAGAGTTTCCAGGTTGTAGTATTTTCTCACTTCAGGCAGGAAGATGTGAACCACGAAATCGACGAAGTCAAGGAGTATCCAGCTTCCCTCATCGTAACCTTCCCTGTGGTGAAGCCGCCAGCCAAGCTCCCTTGCGGAACGTTCCAGGTGATCGGCAATGGCCCTGCTCTGAATACGGTTATCGGCGGTTACTATAAGGAAGATGTCCATGGTGAGCGGGAAATCCATCATGTCAAGGGCGGTAACATCATGTCCGTGACGCTGATGCACAGCATCTACGATCTGTTCCAGTATGTCGGGGCTCTCGTTCTGGTTGTTCAAAAAGACCTCCACTCTCAGTCTCTATAGGGTATGAAACAGGCAGGATCATCCCGGTCCCGTCCCAGGATGACCGTAACATCTATCAGGGATTCGGATCCTTCAGGAGGAAGGAGCATCACCACGGAGGAGTCCCCCAGACCCAGGGCTCCCGCCACGCTCATTGCGGCGGCGAAGGAGGTGTCGTGGGAGAGGATAATCGTAACTTCATAATCCATTTCCGGAGCATTAAGGGGAGGTCCCGGAGCATGGAAGACCACTTCTCCGCTTCGAGTTTCCAGGAAGTTCTGTGCCTTCATGGCCAGGTCTGCCACTCCGGCGCCGTTCTTCACCTGTATGAACACGGTGTCCGGGGGTGGGAACGAATCGGGTATTCGAAAAACCCTCACCACCTCCAATCCCTCTTCCCGTACCCATTCCGGTGAATAGACCACAGCCAGTATCACAAGGCTCAACGCCGCTGCGGAAAGCAGAGTTACCGGCAGAATACGGCTTTTCTTCCTTTTTCTGGAGGTTCTTGCCGCCACTAATCTTCCTTAAAGAAACGGGACAGTACTCCTGTGGCTTCCTCCAGTGACTGGGAAACAACACGGATACCGCCAACCGTGGTCATGAAGTTCGTGTCTCCGTTCCACCTGGGCAGAATGTGCATGTGAAGATGACCGGGAATACCTGCCCCTCCGGCGGAACCTATGTTCCAGCCTCCGTTCATGCCCTGGCATTTCATCCCCCGTGCAAGGGCCTTCTCAGAAATCACCGCCATCCGCATCATTTCAGAAAGCTCTTCGCCGGTAAGGGCGGAAAGGTCCGGCACATGCCTGTAGGGGACTATCATCATGTGACCGTTTATGTAGGGAAACCTGTTGAGGACCACATATACGTGGTTTGCCCTGTGGAGGATGTAGCGGGAGTCGTCTTCGCCCTTGTCGGCGGCTGCCATGGAGCAGAAGACACAGCCTTCCTCCCGTTCGCCTGGACTGGAGACATAGCTGTATCTCCATGGGCCCATAAACGGTCCTTCATCGGTCATCTCCAATAACGGAATACTCGTCGAGGAATTCGCCGGCTTCGATCACGCCGCCTGAGACCACGCAGCCGTCTGCCAGCCTGGCCCCGGGACCGATCACCGTTTCACCGGAGAGCCGGCAGTTCCTGCCGATCTGTGCCCCGGCTCCGATGGTAACCGAATCCTCTATCCAGACCGTTTCGGGGTCGGGGATAGTCACCCCTGCCAGAAGATGCGATTCAACCACCCTTTTCTTCATCACCGCGGTGCACCTGGCCAGCTGCAGAGGATGGTTCACACCGGCAACCTCTTCCCAGTCCGGGGTGAAAACCGACAGGGCTCCGCCGCCGGGTTCCGCCACCATGGAAACAGTGTCGGTGAGATAGAACTCGTTCTGGGCGTTCTCGCTGCCTATCCCTGGAAGCACTTCACCGAGAACCCCCGGGGCAAAGACCATGATGCCGGTGTTTATTGTCTGAAAGGATCTCTCATCGTCGGTGGCGTCCTTTTCTTCCACGATGCGGTCTATCCGTCCGCTGGGTCCATCACTATTCGTCCGTAGCCGGTTACGTCCGGGGGGTTGTGGTGAGGACCGCCATGGGCGCTTCCGCCCTTCTACGGGATTCCAGAAGCTCCGCAACGGTTTCCCATCGCAGCAGGGGCACATCGCCCAGAAGGACCAGGACCTCCCGGTTATCTTCGAGGAGGGGCATGGCGCACTGCACAGCGTGGGCTGTTCCCAGCTGCTCCTCCTGTACCGCCCAGTTCCAGCCCCGTTCCTCAAGGATGGGTATCACATCTTCCCTTCCGTGGCCAACCACCACCACGATATGATCGATACCAGCTGCCTCGGCGGTTTCCCCGGCCCTCTGAACCATCGGTTTGCCCAGAACAGGATGCAGGACCTTGGGAATGGGGGATCGCATCCGTTTGCCCAGACCAGCCGCAAGTATCAGCGCGGTGGTGGCCATCATATCCGCTCCGGATGAAGATTGCCGTTGTCGGCTACTATCACCACCGGTTCCGGGACACCTTCCTTCTCGGTGTCCACCCATACGAACTGCAGGATGATCACCCTGTCCCCCGGGGTGCAGAGCCTTGCGGCGGCCCCGTTGATACAGATTGTTCCGCTGCCGGGGTTTCCCTCGAGAACATAGGTTTCGAATCTGTTGCCGTTGTTCACATCGGCCACAAGCACCTTCTCCCCGGGCAGCAGACCGGCTGAGTCCATCAGGTTCCTGTCTATGGTTATTGAGCCGACATAGTCGAGCTCTGCTTCGGTAACCACCATTCGGTGCAGTTTTGACTTAAGAAAGCATCTAAGCAAATCAAACCTCCGGTTCGATCAGAACATTATCGATCAGTCTTGTCCTCCCGGCGAACACAGCCGCCGCCAGAAGGACCTGTCCATTCACCCGGTGAACCGGCTGCATCGTGTCAGGGTCCACCGCTTCAACGTACTGGGTGCAAAGAAGGGGCATGGCGTCAACGATCTCCCTGAAGAGCTCCTTCAGCTGAATGCATCTTTGCTCCCCCTTTTCCGCAAGGGCCCTGGCCGCAAGAAGCCCCCGGAAAACAGCCGGGGCCTGTTCACGCTCTTCCTTTGACAGATAGGCATTCCGGCTGCTCATGGCAAGGCCGTCGTGTTCCCGGACAATGGGAACGGCCTCTATTTCCACTCCAAGCCTCAGGTCCCGGACCATCCTTCGGATCATGGCCAGCTGCTGGGCATCCTTCCGGCCGAATACCGCAACATGGGGCCTGATCATTCCGAACAGAACGGCGCACACCGTGGCGACGCCATCGAAATGGCCGGGCCTTTCCGCCCCGCAGAGCCCTTCGGTGACATTGCTCACATGCACACGGGATGAAAATCCCGGGGGATACACCGAGCCTGCCTCCGGGGCGAAAACAGCGGATACTCCCAGCTTTTCCAGGGCCCTGGAGTCCTCCTGCAGGGTTCTGGGGTAGCTGGCAAGGTCTTCTCCCTGCCCGAACTGAGAGGGATTGACGAATATGCTTACCACCACCCTGTCTGAGATTTCCCTTGCCCTTCGAACCAGCTCAAGATGGCCCCGGTGGAGGGCTCCCATGGTTGGAACGAAACCGGTTCGAAGACCCGAATCCCTCCATCCTGCGCAGATAGCGGTAATGGCACTCTCTTCCCTTGCAAGGATCAAATTCTCAAACCTCCGCCGGTGGCCGGATTGTAACCCTGAAGGCCGCCGGAATGTGATAGTATTGCCTCCACCAGGCCTTCGAAACCGCTGTTGTTCTCACGGAAGTCCATATTGTCGGTGTTCACCGCCAGGACCGGGAACATCCTGTCCCTCAGGAACCACCTGTTGTAAGAATCAAGGATCTCCTCCAGCCAGTTCCTGTCGATATCCTTCTCGAAGCCCCTTCCAAAACGGTTGATGCGGTCGATGAGAATTCCGGCGGAAGCCTGGAGATAAACCACAAGGTCCGGAGCCGGTGCCGGTGACACAAGCTGCTCCGCCAACTTCTCGTAGAGGGACAGTTCACCTCCGGAAAGACATACCCTGGCAAATATGATCCCTTTTCCGTAGAGGAAATCGGAAACCAGATAGCTGCTGAAGAGGTCTGGCTGGGCAAGGCTGGCCTGTTTGGCGTACCGTGAGAGAAGAAAGGAGACCTGGGTCTGGAACCCGAACTTCCTGCGGTCCTTGTAAAACAGAGGAAGAAAAGGATTCTCCGCCGTTTCCTCCAGTATTGCCCTTCCCTCAAGTCTGCCTGCCAGCTTCCCCGCGAGGAAGGTCTTTCCAACCCCCACAGGGCCCTCAACAACAAGGTACTTTCCCTTTCTCAACCGGGCCTGCCCCCTGTCAGTCTATTTGCAAACCACCCCGTAATATAATAGATGCCGGGTCCTCCAAACGGAGAAGCATGTCCCCGGGGGTCATGCCGGTTCCAGGCACCTCGTCCTGCCATATCTCAGCCAGGGGCACCAGAACGAATCTTCGCAGAGCCATCCGTGGGTGAGGGACGGTGAGTTCCGGGGTTGAAACACATCCCTGAAGGAAAAGCACATCCACATCCAGGGATCTCTCAAGCCCCTGCTTCTTCACAGGGAACCGGCATCGGCTTCAAGTTCCCTGCACAGCTCAAGAAGCCCTTATCGCTGCCGGCCCAGAGCCCGCAAAGGGCACAGTTCAGGAAGCTCCCCCCGCCAACCTGCCCCCAGGGCGGGGTTTCATAGAGGGAAGAGACCCTCAGGGAGGAAACCCTGCTATCCGCGGTGAGAGCCCCCACGGCTCCCTCCAGGGCTTCTGTCACCGGCCCCAGGTTGCCTCCCAGCCCCAGTGCGAAGGCCCTACCCTTCAATGGTCACCGAAGCCTCCATCATGGGAGGTTCCACCGGGGGCTGAACCTTGTGCACCGTTACGGTCCAGTTTCCGGGCCACTTCGATCTGACCAGGGTGAGTATGTCCCGGGCGAGCTCTTCTATATGGAGATACTCATCTTCCAGGGAGTTCCCTATAAGGGAGCAGACAACGGAATAATCCACAAGGGGTATAAGCTGTCCCCGGTAGATAAGGTCCACCGGTACCCGTCGGGGTTCTATCCTCTCGAAGGCGTGGGCTCCAAGGCGAAGTCTGAGCCCTATCCCCCGCATTTCAAGGGTGCCGGTCAGTCCCCGGTTTTCTTCAGCCATTTCAGAAGCCTTCCCTTTTTCAGCTCCATCTGTTCCAGCCTGCCAATGGCCTGATGAATACGAGGGGCTGGAATGGTGAGAGCAAAACGGATGTAGCCCTCGCCCCATGAGCCGAAACCGCTCCCCGGGGTGATCACTATTCCCGCATGGTTGATCAGTTTCCTGGCGAAAACCATGGAATCGGCTCCCCTGGGAAGCTTGGACCAGACATAGAATGTTCCCGGGGAATCGAACACATCCCAGTTCAGCCCGTTTAGCCCCTTCAGAAGTATCTCCCGCCTTTCCCTGTAGACAGAAAGCCTGCGGGAAAGGCCTTCCGAACCCATTGCCATGGCTGCCTCCCCGGCCTTCTGAATTGCGGTGAAAGCCCCGGAATCAATGTTCTCCTTGGCACCCATGAAGGTGTTCAGAAGGCCGGCTCCCCCGGCAACGAACCCTATCCGCCATCCGGTCATGTTGAAGGTCTTCGACAGGCTGTGGAACTCCAGGACCACATCGGAGGCCCCGGGAACCTGAAGGAAACTCATGGGCTTCTCGCCGTCGAACCTTATGTGACTGTAGGAGTTGTCGCTGGCAAGAAGAAGGTTGTTCTCCCTTGCGAAGTTCACCATTTCCGTCATCTCTTCCAGCGTGACCACCGCTCCGGTGGGATTGTTGGGATAGTTGAGGAACAGGACCTTTGCCTCCCGAAGAACACCCGGGGGGATCCTGCTGAAATCCGGAAGGAAACCGTTGCTTCCAAGAAGGGGAAGGTCAACCGGTATGGCATCGGCCAGTATTGCCGAAGCCCTGTAGACAGGGTAACCGGGATTCGGTACCAGGACAAGGTCACCCCGGTTGCAGAACACCATGGGAACATGGGCAATCCCCTCCTTGGACCCGATCAGAGCGGCGGTTTCGCAGTCAACTCCGAACTGGCCCTTCATCCAGCCCCTGCAGGCCTCCCTGTAGAAATCGCTTCCGGCCCCGGCGGGGTACCGGTGGAACTCCGGTTCAGCCATGGCCTCCTGTCCCGCCTGGATTATCTCACCCGGGGTGGGCATATCGGGATCGCCTATTCCAAAATCTATGAGATCCAGGCCCCGTTTCCTGGCGGCGGTCTTCTGCCTGTCGAGCTCGGCGAAGAGATACGGAGGAAGCTTGGATAACCTCTCTGATGCGCTGATAAGGGGTTTCTTCTGCACTGGGTCTCCTTTCATTCTTTGAGCTGCAATATAGTACACCGATGGTACTCCTGAAAATTTCCAGCTCCTTTCCGGACGGGCGCGATGCTGATACCCTTCGACGATAAAAGCGGCACTGTAAGGGCATCTATCAAGGTGCTCATCGGTCTGTGCCGCCCTCCGGACACCCTCAGGTCCGGCGAGGCCTCCATTGACATAAGGACCAGGCAGAAGGAGCACACCAGGAAGCAGAGGGAGCTTGAGGAGCTCATGGTGTGCGAATCGGAGGTTCCTGCCATGCTCACCCTGGAAAGGAACGGCATAAATTTCATCATCACCGGCAGGGCAGACCTCCTCACCGGGGACCGACGGGTAATAGAGATCAAGACAGCCCAGCCCCTCCCGGAAAAGCCCGCGGGACACCACGCCCTTCAGGCCCTTTTTACACATACGCCCTGAAGGCCCTGGAGACCTCCCTTGTCTATACCGACCCGGACACCGGTGATTCCGTGGAGTTTTCAGTCCAGAGGGAGGAGGGAGAAGCTCTCTGGGAAGGATTCCTTGAGGACGTGTCCCTTTTCGTCGGGGAAGAATGGGAAAGGCACCGCAGGCTGATCGACGAGCTTCCCCGCTTCCGGTTCCCCTTCAGCGAAGCAAGACCGGGCCAGGAAGCCATAACGGAGCAGGTCCAACGGGCCGGTGGTGAAAGGGGGGAGCTCCTTCTTCAGGCCCCCACCGGCACCGGCAAGACAGCGGCTGTCCTTGCAGGGGCGATCCCCCCTCCGTGAGGAACTGGAGTGTGCTTTTCTTCCTGACCTCAAAGAACACACAGAAGAGGATTCTGGCGGAAACCATGGAGAGGATTATTGAACGTGGATTCTTCTTCAGGACCATCATCATCTCCTCCAGGGAAGGATCCTGCCCTGTGAAAATGGAGAGGTGCAACCCCGAGGAATGTCCCTATGCCGAGGTTTTCGGCCCGTCCATAAGGGCATCCGGTATAGTGGAGGACCTCACATCCAGGGTACTCATCACTCCGGAGCTTCTCATGGAAAAGGCCGCAGAGGCCATGATCTGCCCCTTCGAGCTTTCCCTTTTCATTTCCCAGAGATGCGACCTTATCGCCTGCGACTACAACTATGTGTTCGACCCTGGAATACGGCTTAAAAGGTTCTTTGAAGACGATTCCACAGCGGCAAGATGCGCCCTGCTGGTGGACGAGGCGGCAAACCTCCCTGAAAGGGTCCGGGGTATCTGGTCGCCGGAAATACGGTCCTCCTGGGTTGAAAGGGCCTGGGAACAGGCCCGGGGCAACAGAAAAATGCAGAACCTCCTCAGACCCTGGAGAAAGCTGCTCCAGGCCTATGCCCCCTCCCCATGGCCCCACAGGGAGGACGAGGTGGAACTCTCCGGGGATGTTTCCCTTCCGGGAATAGATAGAAGACGATGGCAGAAGATAATGGCAGGGGCCTCCGGTTCTCCCGTGGAGGTATCCCTTTTGTGCAGGGCGATCTACGGCTTCTCCCGGGTTGGTGAAAGGATAGACCACCGTTTCCACCTCCTGGCAAGACGGGAGGGGGATGACACCCTCGTACAGTACTACTGCACAGACCCGTCCACATTCATCGCCGAGGAGCACACCAGGTGTTCCTCCATCTCCTGTTTTCCGCAACCCTTGAGCCCATGGAACACTTCGCCAGGGAGCTGGGTCTTTCCGGGAACCACATTTCAGAATCGGTTGGATGGCCCTTCCCCCGGGAGAACCTCACCGTCTGGGTGGATACCGGTATAGACACCAGGTGGCGCAACCGGAACGAACAGACGGAACTCATAGTGAAACGGCTTATCGGGGCAAGGAAGAAAACACCGGGCACCTGGATGGTATTCTTTCCATCCTTCGCCTGGATGGAAAAGATAGCCCTTGCCGCCGGGGAGATGGGAATGGATCACATGGCCCAGAAAAGGGAGATGACCACCGATGAAAGGAATTCCTTCACCCTGCGGATCAACTCCGGCGACAATCTGGTGATGGCCGTGGCCGGTGGCCTCTTTGCCGAGGGGGTGGACCTGACCATACCGGACCTCAGGGGCTGTTTCATCGCCGGTCCTTCCCTGCCCTCGATATCCCTCAGGCAGAGGCTTCTGCGGGAACGCTACGAGGAAACGGGCAGGGACGGATTCGTCCACGCATTCGCCATACCCGGGATCAACCGAGTGATACAGGCCGCCGGCAGACTGATAAGGAATCCCCACCAGAGGGCGGACCTGGTCCTTCTGGGTGACAGGTTCATAAGGAGCCCTATTTCGGCCACCTTCCGGAACACTGGTTCCCCCTGAGGGTTATAAGGAATGGAAGGGTTTCCCTGAAAAGACGGGGCTAATGACCCCCTGAGCCCCTTTCTCGGGCCCCTTCATCACAAACAGCAAGCAATACGGGGAACAACAGCATAGAGGAAAAATGAAGGAACTGCTCACCAATCCAATACTGATCACCGCAGTAGCGGCCAACTTCATGGCCCAGATCATGAAGGCGCTGATCGTGCTGTTCATCGACAGAGAATGGAACAATGAAAGGCTCTTCGGCCCCGGGGGGATGCCCTCTTCACACTCATCCTTCGTGGCAGCCCTTGCCACCGGTGTGGCGGTTGTCCACGGAACCGGTTCCGCCCTGTTTGCCGTTACCTTCGTTTTTGCCGTTATAGTGATGTACGACGCATGCGGTATCCGCAGGGCGGCGGGAAAACAGGCTCACCTTCTTAATGAACTGGTGGAGGAGCTGGGGCATGTGCTGGACGAGGGCTTCAGGCCTGAAGCCCTGAAAACCGTTCTGGGACACAGTTTCCTTCAGGTGGTGGCAGGGCTTATTCTGGGTGTTTCAGTGGGTCTATTCTCCTTCCTGGTGTGGCCGGGGTACTAAAAAAAGGGCGGCATTGCTGCCGCCCTTGAAGATCTGAAGGCGATTACTCTGTTACCTCTTCGGCAACTTCTTCCTCGACCATTTCTTCGCCCTCTTCGACCATTTCTTCGCCCTCTTCGACCATTTCTTCGGCCTCTTCGACCATTTCTTCGGCCTCTTCGATCATTTCTTCGCCCTCTTCGACGACTTCTTCGCCCTCGACGGCTTCTTCGCCCTCGACGGGCTCAGTTGTTTCCTCTACGGGAACTTCCTCTTCGACTACTTCCTCTTCAACGACTTCCTCTTCAACGGGAGCCGCTTCTTCGGCTGTGTCTTCACAGGCCATTCCAAAAAGGGCGGTAACGAGTACGAGCATGGCGATAGAGAATAATCTCATTTTTTAATCCCTCCGGATTTTTTGTGAAAAGTAAAACTTTTGATCCACCCCTGGATCAGGGGCCCTCCGGCCCAAATCTCCGCAATTATCGCATAAAATTCCTGTCCGGTCAAGCCCCGTGGGCGATCCTCAGTGTGTTGGAGAAGTGGAGTTTCGCGGTTTTCACCAGAACCTGCTCTCCGCAGGCTGACACCAGGCTTTTTCCAATGAGGTCCACCGGCGCCCGGCGCCGGGGGAAAGGGGAACCCCGAACCTTGCGGAGAGAAGCTGAAGCTCTTCCAGGTAAACGGACCGGGCGATGATGGAAGCGGCGGCCACCGCGGGTTCCCTGTCCTCCGCCCGGACCATAAGCTCCACAGCGGGACAGTTCCCGGGAAGCCAGGGCCTCAGCCTGGGCATTTCGCAGAACCTGTCGATTATCACCCTGTCGGGCCTTGCACCCTTTTCAAGTATTCCGGATATCGCTTCCCCGTGAACCTTAGCCTGGATGTCCAGGCTGTTCATTCCCCGGCTCCTGAAGCCGGCGAAGAGCGTGTTGTACTCACCGGGGGAAATGCTGCGGACGGAATATATGATATCATCCATCTCCGTTATCATTTCATAGAGCCCCCGTACTTTTCTCCGGGTCAGCCTTTTGGAATCACCGGCCCCGGCTTCAAGGAGCTTCATGCAGGCCTCTTCCCCGCAGGAAACAGCCGCGGCAACCAGAGGGCCGAAATAGTCTCCCTTCCCGGCTTCGTCGGTTCCCGCCCTTACCCCTCCATTAAGAGGGACTGATCCCGAGGACTTCCCGCCGAGTATGGCCTGAACAGTGCGAAGAAGGTCCGGGTCTCCACCGGCGGGGACCACGCTGGAACCCTTTTTCGCCGAATGATACAGGTTTACTCTGCAGCGCTTCCCGGATGCCTCCAGGGTAAGCTGAACCCCGTAGGGAAGCTCCTTTTCGCTGGAAATTGACACCCCAGCCCGGTTAAGCAGTTCCAGGGATATCAGGCGATGCCCTGTGAGCCCCGGCGTCATCAGAGGAAGGGGTTCTCTACCTCGAGGGGGGTTCCCAGGGTGTAATCCTCAAGCATGCAGGTAATCTCCCCTATCACGATGGAGGCGCTCATGAGTACCGGCATGTGCCTGTGGTCATCGGTGACCCATATGAATATCTCCCCCTGCTGGTTGAAAAGGCCCTCTCCCCTGATCACCGGCTGAAGCTGTATGCAGTCGAAGGTGCCGGCTCTGGTCCTTATGGTTCCCCGCTGAAGAACATTCACCTGCATGGGATAGTTGTCGTTGTCCACATGGACATCTATGAAGAAGTCCTCTCCGGGCTCCAGGTCCCTGGTCCTGGCGTAATAGAAAGCGCTTAGAACATCCAGGGCATGGGGAGGGATCGGGATGCTTGCAAGCTCGGGATCGGTCTCGTCGGGATAATGGGCGTATCCAGCCTCCTGGTCGAAGTACATCTCCTCCCTGCTGGTGTAGTCCCCCTCCCTTAGGTCCTTCATATAGGTAAGGGAGTGAAGCTGAACCACATCCATCAGGGCTTCGTTCACATCCCGGACCTCGAAGAAGCTGCTGAAAACAGGGCTGGACCTGGCCTCGGCGGTTATCCTGTAGGCCAGGAGACCCTGATGGTCCACCGGACCGGTAACGCTGAGGGTGGCGGTGCCGGCCTTTATTATTCCATACTCCACGCTGAACACCAGCCTCTCGCCGGGACCCCATGTGGTGTTCTCCACATAGCGCCTCTGGTAATCGCCCCAGTCCCAGACCGAGCCATAGGCCAGACATGAAAGGGAAATGGCGAACAGGAGCAGAAGGGATGCTTTCATGTTTCTTCCTTTCAGGATGAGTGGTCAATCAGTGTACATCGGTTCAAGCATACTTGTTCCAGAAGGGAACTCCACAATTCACCGGCGGTCTTCATGGAAAGAGCGGTCCTGCAGAATTCAGCGGCGTTCCCGGAAAGATACCGGGCAAGACCTGGGTTTTCCAGCAGGTGCCCCAGCTGCCCAGCCAGCTGAAGGTGGTTTCCCGGGCTGTGAAGAAGACAGCTCACACCATCCTGAAGGAGGTCATGGATGAACCGGGATGAAGCAGCCAGCACCGGCACACCGGAAGCGGCGATGTCCATCAGGGCCCCGGCGGCGGGCGGTTCAGGGGTGAGGGGAAACACAGGCGGCTACCCCGGGGTATTCCCCGCCGGCGGTGACGAACTCTCCCCGGCAGCCGGCGGAGGCCACTGCCCTGAGAAAGGTTTCCCTTCCGTCCCCCGGGCCATGGATAAGACAGATGACCCCGTCCCCGGGCCGGGGCTCCCATGAAACTCCCTTGTGGGGATCGGTGGGACAGGGGATCACAGCGGTCCTTTCAGAGTATTGATCCTTGAAGGCCTCCCTGAGGGCAGGGGACTGAAACACGGTAATGTTTGAGTTGGCAATGATTTCCTCGGTCCCGTCAAGAACATACTGGACCACCGGCGCTGAAAAAGCCGAGTGGTGTACCGTACCGAATGCAAGCACAGCGTCCGCCCGGCTGAACTCCCCGAAGACGTGTCCCATCCCGGCTATGGCCTTCATCGTATTCGAAAGAGCCCGTCTGACATCGATTTCGGGGGATTCCCCGGTGACCGCCACCAGTTTCATGCTTTCCCTTTCCCTGTTTCACCTTTTATAAATAAATCCGTTGCGGTGACAAACCTCGGAACCGGAAGGAAACCCATGGAACTGAATCCCTCAAAAAGAATGGCCGGGGTGCACATGCCCCCGATACACCCGATCATGAACCGGGTAAGGGAACTGCGCAGCATTGGCGAAACCGTCTACTCCATGGCCCAGGCGGTCCCCTGGTACGGTCCGCCCGAGGGGGCGGTGAAGGCCCTGGCACGGGAACTTGAAAACCCGGTATCCACTTTTACAGCCCTGACCCGGGGCTGCCCTCCGCCAGGGGGCCCTGGCCAGGGATTTTCTTCAAAGAAGGGGTATACACACCGATCCGGAAAGGGAGCTCCATCTCACCTGCGGAGCCAGCCAGGCATTCCTGGGAGCACTCATGGCGGTGGCGGACCCCGGGGACAGGGTTGTGGTGCTGGAACCCTACTACTTCGATCATATCTTCGCCGTGGAATTCTCCACCCTGAAGACGGACATCGTTCCCCTCGTTGAGGGCAGGGGCTGGGAGATACCCTGGGATGTCCTGGAGGAGAGGATCCCCGGTGCCGCTGCGCTGATACTGGTGAACCCTGGAAATCCCACCGGTTCAGTGCTCACCGAGGGGGAACTGAAAAGGATCACCGCCCTTACCGGGGAGAACCGCTGCGCCCTGATCATAGATGAAACCTACCAGAGGTTCAACTTCTCCGGAAGCGGCTACCACCCCTGGCAGACCGGCAGACCTGGTCATGTGCTTACACTGGGAAGCTTTTCAAAGAGCTACAGCCTCTCCGGATGGAGGCTGGGATACCTTTTCGGCCCAGGGAACCTTCTCACCGAGGCCCTGAAGGTGCAGGACTCAGTTGTTATCTGCCCCCCCACTCCCTCCCAGTTCCTCCTGGAGAGATGTCTGGAATACACTGGCTGGGTGGAAGAACGGGCTCGGGAGGTGGAATACAGGCGGGACCGGTGCCGGCTGGCCATGAAGGAGTCGAAGGGGCTCCAGTGGAGGGAATCCGGTGGGGGCTTCTTTACACTGGCGAAGATACCGGAGGGCATGAACGGCTACAGGGTGGCAGAACACCTTCTGGAGAAATACTCCATAGCGGGAATACCCGGTGACGCCTTCGGAAAGGCCGGAAAGGGGCACATAAGGCTCAGCTTCGGCTGCCTTTCCCCGGAGGAGCTGGAACCGGCCATGGAGGCCCTGGCATCGGTGGACCTTACCGGGGTTGCTCTCTGAGGAGTTTCTTGTAGAGGGCCCTGGCCCCCAGGAAGAACCGGTTGAACCGGCCATCCCTGAAGTCGGCAAAGCTGTGGTCCGGAGCAAGCAGTTCCCCTGCCCGGTACCTGAGGCAGGTGTGGGCATATACCCCCCTGTGGAGATAGATCTTGTCAGGGGCTGCCTTGCAGCTGCCCAGGACCAGTTTTCCGTGGTCGAGGTAGCCGGGATCGATGTTCACCCGCCGTTCCCCCTGGCCTCCGAAATGCCCCTCGGCCTCTACGCAGAACAGCTTCCAGATGGGAAGGCCAGAAGGCTGGGCCAGGGGAAAGCAGAGCCACTTCCTGAGGAGGGCATCACCCATCTCTCCTTCATAGTATCCGGTCATGTCAAAGGGAAAGGGCCCCCCCTGAGAACGGTCCTGCCCATCTCACCCTGAAGGATATCGCAGCACTGGGCCAGAAAGCGAGGTTCGCGGTATATGACGCTGAAGCAGGGGAGGACGGGAAGGCATTCCCCGGGAAGCGACATCAGCCCCTGGCCTCCCTCTGCCGGCAAAGCTCTTTCCAGGCGGCACCGGCGATCTCCGGGGATATGCCGAACTCCCTTTCCAGAAGCCCGGGGTAGTCCTCGGTGAGTTTCAGGTTCCTTGTTCCATTTTCTTCAACTATTCTCAGGTTATGGTTATGGGCGCTGATCCGGCCCCCCATGGGACCAGGTCTGTTCAGGTGGAGGCTGTTCAGCCCGGAGGCGGCGAAGGAATCCATCCAGTATAGGATGAACTCCCGTCTGGAAAGAACCCTCTCCTCCAGGGTGTACCGGTGACGGCGAACCCCGTTCTCCTCGGTGAAAAGCTTCCAGCCGCCATGCACCGGCTCCCAGATCATTTTCCGCCCGGGCAGAGAGAGCTCTCCCCGGCGGTCATCTGAAAGCTCAACGGCTCCGGGTACAACATATCCCGGATCGAGGATGTATCTGTTTCCCTTACCCTGGACCAGCAGGGCGCAGTGAATGTTCCTGCCGTGGTGCATGTGGCCTGTAAGGGGTCTGGCGGAAAGGCCGCAGGCGGCCATGACGGTTCCCAGGGTTTCCGTGAGGGAATAGCAGGTTCCACCGGTTCCCCTGGTGACATGCCCCAGCATTACCTCTTCAGGGTCACGGGGGCGGATTTCCCCCCGGGCCTCAGAAGGAACTTGGTGAGGTTCTCCCAAGGAACCTCCCCGAATGCCTCACCTATCCTGTGTACATTCTCCCGGCTTCCCCCGGGAGAAAGACCGAAGTGCTGGAAGAACATTTCCGCTGCGTTTTCCATGGCTTTATTATAATTCGACCCTGGAGGACGGCGAAATGAACCAGAACCGGTACCATTCCCTGAACACATTCTTCCGTAACACCTTCGGAGAAAAGGTATTCAAGCTGAGCCTGGTGGGGGGCTTCACCTGCCCGGTCCGGGACGGCACCCTCTCGTATGAGGGCTGCTCCTACTGCAACCCCCTGGGAAGCATACCCGTACACTACCGGCGTGGAATGTCCATGGAGGAACAACTGCAGGCGGCTTCGGAGCATGTTCGAAAAAGGCACGGGACGAAGAGTTTCATGGCATACTTTCAGGACTGCACCACCACATACGGGGAAACCCGGGCCCTGGAGGGAATTTACAGAAGGGTACTGGATCACCCCGGCGTAAGGGGAATAGCCCTGTGCACCAGACCCGACTGCCTTTCCGACGACACCCTTGAGCTCCTTTCGAATATCGCCGGGGAAACATTCCTGTGGGTGGAGCTGGGTGTTCAGAGCGGATGCGACGTAACCCTTCTCAGGATGGGAAGGAAGCACACCGTCCACGATTCGGAAAGGGCCTTCGACAGGCTCCACCGAAAGGGCATAAGGACCGCCGCCCATGTGATACTCGGTTTTCCCGGGGAATCCAGGGAGGAGGCGCTGAACACCGTGGGGCTCATAAATCGCAGCAAGACCGCCGGGGTGAAGCTGCAGAATCTCCATGTGCTCAGGAACACGCCCCTGGAAAGGGACTGGCAGGCCGGCAGGGTGAAGCTAATGAGGCCTCGGACTATGCCGCCCTTGCCGCAGACTTCCTGGAAAGGATCCCGCCGGGGGTGGTTGTGCAGAGGCTCTCAGGCGAAGCACCCCCGGAATGCTGACGGCGCCTGAATGGGCCGGGAACAAGCTTGCGGTGATGAACCGGGTGAAGCGTGAACTGATGTACAGGGACTCCTGGCAGGGAAAACTGCTGGGGTTCTCAATGGATGACATACCGGCTCCCTCGGACCAGAACGCCCTCCTCAATGCAGATGCTTCTCAGGGCCACCCTGTATGAGGGGTGGTACTTCTCCCTGTATGAAGAGGAATGATGAACCGCGGGGTACCCCTTCCGCCGGTTGACCGCCATGAACCCCCTCATATCCTCCCGGGGGAAGCGCCCCTGGAGTACGGTGGCCCTTTCCCACCTGTCCTCCAGTGTCTCGGTGGAGCCGGTGAACTCCCTGCCGGTTCTGATGAAGGCCCTCAAAAGACCCTCTATGTTACCTCCACAGGCGATGAAGGGCCTCAGGTTGATGCGCACCACCTCCCCTCCGGGGATATCTCCTCCACAAGGGTCTCCCCGGGCATTGGACCCCCGGCGCTGGCCGCTTCCTCCGCCAGCCATGACCCGGCGGACTCCGCTGAAGACACCGCGTGGCCGCTTCCCATCACGCTCTGATAGATAAGTTTATAAAGGTCCTGAATACCCATGTCCGGGTAACGTGCAAGGTGTCCTTCGACTATTCCGCCCAGGGCTCCGGTCTGCATGGAAAACCTCCATTGGAACAAATGATGCGCCCGGGGAATATAGCTGGTGTTCGAAACGGGTTCCCTCCCCTGTATCGAACATCCTTTCGAGTGGTTGAGCTACACGAAACGAAGCCCGTCGGAAACACCGGCGGGCTTCCCCCTTCGTTGGACTCCATTGTCCTTTCTTTGTAGATTATCAATTCTCCCATACAATGGCCTGAAACACCAACGGAGGTAACTGATGATCCGTCGAAACACCATCGAGTCGATCCTTGACGGTGAGCACACAGGCAGAGAAGTCACCGTTTACGCCTGGGTGAAAACCGCCAGAACGGGGAAAAGCGTGGCCTTCGCCGCCCTTAACGATGGCTCATCGGTCAACAACCTTCAGGCTGTTTTCAACCGTGAGAACTTCACCCCGGAACAGCTCTCCGGTCTTCTGACCGGCGCCTGTATCAGGGTAACGGGAACAGTTGTTGGCAGCCAGGGCAGCGAACAGTCCGTTGAGGTGGCGGCGGAACGGCTGGAGATAATAGGCCCGGTGGACGACGCGTATCCCCTGCAGAAGAAACGCCACTCGCTGGAGTTCCTTCGGGGCCTGCCCCATCTGCGGCCCAGGACCAACACCTTCGCCGCTGTTTTCAGGGTCAGTCACCACCTCTCCATGGCGGTTCACTCCTTCTTTGACAGGAACGGCTTCTTCAACGTTCACACACCCTTCATAACCGAGAGCGACTGCGAAGGAGCCGGGGAAACCTTCCAGGTAACCACCCTCCCCCTCGACATGGTTCCCATGAAGGACGGCGGGGTCCACTTCGAGAAAGACTATTTTCGAAGAAAGGCCTTCATGACCGTGAGCGGCCAGCTGGAAGCGGAGCCCTTCGCCCTGTCCATGGGCAGGGTCTACACCTTCGGACCCACCTTCAGGGCCGACCCCTCGGACACCCGGATACACGGGGCCGAGTTCTGGATGCTGGAGCCGGAAATGGCCTTCTTCGACCTTGAGGACAACCTGAACCTCATAGAGGACTTCGTGAAGTACACCGCCTCCTACATAATGGAGAAGTGCCCCGGTGAGATCGCATTTTTCGAGAAGTTCTTTGAGAGCACCCTCAGGGACAGGTACGCCGCCCTCCTCGAGAACGATTTCGCCCGGGTCACCTACACCGAAGCCATCAAGATCATCCAGGGTTCCCGGGACAGGTTCGAGGCGGTGCCGGAATGGGGCGACGACCTGGCCACCGAGCACGAAAGGTTCCTCTCCGAGAAGCACTTCGGCAAACCGGTCTTCGTGGTGGACTACCCCGCCTCCATGAAGCCCTTCTACATGTATGTGAACCCCGACGGCAAAACCGTGGGGGCCTGCGACCTCCTGGCCCCAGGCGTGGGAGAGCTCGTGGGGGGCAGCCAGCGGGAACACAGACCCGCCATCCTTGAAGAACGGGCAATGAAGCAGGGCCTCGACATGGAAACCTACAGGTGGTACATGGAGCTTCGCCGGTGGGGAACCGCTCCCCATTCCGGTTTCGGCCTTGGATTCGAGAGACTTCTTATGTACCTTACAGGCATGGACAACATCCGGGATGTTGTTCCATTCCCAGAACCTTTGGGAAAATGTACTGAACGTAACTTTAGCGAAAGCTGGTAAAAATGAGCAAACAAATGATAACCATCGACGGTAACGAAGCCGCCGCCCGGGTTGCCCACAAGCTCAGCGAAGTGATAGCCATCTACCCCATCACTCCCTCGAGCCCCATGGGCGAGCACAGCGACGCCTGGTCCGCGGCGGGAAGGAAGAATATCTGGGGAACCGTTCCCCTGGTTCAGGAGATGCAGAGCGAAGGCGGAGCCTCAGCCGCGGTACACGGAGCCCTCCAGACAGGCGCTCTCACCACCACCTTCACCGCCAGTCAGGGTCTTCTTCTTATGATACCCACCATGTACAAGATCGCCGCCGAACTCACTCCGGCGGTGTTCCATGTTTCCGCCAGAAGCCTTGCCTGCCAGGCACTCTCCATCTTCGGTGACCACAGCGATGTGATGGCGGTGAGGAACACAGGCTTCGGCCTCCTTGCAAGTGCCAGCGTTCAGGAGGTAACCGACCTCGGCGCCATCGCCCACGCCGCCACCCTGAAGAGCAGAATACCCTTCATACACTTTTTCGACGGCTTCAGGACAAGCCACGAGATACAGAAGATAGAACCACTGGAAGACGACATCCTCAGAAAGATGATCGACGACGAGCTGGTCTATGGCCACAGAAAGCGTGGACTCAACCCCAACAGCCCTGTGGTAAGGGGAACAAGCCAGAACCCCGATGTCTACTTCCAGGGCAGGGAAACGGTGAACCCCTACTACGACGCCACTCCGGGAATAGTCCAGGAATACATGGACCTCTTCGGAAAACTCACCGGCAGACACTACAAGCTATTCGACTATGTTGGAGCCCCGGATGCCGAGCACGTGATGATACTCATGGGCTCAGCTGCGAGGTGGCCCATGAAACCGTGGAATATCTGGCCGGCAGAGGCGAAAAGGTGGGTGTTATCAAGGTGAGGCTCTACCGCCCCTTCGACGCTTCCGCCTTCCTCTCCGCCATACCGGAAACAGCAAAGACCATCAGCGTGCTGGACAGGACCAAAGAGCCTGGGAACGATGGCGAACCCCTCTACAAGGATGTCATAACCGCCCTGAACAACGCCGGCAGGTGCGGGGTCAAGGTTCTCGGGGGCCGCTACGGCCTTTCCAGCAAGGAGTTCTGCCCGCCAAGGGTCCTGGCTGTGTTCAACAATGCCAGGGGCGGCCAGAAGAATGGCTTCACCGTTGGGATCAACGACGATGTAACCCACACAAGCATCGAGGTACCCGAGCTCGACCTGGGCGAAGAGGGTCTTCACCAGGCGGTTTTCCTGGGTCTCGGCTCCGATGGCACCGTTGGCGCCAACAAGAACAGCATCAAGATCATCGGCGAAACCACCGACAACTATGCACAGGGATATTTCGTGTACGATTCCAAGAAGGCCGGCGCCCTCACCGTGAGCCACCTCAGGTTCGGCCCCAGGCCCATCAGACACACCTGCCTCATAAGCAGGGCCAACTTCGTGGCCTGTCACCAGACTGTATTTCTGGAGAAATACGATGTTCTGAAGTACGCCGACAAGGCGCTACTTTCCTTCTGAACACCCCCTTCGGCCCCGACGAGATATGGGAGAACCTACCCCTGAAGGTTCAGAAGGGCATCATCGAGAAGGGACTGAAATTCTTCGTGATCGATGCCTATGAAGTGGCTAAGAACACCGGAATGGGCGTTCGCATCAACACCATAATGCAGACATGTTTCTTCGCCATAAGCGGCGTGCTGCCAAGGGATGAGGCAATCGAGAAGATCAAGGGCGCCATAAGGAAGACCTATGGCAAGAAGGGCGAAGACATCGTCGAAAAGAACTTCAGCGCCGTTGATCACGCACTGGCAAACCTCCACCAGGTGGACTACCCCGCCACGGCGGACAGCGAGATAAGGATCCCCCCGGTGGTTTCCGAAGAAGCCCCGGATTTCGTTCAGAGGGTCACAGCGAAAATAATGGCCCAGAACGGCGACCAGGTCCCGGTAAGCGATATGCCCGCCGACGGCACCTGGCCCACCGGAACCACACAGTGGGAAAAGCGGAACATCGCCCTGGAGATCCCCGTGTGGGACCCCGAGGTCTGCATACAGTGCGGCCTCTGCAACCTGGTATGCCCCCACGCGGCCATCCGAATGAAGTACTTCGACAAAAAACTCCTGGAGAATGCCCCGGAAACCTTCAAGACCGCCCAGGGCAAGGGCAAGTTCAAGGACTATGTCTTCGCCAATCAGGTCGCCCCTGAGGACTGCACCGGCTGCGGTGCCTGCGTTCACACATGCCCGGCGAAGAACAAGGAAGTCCAGGGCAGGAAGGCGATCAACATGGAGCCCCAGCCCCCCTCAGGGAAGCCGAGGCGGAGAACTACCGGTTCTTCCTGGACATCCCTGAGTTCGACAGGACCGAGCTCAACCCGGCCACGGTGAAGGAAAGCCAGCTTCTCAGGCCCCTTTTCGAGTACTCCGGTGCCTGCGCCGGCTGCGGTGAAACGCCCTATGTGAAGCTCCTCACCCAGCTCTACGGCGACAGGGCAGTAATAGCCAATGCCACGGGCTGCTCCTCCATTTACGGCGGTAACCTGCCCACCACCCCATACACCAAAGACCTTTCCGGCAGGGGCCCTCCTGGAACAACAGCCTCTTTGAGGACGCCGCCGAGTTCGGCTACGGTTTCAGGCTCACCGCGGACAAGCACACCGAAACCGCAGTTGAACTGCTGAAGGACCTTTCCGAAGAGCTGGACGAGAACCTTATCTCCGCCCTTCTGGGCTGCAAATGCGAGAGCGAACTGGAAATAGCCCAGCAGCGGGAGAGGATCGAGTATCTGAACAAAGCCCTGGCAAAGATAGACACGCCCCGGGCACGGCAGCTGGAATCCCTCACCGACTACTTCGTTCCAAGGTCCGTCTGGATACTTGGCGGCGACGGCTGGGCATACGACATCGGCTATGGCGGCCTCGACCACGTTCTGGCCCAGGGCAGGAACGTGAACGTACTGGTTCTGGACACAGGCGTGTATTCCAACACCGGAGGCCAGTGCTCCAAGGCCACGCCCATGGGCGCTGTGGCAAAGTTCGCCGCCGCTGGCAAACCCATGCCGAAGAAAGACCTGGGCATGATAAGCATGACCTACGGCAACATCTATGTGGCCCAGATAGCCATGGGCGCCAACTGGAATCAGGCGGTGAAGGCCTTCAGCGAGGCCGAGAGCTACGACGGCCCCTCCATAATAATCGCCTACAGCCACTGCATCGCCCACGGGATCGACATGACCACGGGAATGGACCACCAGAAGATGGCGGTCAACAGCGGGCTGTGGCCCCTGTTCCGTTTCGATCCCAGGCTGATCGAAAAGGGAGAAAGCCCCCTGCAGCTCGACAGCAAGAAACCTGCCATCCCCTTCCACAAGTTCGCAGAGGCCGAGGTCAGGTGGAACAGCCTGCTGAAGAGCAATCCAGAGCACGGCGAAAAACTGGTGGCCCTGGCCCAGCAGGAGATAGACCGCAGGTCCATCTCTATGAGCAGATGGCGAAAATGAACTGGTCCGGCGGCGAATAGCCCCGGCAACGCACCCTGGGGGAGGGCGGAACCGCCCTCCCCTTTCCCCGGGTCATCCCCGGAAGGGACCATGAATGAAGCTTAACTCAGCGGTGATATCCCTGACCGACCAGGAGATCAACGGGATTCTCAGGGCAATGGACCTTCCCGTCAGCGAGATAACCGTCCGCTCCACCGGGGGCAGAATGAAGGTCAGGGTGAGGAAGGGCATAAACTTCAGTTTTTCGATAATGTTCACAGCCGACGGCAGGCACCTCGCCGCAACGGTGGACGCCGGAGCCCTGGGGAACGCCCTGGCCGGCCGCGTTCTCGAAAAGATCGTTAACAGTACCGGTAAGTGGGGTATCTCAAGACATGAGAGAACCCTTGTTTCGATCCACAGAAGGCCCTTGAGACCGCCGGGCTCCAGGGGGATTTCCGTGTGGAGAAAACCGCCGTGGGAGCCGGGGAACTGGTTTTCGCCCTGGAGGGGGACCTGCCCCTGGGGCAGTTCCTCAGAACCTCCGGAGGTTAGTCAGTTACCCCTTATCACAACCACCGGAGGGAATGAGTTAACGGTTCCCGTCTCCGCCGAGCCATGGGCTGAAACAAGTCTATTGCCCCCGCGTCCCAGCTCCATACATACATACTCCCCTGAATATCGGTGTAGGAAAAATCCAGCAGAAGGTCTCCGCCGGTGTACTCGTAGGGCGAATCCAGGGAGAACATCACCCTGCCGTCGCCTCGGTCAGCAGCCGTTACCGATGAACCGGAGAACACCAGCCGAAGGGGACCGTGATCTGAAACATTGCCGGCGAACTCCCCCCCGGGTTCCTCTCCCCCGGCTGTTCCCAGGTTCAGCCTGAAATTGGAAAGTACCGCAGAGGATGACCCCATTGGGGCCCTTTCAAAACCTATCTCCGTGATGGTCATGGGACCCTGAAAGTGTGACTCGGGGACTACCACCTGGTAGTGCTTGGAAGAGGGGCCTCAAGAACCGCAGAAGGGGTCGGAGGAGGGCTGGGAAAGCTCCCCGGCCACTATTTCCACTCCGGTTGATGAAAGGGTAACAGCCACAGTGAAAAAGAAGATCGATAACATGAAAACGCCTTCCGTTAACGAATAAGTACTACCCTGCGGGAAAAAGCTCCCCGCTTTCTCTACGATCAGGAAGTATACTCCCGGAGGTTCCCTTCGTTCCAAAGGAAGCTCTCCCCGGGGTCCAGTTCCCTGCGGCACAGAACCCGTCCCGCCAGGTCCACGGCGAGAAATCTTCCCCCGGCGGGAGACATAACGGTAAAGAACGGGGCGGGGCCGGGGGAAACGGTCATACCGGGCTGAACTACGCCCTCCGCCGTTTCATCGGTGCCGGTGAAGCCGGTGAACCTCACCGCGTCGGCCACTATCCTCTCTCCGGAGGATCCGGTGAAGTCACCGAGACGCACCTCCAGCCCGCCTGATGCCGTGTAGGGTCCGCCCAGGTCCACCCACTGCTGGGGGCAAGCCGCCTGGTCCACGGTAACGCTGTCCTCCCCGGCGCCGTGGAGTATCCGGTAGGTGACCTCCGCCTCGCCGGTGGGGGAACATATGCTTCGAGGAAGTAGCTCCCGGAACTGTCCGGCAGGTGGAAGTTCCAGGCCGCCCAGTTGATGTCCGGACCGCCTGCAATGGAACCGGTGTAGAAGAAAGTGTGATACTGCCCCCCTCGGTATAGGGATGCCAGTAGGAGGCCGGGCCGTGGAGAGTGAAGCAGTCCTCAAGATTATCGGTGATCATGTCGTTCTCCGGGGGAAGGGTGAAGGTTTCCCCGAGGAGCTCCCACAGTTCCGGAAGGTCACCGTCGTAACCCAGGGCCCAGATGCCCACGCCCTGAAGGCCGGCCATTCTCACAATGTCGTATTTCAACCCCAGGGACTCGGCGTCGTCGTACCATCCCTGGTTCCAGCCCCGGGACTGGAAGGCGTACCAGGGGGTAAGTGATTCGGTGTCCCAGAGCCTTCCATAGGTGTCCGCCCTGGCGGCCAGGGTGGTGTAGAAGAGGGTGGAGCAGTTCGTCCCCGGGGAGTGGGGGTACTGGCTTTCCGTTTCCCACTGGTGCCCGTAGTAGGGAAGGCCCACCACAAGCTTCTCATGTACCTCCGGGGCGTAGCGCACATAGTCGCACAGAGCCCAGGCCATGTTGGCCGACGACTCCGGGGAGTACCCCCATCCGGTGAGGGGGCGTTGGGCCCGGCGACGGAGCTCCAGGAACCTGCGAAGGCATAGCACATCATCATCAGGCGTCGGTGGTCTCCGCCAGTTCGCTGTAGTTGAAGGCCCCGGACCAGTCCACCACCGGTGTGCAGATGGATATGTGGGCCTGGGGCAGGGCCTCCCGGAGCTCCTCCATGAACAGCACAAGATTGGCGGCGTCGCTTCCCTGAACGTTCTCGAAATCGATGCACACCCCCTCCGCTGAGGTGGTGTTCACCAGGTTTACTATGGTGGATATGGCGGTGGCCTTTCCAGTGGTGAGTATGGAGTGGATGGAGCTTCCGGAGAAGTTGGTTACCGTGAAGACCACCGTTACCCCCTCCCCCTGGGCCTGGTCCATTGCGGTCTGAAAAACACCGGGGTAGCCGTGGTAGTTGGTAATGGTACCCTCCGGCCCCATGTCCAGGCTGAAAACCGCCAGCACGCTGAGAAGGTCGTACTGCAGCCAAGCCTGATTGACCCAGTATGGAAGGAAGCCGAAAACGGTGCCGTGGAGGTCCCTGCTCCCGCCGGTGCTCCTGGTTTCCACCGGGCAAGGGGAACTCCCTCCGAACTCACGGATTGCCTCCATGTGAACCGAAGGATACTCAGCCGGGGCCGCCGCCGGCTGGTAAAGCGGTCCCCCTGCAAGACAAAGAATGAGAATTCCAGCTGTCATCACGAACCTCCCGTTGAAACATCAACATTCTCAGGGGAGGGTGAAAAAGCAACCCCCTTGACTCCCAGAAGGTCTATACGCCGCCATGCTCCCATGCGGAACCTCAGAAAGAAGATCAGGGCCAGAACCGCCACATAGAGACCGGTGAACATCCACAGAGTCACTATCCCGGCGCTGCGAAGATAAAAGAGGTACAGCACCCCGGGAATCCACAGAAGCCATGCGAGAAGCCCCGAGGCCGCAACAACGAACCTGGTGTCCCCGGCACCCCGGAGAGCACCGCCGTAGATCAGGCTCACAGCGTCGAAAACCCCCCAGACCGCCACGATGGCCAGAAGAGCGGCGGAGGTCCTGAACAGTTCTTCCATGCTGCAAAGGGAGTCAGGGCTGAGGAACATCCTTGTGTAGAATCCCGGGAACAGAACGAAGGAGACAGCAAGGGGAAGGAAGTAGCAGAGTGATATGAGAAGCGTACGCCTGGTGGCCCGAACTGCAAGGTCCGGCTTGCCCATACCTATGCACCGCCCTGTTATGACCGTGGTGGCGAAGCTGAAACCCAGAAGGGGGTTGAAAGCCAGGTTGTTCACGCTGAAGGCTATGTTGTTCGCGGTAAAATCCACATCCCCCAGCCTGCCGGCAAGGAAAATGAACACCGTGAAGCTGGACACGTCAAGGAAGATCTGAAGTCCCGAGGGAAGACCGAACCTTACTATCCTTTTAGTGAGTTCCCCGCTGAACCTGAAGTTCTCCCTGGTCCTGTAGTACCTGGCTGTCCGTCCTGTATAGGCCGCTACGGTGAGTATCCCACCGGGTATGAAGGAAGCAATGGCGGTGGCTATACCAGCCCCCTTTATTCCCATTTCAGGGAAACCCCCGGCTCCGAAGATCAGAAGGTAGTCCAGCACTATGTTAACACCGGCACCGATGAGTACCGCGGCCATCACCGGAACTGTCCTGCCCCTTCCGTTCCAGAATGAGGAGGCCGCCGTGGTGAACACCGGCCCTGCGCTTGAGAGCATGAGAATGGTGAAGTAGGTCTTCTCCAGCCCCAGCACCTCCGGTGAATGACCGCTGAGGTCAAGAAGCATCCTTCCAGGTATGGTAAGGGCCGCCAGGAGAGGCACCGAGAACATTGTCATGAAAAGGGCCTGGGCAAGTGTGCGGGAACAGCCCTTCCTGTCCCCGGCGCCGAAGTACTGGGAAACGAAGGTGCCGGCGTAACCCACCGTACCGAAAACTATGCACATCAGGGTAAAGCTCAGTATTCCCGCCGGAAGGGCCGCCTGCAGCTCAACCTGGCTGTGGTTGGCCAGGAACAGCCTGTCGCAGAACATCATTATGGTCCTGCCGGCCATACCGACGATTATGGGAAGTGAAACCGCAAGTATCCCCCGGTAAGAATCAGGCGCTCTTGGTGTCAACTGGGCTCCTCCTCCGGGAAGGGAAATCTGGAAAGCTGGAATATTGCCCCCGGGGGACAGAAGCAGCAACTCGTCGGGGAACACAATGAAAGGTGTTTACATCCTTCAATAAATGTCCACATATTACTTTTCGGACCCCATGAGGGGGGCCGGGGAACTTCACCGGTGCCGGGGTGAGGTTCTGTGCTGTTCTGTTCGCGGCACCCATGAAAGGGATACGAGATGAACCTGTATGTGGGCAACCTGGCCTGGTCGGTGACCGACGATTCACTGAGAGATTTCTTTGAGGATTACGGCGAAGTTACTTCAGCAAGGGTAATTACCGACAGAGAGACCGGCCGCAGCCGGGGTTTCGGTTTCGTGGAAATGCCCGATGAAGCGGCGAGGAATGCCATCTCCCAGGCAGACGGAGTGGAACTGGAGGGAAGACCTCTGAGAATAAGCGAAGCCAGACCAAGGAACTAGCCCCGTCAGGGGGTATTTACATCACGGTTTAAAAGTGCATATTACCAGCTGACTTCCAAGTGGGAGTCCGACCGAGCTTCATTTGTGTCATCGTGATATTCGGTTGCTTTTGAGATGACATAACTGAAAGGGATACGCAATGAACCTGTACGTAGGCAATCTTTCCTGGGGCGTAGACGACGAATCACTCAGGAGCTTTTTCGAGAATTACGGCGAAGTTACTGATGCACGGGTAATTACAGATAGAGACTCAGGGCGAAGCCGTGGTTTCGGATTTGTTGAAATGCCTGAAGAAGCAGCAAGGAACGCCATATCCAACGCCGACGGCACCGAGCTTGACGGCAGGCCCATCAGGGTCAGCGAAGCAAGGCCTAAGCGCTAAGCCATAATTTTCGGCTGGGGGCGGCTCTGACGGGCCGCCCCCTTCTTTTGTCAGTGGTCGCAGGCGTTATCGCCGGTGGCCAGTGTTCCGGAAAGGTAGCTCTCCACTATCTCCCTGGCGCCGGTGCCCGAGGCTCCGGTGACAACCCTTATCCCGTTGCTCTGGAAGATGGCCTGGGCCCTGGAGCCCATCCCCCCGGCAATCACCATGGTCACCCCGAGGTCAGCCAGCCATGGAGGAAGGAGCCCGGGCTGATGGGGCGGCGGAACTACTTCCTTCACAGCAACCACACTGTCGTTCTCCACATCCACCAGGGCAAAGGTGCTGCAGTGACCGAAATGCATGCAGAGGGCTCCCTGTGCCATTGGTACAGCTATTCGCATTTTGTGCTCCCTATTCTCCGCTGTCCAGTTCAAGAAGCGGCTGTATGAGTTTTTCGAACCTCTTCGCGGTCTCGGTCTTTCCATATTCATAGATGAATGGTATTCCTCCGTCGCAGGAAAGCCCCACGGCGGGGTCTATTGGTATTTTGCCAAGGAAGGGCACACCGGCGGCCTCGGCCATTATTTTGCCGTTGTCCCCCTTGAATATCTCCGTTTCCCTGGAACACTCCGGGCAGATGAAACCGCTCATGTTCTCCACTATTCCAAGGACCTTCAGGTTCAGTTGCCTGCAGAAATCAAGCGACTTCCTCACATCCGCCGCGGCAACCGCCTGGGGGGTGGTTACCATCACCGCGCCGTCGACGTCGCCGATGAGCTGAACCACCGAGAGGGGTTCATCCCCGGTTCCCGGCGGCGAGTCTATTATCAGGTAGTCGAGATCTCCCCAGTTTACATCACGGAGGAACTGCTCTATCACACCCATTTTCATCGGCCCCCTCCATATAAGGGCGCTGTCCCTGTTCTCCAGAAGGAACCCCACGGACATCACCTTCAGGGCACCCATCTCCACCGGGAGCAGGTCCTCGCCGTCGGTCTTCACCCCGGTGTTCACAAGTCCCAGCATGGTGGGTATGGACGGGCCATGGATGTCTATGTCCAGCAGACCCACCTTCTTCCCAGCCAGGCTCAGGGAAACCGCCATATTCACCGCAACGGTGCTCTTGCCAACCCCGCCCTTGCCTGAAAGAACCACTATCTTGTGCTTTATGGCCCTCATTCGCCGGAGGAGCTTCTGCCTTTTGCGTAGTCCTCCGGGCCCTCGCCGGGCTTTGGGGCCGAGGCCTCGCAGCCGGTGTCGGAACAGGCGTCGCAGTTCCCCGAACAGCCCTTTTCTTCAGTTACCCCAGTTTTTGACATACTTTCTCCCAGATGGTTTTGATGTTTTCCGCCGGCAGCCCCCGGGTTTCCTCGAGGAGTGTCCTGCCCTTTATCTGTGCTTCTGTGAATGCACTGTCATAGGTAATTCTGCCCAGGGAATCAACTCCCCGCCTTCCGGCTTCCTCCTCGATGTCCGCGGTGATCTCCCCGTTGATGTCCCACTTGTTCACAATGACCCCTGCGGGAATGGAGAAGTGCTCCGCCAGGTCCATTACCCTTAGCATGTCGTGCCTGCCGGAAAGGGTGGGCTCGGTGACTATCACCACCATGGAAGCACCTGTTATGGAGGCGATCACCGGGCAGCCTATCCCCGGGGGGCCGTCTATTATCACAAGGTCCCTTCCCTGCTCCTCCGCCAGGGCAGCGGCTTCCCGGCGAACGGTACTCACCAGTTTGCCCGAGTTCTCCTGGGCAATGCCCAGCCTGGCGTGAACCATGGGCCCGAATCTGGTGGAGGAGCTGTACCACTCCCCGCAGTGGTTCCCGGGGAAATCCACGGCGTCACGGGACAGACCTCCACACAAACACCGCAGCCCTCGCAGCCGTAGGGGTCCACCCTGTACACATCCCCATCGGGGAAGATGGCATCGAAACGGCACTTCTCCCCGCATATCCCGCATCCGGTGCAGTCCCCGGACCTTATCACCGCCAGGTTCCCGCTTATGAAGGGATGTGTTTCAAGAACTTCAGGGGCCAGGATCATGTGCAGGTCCGCGGCGTCCACATCACAGTCGGCGAGAACGGCGTTCTTCGCCAGGGCGGCGAAGCAGCCGGTTATGCTGGTCTTTCCCGTTCCGCCCTTTCCGCTTATCACAACTAATTCCCTCATGTGGACCTTCCCTTCAGTTCCCCGGGCATCCGCCTGAAAACTTCGGCCATTTCCGGAATGGCCTCCAGCAGGGTTCCCCCCTGGAGTAAACCTCGGCCATCCTCCTTCTGCAGGGAATTCTGGCGGCAACATGAATGCCCTTCTCAAGGCAGTAGTACTCAACCCCCCCGGTCTCCCCCGTCGAACCTGTTGATCACCACTGAAAAGGGCAGTTTCAGTTCCTCCATGGTCTCAACCGCCAGTTTGAGGTCGTAGAGCCCGAAGGGAGTGGGTTCCGTTACCAGCAGCACATGATCCGCCCCTGACACCGCCTCTATCACCGGACAGGAGGTTCCCGGAGGGCAGTCCACTATGGTGAGTAACCCCCTGGTCCCGGCCTTCTTCACCGCCTTTATCACAGGGGGGCAAGAACGCTGCCCACCCGGAGCTTTCCCTGGACCACCCTTACATCCGTGCCTGGAACCATGCCTTCGGCGAGCTCACCAACGGGGTTCTTCCCCCAGGAGATGGCTTCTGCGGGGCACACTATTCCGCAGCCACCGCAGCTGTGGCACAGTTCCGGGAAGACCAGCGGCGGGGTTCCCAGGGAAACAAGGGCGTTGAACCGGCAGAACCCGGCGCACCTGCCGCAGGAGGTGCACCTGTCCTGGTCCACCACTGGAACCTGTACTGAAACGGTTTCCGCCGGGGCAAAGTCCGGCTTGAGGAATATGGAGCCGTTGGGCTCCTCCACATCGCAGTCGAGGTACTCTACAGGCCCTTCGAATGCCAGGGCAAGGGCTACCGCCACGGTGGTCTTCCCGGTTCCGCCCTTCCCCGAGGCCACTGCCAGCATCATTACCAGTGGCTCCGTACATTGGCCCCGGATGCCTCGGTGAGCTTCCCGCTTTTGTAGTCCTCTATGGCCTGCCCCACGGTTCCCTGTGAGCAGAGGTACATCTTTACACCGGCGGCCTTCAGTACCTGAACTGCCTTGGGGCCGTAATTGGCTGCGATAACCGCCCCTGCTCCTGTTGCCGCGACATTCTGCGCGGTCTGTATCCCGGCTCCCTGGGCGGCGTTGAGGTTCATTCTGTTGTCGGCGGTGTTGGTTTCCCCGGTCTCGGTGTCGTATACGATGAAACCCGCTGCCCTTCCGAACCTGAGGTCCACCGGGGCTTCAAGGTCCTGTCCTGATGACGCTACTGCTATTTTCATTATTTCCTTTCATTGTTCAGCCGGCATTCCAGTGAACGCCGGCTGACATAGGCCGGGAAGTTACTCCTGGCCGCCCTCATCGGAGAGCTGTTTTCTCAGAGCTGCAAGCTCCCGCTCCAGTATGGACGCGCGGTTCTCGAGTATCTGCTTCTGGGACTGGGCGTCAGCGGGGAATATTCCGCCGAATCCCCTTCCATAGCCTATACCGAAACCCCGACCCCGCCTGAGCCCGGCTCCTACACAGAACCCGCCTCTGGGTCCCGTTCCGAAGGGTCCTGATCCGTCTCCGCCTGGCATTTCGCACCTCTTTTCCTGTGTCGGCAGGAACCTCTCCCACCCATGAATCCCGCACCCCCGCATCCGGGCATCCTGAAAACGCTGTTCTCAAGGTTTCCGCTGAGGAGTGCTTCAAGTACCTCTTCCCCGTCGCCGGAAACGAAGGGTGAACCCCTATTCCCGATGCGGTGAGCATTCGGTGAACACCGCTTGAGACCGCTCCGCAGATCAGCACATCGGTGCCTTTCTCAAGGAGGAAGGCAACCCTTCTTATCATTCCCGTCCCCGGGGGCAGTGTCATTTCCACCTGTTCACCGGGTCTTCCGCCCTGCACCGTAACGAACCTTACGGTTGAGGCCACATCGAAAAGGGGGGCCACCCTTCCGTTCCATACTGTGATGGCGATCTTCAACTGTTTCACCTCCGGTACCAGTGTATGCATAAAGGGTGCCAGAGGGCGAAATGACATGCAAGATGATGCAGCAAAGCAATATAGACAAACAGAGACATAAGACTACAGTAGCATATTTGATACGGTATCCCGGGGTTAAGTTGCGTTTGCGCTACGGCCGTCGGAATCCGGGAGGTCCATTCCAAGGGCCTTCATCCGGCGGTAGAGTGTGGTCTTGTGAATGCCCAGCCTGGCCGCTGCGGCGGTTCGATTGTTGCCGCAGGCGGCAAGGGCGGACTCTATCAGGCGCTCTTCGGCTTCAGCCCTCACCGCCCGCATTGTGGCGGCTTCCCTCTTCTTTCCGGAGGGGGAAGTATCTCTTCCGGGAGAGCCGAAGGACCGATGGTCCCACCGGGTGAAAGCAGTATTGCCCTCTCCACCACATTCTCAAGCTCCCGAACGTTCCCCGGCCACCGGTAGGCCATAAGGACCGGCAGTATCTCCGGGCTGTAGTCCATGGGGTCCATACCCTGGGCAAGGCAGTGCTTCTCTATAAGCGACGACAGAAGCTCGGGAATGTCCACGGCTCTGTCCCGGAGGGGAGGCAGCGCCAGCCTGACAACATTTATCCTGTAGAAGAGGTCCCTTCTGAACTCCCCGGATTCCACCAGCAGGTCAAGGTCCCGGTTGGTGGCGCATACCACCCTTGCCCGGACCGGCACGGGATCATTGGAACCCAGGGGGGTTACCCGGCGTTCCTGGAGCACCCGGAGCAGCTTCACCTGCATGGGCATGCTCACATCGCCTATCTCGTCAAGGAACAGGGTTCCCCCGCCGGCGGCGACGAACCTGCCCTCCCTGGCCCTTTCAGCCCCGGTGAAGGCGCCCTTCTCGTATCCGAAGAGTTCCGACTCCAGAAGGGTATCAGGCAGCGCGCCGCAGTTCACCGCCAGGAAGGGTTCACCGGCCCTGGGACCCTCGGAGTGCACCGCCCTTGCAAGTACCTCTTTGCCGGTACCTGTCTCCCCCTGTATCAGAACGGTGGAGGGAGACGCCGCCACCGCGGGTATCAGGCTGAACAGCCTGCGCATTCCAGGGCTTCGGCTCACGAGGTCCCCTGCGGTGTATATCCCCTTGAGCTGATTCTTCAGCCCCTCCACCTCGCTCATGTCCCGGAAGGTTTCAGCCCCACCCAGGACCCTTCCGTCTCCGTCCCTGAGCACAGCGGTGGAAACGCTCACCGGGATTCGCTCCCCATGGAATTCACGATGTATCCCGAACGGCAGAGCACCGGTTCCCCGGTGGCCATGGACTCCCGCAGGGCGCAGGCGGCTTCGCACATGGAAGAGCGAAAGACCTCGGAGCAGGGCTTTCCAATGGCTTCCTCCCTGGATATCCCGGTAATCTCCGCAGCAGCCCGGTTGAAGGAGGTTATCCTCCACCGGGAGTCCACGGTGAACACCCCTTCGGAAATGCTGTCGAGAACGGCTTCAGTGTGGTCCATGCCAACCTCCCGGAGATAACATAGCAAAAATGCAACGGTATGTCATCTTGACAAGCAGTGTATTTGATTTGATACTATTGGTAGCATTTTAATTAGGAGGATAGAATGAACCGGTTAAGCATTGCTTTTGTTACACTGCTGACCCTTATCGCCTTTTCATGCACGGATATGGGTGAAACCACGGTTTCACCGGTGGAGCCCGATCTTTTACAGAGCCAGCGGGACAATGCTGAAGCCTGCCACGACATCATGCAGTTCATCTGCTGTGAACAGGTTATCTTCTATGCGGAGAACGGCTGGTATGCCTCATCCCTGGAAGAGCTGGACCTTTCAGGCTTACATGCCCTGAATGCGAACTGGAGTACATTTTGGAAGGCGATGCCAGAACATTTGCCATCCATTGCCCCCTTCCCTCAGACCCCACCCACGGAAGCGTTATCGACGGAGTAGCGACATGGCCCCCTGATCCGGGCAATTTTCAGTCCCTTTGCCGCAGCTACATGAGAACCCTGGCTTCCCAGTGCGCCCTTTTCTTCGCACAGAACAGCAGATTCCCGGAAAGCCTGGAAGAGATAGGAATGGCATCGGTCACATGCCCGGAGTGCGGAGAGCCCTACATCTACAGCGGTGATTCCAAATCCTTCTATATCCAGTGCGGTCTTCCAACCGATCCCAACCACGGATACATCGATAACGGAGTGACAAGCTGGTAGCTACTCCAGAATAATGCCCACCCTGCCGTAACGGGCCACAACACCGGGCATCGACAGGTCTGTCTCGTTCAGATAGCCGATCCTCAGAACCCGCAGGGGAACCCCCGGCGGCGGGAAGGGCATGTAGAGAACATCCACCTCAAGGCCTATGGGAAAACCCCGTTTGTCAAGCATGTTGATGATGCCCGCCATGTGCGGCCAGGTACCGGAGCTTGCCAGCCTCATCACATAGAACTCCCCGCCTTCCCAGTCCAGGTTTTCCTGAAGCTGCAGCGAGATCTCCCGTACGGTTATCTCCGCCTCATAGGAGGGATGGAGATCAGCCCTGAAGAAATCCCCCACCCTCAGGAAAAGCAGCAGGGCCGCACAGACAATGAAAGCGCCGGGTACTGCGGCGGTCGGTTTCCGGTGCCTGGCTCCCGCAAGCTCAGCCGCAGCGCTGAGAAGCGTGAAGGCTGAAAGCAGGGGGACCACCCGTATCCACTCAACCAGGTATTGCTCGAGTTCTCCTCGAACCTGACCCACGGAGAACAGTGAAACGCCGTGGAGAACGATGCATGTAAGGGCCAAGGCCCCGTGGAAAGCTCCGCCCTTCCGTCCCCTGAAGTAAAGCAGCGCCATGGCCAGCAGAACCAGCCTCAGGACCACAAGGACCCCGGCAAGTCCGTCATTTCCGGACAGCTCAGGGGTCACCATGGAAACCCAGAGGCCCAGAGCCCTCTCCCATGGTATCTCCGGCGACGAGTTCTCGAAATACTCCACCATTTCGGAAATGTTGCCCCTGCCCTCACCTGGGAAAAGCTCCTGGTAAAGGGGTGGGGCCCACAACAGGAAAAGAAGCCCCAGGGCTATGAGAACGGGCTTCCACCGGAGCTTTCTGCTCCTTTCCCCTGAGACCAGCTTCGGATAGGTAAAGACCACCACGGAACAGAGGAACACCGCCAGCATGGAGGGTATCACCGCTATGTGGGTCTGGGCCGCCAGTGAACCGGAAACCGCGGCGGCACTCAGGTACTTAAGCCTTCCCGCGGAGGCGGCGGCCATGGATACCGTGTAAAGCATGAAGGGCAGTATCACTATGTAGGGATTCCACTCGGAAAGCCATACGGTCTTGTCCGTTGTCAGGAGGAACAGTGCCACCGAAGCTGAGAACAGGAGTCCGCTCAGGTCCCCCGCCGTCTTCCTTGCGATGTGAAAAGCGAAGAAGATGGAGAGCAGCTGTATGAGAACCGTGGCCACAAGCAGGGATGAGTTCCGCCGGCCCAGGAGTTCATAAACGGGATACCTCAGCTGGAAGTAAAGCGGCCCGGGGTGGGAGAAGCCGAACCTGGAGTAGGGACCCAGAAGGACCCCCCTGGAGAAAACATGCCTGGTGTTTAGCTCGAGAAGGGCGGCGTCTCCGGAGTTGGCCATGTCAGGCACGCCGTGGAGGAAGACCTCTGAACCGGTGCGCAGAAATGGAGCGAAGAGAAGCAGCAGAGATGCCCAGGCGATCTTCTTCATTATGTCCCCCTGTTTCACGGAATTCAGGTGAAGATAACAAAGCTGCTTCCCGGGGAACAGATTCTTCCCGGGGCAAGTATTGCGACACACCTTCCCCCTGCCCCATGTTAGCTGCATCACTGAAGGAAAATACTCAACTGAAAGGCTGGCCTGAAATGGATCTCAAGCTGCTGGGTTCGGTTTTTACCGCGATCTTCATAGCCGAACTGGGTGACAAGACCCAGCTCGCCACCATGCTCTTCGCCGCGGACAGGGAAGTGAGCAAGCTCACTGTCTTCGCCGCCGCTTCCATGGCCCTGATCGTTACCACCGCCATCGGGGTGCTGGCGGGAAAATTCCTCTGCGACCACATCAACACGAAATACCTCTCCTATGGAGCCGGGGTGCTGTTCATAATAATAGGGGCTACACCATAGCAACGGCTTCCTGAACCACCCTTGACCGGCTCGTATGTTCGCCGGCATGAAAAACATTCGCAAAAAGCCCTCTGAACTCCGGGAAACCTTCAGGATATCCATAACCGAAGGGGTGTTCTCACAGATATACACAGGGCTGGCAGGGCCGGGTTCCGTTTTCCTCACCAGGCTGCTGACCCTCCTTGGAGCCTCGTCGGTTCACTTCGGGATCCTATCGGCCACAGGGCAGCTTTCAATGGTGCTTCAACCCCTGGGAGCCCTGGTAACCAGGCGGATGACACACCACCGGCGGTCCACTGTTCTCTGGGCAGCGGCGGGCAGAATGATGACACCGCTGCTGGGTCTTGTTCCCCTGGTGTTCCAGCGGGGGCAGGCCCTGACAGGGGTGCTGGTGGTCTTCGCGGTATCCACCGCGGTCCTCTCCGTATCCACGAACATCTGGACCGGATGGATTGCAAGGATGGTGCCCCTTAGGATACGGGGAAGGTTCTTCGCCAGAAGGAACTCCATACTGGTGGTTTTCGGCCTGGCGGTGGCCTTCCTGGTGGGCATGGTGGTGGACGGTACCGACGGTGACCCCGAGAGACTGAAGTGGGTCTTTCTGGTCGTCTTCTCCGTGGCGGGGGTCATTGGTCTGACGGGGCTGAGAATTCTCTCGAGGCAGCCTGAAAGGGCCGTTCCCCCAACCCCCTGTCATCCAGGAAAATTCTCGTGGAGCTTCCGGACAAAACTTCAGAAAACTGCTTCTCTTCGGTGTGTGGTGGATGATGGCGGTGGGAATAGGCGCGCCCTTCTGGCAGCCCTTCATGATACAGGTGCTTCAGATGGGGGTAACCAGCATGCTCCTCTACGGCGTAACGAGCACCGTGGGAACCGTTCTCACACTGAAGTACTGGGGAAGGCTGGTGGACAGGTTCGGCAATGTTGCCGCCATGAAACTGGCGATAATGATAGGAACAGCGGTCCCCCTTGTCTGGCTTTTCGTGGGCCCGAAGACACCTGGATCATATACGCGGAAAGCGTTGTCTCAGGCAGCATGTGGGGGTGCGTAGGCATAGTCACCGCCAACCTTGTGCTTGCCGTGGCCCCGGAGGACAGGGTGCAGTCCTACTCCGGTCTTTACGGCGCCTTCAGCGGCACGGGAATGATAATCACCATGCTCGCCTCGGGTTTCTGATGCCTGAGCCCCTGGATGTTGCAGGGCTTCATCTGCACCCCATGCAGGTGCTCTTCCTTGCCACCGCATTGGCCAGGCTCAGCGCCCTGATCCCCCTGTCCGGGGTGAAGGAACCCAACGCCCTCCCCCTGGGGGCGGTCCTCAACAGGCTCAGGCTTTTCAGCAAGGTAAGACTGCTTGACATAAGGGTACTTCTGGGAAGGAAACGGACATAGGCCGGGCTCTTGCCTACGGCACACCCTATTGTATGTTCAGTAAAACCATCAGAGGGAGGGTGCTGTGAAAAAGGGTCATTCTGGTTCCCCGTCGAAGAAGCCCCGGTCTTCTTCCAGCGTCAAGTTCAGTTCGTTCTCCCCGGGCAGGTCCCTTAAGGAGAGGATTCGAAGAAAGAAGGCGGCTTCCTTTACAAAACCACCGCATGATCCGGGGGAAAAGAACCGGAGCGAAGGCTTCTACCAGGGCGGATCCGAACCGGTCAGTTCCTCCGGCGGCGGGGGCTGCTGCAGCGGGATAACCGGCTTGATCTCCCTTTTCGCAATACTGGCGGCGGTGGTTCTCATAGTTTTCCTGGTGAAGTGTCTTTAACTGATTCGCGTACAACTGTTTCAGCTGTTCTTCCGATGTAGTGATCACCGTTCATAGAGCCTCCTTTAGTTGAAATCCTGCAAATCGATTGCAAATTGTCAACTGTTCAGGATGGAAAGCTCTGTGAATGCACTTCGCCATGCCAGCACCTTCTGCTGAAAGCCCATTCTGAAGAAGGCCGGGGAGGGCGACGGCAGGCAAACCAGTCCGAGGTTCGGCGGATGCTCGAACCGGCTCTTAAAAACTGTCATTACGCCCTTCCCGGTGAAGAGCACCGTGTCCACCGGGTTCTCCAGGAGAATACGCCGGACCGCTTCGGTGTTGTAGACCCTTTTGACAAGGCTGCTGTCCAGGCTGGATCCCCTTTTCCTCTCGCATGAGAGTATTACATCGGTAATCGCCATGTTCAGTTCCCGAAAGAGCCCCTTCTTCCCTTCAATACCGGAAAGGTCATGGGACGGGAAGAGTTCCCCCATTATCGGCCAGAACTGGTTCCGGGGGGCTCCGTAGTACCAGTCATTAACCGGGGGATCCTCTCCTGTGGAACGGCTGCCGGGAAAGGAGCCCAGCAGAAGGAACCTGCACCCTTCAGGGACGAAGGGCTGGAAGGGATGGATAACAGTGACGGCTTTCTTTTCCATGGATGCCAATATATTATCTTCCGGGAGGGTGTAATACCGGAGGGAGAAGAGCAGTGAAGGACAGCAGCCTAAGAACCTCAGCCATGGCGGCCCAGGCGGGTCTTCCCCCGGGCAGCGCGGTGTTCGTGGGAAGCAGGAAGATGGATACATCTTCCATCGACATCATTTCCTACAACGAAGAAATCGTTGCAGAGGAGAAGGACTGCCCGCTGGAAAGGGCACTGGAGCCGGCGGAGGATGGCTCTGTCACCTGGATCAACATTACTGGAATACACGACACCGAGCTGATCGACGCTATCGGCCGGCGGTTCGGGCTGCACCCCTTACAAGGGAGGACATAGTCAACACCGGCCAGCGCCCGAAGGCGGAAGAGTTCCCGGAATACATCTACCTTGTCCTCAAGATGATGACCTACAGCGAAACCAGTCGGGACATCGATGTGGAGCACGTCAGCCTGGTCCTCGGCGGGGGGTTCGTGCTCTCCTTTCAGGAAAGGCTCGGCGATGTCTTCGACCCTGTCAGGGCAAGGATCAGGACAGCCTCGGGAAGGATAAGGGGCAAGGGGGCGGACTATCTGGCATACGCCCTGATGGACTCTGTTGTGGATAACTACTTCGTGGCCCTGGAGGCCATAGGCGAGTATGTGGAAGAGCTCGACGACACCATCGTATCAGCTCCGGAACCGGACCACATGAAGGAGATCCACAGGCTGAAAAGGGTGGTCCTCTCCCTCAGAAAAGCCGTATGGCCCTCCGGGAGGAGATAAGCTCCATAGAGAAAACCGGGTCCACACTTGTTGCCCCGGACACCTTCACCTTCCTCCGGGACCTCTATGACCACACCATACAGGTTATCGACATAGTCGAGACCCAGCGGGACCTTCTGGGGGGTATGCACGACACATACCTGACCACCGTAAGCAACCGCATGAACGACATAATGAAGGTGCTCACCATAATCGCCACCATTTTCATTCCCCTCACCTTCGTTGCAGGTGTCTACGGCATGAACTTCCACCACATGCCGGAGCTGGCATACCCCTGGGCGTATCCCGCGGTACTCGTTCTGATGGTTATCATAGCCCTGGTAATGCTGTTTTACTTCAAGAGAAAGAAGTGGTTGTAGGCGAACGCCGTTATGAACCTTGAACTCATTCAGACCCTTGGTATACTCACCATTGCCGTGGTGCTGTTCCTGTCTGAAAACTCAGACCTGACCTCATCGCCATGCTTACCGCTGTGCTCCTGGCGGCCTCGGGAATACTCACCGCGGCGGAATCCTTCTCCGGGTTCAGCAGCAACGCTGTGATCATAATAATCTCGGTCTTCATCCTTGCAGAGGGGCTGGCCCGGGCCGGTGTCTCCGAATCGGTGGCCAGGCTCATCCTCCGACTGGGGGGAAAAAGGGAAGGTACCCTTGTGGCCCTTTTCATGGCGGCGGGGGAATGCTGTCCCTTGTAATAAACAACATCGCCGCTGCTGCGGTGCTGATCCCATCGGCGGGCTCCGCGGCGGAGAAATCGAATTTTCCCGTGTCCAAGCTCCTGATGCCCCTGGTCTTCGCCACCATCATGGGGGGAATGGCAACCCTTCTCACCACCATGAACATAGTTGTGGGGGCCGTGTTCGAGGAAAGCGGGCTGCCGGGCTTCGGCCTTCTGGACTTCCTACCGGTGGGGATACCGATACTGGTGGCGGGGATCCTTTACATGGTTCTCTGGGGCAGGTTCCGCCTTCCGGTCAGGTCGAACCCCGACGAAAACCTCGGACACTGCCCCACTGGCAAGCTCTTCGGCCTCTACAACATGAACGAGCTCTTCTTCAAAGCCCGGATTCCCAGGGGCTCCTATCTCATTGGTAAAAAGCTCAGTCAGAGCACCCTCAGGGAAGACTTCCGGCTGAGCCTCATAGCTGTGTTCAGGCATGGCGAGAAGCTGCCTGTACTGGATTCCGACACCGTTCTAAGGGAGGGGGACATACTCACGCTGAAGGGCAGGGCGAAGGAATTCGCCGAGATGGACCGGGAACCAAGGCTGGAGATACTTGAGGACTCCTGCCTCACCCCCTCCGATGTGGAAACGAGCGAGGGCATCCTCGCCGAGGTGATGCTCTCCCCCAGGTCAAGCCTCATAGGCTCCACCCTCAGGGATGTGATGTTCAGGCAGAAGTACGGTATGAACGTCATAGCCATCTGGAGGGGGAACGAGCCCATAAGGAGGGACATCCGTAAGATGAAGCTGATGTACGGAGACGCCTGATGGGCATCATACCCCCCAGAAAGCTCAGCCTGCTCTCCGACAGCCCGGACCTCATCCCCGTCACTTCACAGCCGGGGAGGGTCATATCAGCGAAGAAGGCCCCATGGGCGGTTCTTATACTCCTGGCGGCGCTCTTCACCATCATATTCACCGGCCTGCCCATGTCCCAGGTGCTCTTTGCCGGGGCGGTGCTTATGCTGCTTTCAGGAATGATCTCAATGGAACAGGCCTACCGGGCCATCGACTGGAAGGCGATCTTCCTGGTGGCGGGAATGCTTCCCATGGCACTGGCGATGCAGAAGTCCGGCCTGGCCGGTGAGGCCTCCTCACTGCTTACCGGTGCAGTGGGGGACGGAGCCCCCATCATTACCGTGGGCATACTCTTCCTCTTCTCAGCCATGCTCACCCAGGCGGTGAGCGGAGCGGCGGTGGCCGCCATAATGGCCCCCATTGCGGTGGCCCTGGCACAGGTGTCCCCTGCCCCGCCGGCGGCGCTGGCCATGGCGGTGGCCCTGGGCTCTTCCATGGCCTTCCTTACCCCCCTGGGCCATCCGGTGAACATCCTTGTAATGGGCGCCGGGGGCTACCGCTTCAGCGACTACCGGAGGGTGGGCTGGCCCCTCTTCGTGATAATCACAATTGTGGTGCTCGCCGTTTTCACACTGAGATGGAACCTGCTCTGAGTTCTACCTGACCACGGCGAATTTACCCGTTCTCACCCCCTGATTACCGGAGATAACCAGGAAGTACATGCCGCTGCCCAGGGATGAGCAGTCGATGGACAGTGTGTTCATACCTGCTGAGAACTCCCGGCCGGGGTACTGGGCAACTGTCCTTCCCGCGAGATCATACACGGCGATGGACCCCGGGGAGGGCTGAGCCGCCATGAAGCCAACCGAAAGAAAGCCTCCGGGAAGTGGGTTCGGACTCAGGTTCAAACCGGCGAAGGAAGGCATTTCTCCCTCTGAAAGGCCCAGACCCTGGCCCCAGGCCCCCTCTCTGTAGTAGGCGTCAAGAAGAAGGTCGGCATTCCGCCTGAGGCCCTCGAGCCCCCTGCCTATGACCCAGCCGCCCACTATGTGCAGTTCGTCGCCGTCCTCCAGGGTGCAGATCCGGTGGAGATAAGGAAACGGTAGTCGAAAACGGGATAACCAAGGTTCATGGGATTGTCGTAGACTATGGGGAAGGGGCCGGGATTATCGAACTGGACGGCTTCAGGAGTGTTGGGGTTGCCGTACCAGTCATCCATGTAAGCGGGGCCGCTCTTGTGGGGTATCCCGTCGGGATCAAGGCCCCAGGTGAAGTCGTAGACCTCGGGGTCGGTCCCCGGGTCGGACTCCCAGTTCCACCACATGTGGGCCAGGGGAATGGGGTATCCGTAAACATCGGCGGGTCTTTCCACGGTCTGGTCCTGTTTCACCACAAAGAAGTCTATCATTCTCCATCCTATGAAGCCGTTGCAGGGGTATTCCAGCTCCTGTTCCCCGGAGTCGTCGTCGGAGGAGCCCGGAGAATCGCCGTCCCACATGTAGCTGAGGTTCCGGGGCACCACGAGGTAGGTGGTATCCCCGACGACATGGGTGTAGTGGAAGATGGGCATTCCCTCAGAAAACAGCTCGATGCCGGTTTCCGGGTCGGTTATGTAGAGGGTGTCTGCCCCGATGACTTTTGCAAGAATGGTGAAATGATCGCTCACGCCGTTCTCATCGGTGTCGTTGTCGGGTATGCCGTCGGCGCCGTAATAGTTGTAGTGATACCAGATGTTGTCGGGGTCATCGGGCTGAAGTGGGCTGTCCGGGTTCTGCTGGTATGTATAGTCGTCCTGGGTGCTTGCCGGGGTTCCGTCGGCGAAGAGGAACTCAAAATCGTTTTCCCCGTCGGCCCAGATGGCGTGGCCGTCGTAATACACCAGGTCGTCGATGGCGCATTCCAGGATGTCCGCTGTGGCCACATCGCAGTCCCCCCTCAGGGCAGCCACGAACCCCTCCAGGGGAACCCCGGGATTGCCGTGCTGGCTGTGATGGGTGACTATCATCTCCGTGGCCATTATCTCATCATAGCCCCCGGCCTCCCAGGACAGGTTCCTTACGGAGACCATCACCCCGTAGGGATCGTTGACATGGGATGATCCGGTGTTCCAGTCGTCAGCGGAGTACCAGCTTTCCTCGGAGGCGGTGGGCCCCGGGGACTGATATGTCATGGGAAAACCCTCGCTGGGCCAGAACTCCCAGTCGCCGTAGTCGGAAATGCTTGCCCATTTTGCCGCGGTACCCGGTTGGGTTGATGTGATCTGGCCGTAGCAGGAGGTGAAGAGTGAAGCCAGCCAGAGGTAATCGCTTCCACTGCCTGCGGGCCATTCCATGCCGGGAAAGTTGCTGTCAGGGTCGCCCCATGTAAGGTTATTGAGAACCCCGCAGTTAAGGTCGGAAAGGCTGTGAACCGCCCACTCGAGGTCGGGCCTTTCATCGGTGGCGCCGGGGAGGGAACCGGCCTCCCGAAGGGATCCCGCCATGGCGGGAACAGCACTCAAAAGAACTATCAGCAGGAAACATCTGAATAAAATCATCAGAAAACCCCCATTCTTTAAATAACCATCGGTTACCGCATCAAGTATCATTCCATCAGATCTGAGTGTCAATATACTTGATTACGCGTGTAATTTTATATGCAAAAGGTATTCTATTCAGGTGGCCGTTTCAGCTCAGGTAGAGCAGATACACCGCCATTATTGCCAGGTCGATGAAGACATGGGTAACCACGGGTAGAAGCAGGGAACCGGTGCGTATCCTTATCCTCCCCCAGACCATTCCGGCGAAGAAGATGGACACAACTGAAACCGCGGCATAGGGAAGGGAGAACAGGATGCCTGTGGTAATTCCATGATATGAGGCGTAGAAAAGGGAAGAAATGACAAGGGCACTCCGGGGAGGAACCTGTGCCATGAGTCTTCGCAGGGCATAGCCCCTCCAGAAGAACTCCTCAAGAAAACCATTGCCGATAACCATCATGGAAACGAACAGGATGGGATGTATCCGGAGAACTCTCCACATGGAAAGTGTTTGAGAAACCTCCCCGGCTTCCCATATGCGCCCCTGAGCAGCGCAAAAAACCGAACACCACCGCAAAGGAAGCCATGCCCCACAGAAGGGCGGGCAAAACTCCCCCGGTGGCAGGGACCAGCCCCAGGCTCCGAAGATAATCCCGGGGCTTCTCCCTGTGGACCGCCATGTGCAGAAGGGGCACCATCAGGCACACCCCGCCGTGGAATAGAAGGAATGTTGCGCCTATGCTCCGAAAAAGAAGCAGCCCGGCTGACACCGCCGCGGGGGCCAGTGCCATGACCGCCAGAGTGCCGGGTGAAGCCATCAGAAGGTCACCACGGGGGGCTCACAGTTTTTTGAACATACTGGTCATGTAGGGTATGAACCCCATCTTTTCCCAGAAGGCGGTGGATACTTCGTTGGCGTTAAGCAGCCTCATCTCCATCCTTGTAAGTCCCCTGTCCAGAAACCACCGGCGGGCTTCCTCCACCATCGCCTCACCTATACCCTGTCTTCTGAATCCGGCGCTGACGGCGGCGTCGCTGATCATCCCATAGTTCTTCTCAATGAAAACCGGAGGATAATGGGCCACACCGGCCAGCAGGTATCCGGCGATGACTCCGCCTGTCTCGGCAACGAAGAGAATTGAATCAGGGCTTTCGAGCCTTTCCTTCAGGTGATTCAGGAAGTTGTCCCCGCCATCGGGGGACCTGGTGAACAGCGGATCTATCTCTCCGTGGAAATCCATGAGCTCCCTCCAGAGCTCAAGAACTGCTGGAAGGTCCTTCTCATAAGCCCTTCTTACCACCGGCGCCATCTATCCTTCTCCCCGGATGCTTCTGGCCAGGGCGGCGATGAAGCTATGAAGGGCCACCGCAGCCCCCGCCACCCTGCGGGTATCCACGATTCCGGGATGGTCCCTTTCGGTGTGTGTGATGTCCTGGGTCTCCATGTTGTCGATGAACCACTTCGAGGAAACCGCCAGGGCCGGTCTTCCGTACTGAAGGAAAATGCTGTGATCCCCCTGGGGCCACCGGGGGCCCTGGACGATGTCGGAATGCCCGGCCATGACCTCCCTGAGCATCCCCTCCATGGGCCCGGGAAGATCGAAGAGGGAGAAGGCGGTCTTGCCGGTGTTCAAGCCAGCGCCGTCTATGTTGATGTTCAGCAGTATGTCATCGAAGGTGGAGCCGAACCTGTCGATGTAGTCCATCTGGCCCGGCACTGAATAGTAGTCCTCCCCGTTGAAGGCACCAGCTCCAGCGCAGGCGTTCCGGTATGATCCCCAAGCAGCTCCGCCAGAAGAAGGAGTACGGTTACACCTGTGGCGTTGTCTATCGCCCCGGGGGTTCCCTTTTTGGCGTCTATGTGGGCGGTTATCACCACCCTTCCCCGGGCGGGGTCTCCCCTTCGGGCAATAATGTTCCATGCCTGGGCGGGGATCCTTCTGCAGGGGGAAAAAAGCCTGCAGGTTCCCGGCGGGGTTTCCAGAAGCCTTCTCCCCTCCTCTTCGGTGATGAACACAGAGGGAACATCGAAGTCTCCGTCTTCGAACATGGGAAAGGGGTAAGCCCCGCCGGCCAGGGCTGAATTCCTTCCGGTTGCGGTGACAACCGCCCGGGGAGCAAGCTCCTCGATCCGGGAACGTATCCTGTGGTGAAGGGGCGGATTGTAGAAGCGGAAGTTCTTCGGCATTATCTGCTCCCGGGCTATCTCCCCGTGGAGGAAAAGCAGCCCGGGGCATGAGGGAAGCAGTTCCAGCTCTTCCACGGTGGACACCGGCACTATGGCCCCTTCGGTGTCACAGCCCATGGAGTAGGGGGAGGGAAAGGCTGTGAAGCTCTTTCCCCCGGATTCAAGGGTAACCGGCGCGCCCTCCCAGTCCACAACGGAAAGCCTGTGGGATTCAACCTCCCACCCCAGTTCCTCCACCCTGTCCCTGAACCACGCGGTTGCCCTGAGGTTTCCAGGACTGCCCACGGAACGGTTGCCGAATTCGCTGCAGAGAGTTTTAAGACAGTACTCCGCACCCTCCAGAAGCTCCGGGTATTCTCTCATCATTCCTCCGAGTCAGTTATCTCTACTCACCCTTCCAAAATGTAGGGCAAGGACAATGCCAGTTGACAGGGCGCCCGGGGAAGCCGCCAGGGTCTCCCGGCTCCAATCCACACGGAACTGAGTATTTTATCATATTAAACTCCCGGAGGAAAAGGGCAGTGCGGTTATCCCTGATTCCCGGGGTAACTCCAATGGATAGAACACAGGAGCGGCTGGATGGTTGAAAAGGGTTCCGAAGCAGTGGACAGGGACTGGTACTCCCTGGACAACGCAGCGAAGATATACCCCGCCACCGCCTCCAGGGAGTCCCCTGCGGAGTTCCGCCTGGCCTTCACCCTGGAGGAACCGGTAAGGCTTCTGTGGCTACGGAACGCCGCAGAGAGGATAATGCCCAGGTTCCCCTACTATCAGGTCTACCTGAGAAAAGGGTTCTTCTGGTATTATCTTCAGAGGGAGGCCTTCATACCGGAGATCGAGCCAATGGGGAAAACCCCAATGGGGATCCCGTCGGAAACCGGGCATTCCTCCCCCCTGCTTCGAATAAGCGCCGCCGGGGCAACGGTGGCGGTGGACTTTTCCCACATCCTCACCGACGGAACCGGCGGGATAGCCTTCCTGATGGCACTTGCCGCGGAATACCTTCTTCAGGCGGGGCTTATCGGGGAAACCCCGAAGGGGGTGATGAAGCCCGGGGACGAGCCTTCACCGGAGGAGTTCGAAGACGCCCACAAAAGGTACTTCCCCAGTGAATCAATGTCCCCGGAGGGAATGAGACCCGCCTGGCATCAGCCCGGGGTCATAATGAAACAGGGCAGAATAAAAATACTGTCCGGCTCCATGCCGGTGGAGGAGGTCCACTCCCTGGCGGGGAAAACGGGGGTATCCATTACCGAGTACCTGGCCGCTCTCTACATCCACTGCCTGGCTGAAATGCACACCGGCGCGGGAAGAAGGATCATAAGGCTTGAGATACCCCTGGACATGCGCCGGGTTTTCCCTTCGAACACCATGAGGAATTTTTCCCTCTATCTCAGCCCGGAGATCGACCTGGAGCTGGGAGAGTGGACATTCACCGAGATCGCCACGGAGATACATCACCGGATGGGGCTTCTGAAGACCGGCAAGCAGCTGGGCAGGCAGCTCCACAGGAACGTGGGTTCCGAGTACAATCCCTGGTGAGATACCTGCCGAGGTTCCTGAAGGACATGGTGCTCTCCGCCTTTTACTCAAGGCTCGGGGAGGGGCTTCATTCAGGTGTGCTCTCCAACCTGGGAAGGGTTCCTGTTCCCGAAGCCATGGCGGAACACATTCATGCCCTGCACCTGCACATTACTCCAAACCATGTGATGAAAAAGAGCTGCGCGGTCCTCTCCTACAGAGGAATGCTCAATATTACCTTCGCCGGGGTGGTTGAGGAAACCAGCCTGGAGAAGCTCTTCTTCGGCTTTCTGGCGGAAAAAGGGGTCCATGTGACCGTGAGGGAGGAAAAGTGACACCGATCTGCGACGAATGCGGAATCAGGTATGAGGATGACCAGGCCGAATGTCCACTCTGCGCCAGGAGATCACCGCCCCAAAGGGGAAGCATTCCCGAAGCGCATTCCGCCAGGCACTTCAGGGAGGTAATAACCTTCACCGCCTTTTCCGCCGGTCTTCTTACCTTCATCACAGATCTCGCCTACTCAGGCTCCCCGGGCTGGTCCAGAATACCTCTGCTTTCCCTTGGCTACGCATGGCTGACCATGTTCCTGCTGTCGCTTGCCAGAAGAGCCAAGTACCTCCAGGTGATGGTTGCCTGGGTATCCACCGGGGGATACCTCTACTTCCTCAGCGGTCTCACAGGCGGGGAAGGGTGGTTCTACCCCACGGCCATTTCCATGGTTGCCGCGGCGGCTGTGATCTCCCTTCTGGTCACTGCTGTCATAAGGCTCTTCCATATGTCCTTCCCGGGCAGGGTCTCAACGGGGCTTGTCGGGGTGGCGCTGCTTACGGTGTGCATAGACCTTATCCTCACCCCGGGGGTAAGCTGGTCGCTGATAACCGCCGCCGGGACAGTTCCGGTCACGGTGTTCATTGCCGGGCTTGAGAAACGGCTCAGGAACAGGGGTTCCAGCCTGGAGAAGTATTTCCACACATAGGAACTCCCCTATCGATCTTCCGGAAAGGGAAACTGCATGAAAGATGAACGAAGAGAAGCACTGGAGACCTCGAAGGGGTGCAGGCACTACGCCATGTGCAAGATAGACAGCCTGAACACCGGAGTATGCCCATCGGGGCGAAAAAATCATTTCGTCTCCTATTATCCCCAGGGGCTCATGGACATCACCGCGGCGTTCCTGGAGGAAAGGATTCCGGTCACACCCGGGCTTCTCCACGCCGCCGGTGAATGCACCATGTGCGGCATATGCGACCTGCAGTGCCACTTCGTAACCGGTCTCAGGCCCCTCCAGGCAATTTCCTTCCTGAAGGCAGAACTGGAAGAGCTGCAAAAAAAGGGCCTCGAGATGGAAGAACCACCGGAGGACAGCTTCCTGAAAGAACTGAGAGGAATAACCGGAGAAAAATTCTCAACATCGGACCCGGCGCACCTCATTGCCTATTCCAACGACCCCTGCCCTGTCTCCAGGGAAACCCTTCCCGGTTATGTAACCCTTCCGGAGAACACAGGGCAGCTGGCGGAAGTAGTGAAGCTCTGCAAAAGGGATGGCATTCCATATTCCGTAAGGGGTAACGGCTCTTCGGTGATGGGTTTCGTTCTGTCCTCCGGGGTGGTTATAGACACCGCCAGGATGAGGACCATGAGTTTCGATACGGCCAACAGATCCGTCACGGTGGGGCGGGCATCAGCTCCATGGAGCTCCAGAGGGAAGCCCGGAAACTGGGCTTCAGGGTAAACGCCGCGGAGCCGTCTGCACTCTACCTCGCCAATGTGATGTGCTCGGGAATCTTTTCACTTTTCAGCAGCTCTCTGGGCACAGGACTGGACAACATCATAGACGCCGAGTTCGTAAAGGATGATGGGGAGGTGACAAGGCTTTCCCGGCGAAACGGGCCGAACCCCTGCGCCTTTCAAAAGGAGGGAGCGCCTGCCCCGGGGATCTGTTCCAGGGCGGTGGTAAGGCTTTACCCGGTTTGCGGTTCGGAATCGGCCATAGCGGTTCCCTTCGGCAGCATGGATGAAGCGGTGAAGTACGCCAGGGAGCTGAACAAAATGGGCATCGGCCTGGGGATCGGGGTCCTGGGAACCGAGTACCTCGGCGCCTTCCTGGCACCCACGGCAAAGCTGGGGGAAACCCTCAGGAAGCTCTTCAAACATGACCTGGAGATAAACTTCATGGTGCTGGTGCTGGGCAACCGGTTTCACCTGAATGCCGCGGCGGAACTGGCTCCCTTCGTTCTTGAACAGGACATGATAAGGGCACTAACCCTGGGGGCTGCATCCCTTGCGAAGTGCGGCATTTCATCGGTCCTCCACGGGCTGGACGGTGATGAACCGGCATATGCCGCCCTGGCGGAACCGGGAATGATCACCCTGGTGGAGGCGGCACTGGAGCCCTCGCCGGAAAGCCTTGCCGGTGCCGTGGAAGGCGACCTCAGGAAAAAGTACCAGGAGCTCTACGCAGGGAACGACATCACGGACATCATGTGGCTGAACGATTTCCGCATCATAAGCTCGCGAATGGGCCGGGACGGCCATGTGGTTGCCTTCATACTGTATGTCCCCCTGGATGACACCTCCCTTGCGGCAACGGTGCATGAAAGGTTTTCACTCCTGGCGAAGACGAACGGCATAAGGGGGGACTTCGGGTTCCTGACACCTATGAACATGGGCTCCATGGGGGTTCTCGAGTGGGACATGTACCTCGACCACACCGACCCGGAACAGGTGCAGAGGGGCCGCAGGGCAATGGGCGAAGCCGGGGCCATGATAGAAAAGCTGAAGGAACTGGACCGGAGGATACTCTTCATAGGTTCGGTGTTCAACCAGGCTTCTGCCGCAAAGAGTCCTTCCTGCACCACAATGCCCTCCTTCAAGATGAGTGAGCCCCCCATCCTCATAACCGGGGCAACGGGGTTCCTGGGAGGCTATCTGTCCGCCGGGATCCTTGCTGGGGGCAGAAATGTCATTCTCCTCACCGGACCCGGGGGAGATCCCCATGAGAGAATGGCAGACATCCTGGATTACATCGGTGTCCCTCCGGTTCACCCTCCCCGGGTAATGGCCGCGGACATCACCCGGTCCGATCTCGGTCTGAGCAAAAATGATCTGGATGAACTCAAAAGGGTGTACGAAGTGCTCCACTGCGCCGCGGTAACATCCTTCTCGAAGGGCAGAGCAGAACTGGTCAGAAGCGTCAATCTTCATGGAACGATAAATGTTCTGAAGGCACTTCCCTCCTGCCGCCGTTTTTATCACATGAGTACCGCCTACGTCGCGGGAAATACATCCGGCCTGTGCATGGAAAAGGAAGTGCTGCAGAATGACTTCCACAACCCCTACGAGGAATCGAAGAAAAAGGCCGAGGACGCCCTTGTAAGCCTCTGCGGCGAAAGGGACATACCCCTGACCATTTTCAGACCATCCATTACCTACGGCGAGTCCACAACCGGCAAAAGCATCAGGTTCAATGCCCTCTACTATCCGGTGAAGGTGCTGCTCTTCATAAGGGACACAATGCTGCGTGACATTCGGGATAACCGGGGCGCCAGGGCGGAACAGCTTGGAGTAACCCTTGAAAAAGACGGAAGACTGAGTATCCCGGTAACACTCCCCGGCGGGGGCAGCCTGAACCTGATACCGGTGGATTATCTGGTGAAGGCGGTGCTGGCGGTGATGGAAAAGGGAGGAACCGGGATCTTCCACATAACGAACCCCAGGAGCAACACCGTCCGGGAGCTTGCTTCATACATACAGGAGTTCTACGGAATGACCGGAATAGGCATTTCACGTGGGGTCAGGGAGGACGGAGTCCTTCAGTCCCTCATCAACCGGTACATGAAGGTCTACTACCCCTACTTCTGTGACAAAAGGACCTTCGACGGAACAAGGCTTCAGGAGCTGCTTAATAATGCCGTTCAATGCCCCGCCATGGACGCCGGTGTGTTCAGGACATGCATGGATTACGCCTGTGAAACGAACTGGGGAGAGGACCTTGGCTTCGGTGACAGATGATACGGTTCATCTCAACACGGCAAGACTGAGCAACTTCGCTGTATCCTTTCATCCATTGAGGTCAGACGCAGGAACGTTTCTCATCGCAAGTTCATTGCCCATTTTGACATAGATGCAATTGCAATAGCCAACGAGAAGCTCATCAAAGTGCCAATGAGAACATACTCAGCAAGTTTCTTGTTCTTGGCTTCCTCAAATCGCAAAATAGATTTTGCTGCAACCAGGAAACCAATTCCAGCCGGTTGATTGATAAAAATGAGAAGAAAAATCATGGCTCGTTCCAGAGAACCAATCCGGGCACCTCCACCCTTTAGGCCGTCGATCTTCAGCTGGTTGTTCTCTCTCATCTCCTTCGCGACCTTGCCCACGAAATAGCCCGCCCCGGATACAGTTGCGTTGAATCCTGCAAGAATGATAATCCATTGGTAACCTTGTCCACTGAACGGTTTTATATAGCTGTTATTTATCATTACAATGCCGATGAGCAATAGAGTAACAATGTGAGCAATCTGATCCCAAGCAAACTTCCTGGCAGAATCTTTACTCGATTTCTGTTTTACCTTGTCAATTACAACATGGATACCGACAACACCCAGCGGCAGTTGCCAGCATGACCAATTCTGATAGAGTATGTAGACAAGTATGCCATGAACAAGTACATGGAGGAGAAAGAAAGGAAGCCTTTCCTTACGCTTGATCAGCCAGTCTGGTTGTAACATGAAATCACCCAGGAAGTGAGCAGCAACAAGCAGGGCTAATGATTTCTCCATAGCCGATTCTCTCCAGATTTCAGACACAGAACTTGCATCGCCCAAAAGCAAGCGAAATCACTTGCTATTGCTTATTGCAGGCCCCAGAGCTTGCTATAATCTTCTATCCCATGAAGTACATCCGCAACTATTGACCAGTAACCACGCTTAAGGGAGTCAGAAACAGCTTGTCTCGTTATTTTTCTGCCAGTGTGTGGACTGGGGGGAGCAACTCGGTAATCCTCTCCTGTGTAAGTCCTTCAATCGTTCCTTTTATCGCCTGTGCTTCAGCAGGTGTCCAATCAGTTACAATGCAATCCAGAAGAGGAACGGCAGATATGCAAAACATTCTAATACAATCAGAATAGCTATCCTGTACAGCGCAAACTAATCTGTTCTGACTCATCGTATCCAGATTCCTGCCAGATACAGTAAACGCATTTCCGCGCGAATCGGAGATGCGTGATTCCGAAACAAACTCGACTTCACCAATGCCAACAGAGATTCGACTATCAAACTTTGATCCTCTATCCGAGTGAAGCTTAAGTGATGTTCTCAGGTAAACTGATAGCCGAAAACTAAGTTCTGGTCTAACCATTAGGATCTGCCAGCTGTCATGACGAAAAGTGTCCAATTCTCCATATATGCTCTGAGGATAGAGAATGCCGAAGCGTTTTGCTGCATCTCTCAGCCATTGCATGGCATTCGTGCTCTGGGAACTGGTAAGCTTTGATGAGTTGACGATATCCCCTGTCAAAACAGCATATGCTTTTTTATTCAAGGTATCTTCTTCCATAGCTGTTCGGGAATCGTTCCATACGATACCCGCATACAATTCGGCTACTCCCTGGTATTCTTCCCCTTAACGCCAATGATGTCAACAGTATCATCAGATACTCTTAGTGAGGCTCACCAAAGATTTGTATCTGCATGATGGAATCGTTCAAATAGATGATAATATTTCAGTAAGCAGCATACTGACATCTCTTTTCAGAAAACCCTGACGACTCGATACCTGGAAACATCCTGAGGGGAAGAATCAGATATGCCCTTCAGCGGAGTTGCTCTGTACCGGGAAGGATGATCTCATTTCAGCTTGAACACTGAGAATCCGTTTGGGCTTCCAGGCGGTGGGCTCATCATCAGCAGATACGGGGAAGCAGTTCGCCCTGGGGGATGTCCACCATCCTTCTGCCTCCGATATCGGTTCTCAGTATGAGCCTGCCGGCTTCATCGGTTACCTCGCCTATCACCGCTGCGCCTGTTCCCTCGGGCATCTCCCTCCAGGCGGACACTATGCCCGGGGCTGCCTCCGGTGAAGAGATCAGGAGCATGCGCCCCTCGCAGGCCACATGCAGAAGGTCTATTCCCAGTATCTCTGAAACGGCCCTGGCCCCGGGGTCGTAGGGAATTGCCCCCTCCTGGAGCTCTATGCCGAAGGAGCCTTCCTCTACTATCTCGCCCAGAACCGAGGCAAGGCCTCCCCTGGTGGGGTCGCGCATGAACCGAAGGGCATCTGCCCATTCCGCCGCCCTGGCCACCAGCCTGTGTACCGGAGCGGTGTCGCTTCTGAGGGTTCCCCTTACCGAGAGCCCCTCCCTGGCCGCCATAACCGCCATCCCGTGGTCTCCCAGGGTTCCGCTGGCAATTACCATGTCTCCCCTCCGTATCCGCTGAACGCCCAGCTGAAGGGAATCGATCTTCCTGCCTATCCCCGCGGTGTTTATGTAGAGGCCGTCGCACTGCCCCCTGGCAACCACCTTGGTGTCGCCGGTGACCACCTGAACCCCCGCCTCCACGGAGGCCTTCTTAACCGAGTCCAGTATCCGGCGCAACAGGGCCATCTCCATGCCCTCCTCGATTATCAGGGCCAGTGAGAGCCACAGGGGGACCGACCCGGAGACCGCAAGGTCGTTCACCGTTCCGTGCACAGCAAGGCAGCCTATGTCCCCCCTGGAAACTCAAGGGGGCTCACCACGAAGCTGTCGGTGGAAAAACTATCCCATTCCCCGGGGAGTCGAGAAGGGCTCCGTCGGGAAGGCCCTGGAGTGGACCGCACTGGGCGAACCTGGTTACTATCTCCTCCTCGATGAGGCTTCTGGAGAGCCTGCCGCCGCCGCCGTGCCCCAGAAGAATCCTGTCAGTGTCCTTCATGACTTCACCTCGAATACCTGTAGTGGGCGGCACAGCTCCCCTCGGAACTCACCATGCAGGGCCCCACGGGAAAGGCCGGTGTGCACTCCCTGCCCATCAGGGGCACTCAGCTGGAAGCATTATACCCCTCAGCACCTCGCCGCAGCGGCATCTGGGGTCGGGATTTCCTCCGGTGGTGGCCACGCCGTGCCTCTTTGCCGCGTCGAAATCGCTGTACTCCTCCTTCAGTTCCAACCCGCTGTCGGGTATGGTGCCGATGCCCCGCCAGGAGGCGTCTGCGGGCTTCAGATACCTGTCCATCAGGGCAAGGGCCAGGGGGTTTCCCCTGGGTCTTACCACCCTGGAGTACTGGTTCTCAACCTCGGCGCGCCGGTCTGCCAGCTGCTGAAGAAGGCCCTTCACCCCCATGAGTATGTCAAGGGGTTCGAAACCGGCGATGACCGAGGGCAGCCGGTGGCCCTTCACGAACCCCAGGTATGCATCGGAACCGATAATGGCGGACACATGGGCGGGCAGGAGGAAACCGTTCACCGCCACCCGGCTGTCCATGGCCAGGGCCTCCAGGGCAGGGGGAACCAGTTTGAAAGCGGTGAGAAGGGTGATGTTCCCCAGGGATCCCTCCTTTGCTTTTTTGACAATGGATATCACAGGAGGAACGGTGGTTTCGAAACCTATTCCCAGGAACACCACCTCGTCACCGGGATGCTCCCCGGCCAGGGCCACCGCTTCCAGTGGTGAATAGCAGACATGTACCCTGGCTCCCTCGCTCCTGGCATCCGCCAGGGTGGTGGTGCTTCCGGGGACCTTCAGCATGTCGCCGAATGTTGCGATGAGCACCCCCCGCCGGGCAAGCTCCACCGCGGCGTCTATGTATGCCGCGTCGGTTACGCATACAGGGCAGCCCGGGCCGCTGAGGAGGCTTACGTTCCCGGGCATTATCCGCCTTATGCCGTACCTGCCTATGGACATGGTGTGGCTTCCGCAGACCTCCATTATCCTGGGACTGATGCCTTTTTCAGCAAGCTCCCCGGCAATGGTCGCTATCTGTTCTGTGATCACCGCCGCGGCGCCGCTGCTGCGAAAACCATCGATGTATCTCATGGCCGGTCCGGGCTTCCTTCCCGTAGTTCCTCAAGCTCCTGAAAGAGCTTCAGCCGGGAGTCGGCCTCTTCCCTGTCAAGCTTCTCTATGGCGAATCCCGCGTGGACTATTACGAAGTCGTCCACCTTCGGGTCCTCCACGAGGGAGAGGTCCACATGGTAAGTAACGCTCTCAAGCTCGCAGATACCTGAGCCTTCATCCTTCAGTTCGGTTATCCTCATGGGTACAGCCAAGCACATATCAGTTCATCCTCCGGGTTCCGTATGCCTGCCCAAGGGAGATCCCTCCGTCGTTCGGAGGCACAAGCCGGTGGGGGTACACTTCAATTCCCTTTTTCCTGAGACCTTCGATGAGTCCCGCGGTGAGGTACCTGTTCATCATAACACCGCCGGAAAGGACCACGGGAAGTGCTCCTTTTTTATCAAGGGCGAACAGGGCCATTTCATGGGCGGCCTCTATCATGGCACGGTGGAAGCGGGCTGCCCAGCGGGGCATCTCCCCCTTTCCCGGTCTTTCCCTGTGGAGAGAGCGGAACAAAGGAGCAGTATCAACGGTTATGAGCCCGTCCTTAACAATTAGTTCGATGTGGTCCTCCCTGAGATCTCCACCCCGGGCTTTCATTGCCTCCGCCTCCAGGAGAATTGCGGCCTGGCCCTCGTAGGTTATTCCCGCGGGGCTGGTACCAAGGCCGGCCGAAAAGGCGTCGAAGACCCTGCCCACCGAATGGGTGGTGAAGGTGTTCAGCCCCTCTCCCACTGGGTCCTCCAGATGTCCAGTTCATTCCGTTGAACACCCAGCCTGGAAACCCATTCCCCGTCCACTTCCAGCCCCGCCCTGAAGAACCTGGCGATGAGCTGAAGGGCCGGTCTGAGCACCGCGGCATCGCCTCCTATGAGTTCCGAGGGGGCAAAGGTGCCCAGGCGCTCCCATCCGTTGCCGTCAACATGCAAAAGCTCGCCGCCCCAGATGGTTCCATCGGTGCCCAGCCCGGTGCCGTCAAAGACGATTGCAATGGCCTCCTCCAGCCGGTGCTCGCACATCGCCGACAGGGCATGGGCGTGGTGATGCTGAACCTCCACCACGGGAACGCCCAGCTCACCGGCAAGCTTCCTGCCCAGACGGGAGGACTGCATGTCGGGGTGGAGGTCCACGGCTATCAGTTCAGGTATCCTGCCGAAGTACCCCGGGAACTTCCTGGCCACCAGTTCCAGACCGTCCAGCGCCTCCGGGGTCTCCAGGTCACCGATATGAGGAGAGAGAACGGCTTCATTGTCGAATCCCAGGCATACGGTGTTCTTCAGCCCGGCTCCCATGGCCAGTACGGTGCTCTTCAGGGGGCTGCCCAGGGGAATGCTACCGGGGGCGTATCCCCTGGCCCGCCTCCAGAGCTGAACGTCGGAGCCGTTCACCACCGCCAGGGAATCATCGTTCCTGAGGTTAATGCCCCTGTCGTGGCAGAGGAAGTGATCGGCAATTCCCGACAGTCTGGCGAAGGCCTCTTCGTTCTCTGTGCAGATAGGCTCCCCTCCCCTGTTGCCGCTTGTCATCAGCAGGAAGTCGAATGGGGGGACGGTGTCTTCGCCGGTGGGGTTCGCCAGAAGGGCATGGAGAGGGGTGGTGGGAAGCATCACGCCGAGGTTCCCAGCCCCGGGGCAAGCAGGTCCACAGGGAGGCCGGTGTCTGCCCCTGTGCGAAGTACCACTATGGGAGCCTCGGAGGAGGCAAGGAGTTCCCTCTCCCCGGGTGAGACGATGCACTCCCTCTCTATGACCTCCAGGTTCCTGCCCATTACGGCGAAGGGCTTATGTGGACGATGCTTGGCCTTCCTGAGCCCTTCCAGGGCCCGGCGGTTGAAGGCATCCGCGGCCAGGAGGAACCCTCCCAGGCCCCGCACGGCCACCACAAGTCCCGCTTGAATGGCCTTCCTTGCCTCGGCCAGGGGATCCTCCACCGGTATCCTTTCACCCTTTGGCCCGGTCCAGAAAGGCCGGGACCGCAAGCGGGGCATGCAATGCTCTCCGCGTGAAACGCCGGTTAAATGGATCGGTGTACTCCCTGAGACAGGTGTCGCATAGGGGGAAGCTCTTCAGCGCCGTTCTCTCCCTGTCGTAGGGCATGGCCTCCACCACGGTGTACCGCGGGCCGCAGTTAGTGCAGGTGGTGAAGGGATAGCGGTAGAACCGGGATTCCCTGTGGAACACCTCCTTCATGCAGTCGGGACACACCGCCAGGTCCGCCGGTATGGAGATTCGCATCTTGCCGTCAGCAGCGCTGTGCAGTATTCGGAACTCTCCCGCCGCGGACCTCCTGTGGATGGGTAGCCGGCTGATGATCCGGAGCTCCTCAAGCACCGCCTTCGGCGGGAGTTCCTCCTCCAGCCTTCGAATGAATCCGTCAACCGCCACTGGGGGACCGTCAAGGACCATCCTCACCGTGCCGGACTGATTCCTGACCCAGCCAGTGAGCCCGGCCTCGAGACGGCCCTGGCAATTGACGGCCTGAAGCCGACTCCCTGGAGAATACCCTTCAGATCTGCGGTAAGACGAATAAACTCATCCGTCAGAGTCCCAGCTCCTTTTTCAGGGTCCTTTCCAGCACATCGCGCTTGATGGGCTTCTGGAATACCCCGCTGAATGACAGGTCGGCATAGTTGGTATTGTTCCGAAGGGCGTCGCCCACGGAACTCAGGAGATAAACGGGAACGGTGCAGCCGGCCAGCTTGAGGTCCCTTGCAAGCCCCGATCCGGAATCCACTTCCTCCATCATCATGTCGGCTATTACAAGGTCCGGGGCTTCGGACTTGAACTTCTTCAGCCCCTCCTCGGCGCTGGAGGCGCAGACGGCTGTGCAGCCAATGTTCTCCAGAAGGATCCCCAGGGTCTCCAGCACATCGGGATCGTCATCCACGCACAGAACAACGTATTTTCCGTCTTTCATTGTAAATCCTCACTTTCAGTTCCGAATCTTTCGGCAAGTCCGGATAGGTCATCCTCTTCAATAGCCTTCCTTACCCATGTCAGAGCTGTCTCAAGGTTCCTGCGGGCCCCGGGAGACAGACCCTCGCCGAACCGGTTGAACTCGTATCCCCTTATGCCCAGCATGAAGGCCTCAGCCCTGCTTGACATCAGCTCCTCCGCCAGCCCCATAAGCGCCTCGGCGCTTATGCTGTGGGAGGAGAAGCTCACATGGGCCTTCGGCATCACACGCCGAAAACGAAAGGGCCCGGGGCATGACAGGTCGGCATCGGCGAAAACCACCACCTGATGCATGGCGATCTGGGCAGAGTCCTCCACCGAGAGCTGGTAGTTGGAATCCACGGTGACCCCTTCCAGACCCAAACTGTCGATCTCCTCGGCAAAGGCCGGCCCCAGGCCGTCATCCAGACGGCCCGGGTTTCCGTACCCATAGACCAGGATCCTCTTTCCGTCCCCTGTCATGGCATCACATCAGGTAGATCTTTTGGCCACTGTCTCACCGGTATGGTCTACAACGCTCACGGTGAGGGGCATCCTGCCCAGGGCGTGGGTGGCGCAGGAGAGGCAGGGATCGTAGGCCCTTATGGCCACCTCCACATGGTTCAAAAGTCCCTCGGTGATCTCGGTCCCCGAGAGATATTTCTTTGCCACTCCCTCCACCGCCAGGTTCATGGGAATGTTGTTGCTGGTGGTGGAAACGATCAGGTTGCACATGGTCACCTGGTCATTTTCATTCACCCGGTAGTGATGGAAAAGGGTTCCCCTGGGAGCCTCTATGAGACCCACGCCCTCGGGGCGCCTGTCACCCTTTACCACAAGGTCCTCGCCCTGAAGATCTGTGTCATTCAGCAGATCCCTGATCTTCTCCGCCGAGTGCAGCACCTCTATCATCCTGGCCCAGTGGTAGGCCATGGATATGTTGTTGGGCTTTCCGTGGGTAACGGCCATGAACTCTTTCCTGGCGGCTTCGGCTTCAGGGGTGTCGATGAAGTCGGCGGTGTTCACCCTTGCAAGGGGTCCCACCCTGTACCATCCCTTTTCCGTTCCAAGTTCCTTCAGGAAGGGGAACTTCATGTATGACCAGTCCCTGACCTCCTCGGCGATTATCTCGTGGTAGTTCTGGTAGTCGAAGTGGTCCACCACCTTGTTGCCCTCGGAATCGATCATTCGAATGCCGCCATGATAGAGGTCCATGGCGCCGTCGTCCCTGATAAGGGAGAGGTGGTTCGATTCGAAGGAGCCGAAGTCCGAGAGGTTCTCAAGGTGTTCAACGGTGTAGTCCTTCGCGATCTTCAATGCGCCCTGGACCACTCTATCTGCTGGTCGATGTCCTTCAGCAGTGAATCCCTCTCGGCGATGGTAAGGTTCTTGTTTATTCCCCCGGGGATCGCCCCGGTGCCGTGGATCTTCTTCCCGGCGGTGACCTTGATTATCTCCTGGCCGTACTTGCGCATCATCACGCCCTGGACCGCCAGTTCAGGGTACTTCTTTATCACGCCGATGACGTTCCTTATGGCAGGGTCGGCGTCGAACCCGAAGAGCAGGTCCGGAGATACAAGATGGAAGAAGTGCAGTGCATGGGACTGGTAGGTCTGGCCGTAGTGCATAAGCCTGCGCATCTTCTCAGCGGTTGGGGTCAGTTTGTCGACGCCCACTATTACGTCCATGGCCTTGGCCGCGGCCAGATGGTGGGAAACCGGGCAGATTCCGCATAAACGCTGCACGGTGACCGGCACCTCCCAGTAGGGACGGCCCTGTATGAAACGTTCGAATCCCCGGAATTCCACGATGTGCAGACGGGCCTGGGTTACCTGCCCCGCCTCATCGAGATGTATGGTGACCTTTCCGTGTCCTTCGACCCTGGTCACCGGCTCTATTACAACCTTGTTAATTGAACCCAAGGTGCTCCTCCTTTGTCGCGTCAGTCATATTTGATGACTTCATAGGGAAGGTCCATCGGCTTGTTCTCCAGCAGCGCCACAAGCGCCTGCCACAGTATCTCAGCGTTGGGCGGGCAGCCCGGCAGGTGGTAGTCCATCTTCACCACTTCATGGCAGGGATAGACCCTGTCAAGGATCAGCGGAAGATTCTCGTCCCCGGGGATCCTGCCCGAGGGATTGTAAACCGTGGGGCCGTTCAGATACGCTTCATCAAGGCACTCCTTCAGGGGAATGTTGTTCCGCATGGCGGGAATGCCGCCCATTATGGCGCACTCCCCCACGGATATCAGTATGTCGCAGTTCTCCCTGAAGTACTGAAGGTTGTGAACGTTCTCCTCGTTGCAGCACCCGCCTTCGATGAGACCCACGGCGCACCGTCCGGAGAACTTCTTGATGTCGTCCACCGGGGACTTGTCGAAGTCCACCAGTTCCACGAGTTTCAGGATGCGGTCATCGATGTCCAGCAGGGACATGTGGCATCCGAAGCACCCTGCCAGTGACGCGGTAGCTATTTTGGGTTTTGCCATATCGTTACCTCGTCCTTAACTTTTTGTTCAGCCCTGAGGGCTTCTATGTCCGAGCCGATGGGCTGCCTGTCGTACTTGCGCTGTCCGATGGGCACTGAAAAACCCTCACGCTTCCTGAGGATGGCGCCAACGGGACAATTCTCTATGGCCTTGTCCGTAACCGACACATCGGTGGCGGACAGGTCAGTGTCGGAGTTGAAGGCAACCTTCTTGTGGATGCCCCTACCCACGAACTGGAAAACGTTCTTTCCGTCGAGTTCCTTCGAGGACCGGATGCACCTGGCGCAGAGGATACAGCGGTTGTGGTCGATGTAGATGTCCGGGTGGCTTGCGTCCACATCATGCTCGTTGAACATGTAGGGATACCTGGGGGCAAGCATTCCCAGCCTGTATCCCAGGGCCTGGAGTTCGCAGTTGCCGCTCTTTTCGCAGAGGGCAGTAGTGGTTGCCTTCCACGAAGAGCATCTCGATGATGTTCACCCTGACCTGACGAAGCTGTTCCGTATCGTTCTCCACGATCATGCCCGGGGCCACCGGCTGTGTGCACGCTGACTGGGGCCTGTCATTCACCAGAACGGTGCAGACCCTGCAGCTGCCGAAAGGGCTCAGGTCATTGTGGGCGCAGAGACGGGGGATGTATATCCCCGCCTCGTCCGCCGCCTGCATGATGGTCTGACCCGGGGTTGCCTCAACATCGACCCCATCTATTGTGAACTTGATTCTTTCACTCATTTTAAACCCCTTCACAGTCGGTGTAGATCACGGACTTGCGTCCCTGGAGTTCTTCACCGTCGGCAAGCGCCTTGTGAATGTCAAAGGTGGGCTGCATGCCGTCCTTGTTCTCCCTTACCAGCTTCTCGTACTCCCCACGGAAGTTCTTCAGCGAGGAGAGTATGGGGTTCGGGGATGTCTGCCCGAGGCCGCATCGGCTGGCGAAGGCAACGGTTTCACCCAGCTGCTGAAGGTAGTCGAGGTCCTCCGGGGCTCCCTGGCCCTTCATGATCACCTCGAGACGCTCCTTCAGGAGTTCGTTCCCGGCCCTGCAGGGGGTGCAGTAGCCGCAGCTCTCCTCGCAGAAGAACTCCATGAACTCGTGGGCTATCATCAGGGGCTGCGTTCCTCGCTGAATATCATCACGGAACCGCCTGTGGCGATGTCGTCGTAGCAGATGGTCCTGCAGAAATCCTCCCTGCCGATGAGCTGCCCGGAGGGCCCGCCGATCTGCACGGCGTAGGGGTTCTCAGCCCCGGCCTTCTCCAGCATTTCGCAGACCTGTATTCCGAAGGGCAGCTCGTAGACACCGGGTCTGGTGCAGTCGCCTGAGATGCTGAGCAGCTTCGTTCCCGTTGAGCCCTGGAACCCATCTCGGCGAACCATCCCGCGCCCTTGTCGATGATCTGGGAGACGCAGCAGAAGGTCTCCACATTGTTCACCGAAGTGGGCCTGGTAAGGTACCCCTTCTGGGCCGGGAAGGGGGGTCTGTTCTTTGGATCGCCCCTGAGCCCCTCGCAGGAGCTTATCAGGGCGGTCTCCTCGCCGCATATGTATGCTCCGGCCCCCATCTGGATCCTTATGTCGAAGCAGAAATCCTCCCTGCCCAGAATGCAGTTGCCCAGCAGGTTCTTACTTCTGCGTTCCGCCAGCACGTTCTCAAGGAAGGGCCGCAGGTAGGCGTACTCCCCCCGGAGGTACAGGACCCCTGTCCCGGCTCCGATGGCGTAGCGGCGATGGTCATTCCCTCGAACATCATGTCCGGTCTCTCTGTGAGTATCACCCTGTCCTTAAAGGTCCCGGGCTCTCCCTCGTCGGCGTTGCATATGACCACTTTCTCTTCGCCGGCGGCGCCCCTGGTGAACTCCCACTTCATGCCGGTGGGGAAGCCTGCTCCCCCCCTTCCCCGGAGACGGGCGGTCTTAACATCCTTTATGACCTCCACGGGGGACATGGAGAGGGCCTTGTGAAGGGCCTTGCCCTGCTCCAGCTCGGCGAAGATCACCGGTCCCCGTTCCCTGATGTTGTTCATCACCATGGACCTCACCAGGGGATGGGCGTTGTTGCCGTCTCCCATGCGGTGTGTGATGCGGTCCTCGTCGCCTCCAGCCTTCAACGACCTTACTATATCCCGAGCGGAATCGCTTGAAAGACCGGTCATCATCCTGTGGTTAACAAGGGCGGCGGGAGCCTGATCACTCATTCCTATGCATGGAGTCCATTCAAGAGTGAACTTCCCGTCGGGGGTCGATTCTCCGAACTCGATCCCCAGCTCTTCCCTGAAGGCGTCGGCTACCTTTTCCACACCGTGCAGCTTGTCGATCACATCGTTGCACAGCCTTATCACGAAGGTGCCCTTCCGCTTTTCGGAAAGGAAGGAGTAGAAGGAGACCACGCTCTCCACTTCCACCCTGTGCGAGCCGACGGCACCGGCAATAAGGTCCATCGCCTCGCCTGACACGTGACCGAAACGGCACTGCACCTCACGGACGATGTCCATCATCCGGGTGGGATCGTTGCCGTAAAGCTCACAAATGTCCCCTACGGTTCTTTCCAGGTTATCTGCCATTCAATACCTCACCTCTGTTCGATTGGCTCTGACTCTCTGGCTGATATCAGGTCAAGTCCGGGTAAATAGTTCCCGGGAAACGAAAATCCCATTGTACAGGCAGACCAGCCCCGGAACCATAGCGGTGGAAAACCGCAGGGGCCTTGCCTTTCACAATATCAGCCCATAACATGTTAGACTTCCAGCAGAATTCAAATAGCCCCGGCCCATCAAGGCGCCCTGCATTCGGCAAAGGACAATCTTGTCGCAGGCAGTTGCTTTACTTCCCGTGGGCTGCTCAATGTAGCCGTGACCCATCCCCCGGGTAGCCCTGGATATCCCCACCGAATCTTCAATCTCACCTGGAACCGCTGGTAGCACCAGAAGATCCTTGCCCATACATCTCCTTCAGGGTGTTTGAAGAAACCATTGAAGGGGTTTCCTCTCATACCACAATTTTCAGTTCACCGGATTCCATCTCCCATCGGGTTTCCGTGAGGGTTTCCAGGAAAGCCCTGTCGTGGCTCGCGAGAACCAGAGCCCCGGAGTAATCCCCAAGGGCCGCTTCCAGGCATTCCACAGAGGGGAGGTCCATGTGGTTCGTGGGTTCGTCCATTACTATCAGCCATGGATTGCTGAAAAGGCCCTTTGCGAGCATGAGCTTCCTGGTTTCTCCCGGGCTTGGTACAGAGGAACCCAGCACCTTCTCCGGGTCGCTGCCAAGCCTTCTAACCACTGTCATTACGAAACCCAGCTCCTCCCCGGAGAGTTTCCTGAGCCCATCCAGCATTGATGCTCCGAGATCGGCGGTAATTTCCTGGGGAATCCAGATCAGCCTGTGATCAGGACAGTTCAGCTTTTTTCTAAGCCAGTTCAACAGTGTTGATTTGCCCTGCCCGTTGGGGCCGGTCAGGGCTATCCTGTCGCCTGGGCGGATCTCCAGGGCTGGAAACCGCAGGAATTCCCTGCCCAACGGTATCCTTCCTGGCTCAACGGTAAGCAGCAGATTCCGGCCGGGGGTTTCGCCGGTGAACTCTATTCCCATCCGGTGCATCTTTCCGTAGTTTATGGATTCCATGCGCACCCTGGCCCTTTCAGCCTCAGCCGAGGCTTTCCTGCTCCTCTGCCCTGCGTTCTGCACTATGCTGTCAACTCTCGAGGGTCCATCGTATCCGTATAGGCAGATATCCTTGAAGGAAACGGAGGTTCTCCCTGCATGGGCCTGTATTGTCCTGGCCTTGAGCATTTTTGCCCTTGCGTCCCGTTTCTTCTTAATGTAATCCCTTCTGGCCGCCGCCCTTTCTTCCACAAGCCTGGATCTTTCCCTCTTTGCCTCTTCAACCGCTGCCGCGTAACCTGCGCTGTAAAGGTTTACCTTTCCCGGTGTGAACAGAAGGGTACTATTGCACAGGGTTTCCATGGCATCCCTGTCGTGGCTCACCAGGATCCCGCAGCCGGGAAAGGAGCACAGGGCTTTCACAACGGCGTTTCTTCCCCGGGAGTCCAGGTGATTGAGAGGCTCGTCCACGGCCAGGAGTGAAGGTTTCTCCACAGGGCCACTGCAAGCTGCAGCCTCTTCCTTTCCCCGTGGGAGAGGCTATCCCATCTGCCTGCCCAGTGGTCCCCTATTTCCAGGGAATCCCTGAGGACTATGGATTCTCTGCTCCAGTCCATCTGAAACTCTTCGATGTCATCAGGGACGCTGTCAGTTCTCTGGGAGCAGTAAACCGCCGAACCCGAAGCGGCGACTGCACCCTGATCCGGTGTGAGGATTCCGCAGGCGAGTTTCAGCACTGTGGTCTTGCCGCATCCGTTGGCGCCAGCAAGACATGCCCACCCCGGGCCCAGGCTGAAGGAAAGCCCGGTGACCACCGGTTCCATTGAACCGGGATATGTGAATGATACATTGTGAAATCTTGAATAACAGTTGTGCATGAGCATCCTTTCCAAAAAAAGTGAAACCGCTTTTCTAGAAAGAAATGATCATTTTTCACCCCGCTGCTATGGTTGATGTGCAACTCTATTATATCCGCAACGACCCCACCGGGGCAAAACAACGGGAAACTGGATTTCACACCATCTGCCATCGGCAGTGGGAATGGATCCATAATGCTCTGCCTGCAAGATAGATAAAAAGCAGAACTGAAACTCGGTCATGCCGCAGATGCTCGGTGAGCAAGTGTTCTATCCCAGGTGAATGAGTGAGTTCCCGCTGCATGGTCAACCTCTGTAAGGGTTCACATCAGCCTGCCGGACAGATCGACACTCGAACCAGTTCAAGAAATCATCTTATGAAACAATGCCTTCATGTCAGACTACAGAAGGCTCTGATCCTGGATTCCTCATAGCTTCACAGGATTACCTTTGCCAGGTAGTTCTGGAATTCATCTGATATTCTATCATCCTCAGCTATCCGCTGCCAGAAATCATGTGCAATATCCTTTATAAGTGGAAGCATATCCTGCTGGAGATTAACAAATACCGGCTCCGGCGGAACGAAGAATAATTACGAATCTCACCCCGCTTACAGGAGCGAATCCCATTGAGCACATGTCATAGATAGGCAACAAGCGAAAGACATCGCCCTCAACAGCAAAGCTTAAATTGCCTAAGTGCATATCTGTGTTATTGATCAGGCGGCCGAAACACCATAGCACCTCTGCATCAAGAACATGCTGCCTGCTGATCAAGTTTCTTTCATAAAGTGCATGAAGGGTTTGTGGCCATCGGTGACCAATGCCGGTAAATTCTGCATCAATAGACCGAAGGGAAAACATTGACTTTCGACCATACTCCCCTGATCTATCGAACCTCAGCGATTCCAGAAACAATCTTCCATCCATTTCGATCATTCTTGTTTCCGCAGCTGAAAAACCCGCGTTGCGAATTGTCTCAATTGCGTTAAACTCAGTTAAGAGTATGTCCCGCCACCGATCCTCAAGAGCTTTGTCTCCCTTCGGTGAGAACTTCACGATGACATGGGAAGAACTTTTTGCACTAAATGCAGTAAACTTGGGTTGCTCCCCACCGGCAGACGATCCAGGAATCTCTCCTGCCATCACACCATCAGCAAGTGAAGGATAGTCCTTATCAGCTACGGCAACAGGCCTTCTTCTAACGGAAAACAGAGCCTGCTCTCCAAACTTGAGATTTCCGGGCAGATCATCACCATTTGACAACAGATAGCGCCCGATATGATTTGTGTTCCAGTGTCTCGGATCATCGGGGAAAACATCAGATTGAGAAGCCAGTTCCCTGGCAATTTGCCTGCCCATAAACCCTTGTGGAGCTGAATCGTAAAGGAAAAAAGGCAAATCATCATACAATCCATTCCCTCTTCCACCCAAAAGCAGGGAAGGCATACCCGCTTCTGGCTCAAGGAAAAAGCCGCCATTTGTCAATGGTCGTACATATGCAACCAATACAGTATTTCCATGTGCATCAACCATGCTTAAAGGAAGCTTGTTACTGCCACCAAAAGCATTACATGTCGCAGCATATGTTACGGCTCTGCCGTCGCGCAATCGAATAACATCATCACCGAGTTCTCTTATTCGACGAGCAACTGCAGTCTGACTCAAGCCAGTTGCTGCCTGCATTTCCCTGGAGGATGCAAAACCTCGTTCAAGATACTCTCTGATAGTTAATGCCATGCAAACTCCCGGTAGTGACTAGAACAACGACTAGCATGCTGACTAGCTTCAGCCATTATAATAACTCCACATCTTTCTTTTTGTCAAGTGTTTATAGAGTTCATGGCGTTTATAGGGTTTCAAATATCGACTAGGTTTTCACATTTATAACTGTTGACTTGTTGAGGTAGTAAGTCCCATCGCACTCACTCTGTGCGGTTTCAGGCCTAAGACGAAAAGGGCGACAGGAACAAAGAGCAACGGTTGATCAACGCTCGGAAGCTTGTTGCCCACCGGTTGAGAAGAACTGCTGGAGTTATCAGAATGCCAGGCAGAGTTCCCTATCAGAGATCCACTGGGTCATCCTGCCTGCCTCAATCCTGAAAAAGATTCTTCTATTTTTTTAGGTATTATCCAAAATAAGGGGCCTGGAAGGATGAATCAAGCGGAATCTTGAACGCCGCTCAGATGTAAGTGACTCAATAGCCGGAGTTGACAAAACAGCTCACGCTTAAAGTATGCCTCGCCTGATTCTTGGTAATGATTAAGGACCATTACTGCATGGCTGAACTGATGGTACAGCTCTGATAATGGTGAAGTACATGGAGCCTTTCGCTAATTAACTCGCTCTTCAAGCCAATTCATACTCTTAAGCCCTTAATATTCAGCATATGACCATAAATCAAATTTATTCTGCCGAACTCCGAGAGAGACTTTACTCTCTGCATCTACCCTAAACAGAGAACGGACGTGGGTTCGATTCCCATTCGAAACTTCCTGTAATCATTTCGCAAATCTGAGTCTGAAAGTGGGCATGTGTGCCGAATGCGGCTCCGGGTTCATCAGGAGAGCATACGGATACTCTGTCTGTCCTTGTATTGTTCTCAGCTTCTCTCATGTATACACATCCTCATTAGAAAGTATACAGAACAGGAGTCAGCACGCAAATCATTCCGTTCTCATTGGCAGCTCCTTGGCAGTTCACTGTCCCTTAAGCAAGAGCACAAATGAGTCCTTAGCAATCACGACCAAGCGACAGCAATCCACGCATATTATAGCATAATACTACACTATAATTTCTATACAAATATTTCTTTCGTTACGGTTTCCGTTAGTGTTTGAGTTACCTTTTTTAGAAATAACACTCCTTGTAACATTTATGTTTTTCTTATCTTTAGAAGATTTCAACTTGACTCTTTGTTCATAAATATATTATGTTCAAGATTGATGAACAAGAACAAATAATGAACAAGGATGGAATGTGCTTTGAAACTTGATTATAGAGATCGCGACAGAGAAATTCTCCAAGAAGCGCTGCGCAAACTACAGGATCAAATACCCGTGGGGAATTATGACATAGAGTGGGATGTTGCCACAGAAAAGGGCACCAGGTTTGACGCAGTATTGAGGTTTGAGAAAATACTGAACGATTATGCTGTGGAAATTCGCAGGAATCTAAATCCCTATATGCTTGAAGCTTTGGAATTTAACATGAAAACCAATGAGAATAAGGCAATCCTGGTAACCCATGAGGTAACACAACCAATTGCAAAAGAACTAAGAGAAAGAAACATTCGGTTCATTGATACTTTGGGCAACATGTTCCTTTTCCAGAATGAACCCTACATCAATGTATACATCACCGATCACAAACCCAAAAAGCAAATTGCAGTAAAGCAACTTAATGCTTTCACATGGGCAAGACTGCAAGTGATATTGACTCTGCTGGCAAAGGAGGATGCAATCGACTTAACATATAGGGAGATAGCTTATTTAGCCGGAGTAGCATTGGGGACTGTGAGCTGGACGATCAATGATTTGAGACAGCTAGGATACATTAGAAAGTACAAGCATAAACTCAAGATCATGAACAAAGAGAAACTTGTGTTCAAGTGGCTGGAAGAATATCCTGCAAAGATCCGTCCCAAACTCAACCCTAGAAGGTTCGATGTTCAAGATAGATACTGGTGGATCCAAACGGATCTTGAGAGATATGGAGCCGTTCTTGGTGGCGAAACTGCAGCAGGAGTCATTACAAAATACCTGCATCCAGAAAAGGGTGTGCTTTATGTACAGGGCGAAATCAATGAGCTTGCAATTGCGTTAAGATTGAAGGCGAATCCAAATGGAAGCCTTACAATTATGGACAAATTCTGGAAATGTGGGAATTTGCTTGTTAACGAAGTTCCTGTTGCACCTCCGATTATCGTATGTGCTGAACTGCTTGCTGAAGGTGGAGAAAGGAATAGAGAAACTGCTGACCTTATCATGAAGGACTTACATGTTGTATAGCATTAGTGTAGACAGTGACAAGGCTCAAATCCTTTCTGAAATCAATGACCAGGCTGGGACGTTGAGAATCCCGTGGTTTCTATGCGGAGCTTATTCCAGAGTACTTCTTTGCGAAAAGGCCCTGGGTACCAATGTTGGACGAGCAACATATGATCTCGATATTGGGATTTCTGTTGAGTCTCTTGATCAGTATAGGATTTTCAAAGATACCCTTTGTAGAAATGGTAACTTCAAGCGAAACAGGCACAAAGATGAACGACTCGATCATAGCAATGGGCTTTGGATAGATATTATCCCTTTCGGCAAATTTGCGAACCGGATGAAATGTATCACTGGAGCGAGGATGATGCATTCGAAATGAATGTACGAGGTTTTTCCGATGCTTACTCATCAAGTGTAAGTTTAACAATAAATGAGAAGTTTGAGATCATGTGCGCAGGCTATCCTGAGCAGTTCGTACTTAAAGTGTGCTTTATGCGCGTACTTCCAGAAAATGCCTATGGATCTTCAGTTCGTTATCAGAGCCTGGAATGACCTACCCCGGAATCTGAGGGTTCAGATCACCAGAAAGTCCTGGACTCCGTCACATCATCAGATCCTGATGCATCTCCTGGATACTGATCCTGTTTCCGTTCGCAGCACAAGAGTGTAGCACCCGACTGGAATCTCCGCCGTATCCCAGACTATGGAGTGATCTCCTGAGGAAAGGCTGCCTTCCTGCAGGACATCGACTTCGCGGCGGTGAATGTCGTATACGGTCAGTGAACTGCTGGTGGCTTCAGGCAGGAAGAAATGAACCTCCGAAGCTTCTGAAACAGGGTTCTCCATTATCTCAAGAAGCAAAGAACCATTGACAGAGTCAGTATTGGAGTCTCCAATTCCGGTTTGGATGGTCTTGTTAAGGAAAACCTCAATCCGGAAGGGATCTGGATAATGATGGGATGCAGTCACATAGTCAATATCGCCGTCAAGATCCTAGTCATCAATATCAGATTGGTATAGTCCAAGACCTAAATCATCAACCCACCACCCGAATACCGGTGTTTGCACAAGAGAAGGCCAGGCTGAATCAGGACGGAAATGAAAGCTCTGCCCTGATCTCATCTGGTAGATGGTGGAAACGTTCCGCAGATACAGATGAGTACCTGGGGAAGTACGGTGCTCGAATCCTGCCCAGCCACAGAAGGGTGATTGATGACATCATCGCCTGTCGGACACCTGCGTTAGGTGGGAGTCTATATACCTGCTCCTGCGTCCCAAAGATAAATGGAATCCACGCAATAGCAGGAAAATGGATTAAATTTGGCATCAGCTAAAGCGAGGGAATTTCGTGCTTGACTCCTGCCATTGGTACTACTATTCTAAACCAAACAAGTTTTGACCGTTTATCTTTATCACGGAGGCTCGTGGCATTAAGGCTCTTCTAACAACAAGTCTGGTATTAGCAATAATCGCCCTTGCTGCATGTGGCGATGACAGTACAGGACCATCATCGGAGCTTACACCGTCGACGCTTTCTCTTGAATTTACCGGTGATTCTTCAAAGGTTGATCAGGAAAACACTAGAAGTGTATCAACTGAAATTGATAATCCAAGGCCAACAGGCATTCGGGCAGCTACAGGACCCAAAGGCGGTTGTGAAGTAACTGCTACTTGGACATTGTGTACAGATTCTGGTTTCGATAATTACTCACTATACAGATCCGAATCATCGGGTATTTCTTCTGATCCTTCTGCCGCTGATGTACTAGGAGTGTTTTCAGACCCCAGTACTTCAAGCTATGTAGACAATGATGTGGATTGGTCTACAGAGTATTACTATGCTTTGAAAAATACCGATACTGATAACAACAGTGCATGGAGTAACGAATGTTCCATCACTACTCCTTCATCTGGTGGTGGAGGTAACTCTTATCCGGATAGCGTTGTAGCAACGATAAATGTTGGCGATTATCCATGGGGAATTTGCTCTCTTCCCTCTGGGGATTATGTGTATGTGGTGAATTACTACGATCATAATGTTTCGGTCATCCGAACGTCTGACAACAGCATTGTTGCTACCGTGAATGTTGGCTATTATC